>Ga0207866_1000665_pt1 | contig 44907 bp, 38 predicted proteins | sample HigsolmetaAR203D_FD_184835 | JGI IMG/M metagenome (GOLD analysis project Ga0207866, IMG submission 184835) | Ionic liquid and high solid enriched microbial communities from the Joint BioEnergy Institute, USA - AR20-3-D (SPAdes) (version 2) ...
TCAGTGTGTCATGTTGAACACAGAAAACGTAGTACCTCACTTGAGGAAGGAAACGGTGAATCCCGTGGGGGACCTCTTGGAGGGTGGAGTGACCACTGGCATAAGAAGATAAGCTATTCACGGAAGTTATAAAGACTTGCGTCATTTATCTTGATTGAACCGCCGTATACGGAACCGTACGTACGGTGGTGTGAGAGGACGGGGGTTAATCACCCCCTCCTACTCGATTTTTGAGAAAGTATTCTAGCTCCGGATGCAAAATAAGGTTTCCAATATTTTGCTCCGAGGGGTTGGATTTTTACGCCTTTGCTTGTTGCGGCGATAAATTGACTATTACCTAAATAAATTCCAACGAAAGAAACTTTTTTGCCGTCCAGTTTAAAGAATACAAGATCGCCAGGCTGGAGGTGATTATAGTCTACCTTTTGGCCTTGTTTAAATTGATCGGCCACTGTGCGCGGTAATTTCACATTTGCTGATTTTAAGTAAACATATTGTACAAAACCGGATGCATCAAATCCTTTTTCGCTTGTACCACCGTATTTATAAGGTTTTCCAACCAGTGTTTTGGCGTAAGCGGCAACTTTATCCCCTTTTACAGGAGCTGCAGCTTCTGCTTTGCTTGACAGAGGCGCCAAAAGGAAAGATACGGCCAGAGTCAAAGCGGCTGCAAGAGAAAACGCCCATTTAGATTTTGAAAGAACTGGAACCATCGTTATATTCAACCTCCTTAGGAAATCATGTACTCTAACGATTTTTATTATATTTATCTTTTTACAAAATTGCAATATAAATGTAATAAAAGTAATAAAAAAACCAAAACATTCCTTTAAACATCCTTAATCGTGAATGGAAGAATCGAAAAGTGACAGATCAATAGAGATCAAATGAGAGCTGCCATTCATACAGTTTTATTTCAAATATATGGAAACAAAAATGGAAATGATTTCATTTTAATCTTAAGGAATTATTCCTAATTCTACCTTTCTATTCGTTGACGAATAGACATTAATCCAATTATGATAGTGTTAATATGAATAATGGATCATATATTATCCTAATAAAGGGGAAGAATCGATGAACAAAATTATTCACTTTGTGTTGAAGAACAAATTGGCAGTTTGGCTCATGACCATCATCGTGACGGTAGCAGGTCTGTATGCCGGACTAACGATGAAATTAGAAACCATTCCGAATATTAATACGCCTATTCTAACGGTAACGACCGCTTATCCAGGTGCAACCCCGGAAGAAGTGACTGAAAAAGTAACCAAGCCGATCGAACAGGCACTTCAAAATTTAGACGGGGTGAACGTTGTCAGTTCTTCTTCCTTCGCAAATGCATCTTCTGTCCAAGTGGAGTATACATATGAGAAAAATATGGATGATGCTAAGAGAGAGGCGGAACAAGCCCTTTCTGATGTGCAGCTTCCTGATGGTGTTAAAAAACCTGACATCAAAAAGCTGAGCATCAATGAAATTCCTATTCTTTCGTTAAGCTTATCGAGTGACAAAGAATCGTTGTCGCAATTAACGAAAAAAGTACAAGAAGATATTGTGCCGAAGCTTGAAAGAATCGACGGAGTGGCGAATGTGCAAATAAGCGGACAACAAGTAGATCAAGTCCAAATCGACTTTAATCAGGAAAAACTGAAAAAGTACGGTTTGGATGAAGAATCCGTTCAAAACTTTATTAAAGGCTCCAATGTCTCTCTTCCTCTAGGATTATATACGTTTCGCAACAGCGAAAAATCAGTCAAAGTAGACGGAAATATTTCCACCATTAAAGATTTAAAAAACATGGAAATTCCGATTGGACTATCGGCAGGAGCATCTATGGGAACCGGACAATCTTCCCAAGTTCAGCCGAGTTCATCTCAAAGCGGATTGCAAGGCGCCGGGCAACAGTCAACCGCCGTCCGAGGACCGCAGCAAGGAAATGTTTCGTCGGCCGGTATTCCGACCGTGAAATTATCGGATATAGCTGATATCAAGCTAGTCGGAAAAGCGGAATCTTTTTCCCGCACAAACGGGAAAGAGTCGATCGGACTGGAAATTGTGAAAGCGGCCGATGCCAATACGGTGGATGTGGCGAATGCCGTTAAAGATAAAATGAATGAAATCAAAGGGAAAAACAAAGATCTTCACGTTATTACGGCAATGGATCAGGCTAAGCCTATAGAAGAGTCTGTGCATACAATGCTCAATAAAGCTGTTTTCGGAGCCGTCTTTGCGGTGCTTATAATTCTTTTATTCTTGCGAAATATTAAATCGACGCTCATTGCCGTTATTTCCATCCCGTTGTCTCTAGTCATCTCTTTGTTTGTTTTGAAACAAATGAATATCACACTCAACATGATGACTCTTGGGGCGATGACGGTAGCCATTGGACGGGTAGTGGATGATTCGATCGTTGTCATTGAAAATATTTACCGGAGAATGTCCTTAAAAGAAGAAATATTGAAAGGAAAAGAGCTAATCCGGGAAGCAACGAAAGAGATGTTTATTCCTATCATGTCATCCACCATTGTTACGATTGCGGTATTTCTGCCTCTCGCTCTTGTTAAAGGAATGATTGGCGAGCTGTTTTTGCCTTTTGCATTGGCGATCGTGTTCTCGCTGCTGGCTTCTTTGCTGGTTGCTATTACCATCGTGCCAATGATGGCGAGCATATTGTTTAAAAAAGGAATTCATCGTCCAGAACAGCTAAAGTCAGGACAACCTAATAAATTATCGTCCTTCTATAAACGGGTATTAAATTGGGTGTTAAATCATAAGTTTATTTCATCGGCAGCAGCCATTTTACTGTTGATCGGAAGTTTATGCTTGATCCCGGCCATCGGTGTCAGCTTCCTTCCAAATATGGGGGACAAAATGGTGGTGGCCACATACACGCCGGCTCCGGGCGAGACGTTTGCAGACGTCAAAAAAGTGTCGCTTAAGGCAGAGGATTATTTACGCGGTCGAAAAGGAGCGGAAATCGTTCAGTTTTCAGTGGGCAGCGATAATCCGATGAATCCGGGCCAAAGCAACAGTGCCATTTTCTTTGTTCAATACGACAAAGACACAAAAAATTTTGATAAAGAACCGGATCGAGTGATTAAACACCTGCAAACTTTAGGTGGAAAAGGGGAATGGAGCACCCAAGATTTCTCAGCGAGCGCAGGCAATAATGAAGTAACGGTGTATGTTTACGGAAATGATATGAAAGAGATTACCCCTGTAGTCGATCAAATAGAAAAGAAAATGAAAGAGCAAGGGGATTTTAAAGACGTGGAGGCAAGTACGGCTAAAACGTACGATGAATATGTACTCGCAGTAAACCAAGAGAAATTAAGTCAATTAGGGCTGACAGCCAGCCAAATTGCGATGGCTCTGAATCAACAGAGCGATCAGCCGGCTTTAACCACTGTTAAAGAAAAGGGTCAAGAGCTCAATGTTTATGTGGAAAACAACAAGAAAAACTATCAATCTGTTCAAGATTTAACGAATCAAACAGTACAATCACCGCTCGGAATGGACGTTCCAATCAAACAACTCGTCAATGTGAAAGAAGGAAAAACATCCGATACGGTCACGCGTCGAGATGGACGTTATTCTGTTCAGGTGAGCGGAAAAGTGAAAGAGGACGATATTTCTAAAGCTTCCATGAATCTGCAAAAGAGACTTGATCAAATTCATCACCCGTCAAGCGTTGATATTTCAATGGGCGGGGTGGCAGAGGATGTAAAAGATTCGTTTACGAAGCTTGGATTGGCAATGGCTGCGGCGATTGCGATTGTGTATCTTGTTCTTGTGATCACTTTTGGTCAAGGTTGGGCGCCTTTTGTGATTCTATTCTCGCTGCCATTTGCGATCATTGGCGCTTTAGTGGCATTGTTCATTGCGGGACAAACCATCAGCGTTTCAACAATGATAGGTGCGCTGATGCTGATCGGAATTGTAGTAACGAACGCCATTGTTTTGATTGACCGAGTGATTCATAAAGAACGGGAAGGTCTCAGCACCAGGGAAGCACTGCTGGAGGCGGGCGCCACTCGTATCCGTCCGATTTTAATGACAGCAATCGCTACGATTGGTGCATTAATTCCTCTCGCGATCGGTATGGAAGGAAGCGGATTGATCTCTAAAGATCTCGGCGTCACCGTCATTGGCGGATTGACAAGTTCGACTTTGCTGACATTGCTCATTGTTCCAATCGTCTATGAATGGATGAGCAAATTGAGAAGAAAACGTTTTTTAAAACGTAAAAAGTCCGTCACTTCTGAGCAGATCGACCACGCATAAGATCGCTGATTCGAAAGGAGGTCTAGCGCCATTGGGCAGCTAGGCCTCTTTTTTACCGGAAATTTTCTCTATACTCATTAGCCGCAATGGGATTTAAAAGGATGTTGAAGACTTTTTATGCCAAACTTGAGGATGATCGTATCAGTTTTCAAGAGAATTCGTGAACGATCAGTGATGAATGAGAACTCTTTTTTCTCAAATGAAAAGATACTGAGATTTGATCGATCTTCCATCGCTGTGGATATCATGAACCGCAGAGCAGGAAGATCCTTTTTTGCGATGATGGATAAAGTGTCTCCGAAATGAATTTGATCGATTCTTCTGACGAAACGGATGCACGGCCATCTGCTGTTTAATTGCTTTATGAACGGTTGAATGTATCCATTGGAAAGTGCATCCATTTTTGAGCACAAGAGAGGAATTTTTTTCAAAAAAGGCGAATAATAATAAAGAATGTGGATTGACTAAGAGGAGGATAGGCAATGACAAATACATCTTATTCTGATGTATGGGATTTGAACTCTATATTTCCGGGCGGAAGTGAATCGCCTGATTTTCATCGATTTTTAGACGACTTAAAAGGGAAAGTGAACATATTTTCTGATATGGTTTCTAACGGTCAGCCGTTGAAATCAGTGAATGAAAGCGAGAAAACTGCCTTTCTAAAATACATAGAATCTATTAAAAGTATATTGGTGGATTTGGAGGAAGCGGAGTCTTTTATCAGCTGCTTGGAAGCTGAAAATACATCCGATCCGAAAGCAGGAGCTTTGCGAAACGAACTAACATCCCTTGCTGCCGAGTACCAAACAAGCTTTGTGTTGTTTCAGCAGATTCTCAGCCAAACAAAAGAGGATGTTTGGGCACGGTTGGTTCAAGACGAATCTTTAAAAGAAATCGAATTTGTGCTGAATGAATGGCGCGAAGAAGCCCGTGAAAAGCTTTCAACAAAAGAAGAGGCTTTAATCGAGGCTCTTGCGGTTGACGGCTATCATGGCTGGGGACAGATGTACGATTCAATGGTCGGCGGCATGGAAGTGACAGTGGGGGGAAAGACGCTTTCGATCGGCCAGGCCAATAATCTGTTCTCTGAGCCGGACCGCAGCCTCAGAAAAGAAGCGTTTGAAAAGCTGGAAAAAGCATGGGAAGAAAAAGAAGGATTATTCGCTGATATTTTGAATCATTTGGCCGGATTTCGTTTAAATGTTTATCGAAAAAGAGGATGGGAGTCGTTCCTGAAAGAGCCTTTAGAGGTGAATCGCATGTCGAAAGCAACACTCGATGCGATGTGGAAGGCCATTGCGAAACATAAAGAACCATTTGTCCGCTACTTGCGTCGGAAAGCGGAACTTCTTGGGGAGGAAAAGATCGCTTGGTATGACCTTGAAGCGCCTATTGCTTCTACAGCAGAGAAACGATCTTATTCTGAAGGGGCCGCTTTTATCATTCGCCATTTTGCGAAATTCGGACCGAAGCTTTCGGCATTTGCCAAGCACGCATTGGAGTCTTCTTGGATTGAAGCGGAAGATCGACCCGGAAAACGTCCGGGAGGATTTTGCACCACTTTCCCGAAAACGGAAGAATCGCGCATTTTTATGACGTATTCTGGCACTCTTGAAAGTGTAGCGACCCTTGCTCATGAATTGGGGCATGCTTTTCACTCCGATGTCCTGCGGCCGCTCAATATTTTAAATCGCCAGTATGCCATGAATGTAGCAGAAACAGCTTCTACTCTTGCCGAAATGATTGTCTCTGATGCCGCCTTGCAAGAAGCGGAAACGAAACAAGAAAAAATCGCTTTGCTGGAAGATAAAGTTCAGCGCAGCGTTTCCCTGCTCATGAATATACATGCTCGCTTTCTGTTTGAAACTCGCTTTTATGAAGAACGCCAAAAAGGAGTCGTATCCGCGGAAAGATTAAATGCTTTGATGGAGGAGGCGCAGCAGGAAGCGTTCGGCGGCGCTCTCGGTGTGACCCATCCGCATTTTTGGGCTTCCAAGCTTCATTTTTATTTAACGGATGTACCTTTTTACAATTTTCCGTATACATTTGGCTATTTATTGGCCTTAAACATTTACGCGAGGGCTTTGGAAGAAGGGGAGGAGTATGAAGAAAAATATATCGCTCTGCTTCGTGATACAGCGGTTATGAAAGTCGAAGATTTAATCAAAAAGCATTTAGGAGAAGATCCGACAAAAGAAGAATTTTGGGAAAAGGGGATCCGCCTCTGCATTCAAGACGTCGAAGATTTTTTGCAGTTAATAGAATAAAAAAGAGGGCCCCGTCCGCTGAACTACACCTCCAATTGTTCGTTGTGTCCAACAATTGGGGTGCAGTTCACGCTTTAACGGCAACGGGGTCCTTTCTAAACAAGTCAGCAGCAGCGATTCACTTTGCCGCTTTCATATCGTTCTTTCAAGGCAAACAGATAATATTCTTTTTCAGACATTATCGGTTTGTCAGGATGCGCCTTTTGGTGATGCTCCAAGTACAATTCGTAGTTAGGAAGTCCAAAAATCGTTTTGATGTTGCATCTTGTTTTTTTGATCCATGTCCTTACTTTTTCCAAAATGTTAACCTCCGATCGAAGTGTTCGAATATTTGGATTGAACAAACGGAGCTTCTCTCAATTCAATCTTTTGCTTTTTGATGATAATGCTGTACCATACCCGGATGGAATCAAGAATCAATAGAATGACGATAGCGATAAAGATTGCTGTAATGACAGCATCTAGCCGGTCGTTAAATACAATCTGCTTCATGACATCCATATTGGGGGCAGGTGCCAGTACTTGACCTGCGTCAATGGCTTTTTGATAAATTTTTGCGTGCGCCAAAAAGCCGATAGCCGGTACAGATGAGAACAGCTTCATGAAGGCAGCAGCCAATGTGGTGACGCACAGGAAAACGAAAGGCACGATTGTGACCCAGCTGTATTTGGCTTTGCCCATTTTAATAATTAACGTAGTTCCCACGGCCAGCGCGATCGCAGCAAGCATTTGGTTGGAAATTCCAAACAGCGCCCAAAGCGAGTTGATTCCTCCGAATGGGTCGATCGCTCCTTGATACGTAATGTAAGCCCAACAGAGCGTAATCAGTGCGGATGCAATGATATTGTACAAATAATGATCAGTTCGCCCGAACGGTTTATAAAAGTTGCCGATAAAATCTTGCAGCATGAAACGACCGATTCTCGTTCCTGCGTCAATGGTCGTTAAAATGAAAACCGCTTCAAACAGAATGGCAAAGTGATACCAGAATGCTTTAGCCCCTGAAAGGAAATTCGTAAAAATTTCGGCCATTCCCACGGCCAGCGTCGGCGCTCCTCCGGTACGAGACATAATCGTCGCTTCTCCAATTTCTTTAGCCGCATTCGTAATTTCATCGGGGGTGATTTGGAATCCCCATGAAGAGATGACAGATGCGGCGTGAGCAGCGTCAGTTCCGATCACCGAAGCCGGAGCGTTCATGGCAAAATATAGTCCCGGATGGATAGCGCAGGCGGCGATCAAGGCCATAATGGCGACCCCTGATTCCATCAGCATGGCTCCGTATCCGATGGTGCGTGCATGGGATTCCTTTTCAATCATTTTAGGCGTCGTTCCCGAAGCAACGAGAGCGTGAAATCCGGAAACCGCCCCGCAGGCGATGGTAATAAATAAGAACGGGAACAAATTACCGGCAAAGACCGGACCTGAGCCGTCAATAAAACGGGACACCTTTGGCATTTGCAAATCAGGAAGAACGACAATGATACCGACAGCCAACAGTACGATGACTCCGATTTTCAGGAAAGAACTCAAATAGTCCCGTGGCGCCAACAGCAGCCATACAGGCAAAATGGAAGCGATAAAACCGTAAATCCCAATCATGATGGCAAGTTGAGGCGCTGTAAACGTAAACATTTTGGCTAAAACAGGAGACTCAGCCACAAACTGACCGCCCCAAAGCGCCAACATTAACAGAACGATTCCGAGCAGCGATCCTTCCAGCACTCGTCCCGGACGGATGAAGCGCATGTAGAGACCCATCAAAATGGCGATTGGAATCGTGGAAGCAATAGTGAAGACTCCCCAAGGGGAATTGACAAGCGATTTCACGACAACTAATGCCAGAACGGCGATGAGAATGATCATAATGGCAATAACGCCGATAGAAGCAATTAGCCCCCCAAAAGGACCTACCTCTTCTTTGGCAATTTGTCCAAGCGATTTTCCGTCACGACGCATGGACCCCATCAAAATCACGGCATCTTGGACAGCTCCACCGAGCACGACACCGATAATAATCCAAAGCATCCCCGGCAAATATCCCATTTGAGCTGCCAAAATCGGACCTACAAGAGGACCGGCCCCTGCAATAGCTGCAAAATGGTGGCCAAACAGCACCCACTTGTTGGTCGGAACAAAATCTTTTCCATCGTTGTGAATTTCAGCAGGAGTTGCCCGCTGATCATTCAGCGCAAAGATTTTATTGGCAATAAATTTACTGTAAAAACGATAAGCTACGGCGTAGCAGGATACTGCGGCTACTACTATCCAAGCGGCGGAAACGGTTTCATTATTGGCCAGCGCGAGAATGGCTAGCGCCGATGCGCCTAAAATGGAAACAGCCGTCCAAATGATAATAGAAATAATTCCGTTTTTCATAGAAGTACCTCCCTGTAGAAAGAAAATAATTTAAATATTCAATTTTAAATATATTCTAACTTTTTTGCTTCTTTTCTTCCAGATAAATTTTTCATTTTTTCAAGTTTTTTTGATTCTGTTCTATAACAATTCCATATTATGTAAGATTAGGAAAATAGTTCTTTGGATAGATAGATCAAAAGGCGAGGAAATTCGTTTTCACCATGACCTGTCGAAATAATTGGAAAAATTTGATTTGACTCTTCCATCAAAAGCGGCCATTCACCATGGTTTTAAAAAAACGAGAACAGCCATACAGGCTGTCCTCGTTTGGATAGCAATGCTCGGCACTTTTATGAAAGGACTCTCCGTCCATCGAGATCTCAAAATCCGGTCGTCTTTTCGCCTCGAAGAATTTCATAAATGTTTCTTTTCCAATCAAAAAATTCACTTTCCAAAAAAAGCGATGACTGACGCGGTCTTGGAAATGGCACGGAAATATCTGCCAGCATTCGTGCCGGCCGTTCGGAAAATATCAGAATTCGATCCGATAAAAACAGCGCTTCTTCAATATTATGAGTGATAAACAAAACCGTTCTTCGGTATTGCTCCCAAATCGAAATCAACCACTTTTGCATTTCCAAGCGCGTAAATTCATCTAAAGCCGAAAAGGGTTCGTCTAAACACATAAGCGATTGCGGACTGATCAAAGCGCGCAAAAAAGAAGCTCTTTGCTGCATTCCGCCGGATAGTTGATGGGGGTAGGATTTCTCGTGGCCTTCAAGACCGGCTGCCGCCAGCATGCTTCTAGCTTTTTCTACCTCTCTTTTTCCTGTCAGTTCTTGTCCAAGAAGCACATTATCCAGCAAGTTTCTCCATGGAAGGAGAGAAGGATGTTGAGGCATAAAGCTTACGTGTCCTTTTTGACCGGTGATGTTTTTTCCGTCCAACACAATCTCTCCGCTGTCTGGCACGATAATGCCTCCGATTAAATGAAAGAGAGTGCTTTTCCCGCTTCCCGAAGGCCCTAATATGGATACAAATTCCCCTTTTTGGAGGGAAAAGGAGAGATCTTGGATAACCGGCTTGTCTTCAAAGCTTTTATATACATGTTTCACTTCCAAGTGGGTCACCTTTTATCGTCTCCTTTCGGCTGCCATTTCATCAGCCTCTTTTCTAACAGGACGATAGCGAGAAAGAAGAGGAGGCTCAATGCCATAATGACAAATATCGCGACAAACACTTTTTCCGTTTGAAAAGAGGAGGAAGCAATCGTCATGAAGACGCCGATCCCTTCTTGAGCGCCGATCCATTCCGAAACTACTGCTCCCATTACGCTGTAGGCAGCGGAAATTTTTAATCCGGAAAAAATGGACGGAAGGCTTCCGGGAAGCTCCAGTTTTAAAAATAATTGCGATTTCGTAGCACCTGCCATTTCCATATAATACCTCAGTTCATGCGGCACTTGCCTAAAACCGTCCAGAGCAGCGACGGCCACGGGGAAGAAGCAAAAGAGTGTAATAATAATGATTTTCGGAAGAATTCCAAACCCGAACCAGATCACGAGCAAAGGCGCCAATACAATAATCGGGATATTTTGAGACAAAATCAGAAACGGATATACCGCTTCCTTAAGTTTTGGCAGCAAATGAAGACAAACGGCAGCTAAAAAGCCAAACCCGCAGCCGATCAAATAGCCGGTTAACGATAGTTTTACAGTAGCGATAAAATGCGGAAGAAAATCCGGAAAAACTTTCACTCCAGTTTTGACAATGGCGGAAGGGGCGGGCAGCAGCCAGTTGGGAATATTCACGAGCCGGGTTATCGTTTCCCAGACAGCTAAGAAAAGGAGGAGGATCGCAGCGGAGCGACCTCCCTTTGAAAAAATGCGTTTCATCGATATTTCTCCGTCAATTCATCCATGGTTATCCCATCTGGCCGAAATAAAATTTTCACCTGTGAAATGACGCTTGGACATCCTGCTTCCACCATTTTTTCATTCATTTTTTGAATGATGGGAAGTAAATCTTCCAAGTTTCCTTCCATTGTCGTTTCCAGCGGATGGACTTCATATTTCACTCCTGAGTCGGCTATCACTTCTATCGCTTGATCCACATAAGGGATTACGTCTTCTCCATTTTGAGTATGAGGAATGATCTGAATACTGACTAATGAATTGCTCATTTTTCTCCTCCTTTTGCATCTGGCAAGAATTGATTCGTGAAGGCTTTTTGGACGTCAATTCGCTTGTCTAATACGTGATGGTCGTACATCCAATCAGCGTAGTTTTCCCAAACTTCTTTCTTTTGCTCTCCCCAGCGCGGAGCATCATCTTGATATCTTGGGGAAAGCCATTCTTGGCTTTTCATGACGAGCTTTTTATCCAAATCGGGAGCTCCTTTTAACAACAAATTGGCCGCTTCTTTTGGATGGTCGATGGCATACGTATAGCCTTCAGAAACAGCAGCCATAAATTTTTTGGCGATATCGGGCTGGGTTTGAATCAGTTTTTCGTTCGTGATGATGACAGGGGTGTAGTAATCTAGTTTTTTGGAAAAATCCTTCAAATACAACATATTGAGTTTTTCCCCTTTTAATTCGGCGTCGATTCCTTCCCATCCGTAAAAAATCCAGGCAAAGTCAACATCCCGTTTTACAGCGGTTAAAAAGTCGGTATTACCGATATTGAGAAATTTCACTTTGTTAACATCAGCTTTTTGCAGCTGCATGATCGATTGTATAACCGCTTTTTCAACAGGAGATCCCCAGCTGCCGTATGTTTTTCCTTCAAAGTCTTTCGGTGATTGGATATGCTTTGCTACAGGAGAAGCAAATCCGGATGTATTATGCTGGATCACAGCTGCGATGGATACGAGCGGAATCCCTTGTGCACGCGCTTGTGTTACCTCTTCTTGCGAGCTGATCCCAAATTGAGCTTTTCCGGAAGCTACCAGTTGATTCGGTCCGCTTTCTCCCGGCTGCAAAATCGTGACATCAAGACCGTGCTTTTGGAAAAATCCTTTTTCTTTCGCCACGTAAAGACCGGTGTGGTTGGTGTTGGGCGTCCAGTCAAGTACAACAGACACTTTTTTTACATCTTTCGTGTCTTTGGCTGTTTGATCTTTCCCCCCTTGTTGGCCACAGCCGGCAAGAAGAAAAACAGCCGACAGAGCAAGAAGCCATTTTTTCATTTTTGTTCCTCCTAATCTATTTTTTAAGATGTTGAACCGCAATCAGGCAAAAGTCAATCTTTTCATGGAGGCAAATGGGAACAAAAGAAAAGCGTCCGGGTTGATCCCGAACGCCATATTTTCAAACAAGAAAAAACCGCCTGTTTGAGAATATGTTCCCTACGCTGGCATCAACCAGATCAGGTTCGAAGGGTCAGCATCTAGCGGATGCTTTCTCAGCCGGCACTACCGGCTCCCCTACAAATTCTCATCTTGGACCTATCAGCGCAAGATTCAACTTTCCGCTGATTGTGGTTACGTTATTCCATTTTCTATTTTTTAGTATGACTGAAAAATCTGTTCTTGACAAGGGGTTTAAACAGAAGAGTGCATATGCCGCGTTTTGAGTTTTCAGAGTTTTAGAGAGATAGAGTTACTTGCACGGTGTCTTGTCCGGTCATTTTTTTCTATATAAGGAGTGAAAGGAGGGGAGAACATGGCAGAAGCTAATTTGAAAGCATCGAGTTTGCGGTTGGTGTTCGATTATGGTTTGGATGAAAAAGGAAAGCCGGTTTATAAAGCGAAGACTTTTTCCAACATCCGGTTGGAAGCGACACCGGATCAGTTGAGCCAAGCTGCCAATGCTTTAGGTTCGTTGTCGGATAAGCCGCTTGTGAGAGTCGAACGCAGTGATCAGTTGGACATTTTGTAATGAATGAAGGAGGGGAGAAATATGGCTAAAACGCTTGAACTGCAGTTTAAAACGGAACTTGGGAAAACAGCGTCCATTACGGTGGACAGTCCGAAAGAAACGCTCAGTCCTGCAGAGATGAAAATGGCCATGACCAGCATCATCGCGGCTAACATTTTTCAAACGCCAAACGGTTCATTGGTTGGAATCCAAGGCGCGCGGTTGGTAGAACGTAATACTACTGACTATTCACTTGAGTAATTTCCGGTCCATCCATGATGAATGATCCCGTATGATGGGTTCATGCGGGATCATTCTTTCCGAACATTGACGGAGAATAGGAGGGGGAAAATGGAACAATTACTTTCATTCATCCAAGATGTAGGGTTTCCGATCGTGGTGACATTTTATCTGTTGTATCGTGTGGAGACGAAGCTGGATGACGTTATCCATTCGATTCAAACCCTCCCCGAACGGATGCGGATGAAAGCTTAGCCTTAAACCGATTCCATTCCAATGGCAGAGCCCTGCGCCTTTGAATCTATTGGTAGAGGCCGGGGCTTTTGTCTTTCAACGACATCAAAAGGGACAACAGAACCCTCCTGTTTTGATAGGAAAAGATGTGCCGGCTTCTCTTTCGGTCTACCATAAATAACGGAGATAAATATAGACGCTTGAGATAAGAATCGAAATAAGCATAAGCGGAAATCCGATTTTTAAAAACGAAGTGAAGGTGATTTTGACGCCTAGTTGGGCGGCAAGACCGGCTACGATTAAGTTGGCGCTGGCGCCGATCAACGTACCATTTCCGCCAAGACAGGCACCAAGAGATAAACTCCACCACAGCGGTTCGAGATTCTTAATTCCCAAATCGCCCATCGTTTGGACAAGCGGGATCATGGTGGAAACGAAAGGAATATTATCGACAAACGCCGAAACAATCGCGCTTAGCCATAAAATCAAAAACGATGCGATCGTCACATTCCCGCCGGTTATTTCTATCGCCTTTTTGCCGAGTGCGGAAATAAGTCCTGTTTCGACCAGCCCGCCCACAATGACAAACAGTCCTATAAAGAAGAAAAGGGTTGTCCACTCCACCTTTTTCAAAGCTGATTCCAAATATTTTCCTCCCGTCCATAACAACAGTATGAAAGCTCCTAACAGAGCGATCACGGCTGTTTCAACATGCAGAAGCGGATGGGAAAAAAAGCCGACAATCGTGATAAGCAGGACGGACAAACATTTTTTCAAAAGTACGGCATTGGTTATTTCCTTTTTTTCATCCAAAGCGAGCAGCTTTTCTTTGAGAACTGTCGAGGTGGTGAGCTGTTTTCGAAATAAAAAGGCGAGAATGCCGATCGTAACGAGCAATACAAGGAAACAGACGGGGGCTAAGTTATTCATAAAGGACAGAAAGGTTAATTCCTTAACGGCGCTTCCGATCATCATGTTCGGCGGATCGCCGATTAATGTGGCGGTTCCGCCGATGTTGGAAGCGAACACTTCTCCTAATAAATAAGGAACCGGGTTGATTTTCAAGCGGTTCGTAATATTGAAAGTCATCGGCACGATTAAAAGCACCGTTGTCACATTGTCCAAGAATGCGGAACCGAAAGCTGTAATCAAGGAAAGGATAATAAGCAATTTGATTGGATCTGCCTTCACTTTTTTGGTCGACCAAATGGCAATGTAATGGAACAAGCCTGTCTCTGAGGCAATCGATACTATGACCATCATGCCAATCAACAATCCGATCGTATTAAAATCAATATGATCAATGGCCTGCTCCTGTGTCAATACGCCAAATACAATCATCAACAATCCACCGATTATAGCAACAATGGTTCGATGAAATTTTTCTAGAATAATAAAAATATAGGTAATGATAAAGATGCTCAATGCAATGATAGCTGCTTGGCTCAACGTATATCCCACCTATTCAACCACTCTTCAAAATTCTTTCCATAATAAAAATACTACTCCTATGCATTTGAAAATACAATTCATTTTGTGCGGAATTTTTCTATTTTTTAAAAAACAGGACTTCATCGTGTCTATGTATACATAAAGAGGTCCTGACCCAAAGGCAGAACCTTTCTCTATATGACTTATGAAAAATCTTCCGTTTGATGATCCGGTTCGTCCGTTTTTTTCGTGATTAAAATTTTATCTACACGGACATCGTCCATATCGATGACTTCCAGTGTCAAATGTTCAATATCGATTTTATCTTTGACGGCGGGAATTTTTCCTAAATAAAGAATCATAAAGCCGCCGATCGTATGATAGGAGATTTTGGATTCAATATCAGGAAGCTCTTCGATATCAAAATACCGTTTAAAATCTTCTATGCTGACAAGCCCATCAACAAGCCAAGTATGGTCATCCCGTTCTATAATTTTCGGTTCATCGGGGTCGTCTTCCCCGGGAATCTCCCCAATCAGTTCCTCCATAATGTCATGGAGAGTGATCAGCCCTTCAATTCCTCCGTATTCATCAATGACGATCGCCTCGTTGCGGCCTTCTTTTTTCATCGCTTCCAAGGCATGATACACTTTCATTGGTTCTGGGAGGAAAAGAGCGGGCCTTAATATGCTATGTAAATCAATCGGTTCTTGGATCAAGCTTTGAGTGAGCAAATCTTTCGTGTGGATCATTCCGGCAAAGTTATCTAAATCTCCGTTTCCAGCCGGATAAATGGAATGGCCTCCTTCGATGATTTTTCTCAAATTGATTTCTAACGGATCTTCCAAGTCGATCCAAGTCAACTGAGTGCGGGGCGTGAAAATATCATTTAAACGCAAATCGCCTAAATTAAATACTTGCTCCACAATTTCATGTTCTACTTCTTCTACGATTCCGCTTGATACACCTTGTTCAATCATGTGCCGAATTTCCTCTTCCGTAACCGAACGGGCCGGCATCAATTGAATGTGAAACATCTTTAGAACGAAACGAGACAGAAAAGTAAAACAGCGCACAATCGGTTTGGTTATTAGTGCTAGCCAATACATTCCGTTGGCAAGAGCAATAGCCGTTTTTTCAGGACGATTCAATGCGACTCTTTTCGGAACCATTTCTCCAAAAATAACGATCAGCAATGCAATCAAAACGATCACGAGAACATAACTGATGAGATCGATATATGGCATAGACGGGAAAACGGCGAAAAGCCAGCGAGAAAGCTCTTTAGCAATAGATATGCTGCTGATGGCGCCAATCGTCATCTCAATCAAGGTCAGACAAATTTGAATCGAAGATAACAGCTGATTTGGTTCTTTTGCTATCCGAAAGGCCCTCTTCGCTTTTTTTGCACCTGATTTCGCTTTTTCTTCCAATTCCGATTTGCGTAAAGCGACAATGGCCGTTTCCATCATGGACAAAATTCCGTTCATGAAAATGAGCAATAAAATGATGATCATGGAAGTCCATATCCTATCCAATGCGTATTCACCTTTCTTCTGTAAGAAATACAAGGTCTACTTTGAACATACACAAACTTTTCCAAAAAGTACAATAGAATGATTATTCAGTGTGGACCATCCAACTTGCTGTAGAACGATTTTTGTCATAAATATTGGCTCTGACAGCAAGGGATCATGTTTGGAGAAAGCATTGGTGAAACATGTATAACCAACGATTTTGTGCTGCTTGGCTCCAACATCTTCTCGTTGATTTCCGTAAAAGTAAGCGATTGATGATAGAAAAAGTCCATAAGTGTTTATTTCATTAGTATGGAATTTTCGACTGCAAACAAAACATTCCACACCCATTTTCCCGAAAAAAAACGGAATCGTTTTCGTTCGGATGAAAAGTTTAGAAATTTTGAAAAATACCACCGGCAATGTCATAATAAAAATGGAGGAATGAAAGGAAAAGGGGATGAAAACATGTTTGAAATTGCCATTATCGGCGGAGGCCCTGCCGGCGGAAGTGCTGCTCTTTTTACCAGCAAAGCCGGAAAAAGGACGTTGGTTATTGATAACGGGAAAAGTGTAACCAAAAGAGCGTGGATTGAAAACCATTACGGTGTTGCGGAAATAACGGGACCGGATTTAGTAGAAATCGGTCGAAAACAATCAGAAAAATTTGGTGCGGAATGGGTGGAAGCGGAAGTAACAGACGTGAAGAAAACAGACAATGGTTTTGAAATTGTGACAGAGAAAGGCCGCTACGAAGCGAAACAATTGATTATTGCTACCGGAATGCTGACGAAGATTGCCGAAACGCTTGGATTAAAGGTGAAAGCAGGAACGGAACCACGCGTCAAACAGATCATTGAGACGGACGGTCAAGGGCGGACTAGCATGGAAGGTGTCTGGGCAGCCGGAGTTGCGGCAGGGACAAGCGTTCATACAATTATCACTGCAGGCGACGGAGCCAATGTGGCGATTAATGTCTTGAGCGAGATGAACGGCGAGCGCTATGTCGACCACGATGTATTAAAATCGTCGAAATAAAAAAGTTGACTCCACTAGGGGTCAACTTTTTGTCATTCTTCGCATTTTAACAACTGTTCATTCAAATATTTAAGCTGGTCTTCCATTTGTTTTAACATCTTTTCCGCATTGGAGACGCTTTGGCCTGTAGATTCCAGTTTTTCTATATCGCCTTGAATACGGATATAATCCATCTTGATTTCTTTTATGGCATATTCAATGTCGGCCCGTTTCAATGTCGCCCCTCCCGATCAATCGTTATTCCCATTATATAGAAATTGAGATGAGATTGCTATCTTTATTTTTTTATCAAATAGGCCAAACACGGCAGAGATGGAAGCGGACGACAACAGAAAACAACAGCCTTATAAAATTGGTGAGAGCAGGCGCGAAATCGATTCTTTAAAGCGAATTCTGAGAGGACGTAATTGATAACGATCAATCGTTAATTCTTGGCATTTCGTTAAATCTTGCTTGAAAAATTCCGATAGGTTTTGAGCTGTTTCTTCATGATAAATAAAGGCATTGACTTCGAAATTTAACCGGAAACTTCGGACGTCAATGTTCGCTGTTCCAACGGAGCTGATCTTTTCGTCTACGATAATCGTTTTAGCATGAATAAAGCCATTTTCGTAAATGTAGACTTTTGCTCCAACTTTCAATAGCTCCCCGATATAAGAAAGGGTCGCCCAATAAACAAAAATATGGTCAGGTTTGTTAGGAATCATGATGCGAATGTCTTTGCCGGACAAAGCGGCGATTCTAAGAGCGTCGAGTAAACTGGCATCAGGAATAAAATAAGGAGTCTGAATGTAGATTGATTTTTCGGCATTGGAAATCATTTTGATATAGCCGTTTTTAATGGCTTCCCATTCCGAATCAGGACCGCTTGTCACGATTTGAATGGGGATTTGTCCGGCCGGACGGGATTCCGGAAAATACCGGTCTGAATATTGGATATCGTAGCGTGTCGGCGCCGCTTGATTCCAATCCAGGATGAAGCGTGTTTGAATCGCATGAACGGCTTTTCCGGTAATTCGTAAATGTGTGTCACGCCAGTAGCCAAATTTGGGATTCAATCCTAAGTATTCATCCCCCACGTTAAACCCGCCGACATACCCAATTTTCCCATCGATAATGACCAATTTTCTATGATTGCGGTAATTTAATCGTAAATTAATTAAAGGTATGCGGGACGGGAAAAACACTTCCACTCGGCCTCCGGCGGCTATTAAATGACGGAATGATCTTTTCGACAACCGCCTAGACCCCATTGCATCATAAAGAATTCTAACTTCGACTCCTTCTTTCGCTTTTTTTGTTAAAAGCTGAATCAGCTGTTTTCCGATGTGATCGGCACGGAAAATGTAATATTGAAGATGAATGTGGTCTTTTGCTTTGGCGATGTCTTTTAGTAATGCCTCAAATTTTTCTTGGCCGTCAACAAATATGTCTATATCGTTGTCTTGAGTGAGCACCGCGTCATTGTTGATAAGATGCATGTAAATTAAATCGCGGTTTTTTGCGGCATGTGGATCGCGAAAATCAAATCGGTCTTCTTTTAAAGCAGCGATTTGCTGGTCAATCATTTTTTCTATCCCGATTTTTTTAATATCATCCCAATCAAACAATCGGCGTCTTGTTAAATTTTGTCCAAAGATTAAGTACAGAATAAATCCTACGAGAGGGATAAAAAACAATACTAACAGCCATCCCCACGTAGCGCTTGGTTCCTTCCTTTCCAAGAAAATAATGACGCCAGCAAAAAGGATATTCAGAAGAAACAAGAGAATTAATAAAATTGCCAATATTTCCATATTCATCCCCGCCAACTTCCAGCTATTGAATTGGTTATTCTTCATCCCTGTTTTAAATGGAAATAGCAGCAGCCATCTTGTATAAAGAAGGGGACACTTTATACTTAGCATATTTTATCAGTATATTCCTTTGTTTGCTATAACGATACCTTATTTTTCTTTTTGTTTAGGAAAGGATTCGATGATTTTTCATTAAATGATAAGAATTTATTAAGGAAACTGTACTATCATGGTTTGCAAGAGGACCGCCGCTTTAAATGCAAGGATGGGGGAGGGATGATGGGCTGTTAAGAAGAGGAGATAAAGGTCAATATTTTTTCAAAAAAAAGATGAAACTGTTTGCCGTTTGATTCGTAGAAAAAGTATAAACTTCAAAATGAAGAGGTGTCTGTTGTGGTGAAGGACAGTGAGCGGATCGCAAGAGTAATCAACAAGCTTTCCAGTTTGGGCGTTAAAGTAACGAAAACGAAGTCTCGCTTGGATTTGTTCCGAGCTCTACAAGGATATAAAGATATCAGAGGAATTGTAAAGTTGTAAAGGTGTTTACATAGTTTAGTATGCGCGTATAAAAAAATCCACCTTATGATTGAATGGATGTTGAAGGTCATTCGTTGTCTGAGAATTCAGGGTAAAGACACCGTAAGAATCGTGAAAAAGGCGCCGGGATGAATTCCTGGCGCCTTTTTCGTTAAGAGATGGCTTCATTTTCCGCGAGCGAAATTTGTTTGGTCGGTGCTATTTGCTCTTCAGGTGATTCTTTTTTTAGAACTTCAATATATTTGATATGGTGATCCTCCATATCTAAAATACGAAATTCATAGTTTTCATAAAAAATAACATCCCCTTGGCTGGCATCATAGTTTTTCGTTAAAACCCAGCCGCCAATCGTGTCGACGTCTTCCTCTTCAATTTCCAGTCCAAGCAGATCATTTACTTCGCTGACCAGCACCTTCGCATCCAATATAAAATGATGCTCGTTGATCTTCCGAATCAAGGGAACTTCATCCAAATCAAATTCGTCGCGAATTTCGCCGACAATTTCCTCAAGAATATCTTCTACCGTAACCAAACCCGCCGTTCCTCCGTACTCATCCATTAAAACGGCCATATGGATTTGTTCCTTTTGCATTTTGATTAACAAATCATGAATAGGAATGGTATCGATCACTCTTATAATGGGGCGGACATAGGATTCGAGCGTTTGTTGGATGTTTTCTTGGTTTTGCACGTAATCTGTAAGGATTTCTTTTAAGTTTACTAATCCGATAATGTGGTCTTTATCCCCATCAATAATAGGGTAACGGGTAAATTTTTCTTCTTTGACGGTCTTTATAAAGGATTCTATTGTTTCATCTTTGGAAAGAGAAATGATTTCGGTACGGGGAACCATTATCTCTTTTGCAATTCGATCACCGAATTCAAAAATGTTGTTGACATATTTATATTCGGACTGGTTAATTTCGCCGCTTTTATAGCTTTCAGAAAGAAGAATGCGCAGTTCTTCTTCCGAATGGGCCAGTTCACTTTCCGATGTCGGATTTAAACCAAAGATTCTCGTTACGAGTCGGGATGAACCGTTTAACAACCATATAAATGGGAACATGATCCGATAAAACCAAATGAGCGGCTGCGCCACAAATAGAGTGATAGCTTCTGCTTTTTGAATGGCGAATGACTTTGGCGCTAATTCTCCTACCACTACGTGGATGAAGGTAATCAAGGCAAAAGCAATTCCCACTGACAAAATGTGTTGAACGGAATCGGCTAAATTCATGCTTTCAAATATCGGGTGAAGCATGCGGCCTACAGCAGGTTCGCCTAACCATCCAAGCCCAAGTGCGGTAATCGTAATTCCCAATTGGCAAGCCGACAAATATTCATCCAGGTGCGTAATGAGAGTTTTGGCGGCAACGGCTCGTTTGCTGCCTTCCTCAATCAATTGGTCGATCCGCGAGCTTCTAATCTTTACAATGGCAAATTCAGAAGCTACGAAAAACGCCGTTATTGCAATTAACATAACGACAAGAACCAGACTAAATATGTCCAAATAAATTTCCTTATCTCGCTGAGACGGCGAGTAAGGAGTCACCTCCTAAAGTATTTGAATGGCTTTATTGTTATATTTTTTCTTTATTGTGAATAACAAATAGTTCTTAAGTCGAAAGAAACAGGTGAACGGACGTCAAGAAAAAAAGCATCAATGTCCCATTTTATCACCCCAAATTCGTGTTTAAATTAACAATATTATAAAAAATACTTGAACTCCCGTCAATTGGAGGCTTTATTTCCCTATTTTATGGCGGGGAAAATGGTTTTATTCTAAGTCATCTTAAGATGGTTTTCAAGATTTATACACTTTTATCTAAAAAAGTATTGGCGTCTTTTTGAAAACAGGAGATTATCGCCTATGAACTCATTGGAGAGAGGAGACTGGTGAAATGAGCGACTTTAAGCATCTTCGCCTTTGAAAGGATGGGGAGGCATGGATGCTTAAAGTCTGATGAAAAGTTAAACCCTTGAGGGAGTGGTGCTGACTTTAGAAATTTCTACATACAAAATATGGTGTCCGTCCATTTCTGCAATCTTAAATTGGTACGGAAGATATTCAATAATATCTCCTTCGGCTAAATCATATTTTTGTGTGAGGAGCCATCCTCCGATAGTATCAACATCTTCTTCGTCCAAAGCGGTTCCGAGAAGATCGTTCACGTCTTCGATCAGCACTTTGGCATCTAAGAGGTAATGGTTATCTCCAATTTTGCGGATAAGAGGAACCTCGTCTGTATCAAACTCGTCCCGAATTTCGCCTACGATTTCTTCCAGGATATCTTCAACCGTTACAATTCCGGCGGTGCCGCCATATTCATCCAGCAGGACGGCCATATGTGTTCGTTCCTTTTGCATCTTCACAAGCAGGCTCTGAATCGGAATCGTTTCAATAACGCGTATGATCGGCTTAACATAATGGATGAGCGGCTTTTTCTTATTATTTACATTGGATACGCAGTCGGTCAATACTTCCTTCATGTTAATCATGCCGATAATATTATCTTTGTCGCCGTCCGTAATGGGATATCGGGTATATTTTTCCGCTAATAGCGCATCTAAAATATCTTCCAGCGTATCGGATTGATCAAAACTGACTATTTCCATCCGCGGCACCATAATTTCCTTTGCGAGGCGGTTGTCGAATTCAAAAATTTTATTGACATATCGGTATTCCGATTGGTTGATTTCACCGCTTTTATAGCTTTCTGACAAAATGATCCTCAATTCTTCTTCAGAGTGAGCGATGTCGGTTTCGGTCGCAGGCTTTAAACCAAATAAATGAGTAACAAGCCGTGCGGATTGATTTAATACCCATATAAAAGGGAACATCACCCGATAAAAACCGATCAATGGCTTTGCAATCGCCAGCGTAATCGCTTCGGCTTTTTGAATGGCTACTGATTTAGGAGCAAGTTCTCCTAAAACCACGCTTAAAAACGTGATAACGGAAAAAGAAATCAAAAACGAAAGCACATGAGCGATGTTGTTTGGCAAATGCATCGCGCGGAACAATGGATGGATGAGAGCCTTTACTGTAGGCTCTCCAAGCCAACCAAGTCCTAAAGAGGTAATGGTAATCCCTAATTGAGTGGCGGATAAATAGGAATCCATATGGGTAATAATACGTTTTACGGCCACTGCTTTGTTGTTTCCTTCTGATACGAGTTGATCAATTCTAGAGGATCGCACTTTTACGATGGAAAATTCTGCTACTACGAAAAACGCTGCGAAAGCGATGAGCGCAAGAATAGCTATGATTTTGACAGTAATCAAAGCGTGAGGCTAGTTCCTGAGGGCGATCCACCTCTTGAATCTTAGCGTTCCGATTCAACGGAAGCCATTAACAAAGGGAAGATCGGCTCTTTTTGAAAATAGCCTCCCACACCTCCTATAATAATTTTCATGTCTATATCTATTGTCCTATTGTATCATAATTCCGATTTAGATCAGCAGTGAGAGCACCAAATTGGTAAACTTCATCGATTAATGGAAAAATATAGAGTAACGAGAGCTCTATATATAGGTTCTCTTTATCTTTCCCAAATAGCAAACTTTCACACCTGTTTAAATTAACCGATCCAGGAACCAGGAAGCGATCGTAAAATAAATGAGAAGTGAAAAAATATCGTTAATGGTCGTAATCAGCGGACCGGATGCTACTGCCGGGTCAACTTTTAATTTGTACAAGATCAGTGGGATCACCGTTCCGGCCAAAGTTCCAATGATGAGCGTGAGAAGAATGGAGAGGCTGACCACCAATCCGAGAATGGCGCTTCCTTGCCAGAAAAAAGCGATCGCAAACAAAAGAACAGAACAAATCGCACCGATAATGACGCCGACAACGAATTCACGTCCGACTAATTTTAAAGCTGTTTTCATATTAATGTCTTTAGAAGCAAGGCCCCTCACCACCACTGCCAATGATTGTGTTCCTGTATTTCCGGTCATGCCTGCAATCATAGGCATGAAAAAAGCTAAAGCGACTACTTTTTGCAATGTTGCTTGGAATCCTGAAATGATGCTTCCGGAAACGAGGCCGATAAACAGCAGCAAGATCAGCCATGGAAGCCGTCGAAAGGCCGCTACAGGCGCTTTTGTATCAAAATCGATCGCTTTCCCTGAAGCGGAAAGTTTTTCAATGTCTTCATTCGCTTCTTGTATGACAACGTCGATAATGTCGTCGAACGTGACGATTCCTTGCAAAACTCCTTCTTCGTCGACAACCGGTATCGCCAAAAAGTCGTAACGTTCAATGAGCCTGGCAATTTCTTCTTGGTCGGTTAGAACGGATACTGAAATGACACGCTCATACATGATATCCTTGATTTTGGCGTTTATATCAGCGAGAAGAAGATCGCGGTAGGAAACAACGCCCACCAGTTTTCGGTTTTCATCAATTACGTATAAATAGTTGATGGTCTCAGCATATTCTGCAAACGTCTTTAACTTATCTACGGCTTCTCTCACCGTATAATAATTGCGAATCCATACGAAACGGTTCGTCATGAGACGGCCGGCCGTTTCAGAAGGATAATTCATCATGTTTTTAATGATGGTGGACTCTTCTTTTTTCATTCCGGACAAAAACGATTTGATTCTTTCGGGAGACATGTCGTCGAGCAAGGACGCAAGGTCGTCGTTGTCCATATCGTCTAAGACCTTTCGTGATTTTTCTCTCCCGAGCTTTTTCAAAACTTCAAGCTGTTCTTCATGACCCAGCTCTTGAATCATATCGGTTAGGACGGGAATGTTTAGCTGTAAAAGAAAACGCAGTTTATGTTTTTCCGGTAAATTTTTATAGATCGTAGCCATATCGTAGGGATGCAATTCTTCCAAAAGCTTTTGAAAGTCTGTTTTTTTCCCTTCTTTTAAGGCTTTAATGACAAGAAGCGTCATTTGATCTTCTGTCAAATTTTGAATCACCGTCATTCCCTCCTTTAATGGGCTAAGTCTGTATTATTATAAATCGAAACATAAAAAATGGAGTCGAATGTTTTGGAATTGCGGCTCTTTCTGTTATCCGGCGTGATGAAATGAGGAGGAAGAATGGCCTATATTCCAAATCACGATAGAAATAGAATAAATCTAATGACAGAACGAATTTTTATTGCTTCAATCATATTTTATCATACGTCTTTTCACCTAATTTTGCTAAAATAGTAATGAGAATATGTGTATCGGATGGAAAAAGGAGATTGGGAAGATTCGGAGGTCATAAGATTGAGAAATCATGGGATTATGAAGGAGCTTATTTATATTCATTTAAATGCGGTTCATCAATATACGATGTCATATGGAATTGAGTTCCGCGAGTTTGTAAAATGTCTCCCCAAGGAACTGAATAATGTTTTGCTTTTGAAGCATAACTTTGACTACAGCGATTTTAACATGCACACTCTTTTAGATTATGTGGAAAAAGACAATTTGGATCGGCTGCTGAAAGAAGATGTGTATGAATATGGCGACTTTTGCTGGCTTGACTTTGAAGACACGGACGGGCTGAATGAATTGGAGGGGCAGGAAATCGCCGAGCTCCTTTATTTAGGGCACAGCAAACAGCATTTAAGCGATCCTTTTTACAGCAAACTGAATAACCGCTACGTATATTTATCCCATGATGATGGCTGGTTCAATAAAACCTATTATCGATTTTTAACCGATTTTTATTATATGCTCGGACATGTGATTGCTTTGAAAATGAGCCATATAAGAGGAGAAAAGGGGCTGTTTAATCTGAAAAGAGGGAGAGAATTTCCTTCGGTTCCGAGGGATGTGATCGCTTCCTTCAAAGACAAGATGAAAGAAGGCATGGTCATCTCCATATCTAGAGCGAATCAAACTCGACATAAAATTGAAATTCCCGTTTGGGTAATAGGGGATTATATCAATATGGATGAAATGGTGGATGACTATTTGGATAAAACGGGAGAGACTCCGGACGGGCAGCTGGTCTATGATAAAAAAATGCGGGAATGGAGCGCTTTATTTAAATAGAGAAGCCGACAAAACAAACGAAGGAACTCTGTATACCAGGCGAAGGTTAAGCAGCACTTGGCTTGCGATCTTTGTGAACCACCATGGCCAAATGATGTTTTGACCAAGACAGTAGAGCAATAGAATGGTGAAAGCCAATACTGGAAAGAGAAGAGCTCCGAATTCTCCTTAAGACGAAAAAAGATCTGAACTGCTAGTATTTTCTGACTGAAAAATATGCGTTCTCCTAAATGAGTGTAAAAGCCTCTTACGAAGACTGTAAGAGGCTTTTATGGCAAGTCCTTTTTCGGCTTGGAATTCGTATACAAGTTTAAGCAATTTTCTGAGCGAACTTTATTATTTGGCGATGGTTTTGCGGACAGAAACTTTTGCTTGCTTTGGCTTAATCATCATTAACAAGATGGAAATAATCGCAAGGGTACAGGCAATGATAAATGGCGTGTGGGCAGAAATGGATTCTCCTAGATATCCTGACAACACAGGAGCAACGGCTGCCCCGATCCAGCGGATGCAATTGTAAGTACCGGATGTAACCCCACGTTCATAAGGAGATACTTCCACCACGTAGCTTGTAAACAAGGCGTTGTTTAACCCGCATGCTAAACCGGAGACGATGACGATGGTAATCAATGCGATGCTGGAATGCACAAAGAATAAGGCCCCGACTAACATTGCAAAAACAAGTAAACTAAACGGCAAAATTTGTTTTGGAGAATATTTTTCTTCTAATTTGTGAGCTAAACCGGCAGATCCGTATGCAAGGAAAAGCCCCCATCCACAAAACACCAAGCCGATTTGAATGGCTGAAAGTCCAAGAGTAAGCGGCGTATAAGCCAGAACAACGAAAAATCCATAATAATAGAGCATTCCCGAAAGCGAGGCAATCAAAAAAGGCGGGAACGTAAACAAGTTTTTAAGGTCTTTCAATCCGGCCGGTTTACGCGTTTGTTTAGACGACGGTTCAAATACAAAGAACGCCACAAGCAAAAATGCAGTAAAAATCAAAATGCCGGTCGCAATGAAAGGAAACCGCCAGGAAAAATCCCCAAGCAGACCGCCCACTAAAGGACCGCCGGCCATACCTAAACCGATGGCGGCCTCATATAAACCAACCGCTTTTTGGGCATCGTCGGACAGAGCGATTAATAATGTCATAGCGGTAGCGAAAAACATCGAATTGCCAAGTCCCCAGCCGCCTCGGAAAATGGACAATTCCGGGATATTTTGGGAAAGTCCGCATAACAATGAAAAAATCGTTACCACGATAAGACCAGCAACCATAAGCCTTTTATCTCCGGCGCGGCTGGCCAAAATGCCAGCGGGAATCATCATAACGGACATGATGAAAATATAGGCGGTAAACAGCATTTCTACTTGCCAATGAGAAGCCCCGATTTGCTCGGCAATAACCGGCAGGATCGGGTCCACAACTCCTATCCCCATAAACGCTAAAAATGACGCAAATACGGTAATCAATCGCGCTCGTGCAAAATTTCTTTCTTCCATGAAAAATCCTTCCTTTCTGTATTGGTTTAAAACGATGGACCAATCAAAATCAGGCTCGTTTTTAGGTCGACTCACTCGTTCGTTCGCTCGTTTTTCATTGAGAGTGGCCAGACGTTCGCACTTGCTTGTTCCATCGTTTTTTGAAGCGAAACGCATGCGGGAAAAAAGCAAGCCTTCTTTTTTGATGAAAAACAAACAGTTTCTTTTTTCACGTCCTTTCCGGCGCCGGAATGATGTTGCCCAAGTTCGTTTTTTGCCGTTTATTCCTTGTATAAAATAATATATTCAGCCATTATGGTATCAATTTACATTTAACGTTAACGTCAAGGTTAGATTTTGTCAATGATTAAAAAAATCAAAAGGCTTATTTGTTTCCATTATTTTTGCATTCATGGGCTGTTCTTTTTAAGGCTGGCGTTTTTATAATGCGAATATAAGAATAAAAACGATCTCCACTTTCTAATCTATTTTCGGATTGACCCTTGATTTCCGGTTTCTTGTGGAAAAAGCAATGGGGAGCTTTTAAAGAAATTTTTTCCAGACTATGACCATTTCAGGAAAGTGAGGCGAACCATTCCAAATGGAACCTTTCTGCCTTTCTTTAGTAAACAGGAAATCTTGAATAAAGAACGAAAAGCCATGTATTATCCAGATTTTCTTAAAATTTCATAGTGTGATTGCATATAATCATATGAAGAAACGTTTTTCCGGCATGTAAAGAAATGATAAAATAGAAATGTTATTCAATGAACAGGAATAGAATGATTTTTCTTAATGAAAATCAACAATATTGGAGGTTCGTGATGAAAACGAAAGTTTGTTTATTATATGGCGGGAAATCAGCGGAACATGAAGTTTCCCTTCAGACAGCCAAAGCGGTGACGGAAGCGTTGGATTTGGAAAAATTCGACGTGTATCCGGTTCATATAAATAAAGAAGGACAATGGATTAAAGGACCGAAATTGGAAAGACCGGCAGAAAGCGTGGAAGATTTGCAGTTTTCGCCTCAAAACCAAGAGTCCACTCATCCGTTAGCGGCTTTCCTGGAAGGCGGTGAAGAGTTTGATGTGGTCTTCCCGCTTTTGCACGGACCAAATGGTGAAGACGGCACAGTTCAAGGGATGCTTGAACTTTTAAACATTCCTTATGTCGGAAATGGAGTCTTAGCCTCGGCGGCGGGAATGGACAAAGTGATCATGAAACATATATTTGCAGAAGCAGGCCTTGCCCAAGTCGATTATGTTTGGTTTACGCGCAGCCATTGGGAAAAAAATCAAGAAGTAACATACGAATTAACGGAAAAAGAAATCGGCTATCCTTGTTTTGTGAAACCGGCCAACCTCGGTTCCAGCGTGGGAATTAACAAATGTTCCAATCGAGATGAATTGGAAAAGGCCTTTAAGGAAGCTTTTCAATATGACCGTAAAATCATTGTGGAACAGGGAGTAAAAGCGAGAGAAATAGAAATGGGAGTGCTCGGGAACGATGATCCGAAATGTTCCGTACCGGGAGAAATCGTTCCTAAAAAGGAATTTTATGATTATAAAGCGAAATATCAAGATAATAGTACGCAATTGATTATACCGGCAGAAATTTCTGAGAAAGTTAAGGCAGAGATGGAGCAAATAGCGATCAAAGCTTTCCAAGCTTTAGATTGTTCCGGACTGGTTCGTGCCGATTTCTTTTTGACAGAAGACGGCCGAGTTCTGATTAATGAGGTCAATACGATGCCGGGATTTACCCCCGTCAGCATGTTTCCGCTTCTTTGGAAACATAGCGGTTTAGATTACCCTCAGCTGATTGAAACATTAATTGATTTGGCCATAAAAAGGCATGAGGAAAAACAAAAGATCAAATACACCGTTTAAAAGATCAAATACACAGTTTCATAGAGTGGACGCGGTTTTTCAAAATGCCGCGTCTGTTTATTCCGAGGAAGAAAAGGTGAAGGGAAATGATTGTCAAAACGATTCAACAAGTTGCTGAAATGATGGGAGCACCATATGAACTTTCCCATAAAGACATTGTGATTCAAGGAGTGAGTATTGATTCCCGAAAAATCGAAAAAGGGAATTTGTTTGTCCCTTTAAAGGGAGACCATACGGATGGGCACCGTTACGTCGAAACAGCGTTTCAAAATGGGGCAGCTGCTTCCCTTTGGCAAAAAGATGTTCCCAATCCACCGGAACATTTCCCGATCATTATGGTGGACGATACATTGGAAGCGCTCCAACGTCTTGCCAAAGCATATCGTGATGAACTGTCGATCAAAGTGGTAGGTGTAACCGGAAGCAACGGAAAAACGACTACAAAGGATATCATCAGCAGCCTTTTGTCGAGTCGATACCGCGTTCAAAAAACGGAAGGAAACTACAATAATCATATCGGATTGCCTTTGACGCTGCTTTCCTTGAAACAAGATACAGAAGCAGCGATTTTAGAGATGGGAATGAGTTCAAAAGGGGAAATTGATTTTTTGACGCGGATGGCTCGACCGGATATAGCCGTTATTACCAATATTGGAGAAGCTCATCTGTTAGATTTAGGTTCAAGAGAAGCGATCGCAGAAGCAAAATTTGAAATTATTAACGGCTTAGACAAAAATGGTGTGCTTGTTTACCACGGCGATGAACCGCTTTTGGAGCAACTAGTCCAAAATACGCCTCATTTGACGGTGAAAACGTTTGGGGAATCGGCAAAAAATGATTTATACCCGACGAAAATCCGTCAGACCAATGAGGGAAGCCGGTTTTCCATTAATACAGAACCGGAACGAGAATTCTTTCTTTCAGTGCTCGGTAAGCATAATGTGTTTAATGCATTGGCTGCTATTCTCGTTGCTCGTGAATTGGGGATCTCTTACGATGAGATTGAAGACGGCTTAAAAAAGATCGAATTAACTAAAATGAGATTGGAGCTTGTAGAGGGAAGCAAAGGAGAAAAAATTATCAATGATGCATATAATGCAAGTCCTACCTCGGTAAGAGCAGCGATTGATTTGGTTTCCGAACTTCAAGGCTACGAACGGAAAATTTTAGTTCTGGGCGATATGCTTGAACTCGGTCCGAAAGAAAAGCAATACCATGAAGAGATTGGAAAAGAAATCAATCCACATGCTATTGACTATGTGTTCACCATTGGTGCATTAGGCCAATATATTGCGAAAGGTGCGAAAACCGTATTGCCGGAACACCGCGTTTTCGCTTTTATGGAAAAAGAGAAACTCGTGGAAAAGCTGAAATCCTTGTTAACGGGAAATGAACTGATTTTAGTGAAGGCATCACGAGGTATGAAATTGGAAGAGGTCGTCCATCTTTTACAAGCGTAATGCTGTTTTTCGATGAAAACGGAACGCTTTTATTTGCTTTACGGAATAAAGTCCTTGCTTTTTTCCACTAAGAAGGATAAAGTTATCAGGATGATGGAATTGAATTTTATTCAATGAAATGGTACGATTACCGTAAATTGTTTATTACGCTTTCATGGGCAGCCCCTGCCCATGAGGCCAGGCATAAAATGTAGTTGCACGTCAGTTGCCCGCAAAAGGCCGATTGTTTCAGCGAAAAAGGCTGCCGCTAGTGGGAGTTTCACTTTGTTATTCATCTTTCATATCAATCCGCCAAAGGAGTCGGCATACCAACCGGAGGTCTCCTTTCATTTCCACCATTAAGAGGGTTAGCGATTGTGTACTTCTAGACTATAATGGAAAGTTCAAGCTCATTGCTTTTCGATATCTTTACTCGTATCCGTGTGTAGGAAACTGAGTTAGCGGATAAAAGTGACGCTAAATATCGCTCTTCAGTGGGAAGAGTATTTTTTTGTTTAAGGTGTTTTATTCATGTTTTTTTGAAAAACTAATTTTAAGACCGTTTCATGTGATTGAAACTTCCATATTTTTTCTTGATTGACTGTTCTCATCCATATCATTTTCATCAAAAGGAAAAATATAAATAAAAGGAATTTATCGTGAAACAATGAAGGCCTTTTTGAAAAGTAAGACGAAAAAAACTGCATATTGTGTAACAAACATTTATTTAGGTTTAAGAAGGAGAAGAGAGAATTGACAAAATTTGTAGAATTAGGTTTGAGTCCAGCTCTATTGAAATCGATTGACCAACTGGGTTTCGAGGAGGCGACTCCGATCCAAGCGGCCACGATTCCAAAAAGCTTAGACGGAAAGGATTTGATCGGACAAGCTCAAACGGGTACAGGGAAAACCGCCGCTTTCGGTATTCCGTTAATGGAAAAAATCGATACGAAAAATCATCATATTCAAGGAATGATCATAGCCCCTACACGGGAATTGGCCATCCAAGTATCAGAGGAATTATATAAGATCGGCTATCATAAACGGGTGCGCATTCTTGCAGTGTACGGCGGCCAAGATATTCAAAGACAAATCCGCGCTTTGAAAAAACAGCCGCATGTGATTGTGGGGACTCCGGGAAGAATTCTTGATCACATCAATAGACAGACATTAAAATTAGACCATCTTCATACGCTCGTTCTTGACGAAGCGGATGAAATGCTCAATATGGGTTTTATTCAAGATATTGAAACCATCCTTTCCCATATGCCGAAAGAGCGGCAAACCCTTCTTTTTTCTGCAACAATGCCGGAACCGATCCGTGCTATTGCCGAAAAATTTATGAAAAATCCGGAATTAGTTCAAGTGAAAGCAAAAGAAATGACGGTTCCGCAAATTGAACAATATTTTATCAAGATTCAAGAAAGAGAAAAATTTGACGTTCTTTCCCGGCTTCTGGACGTACAATCTCCTGAGCTTGCGATTGTATTCGGCAGAACGAAGCGTAGAGTGGATGAATTGACAAGGGCGCTTACTTTGCGCGGGTATTCTGCTGAAGGGATTCACGGGGACCTAAGCCAAATGAAACGCTTGAACGTCCTGAAAAAGTTTAAAGAAGGAAAAGTCGATGTTCTTGTGGCGACCGACGTCGCGGCACGGGGATTGGATATTTCCGGGGTTACTCATGTTTATAACTATGATATTCCGCAAGATCCGGAAAGCTATGTTCACCGTATTGGCAGGACCGGACGAGCCGGAAAAGAAGGAATTGCCATTACGTTCGTATCCCCTAGGGAAATGGGCTATTTAAGAGAAGTAGAACGAACGACGAAAAAACGGATGACGCCGATGCAGCCGCCGACATGGACGGAAGCGCTCATCGGACAACAAAAAGCAGCCGTGAATGAAATTGAGACATGCTTAAATAATGAAAATTTAGAGGACTATCAAGAATTAGCGAACGAGTTGCTGGCACAGTTCCCGCCAAGTCAAGTGGTGGCCGCTGCCCTTAAACTCCTTACAAAAGAACCGAACCGCACTCCTGTCCATATTACGGAGGAAGGGCCGCTGCCAATGAAAAAAGAGAGCAGACGTTCTTTTAATAAAACACAAGGAAATCAACGCAAAAATCAAAGATCGCGCGTGAGCCGAAGAAAATCCGTTCCAAAAGCATAGGAATTCCTATGCTTTTTTGTTTGCAAATATCTGGAGCGAGAAATGCGAAAACGGCTGGTTGCTTTCCGCCATTGTCGTTCTTAATAGGATGATCATTCAACAAGGAGTTTCTTTCGATACAGGATGCCCATGAAGAATCCGCAAGCAAAACCTGCCAGGTGGGAAACAATATTCACTTCGGTTTGAATAAACGTCATCAATAGAGCGATGAGTACAACCGGAAAAATGATTTTTTGATGATGATCGGCTAGCAAAGGGGGCTTCACCAGCAAGAAAGCGGCAAAGGACCCGAATAACCCGAAAATGGCTCCGCTTGAACCGATATGAGTGTAGGTTAAAGGCATAAATAGAAAGGTGGCGGCATTTGCGAAAATCCCGGATAATAAGTAGAGTAATAAAAACTTGATTTTTTTTAACATGATCTCTAAAGGAGGAGCGAATAAAACCAGTGTGATCGTGTTGAAGAAAAAATGGGAGAATCCTCTGTGAATGAAAATGGAGGAAATGAGTCGCCACCATTCTCCATTCGCAATCGCAATATTGGTTCCGGAAAAAGATTGGTAGAAAGCGACAGCAGGGAAAAAAGGAATCCATGTCGCCAAATAAAGTAGAGTCTGAATACCGGCTAATGTGGAAACGCAAGGATAATAACGGATAAAATCTGCCATTCGTTCACCGCGCTGAAACATGGACTTCACCTCTGGTTAAGGGAATGATGAAGTTGGGGCAACAACGAAATGCTTTTCGATCCTGCGTTCCAAAAGCATTTCGATGCAAGATTCCCACATGCTACCTCCATTTATATGCGGCCGGAAATCATTTAGAAGGGACGAACTGTGATGATTATTGGCATTGGTTTAGATATTGTGGAAATGGAAAGGATTGAAACGCTGATTCGTCGTCAACCGAAATTTCCATGTAGAATACTGACTGCAAATGAAATGAATATATTTCAATCTTTATCGCCAAAACGGCAAGCTGAATATTTGGCAGGGCGATTTGCGGCAAAAGAAGCTTTTTCCAAGGCCTACGGAACGGGAATCGGAAAAGAGTTGACGTTTCACGACATCGAAATTCAATATAATGAGAACGGAAAACCGATGATCGTCAAGCCTTTTAAAGAAGGAGTTCATTTAACTATTACGCATAGCCGGGAATTTGCTGCTGCTCAAGTGATCATCGAAAAAATGGGAAAAGATTTTTAAAGTACATATTCCCTATGGTTGTCTCATATATTGGATAACAGCAGGAGAGACAAGATCGAAAAGCCGAGATTGCAGGCAACAGCGCTGGACGAAAGAGGCATAAGTGCCTGTTCATCTTAGGTTATGAACATCTTCTCTCTCCCTTTCACGTTTAAATGAGACAAAGGGGAAGTGAAAAGAATGAAAAAGAATGTGGCGCTCTTATTCATTGGCTTATTGACAATGATTGTTCTCGCTGCCTGCGGTTCTAAGACAAAAGAGGAGGTTGTTTCCGATCTAAATGAAAAAATCGGCAAATTAAAAGGGTATAAAGCAGAAGCGCAAATGACCTTAAAAGTGGGAGAAGAAAAACAAACGTATAATGTGGAAGTATGGAATAAAGAACATCAATATTACCGGGTAGAACTAAAGGCGGCCAAAAGAGACCAGAGCCAAATGATTTTGCGAAATGATACCGGTGTGTACGTATTAACTCCTGCCCTTAATAAAAGCTTTCGATTCCAAAGTGATTGGCCTAAGAACAGCAGTCAAGCATACTTATATGAGTCGTTAGTGAAAGACATTTTAGAAGATAAAGAGGCGAATTTTAAAGAAACGAAAAACCACTATGTATTTGAAACCAAAACCCGCTATCAAAACAAGCAAATCCTTCCTTACCAAGAAATCGTTTTTAACAAAAAAGACTTAACACCTGTCTCCGTAAAAGTAATGGACACCGACCACAATCCATTAGTCACCGTCAAATTCAAAAATTTGGATCTACATGCCAATTTTGATTCGTCGTCCTTTGATATGAAAAAGAATATGACAGGAGCTCAGCTTGAAGTACCGGTTGCTGCAAACTCGGGTGATCAAGATTTTTCCGTTCAATATCCTCTTGCTGATTTAGAAGGAACAAAGCTGGTGGAAGAAAATGAGTTGTCATCTGATAATGGGAAACGGGTTGTTCTTACCTATGGCGGGAAAAAATCGTTTACGATTGTTCAAGAAAAAGCTCACGCTGTTGAGGCTTCCGAACCAATTGATTTGGATGGTGAAGTGGCGGATCTTGGCTTTGCCATCGGGTCCATAACGGATCACTCGCTCTCTTGGACGTATCAAGGGGTTGACTATACGTTGGCATCGAAGAACCTCACGAAGCAAGAAATGATCAGAATTGCGAGTTCCATGCAAGGAAATCCCGAAAAATAAGAGGGAATACTTTTTTAATTGGTAATTTTACCCTATTTAAACAACGGAAACTCATATGATACAGAAAAGGCTGGCTCAAAAGTCATTTTACTTTTAGGCCAGTTCTTTTTTTGCATTTAAAAATTCGACAATATTTGTCATAATGAAGGGGAGTTTAGTGGAAAGAAGGGTCATGAGTGGATACATCTCAGTTTTACAGGGATACATGGGTTGAAATTAATTTGGATCACATTGCTTATAATGTAAAAGAGGCTTTGCAACTTTTGCCGTCTACAACGGATTTATTTGCCGTGGTAAAAGCCAATGCATACGGTCACGGTGATGTTCAAGTTGCCAACACCGCTATAAAGGCGGGAGCCAAAGGTTTGGCTGTGGCCTTTTTAGATGAAGCTTTGAAATTAAGGAATGCCGGAATCGAAGTGCCGATTTTAGTATTAGGAGCTTCCAGGCCGGAAGACGCCAAGTTGGCAGCAGATCATCGCATATCGTTGACAGTGTTTCAGGAAGAATGGTTGGAAAGAGCGGAACCATTTTTGAATGGCTCCTCGTTAAATGTGCATATGAAAGTAGATACAGGAATGGGCCGAATTGGTGTAAGGACCGAAAAAGAGTTGAAAGCATTGGAAAAACGAATTATGCGTTCCTCTGCCTTTCGATTAGAAGGGATTTTCACTCATTTTGCGACAGCCGACGAAGTAGATACAGATTATTTCCGGAAACAATTTGAAAAATTTCAAGTGATGGTGCAACTTCTGGAACAAAAACCAAAATATATTCATTGCGCGAATAGTGCAGCTACTTTAAGGTTTAAAGAAACATCTCATGCTTTTAATCTCGTTCGCTATGGAATTTCGATGTATGGGCTGTCGCCTTCTGCCGACATCCAATCCCTTCTTCCTTTTGAATTAAAACCGGCATTATCTCTGCATACAAAAATTGTTCATGTGAAAAAGGTGAAGAAGGGAGAAAGAATCAGCTACGGGGGTGTATATGAAGCAAAGGAAGATGAATGGATCGCTACTTTGCCAATCGGCTATGCAGACGGCTGGATTCGCAAGCTTCAAGGCCAAGAAGTGCTGGTTGGCGGAAAAAGAGCTCCTATCGTAGGACGAATTTGCATGGATCAATGCATGATCCGCTTAGATGAGGAAGTGCCCGTAGGAACGGAAGTCGTTTTGATCGGTAAACAAGGCCGGGATGAAATCACGATGGATGAAATTGCGGCAAAGCTTGAAACGATTCATTATGAAATTGGTTGTATGATTTCCCATCGCGTTCCCCGTGTCTATATAGAATCCGGAAAGATTGTGGACGTTTCCAACCCGCTTTTGTCTTCTCACCGGAAAATGTAAGCAGTGAATTTTTTTCTTTGTCAATATAAATGCATAATTTTCGTGTTTTTATGACGATAATAGGTGAAGAATTCATAATTTATCTTTTCGGGCGGCTCAATTGATGGTATCATGGATTTGGTAGTGTAAAGAGACGGTTATTGCAGTGAACGGTGGAGGTGTAGTTCGTGTCTGAATCCAGCACAACGACAGAAATCTTAATTCGATTGCCGCAGCAATTTTTAAACGAATTAGACGGATTTGCTGAGCAGGAAAATGTGAATCGCAATGAATTTATTTATCGCGCCACAAAAGCGTATCTTCGAGAACGCAAAAAGCGTCAAATAAGGGAAACGATGAGACGAGGCTATATGGAAATGGCAAAAATCAATCTTGCTATTGCCTCCGAGGCTATTCAAGCGGAATATGAGGCAGAGAATACGGTAGAACGATTAGTAAGTGGGGGCTAATCCTTTGATTGTTAAGCGTGGTGATGTGTATTTTGCAGACCTTTCCCCTGTTGTCGGCTCGGAGCAAGGTGGTGTGCGTCCAGTACTAGTCCTTCAAAACGACATAGGGAACCGGTTTAGTCCCACTGTAATTGTTGCTGCTATAACAGCGCAAATCCAAAAAGCCAAACTGCCTACACATGTAGAAATTGACGCAAAGCGATATGGTTTTGAGCGGGATTCCGTTATCTTGCTGGAACAAATACGCACAATTGACAAACAACGCTTAACGGATAAAATTTCCCATTTAGATGAAGAAATGATGGAAAAAGTGGACGAAGCCTTGCAAATCAGTTTAGGTCTAATAGACTTTTAAATGAACGCTCCTTGGTTGTCTAAAGGGGCGTTGTTATTTACTCACATTTAAAAACGTTTGCGGTTGCGTGTAAATGCAAAAAAAGCCGTTTATTTGTCGGAAAGTCTACTTTAATAAATTGGCTCTTATCTTTAGAGAAAAAAGATTTTCTCTTTGGACTGCCTATCTGCTTCAAAAATCTTCACCTTAACCTTCGTGTAGGTGTGTGATTGCCGTCAAGCAAAGCATACTCTGCGGATTTGCAAGGATAGCATTCAACATGAACCCGCCTTTTACTTCCGTTTGTTTTGATCTATTTACCCGATGCACGCATTTCAGTCAGCCTTGTTTGAAAAAGGAAAACCGTTATTCTGAAAATTAGAAATATGACTGAGAATAGTTTATGATTGACTAAAGTGGTTTACATGACAGAAATCAGCAAACTTTCAATAGTACTAAAATGACTCGTTTTATGTTTATAAGCGGATGTAATTATCCGAAAATATAGAAAATTTTAGATAAAATGAAGTGGGGGATTCTCTATTTGTGTTGGAATTTTAGAGTGGGAGAGAAATGGTTTTTCGTTTTTAAACACTTCAAGGAGGAATGATATGAACGTCTTTTATAAGAATTTCATATTATCCATCGTATTATATTTTGTTTTAGTTATTTTTGATTATGTTGAAAATAATACATTCAATTGGACTGAAAACATGATACAATCTTTGTTTTTTGTAGTATTTTTTAGATTGTTTATGTGGTTTTTAGACGGAAAAAAAGCAAAAAACTTGATCTCTTAACAATTAGGGGATTAATATCAAGGTTTTTATTTTTACCCCCGTATGCTGTGTGCCTCATCATTACATTTCATCAAATAGTACGCAAGTTGGGCCGCAATAGATACAGCCTTTTAAACACCCAGTTTTGCAGCTGCCTAACACAGGTTATAGGACTAACTGATAGAAATTCTCCAATTCGGTTTTTGGTTTTTTATTGAGACAGGCATCTACCTTGGCAACCAGTTATACCATTCATTGCACTTCGATCATTTTAATATCTAAACCTATGAGATATAGCCGAATAAAGAACGGTATGGAAAAAGAGCAGCGATTAAGAAAAGATTGCGTTTTCCATGAGTTAAGAAAATTACGATTCTTATGCGGAGGAAAAGGAGAATTAGGTAGTTGTGGATTGGTTCGACTTGAAATAATTGGATAGTACATGCCTCGAAGTATTTGTTATTCTTTTTACAAATGGCAGATTCATAAGAAATTTTATTGAATGGGGCTTACAGAACGATTCAATAGATGATTTGACATCATCAGATTTTGTGGATATCTTGAACATTTAACAAGAAAGCAGAGGATGGAGTGTCATGGGGCAGCCTTTTGATTATATCGAGATGAAAATACCTGCCAAGCCGGAGTATATAGGAGTAATCCGTTTAACGCTATCTGGGATCGCAAGTCGAATGGGTTTTATGTATGAGGCTATTGAGGACTTGAAAATTGTTGTCAGCGAAGCGATTCTCAATGCAATACCGTATGCGTACCAAGAACAAGGAAAAGGAGAAATGGTCATTGGATTTTCTCTATATCATGATCGATTGGAATTAATGGTGGCCTATAGAGGTCAAAGTTTCCAATCATCTGATTTGAAAAAGGAGATGTGCCATCTTGAACAAAGGGAAGGAGAATTTTTTCGTGAAGGAGGATTAGGATTATATTTGATTGAAACGCTTATGGATGATGTGAAAATCCATCACCAAGAAGGGGTATCCGTCTTTATGACAAAATACCTTAAAAGAGAGCAGGTGGAGAGGGATGCGAAAACCATCTCAACCTAATGAATGTCCTTTTAAACAAAAGGTTATGAAATGGATCGAAGAGTTTCAGCGTCATAAATGCCAAGAATCGCAGGAAAAAATCGTGACGCATTATCATCATTTGGTTGAATCGATTGCACGAAAGTATTCCAAGGGAAAATCTTACCATGAGGACATCGTACAAGTTGGAATGATCGGGCTTTTAGGGGCCATCCGCCGCTATGACCGATCTTTTGGCAAAAGCTTTGAAGCGTTTGCGGTACCAACTATTGTCGGCGAGATCAAACGATATTTGCGGGATAAGACATGGAGTGTTCATGTTCCCCGCAGAATTAAAGAGCTGAGCCCTAAAATTCAATCAACAGTCGAAAAACTGACAAGTGAAATGCAAAGATCACCGCAAATAAAGGAAATCGCTGATTACTTGGATATCTCGGAAGAAGAAGTTTTGGAAGCGATGGAAATGGGGAAAAGCTACCAGACGTTATCCGTAGATCGTACAATTGAAGCTGATTCTGAAGGTGGCACTATGACACTCCTTGATATGGTGGGCAATGAGGAAAAAGGATATGAAAAAGTGGATCAGCGTCTCGACTTGGAAAAGGTTCTTCCTGTGCTGAGCGAAAGAGAATGGAAAATTATACAGTATACGTATTTGAAAAATATGAGCCAAAAAGATGCAGGCGAAAAGCTGGGAATTTCCCAAATGCATGTGTCCCGTCTTCAACGTCGCGCCGTTCAAAAATTAAAAAAAGCCATTCGATCCGAAACGATGAATTCGGAAAAATGAAACCGATGCATAATTGGAAACATAGTGTGTCATTTGCTGCTTCTCAATCTCATAAAAAATTTGGCATAGACAGTTTTTCTGAATATAGAGATGGGGAAACCAAAAAAGCATAATTTTTCGTTTGAAACCAATGATAAGAAAGTATTTTTTGAGAGGAATTAGCAGTTTGGTTGATTTTTTCTAAAAAAGAATGACGATGGCGATCACGGGCGAGAAGGGTTCTCTCGTCATTTTTTTTGGAAAAAATTGAATCAATGAGCTGCCAGAGTCCCAACCAACCCCCTACTTTCTTCCTCATTCCGTCTCACCTTATCTGCTAAAGAGGAAATTATGATAAAATGGGAGAACACATATATGATCAATCGAATGTCTATTAGAGCGGGTGTATTAGCTCACCTTGATGTTTTTTGAATCATCCGACTAGAGGGCAGCTTAACTACTTAACGGATAAGAAGAAGCTTTTGCTGCTCATCGATAGTGTATCGATTGAAAAGGACTTCCTCGATTCTCCATTTGGAAGACTTTTTTGCTTTTTCTAGAAGTTTAGGAAAAGGAGTGAACTCCGTTTTGAACGGAACGAATATGATTGAACAATCGACTGACAGAGAAATGAATTTACTAAAAAAGATAGCTGAAGAACAATCACTAAAATGGAAACAAGTACAAACGGTTATTTCCATGTTGGAAGAGGGCAATACAGTCCCGTTTATCGCTCGTTACCGAAAAGAAGCAACCGGAGCGCTCGACGAAGTTCAAATTCGTTCGATTATGGAAAGATGGGACTACCTTCAGAACTTGGAGAAACGAAAAGAAGAAGTTTTGCGCAGCATTGAAGGACAAGGCAAGCTGACGGAAGAATTGCAGCAAAAGATTTTAGCTGCTGATAAACTGCAAGAGGTAGAAGACTATTACCGCCCGTATAAACAAAAAAGACGGACAAAAGCGACCATTGCCAAGGAAAAAGGACTGGAACCTTTCGCTCTTTGGCTGCTAAGTTTCCCGGTGACGGGGTCTGTTGAAGAAGAAGCAACGAACTATTTATCAGACGAAAAAGAACTTTTCTCGATAGAAGAAGTCATCCAGGGTGCCAAAGACATTATCGCGGAAATGATCTCGGATGATGCTTCTATAAGAGACTGGATTCGAAAAGAAACATTTCGAAATGGAACGTTAAAGTGTACGGTGAAAGATGCGGAAAAAGATGAAAAAAAGGTTTATGAAATGTACTACGAATATGAAGAACCGGTCATTAAAGCAGCTTCCCACCGTGTATTGGCCGTGAACCGCGGAGAAAAAGAAGAGATTTTGCGGGTGTCGATTCAAACAGATGCGGAAAACATTTTACGCTTTTTGCAGAAAAAGGTCATTCAAAATAAGGAAAGTATATCTGCCCGTTTTGTTCAAGAAGCGCTGGAAGACAGCTACAAACGGCTCATACAACCTTCTATCGAGAGGGAAATTCGCAATCAGTTGACGGAAAAAGCGGAAGACAGGGCGATCCATATTTTTTCAGAAAATCTGAAAAGGTTGTTAATGCAACCACCTTTAAAAGGAAAAACCGTTCTTGGAGTGGATCCGGCTTATCGTACGGGATGCAAACTGGCCGTAGTCGATGAAACAGGAAAAGTGCTTCATATCGGAGTGATTTATCCCCATCCTCCGAAAGCAAAGAAAGAAGAAGCGAAACGCCTTTTTATTGATCTCTTGGAACGTTTTCCAATTGAAGTAGTAGCCATTGGCAATGGAACGGCTTCTCGGGAAACAGAACAATTTGTGGCAGACATTTTAAAAAATATGGAAAAAGATATTTTTTACCTCATTGTAAACGAGGCCGGCGCGAGTGTTTACTCTGCTTCTGATTTGGCACGCGAGGAGTTTCCAGATCTTCAAGTGGAGGAAAGAAGCGCCGTATCGATTGCCAGAAGGCTTCAAGATCCTTTGGCGGAACTAGTCAAAATCGATCCGAAATCCATTGGTGTGGGACAATATCAGCACGATGTTTCACAGAAAAAATTGCAGGAATCCCTTAATTTTGTGGTGGAGACGGTTGTGAATTCGGTGGGGGTAAATGTCAACACGGCTTCAGCCTCTTTGCTTCAATATGTTTCTGGACTTTCTAAATCCGTTGCCAACAATATTGTGAAGTTTAGAAATGAAAATGGCCGGTTTACTAATCGGATGCAGCTAAAAGACATTCCGAGGTTAGGAGCAAAAACGTTTGAACAGTCTATTGGCTTTTTAAGAATTTTAGATGGGGAAGAGCCATTGGACCGGACTCCTATTCATCCGGAAAGCTATCCGCAAGTCCGCCAATTGCTTGAAAAACTAGGATTTACGACAGCTGATCTTGGCACGTCTGAATTGCGGGAAGTGTTGGAACGGCTTTCCATTAAAGATGCAGCTGAATCGTTAGGCATCGGTGAACTGACCCTGAAAGACATTGTCGATGCTCTTATTCAACCGGAAAGAGATCCTCGTGATGAACTGCCTAAACCGCTTTTAAGGAAAGATATTTTGAAAATGGAAGACCTCAAACCGGGCATGGAGCTCGAGGGAACGGTTCGCAATGTAGTAGACTTTGGAGCTTTTGTGGACATCGGAGTGAAGGAAGATGGACTTGTTCATATTTCCAAAATGAAAAAAGAGTTTGTGAAACATCCTCTCGATGTAGTGTCAGTGGGCGACTTGGTTACTGTCTGGGTCGATCAGGTTGACTTAAATAAAGGAAGAGTTTCATTAACGATGATTGCTCCTAATGAGTAGACATGCACCAGAGTGCATTATCGCAGTGTGGGATGTCATCAGTCTATACTGACTTGAGCGGTTTTACGTTTTGCTTCAATTCTCTTTCCGTGTAAAAAAACCAGCATTGGTTCAATAACTTGATTTGGCTTCGGTCTTTTTGCAAAAACGCCATTCGCATTTGATTTTTTAGCCAATTAGGCATATCAAACCCTCCCAGTGTTGATAATCAACCGTCTAAACGGGCCGCAGGACTCTAGCTTTGAAGGCGGGTGCTGCGGCTTTCTTGATGCCATAAGCACAGGATTCTTTTGCGGTCGAAGGATGAGCACGTTTTTTTACCGAGTGGCACGAAATACAGTTTGTATGAAGCGATCAAACGAAGGCGCCGGATGTTGTGACAGAATATGCCAAGCTTAAAATCAAAAGAAAAATCCGGATACTAATAAGTATGCTGAATAGGTTTGTCAAGTTTCCAGAGGGGTGTTGAGGTTGGATAACAAAGAATTGCAGTCTCTAGTAGAGACTATTTCGCAACAATGGTTTGGTAAAGCATTTACTCATAAAGCGCTTTTTAACCCGAGGCTTAGAACTACCGGCGGAAGGTATTTGTTGAATTCTCACAATATAGAGGTGAATAAGAAGCATTATGAAGAGTATGGCTTAGAAGAATTAATAGGAATTATAAAGCACGAGCTTTGCCATTATCATTTACATCTAGAGGGGAAGGGCTACCGTCATCGTGACAGGGATTTTAAAGAATTAATGCATCGCGTGAAAGCGCCTCGTTTTTGTTCCACCTTGACCACTGTTCAGAAAAAGCGCTCGACAAAACAATATATTTATCAATGTCAATCGTGCAAACAAATTTTCAAGCGTATGAGAAGGGTGGATACTAAGAAATTTGTTTGCGGAAAATGTAAAGGGCGACTCTCTTTAATGGAAAGTCATTTTGTAAGGCATTAAACAGAAGACGACTTTCCATTGACTGTTCAAAAGTTTTTTATATCATTTTTGTTATTTTGAAATAACCTGAGGCGGGAATGGAGACAGTAAGTGACAGGGTGTAATGGAACCAACATAAAATTTGTTGCAAAGTGATGGTGGGATCCTAAATAGAATGCCCATTTGAAGAACATGGTAATAAAAAAATTTTTCATTTTATGCTTGACTTGTTAAATATAGGTCATTATAATATGAAGAGTCGACAAGCTAATAAGTTATTTCAATTGTTCCGCAGTAGCTCAGTGGTAGAGCAATCGGCTGTTAACCGATCGGTCGTAGGTTCGAATCCTACCTGCGGAGCCACTTTATGAAGGAGAAGTACTCAAGTGGCTGAAGAGGACGGTTTGCTAAACCGTTAGGTCGCAAATATGTGGCGCGCGGGTTCGAATCCCGCCTTCTCCGCCACCGTGGCCCGTTGGTCAAGTGGTTAAGACACCGCCCTTTCACGGCGGTAACACGGGTTCGAATCCCGTACGGGTCACTTCCATCTATAATCGGCAACAGTTGGACTGGCTGTTGCTATCTACGGTCCCGTAGTGTAGCGGTTATCACGCCTGCCTGTCACGCAGGAGATCGCGGGTTCGATTCCCGTCGGGACCGCCATTGTTTGTTGGGCTATAGCCAAGCGGTAAGGCAACGGACTTTGACTCCGTGATGCGCTGGTTCGAATCCAGCTAGCCCAGCCAACTTATAAATGAGCCATTAGCTCAGTCGGTAGAGCATCTGACTTTTAATCAGAGGGTCGGAGGTTCGAATCCTCCATGGCTCACATTTTGCGGGTGTGGCGGAATTGGCAGACGCACCAGACTTAGGATCTGGCGCCTTCGGGCGTGGGGGTTCGACTCCCTTCACCCGCACCAAAAAAATTATTGACTTATTCTAAAAAAATAGTATAATAAGAAACGTTCTTTAAAATGCGGTCGTGGCGGAATGGCAGACGCGCTAGGTTGAGGGCCTAGTGGGGGCGACCCCGTGGAGGTTCGAGTCCTCTCGACCGCATCGGCAAATGCGCCCATAGCTCAATTGGATAGAGCGTCTGACTACGGATCAGAAGGTTAGGGGTTCGACTCCTCTTGGGCGCGCCATGTACAATTAAAAAATGTCGCATCGGGAAGTAGCTCAGCTTGGTAGAGCACATGGTTTGGGACCATGGGGTCGCAGGTTCGAATCCTGTCTTCCCGATTTGGAGATGCGGGTGTAGTTTAGTGGTAAAACCACAGCCTTCCAAGCTGTTGTCGTGGGTTCGATTCCCATCACCCGCTCCAATACAATAGATGGATCCTTGAAAACTGAACAAAACGAAGCGTAAACCAATGTTTCAATCGAAACAAGCCAAGTCAAATTTCTTTTTGGAGAGTTTGATCCTGGCTCAGGACGAACGCTGGCGGCGTGCCTAATACATGCAAGTCGAGCGGACTTTCAAGAAGCTTGCTTTTTGAAAGTTAGCGGCG
>Ga0207866_1000668_pt1 | contig 44615 bp, 35 predicted proteins | sample HigsolmetaAR203D_FD_184835 | JGI IMG/M metagenome (GOLD analysis project Ga0207866, IMG submission 184835) | Ionic liquid and high solid enriched microbial communities from the Joint BioEnergy Institute, USA - AR20-3-D (SPAdes) (version 2) ...
TCGGCCTTCCGCTCGTCCGGGAACGGCGCCCAGAAGTCGGCGTCGGCCTGCCCGCCCGGGGACGCGGCGGGCGCCGCCGGGGCGGCGGGACGGCCGCCCTCGAACCCGGAGGCCGGTGCGCCACCCGGCAGTCCCCCGGGCGCGGAACCGGGCATCGCGCCCGGAACCGGGCCTGGAGGCGCGGCCGTGCCGGACCCAGGGCCGCCGGGCCCACGACCCGGCGCAGGCCCCGCCTGCCCGGGGCCGGAGCCGTACGGCGACGAGAACCCCTCGGGCCCGTACGGCGGCCGCGGCGCACCGCGACCGGGTGCCCCGGCCGGGCCGGACGGCTCGGCAGGCCGCGGCGCGGCGCCGTACCCCGCGCCCGGCGGCTGCGGGGCGGAAGGCGGCGCGCCCATGTCGACCGGGGGCATGGCCGAGGTCGGCGCGCCCCCGATGTCGTCGTCCCATGCGGGACCGGAGGGCGGGCCGCCGTACGGCGAGGCGGCTTGCTGCCGCGGCGGCGGGGTGAACAGCGACGGCGCGTCGCCGCCCACGTTCGCCCGGGTCGCCCCGGGCGTGCGGCGCGGCAGCGGGCCCCCGGACGGGGAGCCGTCCGGCGGGGCCTTCGGCGCGGAGTCCCGGGCGGACGCGCCGGAGGGGCCGGACGGGCCCGCGTCCCACGCGGCCGCGGCCCCGCCGGGCCGCGAGGCGGCGGGGTCCGGCGAGGCGTCCTGCGGCGGCGCCGAGGGACGGGAGGGCCTCTTCGGCCGCTCGAAGAACGACCAGTTGTCGTCCGGGGACGACTCGACGTGCGGGATGGGCGGCACCGCGGGCAGCGGCGGCCGGGAAGCGCCGGACGGCCCGTCAGACCGGGGCCGGTCCGCCTGATCCGCCGGATCCGGCCAGGCGGGCACCCGGTCCATCTGACTGGTCGGCGCGTCCTGGTCGATATCGGGGGGATCCCCCTTGTCCGTGCGCGGAACCGGTGAGTGAAAGGACGATCGGGTGTCGCTCACTGGGGAACGCTCAGCTATCTGTCGACGACGGAGACATGGGCGAGAACGCCGGCCCGAGTCAGGCGACCGAAGCGGTAGGCGAGCCCGCCAGATCCACTCACCTTAACGCTCACGCGCGATCCTGTCGTGCGGACCGCCCGATGGTGGCGGCCGATTCCGGACACGCGGGACACGGCCCCGAGGCTGGTGCCCCGGGACCGTGGACCGGCCGTTCTCCTCGGCATCTTCGGCTTTCTCTCACAGGGTTTCCGGCGGGCTCTAGGCGGCGCAGACGTTGGTCTTGTTGTCCACGACCCGGGCGGTGTCGGGGATCTTGGTGACCGGGATCTTCACGCCGTCCCAGTCCTTACCGATGATGAGCTGGATCAGCGGGCCCTTCGCCCCCTGGGTGGCGGTGCCGGCGCCGGGGGTGGCCCCGGGCGGGGTGAACGGGGTGGTGGTGCCGCTCGGCCGCACCAGGCCCGCCTCGGCCTTGACGCCCTTGGTCAGCAGCTTGCCGACCACGGGGTTGGCGTAGTCCGCGCCGTTGGCGGACTTCGCCGGGTAGAGCACCTTGGTGTTCGGGAACTCGGTGCCGTCGGCCTGCAGCGCGTTGCCGACCTCGACGACGTTGAAGCCCTGCTCGGCGAGCGCCTCGGCGGCCTCCTTCGCCTTGCCCGGCATCGAGGTGCCGTTGAGCACCTGGATGCGGATCTGGCTCGGCTTGATCGCCGGCTTCGGCGTGCTCGTGCCGCTCGAGCTCTTCGCGGACGGCGTCGGCGTGGGCAGGTCGACGTCGCTGCGGATCGCCTGGAACAGCCGGTCGGCGTCCGGCTGCTTCCACTGGACCCGGTTCTTGTCCTTCTCGTACGGCTCCCAGGGAATCGTGACGAACTTGATGCCGCCGGCGGCGATCTTCCGGCCGCTCTGCGCGATCTGCAGCAGGGTCTCGGTGTTGAGGTTCTCGTCCGTCTCCACCGCGTCGCGGACGGCGTGGAGGAAGCTCGTGAGCTTGCCCGGGTTGGTGAGCAGGTCGCCGGTCGCCGCCTTCTTCACCACCTGGTTGAGGAAGATCTGCTGCCGCTTGATCCGGCTGATGTCGCTGCCGTCGCCGATGGACCGCAGCCGCACGTAGCCGAGCGCCTCCTCGCCCATCACGACCTGGCGGCCGGCGGGCAGGTTGAGCTTCGCCTTCTTGTCGTTGACCGGCTGCGGCAGGCAGATCTCGATGCCGCCGAGCGCGTCGACGATCCTCTTGAAGCCGGTGAAGTCGACCTTGATGTAGTGATCGATGCGGATCTTGGTGTTCGCCTCGATCGTCTTGATCGTGCAGACGATTCCGCCGTCGTTGAACGCGGCGTTGATCATCTCCACGCGAGCCGGGATACGGGCCCCGGTGGTCGGGTTGGTGCACTCGGGGTGCTGCACTATCGAGTCCCGGGGCAGGCTCAGCAGCATCGCCTTGTCCCGCTTGGGGGAGATGTGCAGCAGGATGATGGTGTCCGTGCGCTCACCCACGGTCTTCGGCCCGTACCGCTTGTTCTCCCCGGTCCGGGCGTCGGAGCCGACGAGCAGCACGTTGAGCGCGCCGGTGGTGTTCTTCGGCCGGTTCTTCCCGAGCGCCTTGTGGACCTCAGTGCGGTTGAACGCCAGCGCGTCCCGGTAGAACTTGTACGCCCCGAGCGTCGCCATCACCAGCACGGCGGTGAGCACCACGCTGACGTACGCGAGCACACGCTGGCGCCTGCCGCCCTGCCGCTGCGGCGGGCCGCCCCGGCCCGAGCGGCGGCGTCGTTTCGGCGGATCGTCGTCACCGTCGTCCGGCTCGGCCGCGGGACCCTCCCGATGCCGGTCGAGGGTGACCGTGGCGCGGGTCGCACCCGCGGGTGAGGCGGACGCACCCGGCTGCGGTCCTCCCGGGTACGGCCCGGCCGGGTGGGCGCCGGCCGGATGCGGGCCGGACTGGGGCACGAAGCCGCCCGGGTCCTCCGGGCCGCCGTAACGGGCGCCGGGGCGCGCGGCACGGCGCGGACCCGGCCCGGGAGCGGGCGCGCCGACAGGCCGCGGCGGCGGGGGCGTACCCGGCCGCTGCGGACCACCGAAGGGCTCGGCCCCGGGAGAGGGAACCTCTCCTCCGGGGTGGCGTGCTCTTCGGCCCCTGACCGGCGGCGGCGCCCCGTGTTCCCTGGGCGCATGACCGGGCAGGGGAGCGTGTCGGTGCTCGCTCATTGTGCCCCTGAGGTTAGGCCACCGAGCTTGCTCGGGGACGGCCGATCGGGAGGCTGGGCGCCGCCGAGGACGATGACAGCGCCGATGATCCGCAGGTCAGCATACCGAGATACGGACATTTGGCGTGGGGAGTTCCATCGCGCCGTTACCTATTGCCAGCAATCGTCCAGCTACGGCCGCCGCTCGGACGGCCCGCGGAGCGCCGCGGCCGCGGCGAGGAAGGCGAGCGGTACGGCCGGCAGCACGTACCGGTGGTCGTACTCGGCGGTGGCCGCCGGGACCGTGAGCAGCACCAGCGCGGCCGTCCACGGCAGCGCCCAGCCGGCCGTGCCGTACCGGGGGCCGCCGGTCAGCCGCCGCACCCCGGCCGCGACCGGCGGCACGAGCAGCACGGCGAGCAGCACCGTGCCCGGCAGCCGGGCCACGCCCTGGTAGGCGCGCAGCACCCCCGCGTACGGCTCGGCGACCACGGTGCGGATCGGGCCGCGCTCGTACTCCTGCTCGGCGAGCCGGTAGCCGACCGTGGCCGGGTGCCGGGTGGGCGGCTCGGGTGATCTCGCCGGGAACTCGTACAGGTCGTAGATCTCCCGGGTCGGGTAGACCTGCCGCTCCCAGGTGAACGAGCGGCCGAGCTCGGTGGCGACCGAGGCGAGGTAGTCGAGCGGCTGGCTGCGGATGGCGAGCACGGCGAACCGGGCGGCGAGCGCGTCGGTGCTCGCCCGGAACGTGATGCCGGGCAGCCGGACCAGCGGCGAGTCGTCGTTCCAGATGTACTCCTGGGAGGGCGGCCGGAGCGCGGGCGGGCGCGGGTCGCACAGCACGGCGAGGTCGCCCGGCGGCCGCATCACCGCGCAGTCGGCGAACGACATCGTGCGGGCGTAGAGGAACACCCCGTTCGCCCCGATGATCCCGATCCGGTGGTGGGTCTGCCAGAACCAGGCCGCGTACCCGCCGATCGGCACCAGCGCCGCGACGAGCAGGGCCGCGAGCGGCCGGAACCGCCCGCGCCGCCCCCGGTTCCGGCGCGCCCGCACCAGGAACCAGGCGGCGAAGACCACGAGCAGCGGCAGCCCGACGGTCCGGGTGAGCGCGGCGGCGGCGAGCAGCAGCCCTACCGCCACGCCGGTGCCCGTGCCCGGCTCCCGGCGCGTCGCCACCACCACCGCGGCGAGGATGAGCAGCGCGAACAGCACGTCGCTGACGAGCAGGTGCTCGAGCTGGATCTGGTAGGCGTCGAGCAGCACCGGGGCCGCCGCCACCGTGGCGAGGCCGCGCGGCACCGCCCGCCGCGCCGCCAGGTAGACGATCACGCCGAGCGCGAGCCCGAGCAGGTGCTGGACGAACGCCACCACGGCGAAGCTGTGGAACGGCTCCAGCAGCCAGAGGAACATCGAGTACCCGGCGGGCCGCACCAGGTCGGGGCTCGGCCGCAGCGCGGTCACCACATAGGTATAGGAGTCCGGGAACCACAGCGCGGGCCGGTAGCCGAGCATCGCGGTCACCCGCAGCGCCGCCGCCACGGCGAGCACCGCGAGGAACCACCGGTGCCGCCGCAGCCGGGCGCGCAGGCCCGCCGGCCGCGCCGTGGCCCGGGCCGCGGACCGGCCGGAGGCGGCCGTGCCGGGGACGCGCGCCGGGCCCTCCCGGGTCCTGTCCACCCCCGCCCCCTCCCTGGCCGTCCACATCCGCATCGGGCCGCCGCCGTGGCCCGCCTCGGCCACGGCGCTCGCCGGGCGACCTGTCGCGGCCGACCACGGCCGTGCCGTACCGCGTCCGCGCCGGTCGGCCCACGTCGGCGTGGCCGTACCGGGCGGCCCCGATCCCAGGGCACGGTACCGGATTCACCGGCGCTTTCGCCTGCGGGCACCGGATCGGTCGGCCCGAGCCGTTAGGCTCCCGGCCAGATGAAGGGGACGTGGGGCGCACGCGCGGGGTGGCCGTCGGCGGGCCAGGTGCTCGCCGTGGCCTCGGCCGCCCCTGCGCTCGTGCTCGCCGGCTGGCTGCTCGCCGGGGTGACGCTGCTGCTGCTCGGCCGCTTCGGCCCGGTGCAGACGATCCTGCTCGGCGTGGCCCTGGCGTTCCTGCTCGGCCGGTACGGCCTGCGGCGCATGCCGGAGACCGTGGAGGCCACCGCGCGGCAGACCGCCGCGCTGCTCGGCATCGCGCTCGCCTTCGGGGTGTTCAACGGCGTGCTCCACGGCGAGCAGCTCATCGTGCGCCGCGACCCGGCCACGTACGCCCAGTACGCGATCTGGCTCGCCACCGAGGGCACGCTGCCGATCACCACCGACACCGCGGCGTTCGGCGGCCCCGACCCGGCGCTGCGCTTCGACAGCGTGGGCTTCTACCGGGCGGACGCCGGCGGCTCGGGCGGGGACCGCGCGGCCGCCACCGGCCCGAACCCCTATCCCCTGGAGAACACCGCGGACGAGCACCCCGCCGCCGGGCCCGCGTACATGGTGCCGGTCCCCGGCACCGGCGGGCAGGACCGGGCGGCGCAGCCCTTACCGCCCGAGGTGGTGCCGCAGTTCATGCCCGGCACGCCGATCGTCCTCGCGTTCGGGCACTGGATGGGCGGCGTGCCCGGCCTGCTGCTCATGCCCGCGGTGCTCGGCGCGCTCGCGGTGCTCACCTTCGGCGGCACCGTGGCCCGCCTGGTCGGCACCCGGTGGTCGGTGCTCGCCGCCGCCGCGCTCGCGGTGAGCATGCCCCTGCTGTACACCTCGCGGGCCCCGTTCAGCGAGACCTGCTCGCTGATCCTGCTGTTCGGCGCGGTGAACCTGCTGCTCGACGCCCGGCACCGGATGCGGGCGAGCCTGCTCGGCGTCGGCTTCCTGCCCGCCGCGCCCGAGCCGCCGGCCAGGGAGGGGTCGCCCGCCGGGCTGGTGCACAGCCTCGCGCGCACCCGCTCGATCCAGGCGGTGGACGCCACGGTGGTCGCCGCGCTCGCCGGGCTGATCTTCGGGCTCGCCCCGCTCGTCCGCATCGACGCGCTGCGCGACGTGCTGCCCGTGCTCGCGTACGCCGGGCTGCTCATCGCCATCCACCGCCACCGGCGCGCCATCCTGGGCCGTGGCTACCTCGGCCCGGCCGGACGCCTCGGCCGCCCGCTGCTCGGCGGCCTGCTGGCCGGGGGCACGGTCAGCGGCGTCGCCGCGTACCTGCTCGCCCGGCCGTACCTCGCCGACCTGGAGGACTCGCTGCGCCCGCTGCTGGCGATCTGCGGCGCGGTGGCCGCGGCGACCCTGCTCGGCATCGCCCTCGCCCCGCGCCTGGGCCGGGCGGCCTCCCGCCTGGTACGCCGCCCCGGCGGCCGCGTGGCCCGGGTGCTGCCCGGCCTCGCCGCCGGGCTCGTGGTCGCCGTGGTGGCGGGCTTCGCCCTCCGGCCCTGGGTGCACACCGTGCACCGCACCCCGACCACGGCCGAGGACCTGCTCACCGCCGAGTTCATCGCCAAGGCCCAGGCCGCGAACGGCCTGCCCGTGGACGGCACCCGCCTGTACTACGAGGACTCGCTCTACTGGGTCCTCTGGTACGTCGGCGCCCCGGCCCTCGTGCTCGCCACGATGGCCGCGGCCATGCTCGCCCGCCGCCTCGCCCAGGGCCGGGCCTTCGTCTGGCTGCTCCCGCTGGCGATCATCGGCTGGACCACGGTCACCACCCTGTGGCGGCCCGCGATCACCCCCGACCACCCGTTCGCCTCCCGGCGCCTCGTGCCGATCATCATCCCCGGCGTGATCCTGCTCGCCGCCTGGGGCATGCGCTGGGCCCTCGCCCGCTACCGCGAGGCCGGCCACGGCCGCCCCCGCCAGCGCGCCCTCCTCGTCGCCGGCGCCCTCCTGCTCCTCGTGCCCCCCGCGGTCACCTCGATCGGCACCGCCTTCACCCCGGTCGGCCGCGGCGAGGCCGCCGCGGTCGCCGGCCTGTGCCGCGCGATCCCCCGCAACGCCTCCGTCCTCATCGTGGAACGCGTCACCGGCGACCGCTTCACCCAGGTGGTCCGCGGCATGTGCGCCGTCCCCACCGCCCGCGTGGCCGTGGTCCCCGGCACCGACCTCGCCGCCCCCGCCGACGTCACCCGCCTCGCCACCCGGGTCCGCTCCGCAGGCCGCGTCCCGGTCCTCCTCGCCGCCGAACAGGGCCAGCTCGCCGGGTACGGCAAGCCGGTACACGCGCTGTCCCTGCGCACCCGCCAAGACGAACGCTCTCTGGTCACGCCGCCAGATGGCACTTGGCGACTGTGGATCGACGTGTGGCTCGCCGTACCGACCTAGGGCCTGTCTTGAAAGGGAGACGGCTCGCTGAGTGGATTCACACGCTTCTCCCCACTTTTATCCAGCTATGACCTCGTGGGAGAAACCGGGCGCACGGTCGCGTGCGGGTCAGGCCGCCCGCTCGGTTCGGCCTGCCGTTCGCGGCTGGGTGGTCGGGCATGTCGCCCGCCCTCTCACGCGGACGTTGCAAACGTGGCACTGGGCGGGCCGCGTGGTGGTCGCCTGGTATATCAGCCAGCCGGTTCGAATGCAGTGGATCGGAAAATCTGGACGACCGCCTGAGCGCCTTGGCATTACAAATGCCGAAGAATTTTTCTCTACTCTTAATCGCAAAGAGATCGCCTTTTGATGAAAGGAAGCGAATGAATACTCGCGATATTCTGGAAACCGCTCGGTCCGCTCTGTCGCTGCCCGAGATCGAGCTCGTCGAAACCACCGGCCAGCTCCCGCCCGGCAACGACGGGCGCTGGCGCACATGTCTCTTCGAACAACACGGCTGCGTCCGTATCTACCTCGATGTCCCCGACGGGCAGCACCCCGCCGCCGCCGAGTTCGTCGCCAAGGCTCTCGCTGCGGCAGGGCTGCGCGTTGTCCCGGCTGAGCGGCCGAACGACCACGACGCGCTCGGTGTGAACGTGCTCCTCAAGGGCACTGGCCAAATCATCCAGGGCCGGGACCCGGAGGTAGGCCGCAGCGAATTGGCGCGGTGAACGCGCGCCCCGCCGCCCGGCGCGGGGCGGCGGGGCACGCGTTATTACGGTGCCCATTTCGACACGCGCGCCCATCGGGCTGATCGAAAAACCTCCTTGGAACGCGGACCACGTAAGTGAATCTGGGCATTATCGGGCAGGCGGTGGGGCTGTTCGCCGTCACCAACATCGACGACATCGTGATCCTGGCGTTGTTCTTCGCCCAGGCCGTCGGCCACCGGGGATCGGTGGTGCGGATTGTCGCCGGTCAGTACCTCGGGTTCATCGCCATCCTGGTGGTGGCTGTGGCGGCCGCGTTCGGGGCGAGTTTCCTGCCCGAATCAGCGATCCCGTACCTGGGGCTGCTGCCGATCGCGCTCGGTCTGAAGGAGGCCTGGGAGGCGTGGCAGGAGCGGCGTGGCGATGGCGGCGATGATGTGAACCGGGAGGTGCGGGGCGGTCCGGGCGTGCTGGCGGTCGCCGCTGTCATGTTCGCCAACGGCGGCGACAACATCGGGGTGTACGTGCCGGTGTTCGCCACCGCCGGTGCTGCTGTCTATGTGGTGGTCTTCCTCGTCCTGGTCGCCGTGTTGTGCCTGGCCGGGCGGTTCTTCGCCACCCGGCCGTTGATCGCCAAGGCGCTCAGCCGGTGGGGAGACGTGCTGCTTCCGCTGGTCCTGATCGGCATCGGCGTGGTGATCCTCGCCGAGGGCCTGTAGGTGCCGCCCCACGATAGTCGCTGTTCGCGACCACAAAGGGTGTTGTGAGTGACATCATGGAGACGCTCTGTAATGTCACGCAGTGAAATCGCGTGACCACGCGCGTCACGCGACCGTCACCCGTGGAGAGGCGGCATGAGCGGACAAACCCCCCAACCCTCCTCCGCCCAGCTCTTCGGCGCGGTCCTCCGCGCCTTCCGCCGCACAGGCCTGCGCGAGATGGCCGCCCGGCTCCCCATCTCCTGGGGCCACCTCGCCAGGATCGAACGCGGCGACCAACCCGTCCCGCTCGACCTGGTCCCGCTCCTGGATACCGCCTACAACGCCGAGGGCGTCCTGATCCGGCTGAGCGAATTGCTCGCCCGCGACAAGGTCCTTACCGAATGGGAGTCGAGGGTTTTGCAGGCGGGTACGTCCTCAGCAAATCCCCCGATTCCTGACGAGGACGACATGCAGCGTCGCTCCCTTCTTCGCCTGCTGTCGGTACTGGGTCCCGGCGCCGCCATCTCCGCCTCCACGATCGATGCGGTGCACGCCGGTCTGTGGCGGCTGACCGGGGAATCCGCCGACCGCGATGTGGATGCCTGGGAGCAAGTCGCCTGGGATTATGCGCAGAGCGTGTGGACCGACCTGTCCGGGTCGCGGTCCGCCGACCTGGCCGCCGACATCCACGACCTGTCCCAGCAGCTGGCCAGGATTACAGACGACGCCGAGCGCGCGTCCCTGCTACGTGTGTATGCGCAGTTGTCGGCGTTCCTGGCACTGGATCTCCCGTTGATGGCGGGTCCACGCGCCTGCTGGCGTGCATGGGCCGCCGCCCGTACTGCGGCCGACGCCTCCGGCGACCGCGACCTCGCCGTATGGGTACGAGCCCGGGAAGCGACCGAGTCCTACTACATGAACCGACTCGGTCCTGCGGCCGAGAAGCTGATCAACGAAGCCATCGAGCTCGCCGATGGCCGCCCCTGCCTCGGCATGGTCAACGCGCTCGACATTCATAGCCGCATTCTCGCCGCTCAGGGGCAAGCCGATGCCGCCCGTAAGACGCTTAGCGACCTGAAGGACGCGTACGAAACGCTTCCCGCACAGGTGACCGGCGATCGCATCTCCGCGTGGGGTAAGCCGCTGAACGAGGTTCTGTGTATTGAGGGCTGGGTCCTGACCAAACTCGGCGATGTCGGCCGGGCGGCTCCGCTGCTGGAACAGGCCATCGCGGTCACGCCGCCGGAGCGGACCGGTGCCAAGGCCAACCGCTTCCTTCTCAGGACGTGGGGTGTCATCCAGGAGGGTGATGTGGAGGAAGGACTCGACCGCGCCGTTCACCTCACCCAGTCGTTGCCCATCACCCCGCCTCGTCGCCGAATCGTCGAAGACATCCTGGCCTCACTCCCCGAACAGGCCCGAGCATTGCCCGCCGCCCGTGAGCTGCGGGCGCTGGTGTCTCCCGCAGCCGTCTGACCACGCACACCCTCAAATCGAGGAGTCGTGCTGCTGACTCCTCGTCCTGCTGGTGTGCCCCGGGCTGGTTGCGAGTGGTCATGGCGGACACAACCCGCCCCTGGGGCGATGCCGTGATCGCCGCCGTGGCGCTCGCATAGCAGGGAGTCGGATGGCATAGGGAACGAGATCCACTACCTCCCTGCGGAGGCTCAGGTCATGGACGACGCGGCCATCCGGGTGGGGCGGCTGCCGAGGGCCGTCGGCCGAGCACGATGGCGACCTACCAAAGGGTGGCAAGGCGGTCGGTGATGAGGTCGGTGGCCTCCGGGGGTGCGTCGGGGGCGATGAGGGGGAGGAGGGCGTCGACCAGGGAGCGCGGGTTGGTGGCCGTGGCGGCGGCCGCGCGGAGTTTGTCGGCGAGTGGGTCGTCGAGGCGGGGGGCGAGGCTGACCCAGCGCATCCAGGCGGCGATGGCGAGGGCGGCGTGGGTCGGGGTGGCGCCTGCGGCGAGGCGTTCCCGGAGGACAGGGACGAGGCGGACGGGGAGCTTGAGGGAGCCGTCCTCGGCGACCTTCAGGGTTTGGTGGCGCAGGGCCGGGTTGGCGAAGCGCTGCATCAGGGTGTGCTTGTAGGCGGCGAGGTCGAAGCCCTCGGGGACGGGGAGCGTGGGGGTGACGTCCTCGTCCATGAGGGCCCGTACGGCGGCGGCGATGTCGTCGCGGGAGACCGCCTCGGCGATGGTCTCGCAGCCGTGCAGCAGGCCCAGGTAGGCGATGAGGGAGTGGCCGCCGTTGAGCAGGCGGAGCTTCATCAGCTCGTACGGCGCGACGTCGGGGACGAGCAGCGCGCCGGCCTTCTCCCAGGCGGGGCGGCCGGCGGCGAAGCGGTCCTCGATCACCCACTGGCGGAACGGCTCGGTGGCGACGGCGGCGCGGTCGGTCACGCCGAGGGCGGCGGCGACCTGCTCCAGGTCCTCGGGGCGGGCGTAGGGGACCATGCGGTCGACCATCGAGGAGGGGAAGGCGACGTTCTCCTCGATCCAGCCGCGCAGGTGCCCGGCCGCGGCCAGGACGGCGTCGGCGAGCACGCGGCCGTTGTGGGGGATGTTGTCGCAGGAGAGGACGGTGACCGGGCCGGCGCCAGCGGCGGCCCGGCGTTCCAGGCCGGCCACCAGCCAGGCGATCGCGTCGGAGCCGGGCAGGTAGCCCTTCTCCGTCACGGTGAGGGTGACGACGGTGATGCGCGGGTCGGCGAGGCGGTCGGCCACCTCGGCGCCGAACCGGGTCTCGCGCAGCGCGCCGTACACGCGCAGCTCGACCGGCGCGGGCCCGCCGTCGCGGGCGAGCACGGAGAACAGGCCGTCCTGGGCGGCGACCGCGTCGACGGTGGCCCGGGAGCGCATGCCCGCCGCGCAGATGCCCCAGCGGGTCTCGCCGGTGGCCGCCATCGCCTCCTCGGTGTAGACGACCTGGTGGGCGCGGTGGAACACGCCGAGGCCGAGGTGGAGCACGCCAACCTCGGTCTTCGCGGGGTCGATCAGGGGCCGGGACGCGGCGGGCAGCCGGTCCAGCGTGCCGAGGCCGAGCAGGGGCCGGTCGGTCATGGGCGCTGCTCCCTGAGGGTCGGGGGCGGGGCCGCGCACGGTACGGCCCGCCGACGTCGTGCCTGGGGCATGCCGGTCACCAGTCGTGCATGGTGCCGTCCTCCAGGCGGTTGACCGGCAGGTACGCCTGGCGGTACGGGTACCGGGCGGCGAGCTCCTCGTCGATGTCGACGCCGAGGCCGGGCTCGTCGCCGGGGATGAGCATGCCGTCCTCGAACCGGTAGGAGTGCGGGAAGACCGCGTCGGTCTCCGGGGTGTGCGGCATGTACTCCTGGATGCCGAAGTTCGGCACGGAGATGTCGAGGTGGAGGGCGGCGGCCATGCACACGGGGGAGAGGTCGGTCGCCCCGTGGGATCCGGTCCGCACGTGGTAGAGCGCGGCGAGGTCGAAGATGCGCCGCAGGTGGGTGATGCCGCCCGCGTGCACCACGGTGGTGCGGATGTAGTCGATGAGCTGCTCGGTGATGAGCCGGTGGCAGTCCCAGATCGAGTTGTACACCTCGCCCACCGCGATCGGGGTCGTGGTGTGCTGCCGGATCAGCCGGAAGCCCTCCTGCAGCTCCTCGCTGATCGGGTCCTCCAGCCAGAACAGCCGGTACGGCTCGGCCGCCCTGCCCAGCCGGGCCGCCTCGATCGGGGTGAGCCGGTGGTGCACGTCGTGCAGCAGGTGGAAGCCGAAGCCGTGGGCCTCGCGGACCGCGTCGAACAGCCTCGGCGCGAAGTCGAGATACTTCTCGCCGGCCCACACCGCCTCCTCGGGGCGGGGCCCGGCGGTGGCCGGCTCGTAGAAGTCGCGGTCCTTGCCCACCCCGTAGGTGGTGGCGAGGCCGGGGACGCCGCACTGCACCCGCACCGCCCGGTAGCCGCGGTCGAGGTACCGGCCGACCTCGGCGACCGCCTCGTCGAGGGTGGCGCCGTTGGCGTGGCCGTACACCAGCACGCCGTCGCGGGCCTTGCCGCCGAGGAGCTGGTAGACCGGCATGCCCGCGGCCTTGCCCTTGATGTCCCACAGGGCGGTGTCCACGGCGGCGATCGCGGTCATGGTGACCGGGCCGCGCCGCCAGTAGGCGCCCTTGTACAGGTACTGCCAGATGTCGTTGATCTGGGAGGCGTCGCGGCCGAGCAGCAGGCCGCGGACGTGGTCGTTGAGGTAGCTCGCCACGGCCAGCTCGCGGCCGTTGAGCGTGGCGTCGCCGACGCCGGTGAGGCCGCTCTCCGTGGTGATCTTGAGGGTGACGAAGTTGCGGCCCGGGCAGGTGACGATCACGCGGACGTCTGCGATCTTCATGGTTCTCCTTGCGGTCCGCCGGGACCCGCGGCGTCCGGCCCGGCGTCGGGGGCCGGTCCGGTGGAGGCCCGGACGATCAGCGCCGAGTCGAGGACCTGGCGGGGTGCGTCGGCGTCCCGGTCCGCGAGCACCGCGAGCATGGTGTCGACCGCGGCCCGGCCGGCGCGCTCGCCGCCCAGGTCCACCGTGGTGAGCGCGGGGGTGGCCATCGCGGCGAAGGTGATGTTGTCGAACCCGGCCACGCTGATCCGGCCCGGCACCGGCACGCCCCGCTCGGCGAGCCGGGCGAGCACGCCCAGCGCCATCACGTCGTTGTACGCGATCACCGCGGTCGCCCCGCTGGCGAGCACCAGGTCGGCCGCCTGCAGCCCGGACTCGAACCGGGGCGCGAACGGCCCGAACCGGCTCACCTTGATCCGGTGCCGCTCGGCCCGCCGCAGCCCCTTGACCCGCTCCCGGTTGGTCCACGAGTCGCGCGGGCCGTTGAGGTACGCGATGTGCCTGTGGCCGAGCGCGGCGAGGTGGTCGACCGTCTGCCGCATGCCGCCCGCGCCGTCCATGATCACCGCGGGGTGGCCGGGGACGACACGGTTGAGGAACACGATGGGGACGAGGCCGAGCACCTTCTCCAGCATCGCCGGGGTCATCCGCGACGAGCAGAGGATCACCCCGTCGACCTGTTTCGCCATCGCGTGCACGAGCGCCGCCTCGGCGGCGCCGTCCTCGTCGCAGTCGGCGAGGAACACCGCGTGCCCGGTCTCCCGCGCCCGGGCCTGCAGGCCGCGCAGCATGCTGGGGAAGAACGGGTTGGTGAGGTCGGGAACGATCACGCCGAGGTTCGTGGTCCGGCCGGTGATGAGGCCCCGGGCGGCCGGGTTCGGCCGGTAGCCGAGGCTCTCGGCCACCGCCTGCACCCGCATGCGCGTCTCCGGGCGGACCATCTCGGGACTCGACAGCGCCCGGGATACCGTGGACGCCGACACCCCCGCCGCCCGCGCCACGTCCTGGATCGTCACCGCCATGGTGCGACCTTCCTTGGGACGATACTGCAAACCTTTTCACAGGTTATAGACGCGCTTGGCAAGGTGGTAGGCCAGGTCGGCGGCGGTCTCGGCGGCCTCGTCGAGCGGCAGCCGGTCCTCGGCGACGAGCCGGGCGAGGAACGCGGCGTCGATGCGCCGCGCCACCTGGTGGCGTACCGGGATCGAGCAGAACGCGCGGGTGTCGTCGACGAACCCGGCGGTGTTGTAGAACCCGGCGGTCTCGGTGACCGTTTCACGGAACCGGCGCAGCCCCTCGGGACTGTCGAGGAACCACCACGGCGCGCCGAGGAAGAGCGCCGGGTAGACGCCGGCGAGCGGGGCGAGCTCGCGGGTGAAGGTCGACTCGTCGAGGGTGAACACCACCAGGCGGAAGCCCGGCTCGTGGCCGAACCGGTCGAGCAGCGGCTTGAGCGCCCGGGTGTACTCGGTCGCGGTCGGGATGTCGCCGCCCACGTCCTTGCCGAAGCGGGCGTGCAGCCAGGCGTCGTGGTCCCGGTACGGCCCGGGGTGGAGCTGCATCACCAGGCCGTCGTCGAGCGACATGCGGGCGAACTCCACCAGCATGTGGGCGCGGAACGCCTCGGCGTCGGCCGCGGGCACCGGCCCGGCGAGGCGCCGCTTGAACAGCCGGGCGGCCTCCTCGTGGGCGAGCTCGCCGGTGCGGGCGGTCGGATGGCCGTGGTCGGTGGCGGTGGCGCCGCGCGCCTTGAAGTACGCGCGGCGGGCCCGCAGCGCGGCGAGGTAGCCGTCGAAGCCCTCGGTGTCCTCGCCGGTGAGCTCGCCGAGCCGCCGCACGTTGTCCGCCCAGTCCGGGCGGTCCATGTCGACCACGTCGTCCGGCCGGAACGTGGTGATCACCTTGCGGCCCCAGCCGTCGGCGGCGAGCCGGTCGTGGTGGGCGAGCGGGTCGAGCGGCGACTCGGTGGTGGCGAGCACCTCGATGCCGAACCGGTCGAACAGCGCCCGCGGCCGGAAGCCCGGCTCGGCGAGCCGCGCCGCGATCGCGTCGTACACCTCGTCCGCGGTGTCCGGGCCGAGCCGTACCTCGCCGAGGCCGAACACGTCGCGGAAGGTGAGCTCGAGCCACATCCGGGACGGGGTGCCGCGGAACGCGTGCCAGTGCTCGGCGAGCAGCCGCCAGATCGCCCGGCCGTCGGTCTCGTACGGCCCGCCGTCGCGGGGCGCCACCCCCAGCCGTTCCGGCGTGACGCCTTGGCTCACCAGCAGCCGGGTCACGTAGTGGTCCGGCACGATCAGCAGCCGCGCCGGGTCCGGGAACGGCCGGTCGTCGGCGAGCGTCGCCGGGTCCACGTGCCCGTGCGGGCTGACGATCGGCAGCGCGCGGACGTGCTCGTACAGCTCCCGCGCGATCTCGCGCACCCCGGGCTCGGCCGGGAACAGGTAGTCGCCCATCGCACCCCTTCTGCAAAGGTTTGCAGAACCAAATCCGACCAGACTCGCAAGCCCTCCGTCAAGCCGTATGGAAACCGTTGGACGGGGGCGGACGCCCGCGCCCGGCACGGTGCCCGGCACCGGCGCCGGAGACGCCTCCGGCCCGCTCCTGCAACGTCCGATGAAACGCGCTGGAACGGGCCGGGAAACGGCGAGGGCGGGACCGCCGGCCGGTCCCGCCCCCGCGGGAGGGCGTCACGCCCGGATCAGAGCCGGCCGCTCTCGATCGCCTGCTTGAGCGCGGCCTGGGTCTGCTGGTGCGAGGCGACGCCGTTCGCCACGACGAAGTCGATCAGCGTGCTGTCGGCGTCGAAGGTGAGGTGCTCGGTCACCCGGGTCTTGTGGGGGCCGACCTTGGTGAACACGATCTTCTGGTGGGTGACGACGCCCGGCAGCGACCAGGTGTCGGTCTCGTAGTACAGCCGGTGCTTGTGAACGCGCTGCTGGGCGTGCGTGTTGAGCAGCACCGTCTGCCCCTCGTACGGCACCTCCTCGACGGCGGTGAGGTTGATGTGCCGCGCCGGGCCCATCTTGTGCTCGGCGTGCACCACGACCCGCTTGAGGAACGCGGCCCGCCCGATGTGGTTGCGCATGTCGGAGTAGGCCTTGAACACGCGCATGGCGGGCGCGTCGATGTCGATCGAGATGCTCGTGGTCACCCGGCTCTTGCCGGAGTCGGGCGCGGGCGGGATGTTCAGGTAGAACTTGTGGGTGTTCCACGCCTCCCACCACTCGGCCGCGAGATCGGCGTCGCTCGGCTCCGAGGCGGCCTGCGCGGGCGTCACGACCGCCGCGAGCAGGGCGACCATGGCGATCACCGGTGCGGCGAGGACTCGAAGCAGCTTTGTCATGACTACCTCTGAGGGGATATGGGTGGGTTGATCACCGTGATCCTGTCCCAGAGTTGATCACTTTCGCAGCAGCGTTCCGTCACAAAGCGGACGATCATCGAGCCCGCGCCGCACCCGCGCCCGACAGGGCCCGCGGTCAGTCGGCGAGCACGGGCAACACCGGCCGGCGCACGCTCCGGCACACCCCGTCGCTCGCCCGGGCCGCGGCAAGGCGCTCCTCGCTCGGCGTGCCGTACGAGGTGGTGCGCTGGCGCAGCGGACGCCCGGTCGGGGCGACCATCGCGGCGATCTCGCTGATCGTCTTGTACGAGCCGTTGTCCGACCCGGCCATCCGGCTGATCGTCTCCTCCATGAGCGTGCCGCCGAGGTCGTTCGCGCCGCCCTGGAGGATCTTCCGGCACAGCTCGTCGCCGAGCTTCACCCACGAGCACTGGATGTTGCGGATCGCACCGTGCAGCAGGATGCGGGCGAGCGCGTGCAGCGCCCGGTTCTCCCGCGCGGTCGGGCCCGGCCGGGCCACGCCCGCGAGATAGATCGGCGCGTTCGTGTGCACGAACGGCAGCAGCACGAACTCGGTGAACCCGCCGGTCTCCTCCTGGATGCTCCGGATGAGCCGGATGTGCCGCACCCAGTGCCGCGGGGTGTCCACGTGCCCGTACATGATCGTCGCGGTGGTGGGGATGCCGACCCGGTGGGCCGTGGTGATCACCTCGATCCATTCGCTGGTGGGCAGCTTGCCCTTGGTGAGCACCCAGCGCACCTCGTCGTCGAGGATCTCCGCGGCGGTGCCGGGCAGCGAGTCCACCCCGGCCTCGCGCGCCGCGACCAGCCACTCCTCGATCGACATATTGGTACGGCTCCCCCCGTTCACCACCTCCATCGGCGAGAAGGCGTGCACGTGCATCTCCGGGCAGGCCTGCTTGACCGCCCGGGCGATGTCGAAGTACGCGGTGCCCGGCATGTCGGGGTGGATGCCGCCCTGCATGCACACCTCGGTCGCCCCGGCCTCCCACGCCTCGCGCGCCCGCTCCGCGATCTGCTCCAGCGAGAGCGTGAACGCGTCGGCGTCGTTGCGCCGCTGGGCGAACGCGCAGAACCGGCAGCCGGTGTAGCAGACGTTGGTGAAGTTGATGTTCCGGTTGACGATGTAGGTGACGTCGTCGCCGACCGCCTCGCGCCGCAGGTCGTCGGCGATCCGGGCCAGCTCGTCGAGCGCCGCGTCGTCCGCGCCCCTGCCGTACCGGTCGCCGGCCGCGCCCAGCAGCGTCAGCGCCTCCTCCTCGGTGAGCCCGGCCGGGTCCTCGGCGGCCTTGCGCAGCGCCGCGCCCAGCTCGCCGACGAGCACCGCCGGGCCGTCGCCCGCCTCGGCGAGCCGCTCGCGCAGCGCGTCCCAGTCGCCGTAGACGTGGTCGAAGTCGTCCCGCCGGTCGCTGGTGCGGCCCACGGTGTCGATCTCCACGTGCAGGTCGGTACGGCCGGCCGCGGCGAACCCGCCGTCCGGCTCCTGCCACGGCCGCCCCACGATCTCGGCGTCCGGCCGGGCAAGACCGGTGGCCGGGTCGGCGAGCGCGGCCACGTGCGCGCGCACCCGCGGGTCGATCCACGGCTCCCCGGCGAGCACGTACTCCGGGTAAACGGTGAGCCGCTCGCGCAGCTCGAACCCGGCCTCCGCGGTGCGCGCGGCGAGCTCGTCGATCTGCGGCCAGGGCCGCTCCGGGTTGACGTGGTCCGGGGTGAGCGGCGACACCCCGCCCCAGTCGTCGATGCCCGCGCGCAGCATGAGCGCGTACTCCTCGTCGACGAGGTTCGGCGGGGCCTGCACCCGCATCTTCGGGCCGAGCACGAGCCGGGTCACCGCGATCGTGGCGGCGAGGTCGTGCAGGTCGGCGTCGGGCATGCCGCGCATCGCGGTGTCCGGCTTGGCGCGGAAGTTCTGGACGATCACCTCCTGGATGCCGCCGTACTCGCGCGCCACCTTCCGGATCGCGAAGATCGACTCGGCCCGCTCCTCAAGGGTCTCGCCGATCCCGATGAGGATGCCGGTGGTGAACGGCACGGCCACCCGCCCGGCGTCCTCCAGCACGCGGAGCCGTACCGCGGGGTCCTTGTCCGGCGAGCCGTAGTGCGGCCCGCCCTTCTCCTCGAACAGCCGCCGCGACGTGGTCTCCAGCATCATCCCCATCGAGGGCGCGACCGGCTTGAGCCGCTGCAGGTCCCGCCAGGTCATCACGCCCGGGTTGAGGTGCGGCAGCAGGCCGGTCTCCTCCAGCACCCGGATCGCCATCGCGCGCACGTAGGAGAGCGTGTCGTCGTACCCGTGCGCGTCCAGCCACTCGCGGGCCTGGTGCCAGCGGTCCTCGGGCCGGTCGCCGAGGGTGAACAGCGCCTCCTTGCACCCCAGCGCCGCACCCTGCCGGGCGATCTCGAGCACCTCGTCGGGGGAGAGGTACGGCGCCGGCAGCTTGGCGGGGGCGGTGGCGAAGGTGCAGTAGCCGCAGCGGTCCCGGCACAGCCGGGTGAGCGGGATGAACACCTTCCGGCTGTAGGTGATCACGCCCGGCCGTCCGGCCGCCTCCAGCCCGGAGTCCCGCACCCGGGACGCGTGCTCCAGGAGCGCGTCGAGCGCGTCGCCGCGCGCCTGCAGGAGCACGACGGCTTCGTCGAGGTTGAGCTGCTTTCCGTCACGCGCGCGGGCGAGAGCCCGACGCAGGGCGTGTGCACTCGGGGAGGCCTGAGTCATGTTTCGCAGACTACGTCCGCCGGTTTGCCGGTTTTCAGCCAGGGCCTCACCTGATGACCAATATCGGGGTGATCGCGCACCCGATTTAGAAGGAGCGGTAGTCGCGGGCGGGCATGCGCGGGCCGCGCGGCGGCGGCCGGTGACCTGCGATCTCGAGCAGCCGGGTGACCCGGTACCGGTGGCCGCGGTAGGGGGCGAGCAGGGCGAGCATCCCCTCGTCGTCGGTGCGCCGCCCGGTCAGCGCCCAGCCCACGATGCCCGGGATGTGGTAGTCGCCGACGGAGACCGCGTCCGGGTCGCCGTGGGCGCGCTGCCGGATCTCCGCCGAGGTCCACACCCCGATGCCGGGCAGGGCGCGCAGCAGCCGGTCCGCCGCCGCGCTGCCGTCCCGGCCCGCCTCGGCGGTCGCCTCCAGCCTGTCGGCGTGCCGGGCCGCGTTGACGATCGTGCGGGCGCGTACCGCCTCGGCGCCCGCACGATGCCAGTCCCAGGAGGGGATTTTCCGCCACACCTCCGGCTCGGGGAACACCCGCATGCCCTCGGGCGCCGGGCCCGGGGCGGGCTCGCCGTACCGGCGCAGCAGCCACCGCCAGGCCCGCCAGGCCTCCCGGCCCACCACCTTCTGCTCGAGTACGGCGGGCACGAGCGCCTCGAAGACCCGCATGGTGCGGCCGATCCGCAGACCCGGATGGCTGCGGTGCGCCCGCAGCACCACCTCGGCGCCGTTCCCGGCGTTTCGGGCGAGCGCCGGGAACGCGGCGGCGTCGTCGTCCGCGCCGAGCATCGCCGGGAGCGTCTCCAGCAGCCACTCCGCGCCCGGCCCCCACGCCTGCCCCCGGACCGCCCGCTCCCGCGCGTCCACGGTGACGCGGAGCGTTCCAGGGCCGTACGGCGTGCGGCAGGTGCGCCACACCGCGCAGCCCTCGGCCCGCCACGTGGGGTCGTGCGCGCCGCGGCGCAGCGGGGAGAGCGTGAGCGTCACGTCCAGCGGCCCGTCCGGCCGCCAGTGGCGCTCGAGCGGAGTGGCCACCCGGGTCACGGCGTCACCCACCGGCTACACGTCACTGGAGAACCGGACCGAGGACTCCGGGAGGACCACGCCGGGCCACAGCCGGGCCCCGGCGAGCAGCTCGTTGCGCGCGCCGACCACGGCGTTGTCCCCGACCACCACGTCGGACAGCACCGCCCCGCCCTCGACGCGGGCGCCCGGGCCGACCACCGAGTCGATCACCGTGGCGCCGGGGCCGACCACGCAGCCGTCGAGCAGGATGCTGCCGCTCACCGTGGCCCCGGCCTCGACGATGGCGCCGTGGCCGACCACCGAGCCGCCGGACACCTTCGCCTCCGGGGACACGATCGAGTCGGGCAGCGCGAGGTACTCGCCGCACGGGCCGGGCATCGCGGGCGACCGCAGCCGGCCGAGCACGAGGTCGCGCGAGCCCTGGATGTACGCGGCGGGGGTGCCCACGTCGAGCCAGTACGCGGTCTCGATGTAGCCGAGGACGAGCTCGCCGGCCTCGATCAGGCCGGGGAAGGTCTCCCGCTCCACCGAGACGACCCGGCCCTCGGGGATCGTGTCGATCACCGACCGGCGGAACACGTAGCAGCCGGCGTTGATCCTGTTCGTCACCGGATACGGCGTCTTCTCCAGGAAGGCCGTGACCCGGCCGTTCTCGTCGGTGGGCACGCAGCCGAAGCGCGACGGGTCCTCCACCTCGGTGAGGTGGAGCGTGACCGCGGCCCCGCGCGATTGGTGCAGCCGCACCTGGGCGTGGATGTCGTGCCCGGAGAGGATGTCGCCGTTGAGCACGAGCACCGGGTCGTCCGGCCCGCAGGTGAGCGCCTGAGCGGCGTTGCGGATCGCTCCACCCGTGCCGAGCGGGGTCTCCTCCGTCATGTACTCGAGCCGGAGCCCGAACGCAGACCCGTCGCCGAACGCCTCGCGGAACATCGACGCCCGGTAGGAGGTGGCGAACACGATGCGCTCGACCCCGAACGACTTCGCCCGCGCGAGCTGGTGCGCGAGGAAGGGGACCCCGGCGGTCGGCAAGAGCGGTTTGGGCGTTCCGAGCGTGAGCGGGCGTAACCGCGTTCCCTGGCCACCGACGAGAAGGATGGCCTGCAGATGTCCGATATCCGGCGAAGATTCCATCACAGAGGTGAGGCTAGCCGACCGACCGGTAACTCGCCGGGGCGGACACGTGCCGCAATCGGCGAGTCACGGGCGGCCTTCCCGACGCCCCCGCGGCCGTACGGGCGTCCCCGACGTCACGGGAAGCCGTCATGAACCGACATGTTGACCAACAGCCTAACCATTCTGACTGCTTGCGTGTAAACCTTTGCGCGAACCGTGTCGCGGGTGCGCTACGGCGCCGACGGCCCCGGACCGTCGCCGCGGGACGTGCCGCGATCGCGGTCCGCGCCGGGCCGTACCGGGTGCCGCTCGTTCCCGGGGCCGGGCTCCGGGCCGGGCGCGCCGTCGCCGGGCCGGTCCGCGCCACCCTGCCCGTTCCACCGGAGCGCCGCCTTGGCCGCGGCCCCGGCGAGCGCCGCGCAGACCAGGTCGCCGACCGAGACGACGAGCCGGGAGACGAGGGCCGCCGCGATCGCCGGGCCCTGGTCGAGCACCGGGGCGAGCGCCGCCACCATGGCGACCTCCCGCACCCCGGCGCCCGCGGGCGCGATCACCACGAGGAAGCCCAGGCACCAGGCGAGCGCGAACGCCCCGAGCGAGAGCACCGCGGCCGCCGGTCCCGTCGCGCCCAGCCCGTGCACGAGCAGCCACAGGTGCACGCCGTACGCGGCCCAGCCGGCGAGCGCCCAGGCCGCCGAGGTCACCACGCCCCGGCGGGACAGCGGCCGCTCCAGCGGCGGGCGGCGGATGAGCCGCAGCCCCAGGTTGAGCACGGCGTTCACCACCCGGGGGTGCAGCCCGGCCAGAAGCAGCGGCAGCAGCACCACCAGCCAGGCGTACCGCGCCACCGACTCCCCGGCGAGCACCGGCAGCGTCGCGCCCGCCACGAGCAGCCCGGTCGCCAGGTACACCGGGTAGGTGAGGAAGAACGCCGCCGCGCTGCGCGGCCGCGGCACCCCCAGGTCGCGGGCGAGCTCCATCTGGGCGAGCACCGGCCAGACCGAGCCCGGGATGTACTTGCCGAGCTGGCCGACGAAGAACACCTTCGCCGCGTCGACCACGTGCAGCGGCGACCCCAGGTCGGCGAGCAGCGCTCGCCACATCATCATCCCGGCGCCGAGCGCGGCGAGTGTCGCCCCGAGCGACCCGGCGAGCAGCGGCCACGACAGCCGCCCCAGCCCGTCGGCGACCGCCCGCCACTGCCCGGCCACCGCCCAGATCCCGAAGCCGAGCGCGACGAGCAGGAAGCCCCACCGCAGCACGCGGCGCAGCACGGTCCGGCTCATCGCCACCCCCGCTCGGCCGTACCGGGCTTGATCATGGGGTCCGTACGAACTCGGGCGGACGCGGCAGCCGTTCCCCGGCCGGATAGCGCGGCTTCTTGGTGGCGACCCACAGATAGGTCGGCACCAGCGGCAGCAGCGCCCGCAGCAGGAACCCGGGCATGCGGTCCAGCACCGCCCGGGCGAACCGGCCGGGCAGCCCGGCGAACAGCTCCGACCCGGCGAAGCGGTCCGGGGTGACGAGCACCGGGAGCGTGTAGTCCCACACGTAGAAGTCCCGGAGCATGCGCCGCAGCCCGCGCCGGGTGCGGAACCGCTCGTGGTAGCGGTTCGCCTTCCCGAACAGCCGCACGTACCGGTCGGCGAGCGCCGGCGGCAGGTAGGAGAGGAACGGCAGCTTGTAGTGCGGCTCCATCACGCCGAGACGGTTGCCCAGCCCGAGGTAGAGCACGCCGTCGTCGGCGAGCACCCGGTGCATCTCCTTCACCACGGCGTCCGGGTCCACCACGTGCTCGTAGATGTGGTTGAACACGAGCACGTCCACCGAGTTGTCCGGGAACGGCAGTGCCGTACCGTCCCCGCACAGGAACACCACCCGGTCCCCGAACCGGGCCGCCGCGCGCCGTAACCCCGGCACGTCGATGTCCACCCCGAAGGTACGGCTCGCCCCCGCGTTGACCAGCTCGTCCGCGATGAACCCGGCCGAACACCCGATGTCGGCCACGGTCATCCCGTCGAGCACACCCTTACCGCCATCGCCGGACTCACGCCCGAGGAAGTGCCCGAGAACCGCGATGATCTTCGCGGCCTTCCGGCGGCGCTTCGCCTCGTCGAGCATGGCGCTCTGTATCTCGGAGTACTCGAGCTGCGCGGTGCGTTCCCTACCCACGCCGCCCAACGTTACCGACCTTCGGCCCTACCGGCAGGACTCCAGCGATCGAACCGTTTCCCGCAGGTGACCACAGCGCGCCCAACCGTCCTGTGCGCACCGTCACGAACCGGGCAGCTCCCAGACCAGCCAAGGATGATCGGGACAGGCGATGACCTGCGGTTTCCCGGCGATGCCGATCGTGAAGCGATCTCGGCCCGGGGACCCCGCCTCCCGCCGGGCCCGCACGCTCGCCTCGACGCGGTCCCACAGCCGGTACGGCCCGGCCCTGTGTCACCGTCCAGCCGTCCGGGCCGGAGCCCGTCGGCCAGACGTAGAACTCGCCGTCCGAGGTGCTTCAGATGGACGTCGCAGGCGGGCGCGTGCCCGTCCGGCGGGTCGACGACCGGGTAAGCGGCCACGTCGTAATCCTCCCGCCGGTCCGGCAGCGGCGAACCGATGTGGACGCAGGAGATCCGGTTGCACGCCACGACGGCGGCGGCCGGCGGCACACTCCGCGCTGTGCGCGCGGTGACCCCGGCGTGGGGGCCGGAGCCGGCCGGGCGGGGCGGTTCGCCCGCCGCCGGGTGCCCGGGCGCGTTCTGCATGAGGACGCGTTCTGGGTGGGATGAGTTCTGTGGTCTATGTCGCATTTCTTGGCCGAACTCGAGGTGTCGTCAGCGCATCGAACCACCCAGAACCGCACAGTGCGGTTCAACGACAACGACACAAGGGAGATTCCGTGCGGAAATTGTTCGCTGCCGCGGCCGTCGCCGGCGTTATGGCCATGGGTATTGCCGCCGGCCCGGCTCAGGCCGTGGCGAGCGCGACCCAGACCTCGTCCGGCGCCGACCGGCTCCGGTGCTTCGAGACCAGGGTCTTCCTGGCCGATTTCCACGTGCTCGACTCGGCGCTGTCCGGTAAGCACGACGGTCTGTTCGGTCTCGACGACGCACGGATGGTAAGGGACGGCAAGGTCAACGCCTCCGGCGACCTGAAGGCCGCGGTCACTCTGCTTCTGCAGCCGGCCCGGGACAATGTGCACTGGTGGAGCCGGCTCGACACGGCGTACAAGGGCGCGAAGGACAACCCGGACGGGCTGGTTTCGCGGGACGACCTCAAGGCGTACCTGAAGCAGTATTGCGGCGGCTGACGTAAGGCCGCCGCCGGGGCATCGCTGATAAGGCGATGCGTTCGAGGTCTGCCGGGCCGTTACAGGCACGGCAGGCCTTTTTATTTCCCGAGCCGCAGGCCGACTCTCACTGTGACGTTCGCGTTGAATTTCCGGCGGGCGAATCGCTGGACGAGCGGTGTGCGGAAGCGAGGCACCCGGTAGAGGCTGAATGTTTCAGGACAGGCTGAATATTTCAGAGGCGGATCGCCAGCCGGATGCCCAGGCGCGTTCTATATGAGGACGCGTCCTGGACGGGGCGAGTTCTGTCGTCTATGTCGCATTTTCCGGTCGAACCCGAGTTGTCGTCACCGCATCGAAAGGCATGGAAACGCGCAACGGGAAACGTTGACGACACCGGAAAGGGAGACATCGAAATGCGCAAGTTCCTCGCCGCCGCCGCCACTGCGGCCACCGCCGGAATCATGGCCATCGGTCTCGCGGCCGCCCCGGCCCAGGCCTCGGCGGCCACCGCCCAGGTGTCCAGCACCCAGACGCTCAAGTGCTTCTACACCCGCGTTCTCCTGAACGACTTCCACGTGCTGGACTCGGCGAGGTCCGGCATCCGCGACGGCCTGTTCACCTTCAAGGACCTGGTGGCCGTCAAGAACGGCAAGGTCAACGCCTCCGGCGACCTCAAGGGCGCGGCCACCATGCTCACCCGGAAGATGCACAAGAGGTGGTTCGACAAGCTCGACAACGCGGCCCCGCGCAGCAAGAAGGACGGCGTTATCGCTCCGGAGGACCTGCGCGCGTACCTGAAGAAGTACTGCAAGTGAGACTCACGGCACCGGAGTGATTTCGGTGCCGCGGGACTTCTCGGGATCCCGCAATAAGGGACGATAAAGGGATATGCCGCGTCTGCCGGGCCGTGCACGGGCTCGGCAGACCTTTTTCGTTCCGCCGCCTCGCCCCCCGCCGCGAGCGCCGCCGGAGCCCGGTCAGGGAGCGAGCAGCGTCTCCACGTAACGCGCCCAGTAGGGGTCGGGGTCGACGGCCTTCACGCCCGCGCGCAGGCGTTCCGGCTCGCCGGGGGCGTAGAAGCGGTTGAGGGCGTCGGTGAGGGCCTCGACGGAGCCGGGTTCGACGAGGAGGCCGTCGACGCCGTCGGTGATGTGGTCGGCGAGGGCGCCGACGCGGGTGGCGATGACGGGGACGCCGTGCTCGTGGCCCAGCCAGACGTTCTGGCTGGCGGTGGCCGAGCGGTACGGCAGGACGAGGGCGTCGGCCTGCGCGAACAGGGCGGGGACCTGGTCGGCGGGGACGTAGCCGGGGCGCAGCTCGACGCGGTCGGTCAGGCCGAGTTCGGCGATCAGCTCGCGGGTCTCGTCGAGGCCGCCCCAGAACTCGCCGGCGACCGTGAGGGAGACCTGCGGCGGGCCCGCGGCGAGGGCGCGAAGCAGGATGTCGAGGCCCTTGTACGGGCGGACGAGGCCGAAGAAGAGGAGGCGGTTGCGGACCCTCGGCGGCTCCTCCGAGGCACCCGTCGCGTCGCGGCGGGCAGGCAGGTGGGGTGGCATGACGGCGACCCGGCGCGGGGTCGGGGCGAGGCCGGCGGCTAGGGCGGACTGCTGGTCGCTGTGAGTGAGCACGAGGTGGACGCGGCGCAGCAGGGCCTTCATCAGCGGGCGGTCGTACGGCCTGCGCTCGTGCGGCAGCACGTTGTGGCAGAGGGCCACCACGCGGGGCGTGGCACCGGGGCGGCGGCGGGTGCCGAGGCCGCGGAGGATGCCGAGGTACGGCGGGACCTGGACGGGGCTGAGCACGGCGAGCACCACCAGGTCGGCGGAGCGCAGGCGGCGGCCCGCGCGCAGCCAGCCGTCGGGGCGGCGCCAGTCGAGCTCGCGCCGTACGTTGCCGAACGGCTCGCCCTCGGGCGCGTCGATCGTCTGCTGCCCCGGGTAGAGGAACGACGGGTACTGCGCCCGCCACGACTCGATCACCACGTCGTGGCCCGCGGCGGCGAGGCGGTGGGCGAGCTCGGTGGTGTGCTGGGCGCCGCCGCCCTTGTACGGGTAGGTCGGGCCGACCAGGACGATCTTCACGGTGCTCCTAGTCTCCGCGCGAGCGCACGATGAGGTCGGCGAGCAGCGCGAGCGAGCCGATGATGAGGCTGGTCAGGAACACCATCACGGTGCTCGCCGGGAAGTAGAACGGGTGCCGGACCATGTCCACCACGCCCTTCACGAGCGCCACGCCGAGCAGCACGAGCGACGGCGGCATGAGCACCTTGAGCGGGTTGAAGTACATCACCATCCGCAACACCTGGAGGATGTAGCGGTAGGCGTCGGAGACGAAGTTGAACTTCGACTTCCCGGCCCGCTTGCTGTACTCGATCGGCACGTAGTGGACGCCGTGCTGGTTCGACAGGAACGCCAGCGTGATCGTGGTGACGCAGGAGAACCCGGGCGGCAGCAGCCGCAGGTACGGCAGCGCCACCGAGCGGCGGAACGCCCGCATGCCGGAGTTGAGGTCGGGGATCTCCTGCCCGGCGAGCAGCTCGGCCACCTTGCGGATGAACCACTTGGCCGGCACCCGCAGCAGCTTGTGCGAGCCCTGCTCGCTGGTCCGCGCGCCCACCACCTGGTCGATCGTGGAGTCCTTCTCCAGGATCGCGACGAGCTCGGGGATGCGCTCGTTCGGGTAGGTCATGTCGGCGTCGGTCCACACGACGATCTCGCCGCGGGCCTCCTGGGTGCCGATGCGCCGCACCGTGCCGGAGCCGCCGTTGCGGTGGAACGCGATCACCCGCATGTGCGGGTACTGGGGCGCGGCCTCCCGCAGCCGGTCGAGCGTCCCGTCGGTCGAGCAGTCGTCGATGGCGAGCAGCTCGTAGCTGTAGCCGCTGGAGTCCATCGCCTTGCAGATGCGGTCGACCTCCAGCACTACGTGATCTTGCTCGTTGTAGCAGGGGAGGACTATCGTCACGTACGGCTTGGCGTCTTCCATCGTCCCAGTCTCACTGCTTCGGCGTGGGCTGTCGGGCAAGATTTCGGCAAGGCCGGCACGATCGCCGACGGGCTGTTGACCAAGGCTACTGTGCCCTGACACGGCCACGCCGCACGTTGTGGCCAACCTGTGGACAACCGTTTGCCCGGCCCGTGACCGCCCACGCGCCCGGCCAGCGGGTCAGCGGGTGACGATGAAGTCGTCCGGACGGCGCGGCGGACGCGGCCGGGGCGGCGCCGCGGCGTGCCCGATCGCGACCGCGCCCATCGGGTCCCAGTCGTCCGGGATGCCGAGCACCTTGCGCACCACGTCCCGGCAGAACATCGTCGACGACACCCAGGCCGAGGCGAGGCCCTCCACCGCGAGCTGGACCAGGAAGTTCTCCACCCCGGCCCCTGCCGCGACCACGAACATCTCCCGCTCGGCCGTGGCCCGCCGCGCGTCCGGATAGCGGTGCGCGCCGGTCATCACCAGGCACGGCACCGCCAGGTACGGCGCGTTGCGCAGCACGTCGCCGCGGCGCACCCGGCGGGCGATCGCCTCCTCCGAGAGCCCGTCGGCGCGCAGGTCGGCGATCCACGCCTCGCGCATCGCGTCGAGCAGCTCGGTGCGGGACCGCTCCGACTCGAGCAGCACGAACCGCCACGGCGTGGTGTGGTGCGGCGCCGGGGCGGCGATCGCGGCGGCCACCGCGCGGCGCACCGCCGCCGGGTCCACCGGCTCGCCGGTGAACTCCCGGATGGTACGGCGGGCGAACACCACGTCGGCCGAGCCGTACCGGAACATGTCCTGGTCGGCGGGGCGGACCATGGCCCGGGCGCCGGGGCCGTCCTCGTCGGTCACCCACGCGGCGAGGCCGCGCACCACGGCGACCGGGACGCCCGCGGTCTTCGCCTTCACCAGCTCGGCCGCGGCCGCGATCTCGTCGGCGACCGCGGTCACCGTCGCCACCAGCGGGTTGCCGAACGGGTCGGTGGTGCCGCGCAGGTCGTCGAGCGGGCGCACGCCCGCCGCGCCGATCGCCACGTCGACCAGGCCCTCCCGCCAGGGGCGGCCGAAGGTGTCGGAGACGAGCACGCCCACCCGCACGCCGAGCCGCTCGCGCAGGCCCTGCCGGATGCGGCGGGCCGAGGCGTCCGGGTCCTCGGGCAGCAGCAGCACCGTGCCCGGCTCGGTGTTCGAGGCGTCCACGCCCGCCGCGGCCATCACCAGGCCGTGCCGGGTCTGCGCGATCACGGTCTCCCCGCGCCGCGCCACCACCCGCACGGTCTCCTCCTCGATCGCCTCGGTACGGCTCGCCGCCCTGCGGATGCGGCCCTCCGCCTTGCTGACGATCTTCGAGGTCACCACGAGAATGTCGCCGTCGCGCAGGTCCGGCCCGGCGGCGGCGATCACCTCGGCGAGGTCCGTGCCCGGGGTGATCTCCGGCAGGCCGGGCAGGCCGTACACCTCGAACCGGGGCGTGCTCACGCGGCGACCTCCTCGGCGAGGCGCAGCGCGGCGCGGGCGATGTCGGCCGCCGCGTCCAGGTCGGTCATGAGCAGCGGGCGGGCGACCACGCGCACGCCGTCCAGGGCCACGTCCCGGTCCTCCTCGGCGACCAGCCAGCCGTTGATCAGCGGCGTGCCGTACAGCTCGAGCACCGCCTGGGCGGTGGTGGGCACGCCGATCGCGGTGAGGCAGGCGTCGGCCATGCCGCGCACCGGGGCGCCGCCGATGATGGGGGAGACACCGACCACCGGCTTCGGCTCGAGCGCCTCGCGGATGCCGCGGATCTGCAGGATCGTGCCGATGCTCACCACCGGGTTCGACGGCGGCAGGATCACCACGTCGGCCTCGGCGATCGCCTCCAGCACGCCGGGGGCGGGCTTCGCCTCGTCCGCGCCGACGAGCACGATCCGCTGCGCCGGGACCGAGGCGCGCAGCCGTACCCACCACTCCTGGAAGTGGATGGCGCGGCGGCCCTGCTCGTCCTCGATCACCACGTGGGTCTCCACCCGGTCGTCGCTCATCGGGATGAGCCGCACCCCGGGGTTCCAGCGGGTGCACAGCGCCTCGGTGACCTGGGAGAGCGGGTAGCCCGCCGAGAGCATCTGGGTGCGCACGATGTGCGTGGCGAGGTCGCGGTCGCCCAGGCCGAACCACTGCGGCTCGACCCCGTAGGCGGCGAGCTCGGACTTGACCGTGAACGTTTCGTCCGCCCGGCCCCAGCCCTGCTCCTCGTTGATGCCGCCGCCCAGCGTGTACATGACCGTGTCGAGGTCGGGGCAGACCCGCAGCCCGAACAGGGTGATGTCGTCCCCGGTGTTGCCGATCACGGTGATCTCGGCGTCGGGCGCCGCCGCCTTGAGCCCGCGCAGGAACCGCGCGCCCCCGATGCCGCCGGCGAGAGACACAATGCGCATGCCGCCAGTCTGACACCTCGGCCGTCCCTCACCCGAGGGCACCACCGCGTCACGGAATCCCGCTTCCGCACGGGCCCGGGGCTACGACATTCGTCCTGCGGTGACCGGGGCATGCCGCCGGTACGGATGCGACGAAAGGGCTGAGCTGGGGCGGCGTCCCAGAAAGGAAACCTTTTTGTGACACGGAGGATTCCCAGTATCTCAACGCGAATGTCGCCGATGTGCAAAACTGCCCCGGTGCCACATGTGGCCACAGGGGGTTGTGAGGACGTGGACGAGCAGTACAGAGCGGGCCGCCCGCGCAGGAGGCGCACCGCCCGGGTGGTTCACCGAGGTGAGGGAGCGTCGTGATCGACGTCGAGGTGGGCCGCCTGCGTGAGCCCGCTGCCTGGGCCATGCTCGTCACCGCGGCCGTGTCCGTGCTCGTGCTCGTCGCGCACGTGCTGTTCGGCGACACCGGAGGCTTCGGGGTGCGCGCCGGCACCGCCCTCGACGACCTCAGCCACCCGATCAGGCCCGCGCTCGCGCTCGGCGCGGTGCTGCTCGCCACGCGCTTCGGCCCGGTGAGCCCGCGGGCCCGGCTCCTGCTGTTCGGCGCCCTCGGCACGCTCGGGCTCGCCGCGCTGTTCAGCCTCCTCGGCCTCGGCGCGCTGGTGTTCGCCGGCGCCCTCTCGGCCGGGACCAAGGTGCAGCTTCTCCTGCTCGGGCTGCCGCAGCTGGCGCTGCTCGCCATCGCCCTCCTGTACGGCCTGCACCTGCTCAAGACCCTGCCCCAGGCCCCCGCCCCGGCCGCGCCGTTCGCTCCGGGCGGCCCCGCCGGGGCGCCGTTCCCCGGTCCCGGCGGGTTCGTCCCGCAGGCCGGTCACCCCCAGGCCGGCCCGTTCCCGCCGCCTCCGCCCCAGGCCGGTCCCCCACCTGCCGGTCCCGGGGTGCCCGCAGGGCCGGAGGACGCGCCGCGCCCCGCGCTCGAGGCCGGGCCGTCCGCGGCCCCGGTGCCGGGCGACCAGGGCGAACAGGCCGCCCCGGCCGGTCAGGTCCCCGGCGACGCGCCGGGTGCCGAGCCGCCCGCCCCCGGCCAGGCGCCCGAGCAGCAGCCCGCGGCGGCCGCCGCCGAGGCCCCGCCGGTCTACGGCGGCGACCCCGGCACCACCCAGCAGCCCGCCCCGGGGCAGGGACGGCACGGCCGGGCCGACGACGAGCAGGCGAACACCCGCGACGTGCCGCGGCCGCCCGCGCCCGCCTACGTGCCGCCGACCGCGGACGACTACAACATCCCCACCACCGTCGTCCGGCCCGCCGGCCAGGGCGTCCGGCCTCCCGCGCCCGGGCCGTACGGGACCGGCGAGGCCGAGCGGCCGGTCGGCGACGCCGGCCAGGGCCAGGCCGGCGGCTACCGCGGCTACACCTCCGGCGAGTACGGCCCCATCGACGCCCCCTCCGACCCCCGGTACGGCACCGCCCGCCCGGCCGAGCAGCCCCCGGCCGCCGCGCCCGCCTCGCCGTACGGGCGGCCGGAGGAGCCACGCGACCCCACGCCCCTCGCCTCCGGGGCCCCGGACTCCGGCTACGGCACCCCCTTCCCCCCGCAGCAGGAGCCCGGGCGCCCCGCCGCCGCGGCGCCGTCCGCCGAACCGGCGTCCCAGCAGGCCTCCCAGCCGACGGCACCGCATCCGGTGCAGCCGTACGGCGACCTCGGCGACCCGCGGCAGCAGCAGATCTTCCAGGCCTACCAGCAGGCGCAGAGCTACCGGCAGGGCGGCGGCGCGCAGGCCCAGACCGGGACGTACGCCACCGGGCCGCAGCAGCGGCCGCGGATCGACGACCCGCTCGACACGAGCCGGCCGCTGCCGGAGTACACCTCGTACCCGTCGGGGCCCCAGCCGTCGCCGCTCGAGCAGCCGTCGGGTCCGCACCCGCTGGCCGACCGGCCGTCCGGGCCGCACCCGCAGCCGCAGCCCGCGGAGCCGGTCTCGGGGCCGCACCCGCTGCCCACCGGGCCGATCTCCGGGCCGCACCCGCTGCCCGGGTACACCTCGTACCCGTCCGGGCCGCAGCCGTCGCCGCTCGACAACCCGCCGCAGCGGCCGTCGCTGTCGGACCCGCGGCCGCCGGACCACCAGCGGACCGGCGCCCCGGCGCAGGGCTTCGGCGGCTCGCTCGGGGTGTCGCAGGCCTCGCCGTACCAGCCGACCCCGACCGGTCCGGTGCCGCCGCCCGACCCGGTGCTCGGGCACGGCGACCGGCTCGGCTCCCAGCAGACCGTGACCTTCCAGGCCGGGGGATACCCGGAGTCAACCCAGCACCAAGGAGACCAGCAGGGCACCACACCGCCGAACGACCCGCGAAACCGCGACGAGCCCATCGATCCGACCGCGATCTACGCGCCGGACCGGCCGCCGCCCAGGTAATGATCGAGGAAGATGTCCACAGTGATCAGGTAGGGAATGCTGCGGCGCCGGATGGCCGCTGGTACCGTTCCGTCCGCCGAAAGCGCTTCTGATCATCCAGCCCGACCGGACCGGGGGGAGCGTGTCTTTCCCCGGATGGCGTCATGCGCTTGACGTCACAGGTGAGACACGCGTGTAATTACAACATTGTTGTTTGGCCCGGTCCTCAAGGTGGGTATGGGGAGGGGCGTGTCCATTGGGGGGCCTCCGTATTCGTGAGGCGGGCAAACGAGCGGGCGACAGGGAGGTGTGCAGTGACCGACAAGGTCATCGCACAGGCGCTCGGCGGTGAAGAGGAGCTCGGGTGGCAGGAGCGCGCGCTGTGCGCGCAGACCGACCCCGAGGCGTTCTTCCCGGAGAAGGGCGGGTCGACTCGAGAGGCCAAGAAGGTGTGCCGCGCCTGCGAGGTGCGCGCCGAGTGCCTCGAGTACGCCCTGGAACACGACGAACGGTTCGGCATCTGGGGCGGGCTCTCCGAGCGGGAACGCCGCCGGATCAAGCGCGAGGCGAGCTGACCTCCCACTCGCCCGTGTCATCCGGCCGGCCGTGACCGGTCACCCCACCCGCCGAGCCGTACGCCGGACACCTCTGGGAACGTGCCAAAGCCCGCGGCGTGCCGCGCGGCGCGGCGTCCGTAACGCCGTACGTATCGCCGCGCCGCCGCGGGCTCAGTGTCGCTCGTCGTAGCCTGGGTCGATCGTCTCCGGGGACAGGCCGAGCAGATCGGCCACCTGCTCCACCACGACGTCGTGCACGATCGCGCCGAGCTGCTCGCGATCGCGTGCCCGTGCCTCCAGGGGCCGGCGATAGATCACGACCGAGGGCGGTTCGCCGCTCGCCGCGGGCTCGGCGCGGCCGAGCGGGATCGGATCGGACGACAGCCGCGCCGGACCGTCGACGAGCTCGTCGGCCGGCGGCACCTCCTCGACGGCGAACTCCACCGCGGACAACTGCTCGCCCCAGCGCGGCTTGAGCCGGTCGACGGCGTCGAGCACGAGGTCGTCGAAGCGCTCGCTGCGGGTCCGCGAGATCGGCACGTGCGGAGGCGCCAGAGGGCCGCGCATGCCACGACCGTGCCGGTCGCGGCGGACCCGGCGGCCCGGGCCCGTGGAACGTCCTCTACCACCCGATGACGCACTCACGCTCCAAGGGTAGGGGCACCCAGGGACAGACGGTGTGTCCGGCGGCGACTGTCCGGATTGTGGCGACACGTTAGTTAAGAGCCGCGCGGTGGTGGCAAAGTGAACGCGGAACGGATACGGTCCCTCCGTGAGCCCCGTCCGCAGCTGTTCCCGTACCGCCTGCAGGCAGCCTGCCGTCTTCACACTCACGTACGTCTACGCCGACTCGACCGCCGTTCTCGGCCCGCTCGCGACGTACGTGGAACCGCACTGTTACGACCTCTGCGCGGAACACGCCGAGCGGCTCACCGCCCCCCGCGGCTGGGAGGTGGTGCGCCTGCCCGCGGAGGCGGGTCAACCCAGTGCCGACGACCTGGAGGCGCTCGCGAACGCGGTCCGCGAGGCCGCCAAGCCCGCCCCGGCGCAGAACACCGAGCCCGTCGGCCAGGGCGTGGAGGTGGGCCGGCGAGGTCATCTGCGCGTGCTGCGCTCCGCGCAGCCCGAACGCGAACGGTGACGGTTCGAGCGGCAGGCCCGGCGCCGGGTCCCGCACCGGGGCCCGGCCAGGCGGCCATTTCGGCCTGCCACCCTCGCGTCACGGTCCGCACCGGATCCGCTCCGCTCCGCCGCGTGGTGCTTGACCGGCGATCGTTTTCGCCGTAGGCACGTGCCGGGCCACTAGGCTCGTAGTGATCGGAACGGATTGAGGGGCGGACCAAAAGTGGGCGACCTCGCCAAGATGTTCAAGGCGTACGACATCCGCGGCGTCGTGCCGGAGGAGCTGGACGAGACCGCGGCCGAGGCGATCGGCGCGGCCTTCGCGGAGATCTGCGACGCGGAGACCGTGGTGATCGCGCGCGACATGCGCACCTCGTCGGAGCCGCTCGCGGCGGCGTTCGCCCGGGGGGTGACCGGCCGTGGCGTGAACGTGATCGACGCCGGGCTGGGGTCGACCGACCTGCTCTACTACGCCAGCGGCAGCCTCGGCCTGCCCGGCGTGATGTTCACCGCCAGCCACAATCCGGCCCGCTACAACGGCATGAAGATGTGCCGCGCGGGCGCGGTGCCGATCGGCGCCGAGACCGGGCTGACCGAGATCCGGGCCCGGGCCGAGAAGCTGCTCGCCTCCGGCGACCTCGGCGCGGCCGAAGACCGGACCGGCCGGATCGAGCGGCGCGACCTGCTCGACGGCTACGCCCGGCACCTGCGCGGGCTCGTCGACCTGTCCGGGCTCCGGCCGCTCAAGATCGTCGTCGACGCCGGGAACGGCATGGCCGGGCACACGGTGCCCGCCGTGCTCGGCGCCGGGGACCTGCCGATCGAGGTGGTCCCGCTCTACTTCGAGCTCGACGGCACCTTCCCCAACCACGAGGCGAACCCGCTCGAGCCGGAGAACCTGCGCGACCTGCGCAAGGCCGTGCTGGCGGAGGGCGCCGACCTCGGCCTCGCCTTCGACGGCGACGCCGACCGCTGCTGGGTGGTGGACGAGCGGGGCGAGTCGGTCTCCCCGTCCGCGATCACCGCGCTCGTCGCCGTCCGCGAGCTCGCCCGGAACCCCGGGGCGACCGTCATCCACAACCTGATCACCTCGATGGCGGTGCCCGAGATCATCGCCGAGCACGGCGGCACGCCGGTCCGCACCCGGGTCGGCCACTCGTTCATCAAGGCCGAGATGGCCCGCACCGGCGCGGTGTTCGGCGGCGAGCACTCCGCGCACTACTACTTCCGCGACTTCTGGTTCGCCGACTCCGGCATGCTCGCCGCGCTGCACGTGATCGCCGCGCTCGGCACCCAGCCCAGGCCGCTGTCGGAGCTGCTCGCCGGGTACACCCGGTACGTCGCCTCGGGCGAGATCAACAGCCGGGTCGACGACCAGGCGGCCGTGCTCGCCCGGGTGCGCGAGGCGTACGCCGGGCGCGACGACGTGCGGATCGACGAGCTCGACGGCCTCACCGTGGCCGGGACGGGCTGGTGGTTCAACCTGCGGCCGTCCAACACCGAGCCGCTGCTGCGGCTGAACGCCGAGGCCCGCGACGAGGAGAGCATGACGGCCATCCGCGACGCGGTTCTCGCCATCGTGAGGAGCTGAGGAACACAGTGAAGATCGACGACTGGCTGCTCGAGATTCTCGCCTGCCCGGCGTGCAAGTCCCCGCTGCGCGCCGAGACCGAGACCGACGAGCTCGCCTGCACCGGCGAGTCGTGCGGGCTGATCTACCCGGTGCGGGACCAGATCCCGGTCCTGCTGGTCGACGAGGCGCGCAAGCCGTAGCCGTGCCGGACCTCGCCTTCGAGCCGGAGCGGCTCGACGACGTCGACCACCTGGAACGCACCGACCCCGGCGGCGTGCTGCGCGAGGTCGCCTCGTCCGCGGCGCGGGTCCGCATGGCCCAGCGGGCGGCGGCCGAGGCCGGGGTGGACCGGCTCGCCCGGGAGGGGCGGCCCCGCGCGATCGTGGTGGCGGGCGTGGGCCCCGGCGCGCTCGCCGGGGACATGCTCGCCGCGGTCTGCGGGTACGGCGTGCCGGTGGCGATCGCCACCGTGCGCTCGCCGGTGCTGCCCGGCTGGGTGGGCGCGGCCGACCTGGTGATGGCGGTCTCCCGCAGCGGCGCCGAGGAGGAGACCGTGGCGCTCGCCGCCGAGGCCGGGCGGCGCGGCTGCGGCCTGCTCGCCGTGGGCCGCAGGGGGTCCCCGCTGGAGGACGTGACCCTGCGGGCGCGGGGGATCTTCGTGCCGGTGCCGGCCTACGACGGCCCGCCCGCCACGGTGTGGGACCTCACCGTGCCGCTGGTCGTGGCGACCGGCGCGCTCGGCCTGGTGCGGGGCGTGCCGGAGGCGTGCGAGGCCGCGGCCCGGCGGCTGGAGGAGGTGGCCCACCGGTGCCGCCCGGCGAGCGAGTCGTTCATCAACCCGGGCAAGAGCCTCGCGCTCGAGCTCGCCGACACCGTGCCGGTGATCTGGGGCTCCTACCCGCTCACCGCGGCGGCGGCCCGCCGGTTCGCCGGGGCGCTGCACACCCACGCCCGCTACCCGGCGATCTGGGGCGAGCTGCCCGAGGCCGGCCACACCCAGATCGCCACGCTCGACGGCCCGGTGGCGGAGAAGGACATCTTCGCCGAGGGGCCGGGCCGTACCCTGCGGCTGGTCCTGCTGCGCGACACCGACGAGAACCCGCGCACGGTGCGCTGCCGCGAGGTCGCGACGCGGATCGCGGAGGAGCGGGGCGTGCCGGTGAGCGTGATCGACGCCGAGGGGGTGCACCCGCTGGAGCGGCTGGCGGTGCTCGTCGGGCTCTGCGACTTCGGTAGCGTCTACCTGGCACTCGGATACGGGATGGATCCGGCCCGAATGGCAGCGATTGCCGAATTCCAGGCCGAAGCCACCCAATAAGATCCGCGTGCCGGATTCTTGCGGGACGAGGCGTTCCGCAGGGGGGACGACACAAGGAGCGGAGAGACCGTGAGCGCAGGGGGCGGTACCAAGGCGATCATCGCGGCGCTGGCGGCGAACCTGGCGATCGCCGCGGCGAAGTTCGTGGCGTTCCTGTTCACCGGGTCGTCGTCGATGGTCGCCGAGTCGGTGCACTCGGTCGCGGACTCGGGTAACCAGGCGCTGCTGCTCCTCGGCGGCAAGCGCGCCGAGCGCAAGCGGACCCGCGAGCACCCGTTCGGCTACGGCCGGGAGCGGTACTTCTACTCGTTCGTGGTCGCCGTGGTGCTGTTCACCGTCGGCGCGCTGTTCTCGATCTACGAGGGCGTGCACAAGCTCACCGACCCGCACCCGGTGGAGACCCCGGGCTGGGCGTTCGGCGTGCTGATCTTCGCGATCGCCGCCGAGGCGTACTCGTTCCGCACCGCGATCCAGGAGGCGAACGCGGTCCGGAACGGCCGCTCCTGGGTGGAGTTCGTGCGCCGGGCCAAGGCCCCCGAGCTGCCCGTGGTGCTCCTTGAGGACCTCGGCGCGCTGCTCGGCCTGATCTTCGCGCTGTTCGGCGTGACCATGGCGGTGATCACCGGCAACGGCGTGTGGGACGGCGTCGGCACGCTCATGATCGGCGTGCTGCTCGGCATCATCGCGGTGATCCTCGCCATGGAGACCAAGTCGCTGCTCATCGGCGAGGGCGCGAACCCCGAGGACGAGCAGCGGATCATCGCCGCGCTCGAGGCCGGCGAGGACGTCGCGCGGGTGATCCACCTGCGCACCCTCCACCTCGGCCCGGAGGAGCTCCTCGTCGCCGCCAAGATCGCCATCGACCACGACGACACCGCCGCCGAGGTGGCCGCGGCGATCGACGCGGCCGAGCAGCGGGTGCGCGCGGCGGTGCCGATCGCCCGCGTCATCTACCTCGAGCCCGACCTGTACCGGGAGGACAAGGCCGCCGGCGGGCAGGGCGCGGGCTCCTCGGCCGCCCCCGCCGACCATCACGCCTGACGTACGGCACGGCCGCGGGCGGTGCCTCCGGCGCGGGGCGCCGCTCAGCGGCCGTCGAGCAGCCGCAGCGCCTTCTCCTTCTCGAAGTCGAGCGCCCGCCGCGGCGCCGGGATGCGCCCGATGCGCACCCCGAGGTCGCGTACGGCCTGCATCACCTCGGGCTCGCACAGCACCCGCAGCCCGAACGCCAGCTCGGCCGGGGAGACGTCGAACCGCCGCTCCAGCTCGGTCGCCTGGGTGACCGCGGCGAGCTCCTCGGGGCCGAAGCGCCGGTGCGCGCCCTTCTCGCGCACGGGCGGCAGCAGGCCGAGCGACTCCCGGTACCGCAGCATCCGTGGGGACATGCCGAGCCTCTTGGCCGCCTCCGTGATACGCATGGCAGCAATTCTTACATTTCCGTGTGAGATTCGGCCCGTCGGGTGTGCGTCCGGCCGCGCCCGGCTCCTAGACTCGCACGCGTAGCACGAGAGGCAAACACCCATTGGCCGACACCGACGAGCCCTTGTCGGCACGTCCACACGGTGGAGAGGAAGAGCAGATGGACTTCAAGGTCGCCGACCTTTCCCTTGCGGAGTTCGGCCGCAAGGAGATCCGGCTGGCCGAGCACGAGATGCCGGGCCTGATGGCCGTGCGCAAGGAGTACGCCGACGCTAAGCCCCTGCGCGGCGCGAAGATCACCGGCTCGCTGCACATGACGGTCCAGACGGCCGTGCTCATCGAGACCCTGGTCGCGCTCGGCGCCGACGTGCGGTGGGCGAGCTGCAACATCTTCTCCACCCAGGACCACGCCGCCGCGGCCGTCGTGGTCGGCCCCGACGGCACGCCGGACGACCCCAAGGGCGTGCCGGTGTTCGCCTGGAAGGGCGAGACCCTGGAGGAGTACTGGTGGTGCACCGACCAGGCGCTGCGCTGGCCGGACGGCTCCGGGCCGAACATGCTGCTCGACGACGGCGGTGACGCCACCCTGCTCGTGCACAAGGGCGCCGAGTTCGAGAAGGCCGGCGCGGTGCCCAGCGCCGCCGAGGACGACCCGGAGGAGTGGAAGGTCATCCTCGACCGGCTGCGCCGTACCATCGCCGAGGAGCCGGGCCGGTGGACCCGCACCGCCGCCGGGATCAAGGGCGTCACCGAGGAGACCACCACCGGCGTGCACCGCCTCTACGAGATGGAGCGGAACGGCACGCTGCTCTTCCCGGCGATCAATGTCAACGACTCGGTCACCAAGTCGAAGTTCGACAACAAGTACGGCTGCCGCCACAGCGTGATCGACGGCCTCAACCGGGCCACCGACGTGCTCATCGGCGGCAAGGTCGCGGTGGTCTGCGGCTACGGCGACGTGGGCAAGGGCTGCGCCGAGGCGCTGCGCGGCCAGGGCGCCCGGGTGATCGTCACCGAGATCGACCCGATCTGCGCGCTGCAGGCCGCGATGGACGGCTACCAGGTCACCACCCTGGAGGACGTCGTCGAGACCGCCGACATCTTCATCACCGCCACCGGCAACGTCGACATCATCACCGCCGACCACATGGCGCGGATGAAGCACCAGGCGATCGTGGCGAACATCGGCCACTTCGACAACGAGATCGACATGGCCGGGCTCGCCCGCGTCCCCGGCATCAAGAAGATCAACATCAAGCCGCAGGTCGACGAGTGGGTGTTCCCCGACGGGCACTCGATCATCGTGCTCGCCGAGGGCCGGCTGATGAACCTCGGCTGCGCCACCGGCCACCCGTCGTTCGTGATGTCGAACTCGTTCACCAACCAGGTGATCGCGCAGATCGAGCTGTTCACCAAGACCGACCAGTACCCGGTCGGCGTCTACCGCCTGCCGAAGCACCTCGACGAGAAGGTCGCCCGGCTCCACCTCGACGCGCTCGGCGTGAAGCTCACCCGGCTCACCAAGAAGCAGGCCGAGTACATCGGCGTGGACGTGGACGGCCCGTACAAGCCCGAGCACTACCGGTACTGATGTGATGCGCACGGCCGGTCGGAGGGCCGGGGCCGAGGCGGGGGAGCGCCGCATCGACTGGGCCGCCCGGCACATGCCGGTGCTGCGGGCGATCGGCGCGCGCTTCGCGGCCGAGCGGCCGCTCGCCGGCCTGCGCATCGCGGCCTGCCTCCACGTCACCGCGGAGACCGCGGTGCTGATGGGGGCGCTGCGGGCGGGCGGCGCCGAGATCGCGCTCGCCGCCTCCAACCCGCTGTCCACCCAGGACGACGTCGCCGCCGCCCTCGCCGGGTACGGGATCACCGTGCACGCGAGGGCGGGGGTCGACCGGGACACCTACTACCGCCACATCCACCGGGCGCTCGACGTCGAGCCGGACCTCGTGCTCGACGACGGCTGCGACCTGGTGAACACCCTGCACACCGAGCGCACCGAGCTGCTCGAGCGGGTGACCGGCGGCTGCGAGGAGACCACCACCGGGGTGATCCGGCTGCGCCGCATGGCCGCCGAGGGGGCGCTGCGCTTCCCGGTGGTCGCGGTGAACGACACCCGGGTCAAGCGCATGTTCGACAACCGGTACGGCACCGGCCAGTCGACCCTCGACGGGGTCATGCGGGCCACCAACGCCCTGCTCGCCGGCCGTACCGTGGTGGTCGCCGGGTTCGGGTACTGCGGGCGCGGCGTGGCCGAGCGGGCCCGCGGGCTCGGCGCGCGGGTGATCGTCACCGAGATCGACCCGGTGAAGGCGCTCGACGCGAGCCTGCAGGGCTACGAGGTACGGCCGATGGCGGAGGCCGCGGCCGAGGGCGACGTGTTCGTCACCGTGACCGGCAACCGGGACGTGATCCGCGCCGAGCACTTCGCGGTCATGAAGGACGGCGCGATCCTCGCGAACGCCGGCCACTTCGACGTGGAGATCGACGTGCGCGCGCTCGGCGAGCTGGCCGTCGAGCTCAACCCGGGGGTGCGGCCGAACACCGACGAGTACGTGCTCCCCGACGGCCGCCGGCTGCTGCTGCTCGCCGAGGGGCGGCTGGTGAACCTCACCGCCGCCGAGGGCCATCCGGCCGCGGTGATGGACATGTCGTTCGCCGCCCAGGCGCTCGCCGTGGCCTGGCTCGCCCGGGAGCGCGCGGGCCTCGCGCCCGGCGTCTACGACGTGCCGGAGGAGATCGACGCCGAGGTGGCCCGGCTCAAGCTCGACGCCGCGGGGGTGCGCATCGACGTGCTCACCCCCGAGCAGGAGGACTACCTGCGGTCCTGGCGCATCGGGTCGTGACGGGCGGTCCGGCGGCCGTCCGGGGCGCACCCTCCCCACGCGCGGGCGTGCCGTCCGCGGGCCGCCGGTCCGCCCGTAGCCATTCCTGCCCGCGCCGGGCCGCGAAACCTCGCGTTCCGCGGGGATTTCCCGGACGACGCGGCCGCGCAGGTCACGCGGGCGGGACGAAACCGCCGGGCGTGGGGCCCACGGTCCCCTGCGGCACCACTCGTTCCTGCGGCGGGGCGGCCTGCGGCGGGGCGGCCTGCGGTGCCGGGGCCTGCGGCGCGGGGGCGGACCACGGCGCGCCCGGTACGGCCGGCCGCGGCTCGCCGTACCGCGGGGCCTCGGCCTGGGCCGCCCGGGCGGCCAGGCGCTCCTCGGTGCGGCGGCGGCGCTCCGCGAGCACGGCCGCGAGGTAGGACGCGTGCGGCACCCCCGGCGGCGGGGGCGGGCTGACGTAGGCGGCGACCTGGCCCGCGATCCGCTCGCCGAGCTCCCGCCGGATCGCGGGGGAGAGCTGCGGCGCCCGGGACAGGTAGTTCCGCGCGGTGTTCGCCACCTCCTCGGGCAGCAGGGACAGCTCGAGCGTGGCCGCCCAGGCGGCGAGCTCCGGCGGCATCGGCGGCGGTGGCGCGGCCTGCGGCGCCCGCTCGGAGATCACGATCGTGCCCGCGAACAGGTCGCCGAGGCGTTTGCCGCGGTTCGACAGGAGCGAGGCGATCAGGGCGGGCGCGCCGGAGAGCCCCCAGATCTCCACGAGCGCGGCGAGCCCGCGGAACAGCGCCTGCCGGAACCGCACGGGTCCGCCGTCGTCACCGACCACCCGCAGCCCCATCGCGAGCTTCCCCGGGCTGCGCCCCCGGGTGAGCGTCTCGAACGCCACCGGGTAGCCGAGGAAGATCAGCGCCGTCATCGCGATGGCGAGCGCGGCCCAGAGCGCCGGGTCGGCGGCCGCCATGGCGTGGCCCAGCAGGAAGTTCGCCCCGATGACGAGCGCGAGCTGGATCACCACGTCGATGAGCAGCGCGAGCGCGCGCGTCGGGAGCTGGGCGACCCGCACCTCGACGACGACGGCCTCGCCGGTGACGACATCGGACATGCGTCAATTCTCCCCGCCGCCGGTCGGCGCCGCGCGCCGTACGCCCCGCCTGTGCCGCCAAGACCCGAATCGCACCAAATGCGCGGGAGCCCGAAGGCGAGCCAGGCGCGCGCCACAGGCCGCCTCGGTAGGCTCGTCGCGTGGACATCGACGCCTTCGTGACCGCGCACCGGCCGCAGTGGGACCGGCTGGAGGACCTGGTACGGCGGCGCCGGTCACTCGACGGCGTCGAGGTGGACGAGCTCGTCGACCTCTACCAGCGGGTGGCGACCCACCTGTCGATCGTGCGCTCCCACGCGCCGCACTCGCCGCTCGTCGGCCGGCTCTCCGCCCTCGTCGCCCGGGCCAGATCCGCGGTCACCGGGGCGCACGCCCCCGCCGTGCGGGAGCTGGTGCGGTTCGTCACCGTCGTGTTCCCGGTCGTGGCCTACCGGGCGCGGTGGTGGTGGGCGGGCGTGGCCGCCGCGTTCCTGCTCGTGGCGACCGCGCTCGGGGCGTGGGTCGCGGGCAGCCCCGAGGTGCAGGCCGCGATCGCCCCGCCCGAGGAGATCAAGGAACTCGTCGAGCACGACTTCGCGGACTACTACTCGGAGAACCCGGCCGCCTCGTTCGCCGCCCAGGTGTGGGTGAACAACTCCATGGCGTCGATGCAGGTGATCGCGAGCGCGGTGCTGCTCGGCGCCCCCATCCCGTACATCCTGTGGATCAACGCCGAGAACGTGGGCCTCATCGGCGGCCTGATGGTCGCCAACGACAGGGCCGACGTGTTCTTCGGCCTCATCACCCCGCACGGGCTGCCCGAGCTCACCGCGTTCTTCCTCGCCGCCGGCGCCGGGCTGCGGCTCGGCTGGACGATGATCGCCCCGGGCCCGCGCCGCCGCGCCGACGTGCTCGCCGAGCAGGGCCGCGCGGTCGCGTCCGTCGCCATCGGCCTCGTCGCCGTGCTGCTCGTCTGCGGCCTCATCGAGGCGCTCGTCACCCCGTCCCCGCTGCCCACCTGGGCCCGGGTCGGCATCGGGGTGCTCGCCGAGGCCGCGTTCCTCGGGTACGTCGCGTATTTCGGCCGCCGGGCCGCGGCGGAGGGCGAGACCGGGGACATCGAGCTCGCCCCGGACGCCGCCCCCACCGCCGGGTGACCGCCGCCGTCCGGCAACGCCGTACCGCCCGGCGCGCCCCTCAGAGCCGCCCCGCGGCCTTCAGCGCGATGTAGGCGTCGGCGAGGGCGGGCGCGAGGTCCTCGGGGAGCGCGTCGACCACCTCCACGCCGAGGCGGCGCAGCCGCGCGGTGACCGCGCGGCGCTCCCCGATGTGCCGCTCGGCCGCGGCCGCGTCGTACACCGACTCGGCGTCGCCCCGGCGGGCGGCGAGGTCCGCCACCCGGTGGTCGCGGGCCGCCGCGACGAGCACGAGGTGCCGGGCCGACAGCGAGGGCAGCACGGGCAGCAGCCCCTCCTCCAGGGCGGCGGCGTTGAGGTCGGTGAGGAGCACCACGAGGCAGCGCCGCTTGGCGCGGGCGAGCACGGTGGCGGCCATGCCCGCGAAGTCCGTCTCGACCAGCTCCGGCTCGAGCGGCGCGAACGCGTTCACCATCGCCGACAGCAGCTCGGTGCGGGCGACGCCGCTCAGCCAGGTGCGCGCCGCGCGGTCGTAGGCGAGCACGTCGACGCGGTCCCCGGCGCGGGCCGCGAGCGCGGCGAGCAGCAGCGCGGCGTCCATCGACCAGTCGAGGCGGGGCCAGCCGGACGGCCCGGCCGCGGCCCCGGCGGGGTTCACGCCGAGCCGGCCCGCCGAGGTGCGGCCGGTGTCGAGCACGATCACCACCCGGCGGTCCCGCTCCGGCCGCCAGGTGCGCACCACCACGTCGCCGCGCCGGGCGGTGGCGCGCCAGTCGATCGACCGCACGTCGTCGCCGACCACGTACTCGCGCAGCGAGTCGAACTCGGTGCCCTGGCCGCGCACCAGCACCGGGTTGCCGCCCTCCAGCTCGCGCAGCCGGGCGAGCCGGGACGGCAGGTGGCGGCGGCTGTGGAACGGCGGCAGCACCCGCACCGTCCACGGCACCAGGTGGGTGCCCTGCCGGGCCGCGAGCCCGAGCGGGCCGTACGAGCGCACCGTGACCGCGACCGCCTCCCGGTCGCCGCGGCGCACCGGGGCGAGCACGGTGGTCAGCCGCCGCCGCTCGCCCGCGGGCACC
>Ga0207866_1000676_pt1 | contig 44180 bp, 39 predicted proteins | sample HigsolmetaAR203D_FD_184835 | JGI IMG/M metagenome (GOLD analysis project Ga0207866, IMG submission 184835) | Ionic liquid and high solid enriched microbial communities from the Joint BioEnergy Institute, USA - AR20-3-D (SPAdes) (version 2) ...
GCGTTTGCCTCCGGCTTCCTTCAGATTCGGCCTCGCGACCGACACCCTTGCCCTCGGCTAATGGTAGGCGCTCGCCAGCCCCCATTCCGGACTTTCACCGTAGAGATGACGCCCATGCCGGGCGTACAGCATCAAAGCCGCCTGTTCATGTTGAACGGGCGGCTTTTGCATAGCGGCCGAGCATGAGAAGCAGATGCAGAACCGCAAGCGCCAGATACAGGTTGCTGTACACGGCGGCTTCCGGATGACCGTTCACCGGATTCCAGACTGCGTCCGCGCCCCTGTCGATGATCCCGGCATAGATTCCCGAACCGAAGGCGCTGGCAATGAAACTCAGCATGGCCGTCAGCCCCATGCCGACGCCGGTCTGCTCCTGCGGCAGCGAGCGGGAGACGGCGATGGACAGCGAAATGGACAAGAATGATTGGCCGACATTGCCGAATATCAGAACGACGGCGATCAGCACAGGCGACATGCCCGCGAAAGTTGACATCAGCATGAAGCTGACAGCGAGCAGGGACGTCGCCAGGAAATAAAGAAACAAATGGCCTTTCCGATCCGCCAGCGCGCCGCCCAGGCGTCCCAACAGCGCCGTCGCGATTGCGGCCGGTACGAGCGCGAATCCGAGCAGCCCCGGCTCCAGCCGGTTGACGTTCGCCAGCAGCTGCGGGCTGAGGAAGACCAGCGCGAACCCGATCCCCGTCGTCACGAACATGACCGCCAGCCCGGACACAAACGGCTTGTTGCGAAGCAGTTCCGGAGTTATGAACGGCTCGGGAGCGGTCCGGATTCTCGCCAGGAACAGCATGAACAGCACCAGAAAACCGCCGGCATACATCCACGACGCATTCGTAACGGCCAGCAGCAGCAAGGCTGTCGCGCAGGCAAACAATCCGCCCCCCGGCCAATCGATGCCGGCGGCGCCTGACGGCTTGTCGTTCAGATGCTTGAAGTAGTAAGGCACCGTAAGCAGCGCGAACAGCGGCATGCAGAACAGCCATTGCCAATTCAGGACGCTCATCACGAAGGCGGCGACGACCGGTCCGAGCGCGCTGCCGATCGCCAGACCGGTCATCACGATGCCGAATGCGCGCCCGCGGCTTTCCGGCGGGAAATACCGCACCGGAATGATCTCGCTGATGGCGGGAATCACCGCCGCGCCGGCGGCCTGCAGCACCCTGCCGATCAGAATGACCCAATAGTGCGGGGCGAACAGACCGATCAACGAACCGAGCGAGAACAAGATGAGCCCGTACGCAGCAGGTAGGCCGAGGATACCCAGCTGACCTGCGACAGGGACAGTCCGAATTCCGCCGCAATCACGGGCAGCGCGATGTTGAACATGGTGGCGCTCATGACGGAGATGGATGTCGTAAACGCCAGAATCCGCAGCAATTTTGCCCCGGATGGTTGCCGGACCGCCGCTTCCATGAAATCTTCCCCTTCCGCAATGATGTATCTTTGATTTTACTTGCGTTGATAAATAAACGGAAATATATCTTTTAACATAAGATGATATACTTCGGTATATGAAACAACTCCCGATCCGAAGATCGGGAGCTGCGGTGGAAAGGCGGAGAACGTTTTTGACGAAACCAAGCGCCGCGATTTTGTCGAAAATGGCATCGTTCGCATTTCTCTGTTTCTTTGGATTTCCGGAACCCCGTGGTTTGACACAAATAAGGCGCGTCAGTTACGCTGGCATGCGCCGCATTACGATCCGGTGGACCGGTAACGCCGGACGCCGATGCGCCATACCGCCAGACACGGCAGGAGGAACAGCAGCGAGGCGAGCGGCATCGCCATGTACAGCAGGTCCGGGCCGTCCGTCCGGTCCAGGATGTAGAGCAGCGGCAAATAGCTGACGGCGCCGAACGGAATGATGAAGGTGAAGAAACGCGTGACCCATTTGGCATAGATGTCGAGCGGATACTGCGCCATCTCGCGCCCGCCGTCCGTGAAGATGTTCGCGACTTCCAGCGCCTGCACCGTCCAGAAACAGAACGTGGCCGCGAGGATGTAGATGCCGCTGAAGACGGTCATCCCGCCGAAAATCATGAGGATCAGCGTGATGATTTTGGCCGGCGTCCATTGGACTGGAAGTCCCGATACCGCGATTCCGAGGACGACCGCGCTCTGCAGCATCCGGCCGAAACGGGTGAACTCGAAATTGGAGCCGAGCACCTGGATGACCGTGCCGCGCGGCCGGACGAGCAGCCGGTCGAAGCCGCCGTGTACGATCAGGCGCGAGAACGCGTCGAAGCCGCGCACGAAGCATTCCGCCAGCGCAAATGCCATTTGGATGACGCCGAAACAGAGCGCCGCCTCATGGAATGTCCAGCCGGGCAGCCCGCCGAAACGCTCGAACAGGAAGTACATGCCGGCGAACACGGCGAACGGGACGAAGAACTGGCCGGCGCAAAGCAAGAGGAACGATGTCCGGTACTGCATCTGCGATTTGAACAGGATGGACATGTATTTGAAATAGAGGCGCATGACCCGCATCAACCTCCCTGCACGACGACGCGCTTGAGCGCCCGTCCCATCAGCCACTCTCCGGCGGCGGCGAGCGCCGCAAGCCAGATCAACTGGATTCCGATGCCCGCGAGCGCCTCTTGCACGCCGATATGGCCGGTGTACACCCGGAACGGAAAGTCGACCGTCCAGCGAAAAGGCAGGAGACCTGCGAGCGTCTGCATCCAGCCCGGCATCAGCGGCACCGGCACGATCATCCCCGCGAAAAACTCGCCCGCCACCGCGATCATGAGCACCGAACCGACCGGCGACATCGTCCAGAAGACGGAGATGTACACCAGCATCGAGATGGCCGCGACGAGCAGGAGGCCGGATAGCAGCGTCAGGATGAACAACAGCAACGCGGCCGGCGACGCCGGAAGCGGCATACGGTACGGCTCCGGCAGGATGAAGACGACAAGCGCGACGGGCAGGCAGCGAAGCGAAGCGGACGCCAGGCGCGCCGCCAACAGCTTGGCGTACCAGATCGGATAGAGCCGCCAGGGCCGGCACAGTTCATACGCGATGTTGCCGCCGGTGATCAGTTCGAACAGCTCGCCGTCGAACTGCCAGAGCACGATCAGCGCGAAGAACATTTGCTGCAGCCAGACGTAGGCGACCACTTCCTTCAGCGTCATCGGCTGCGCCTCGCCGCTGTGCGCGTAGAAGGCGACATACACCATGATGAAGATGAGGCCGAAGAAAAACTGCGTCAGAATGCCGGCCGCGGCGGCCGCCCGGTACTGCAGGCCCGTCAGGAACCGCATTTTGAGGAGCGACAACGGCGCATTCATACGCGATGCTCCTTGTACAATTGCAGAATCAATTCGTCAACGGGCGGCGATCCGATCTCGACATCGGCCAGTTCGCCTCCGGCCGAGAGCCGGTTGATCAGTTCGGTAATGTTGATCCGGTCGGAGTCGAAGGTGTAGACCGCCCGTCCGGACGACCGGGACAGGCACTGTACGCCCGGCACGTCGATCGGGCTGGCATTGTCCTTGTAGTCGACCGTGATCGTCTTCTGTGTGCCGTAGCGGCTGCGCAGCTCGGACAAGCTGCCGTCGTAGAGCAGCGTTCCCTTGCCGATCATCAGGATGCGGCCGGCCAACGCCTCGATGTCGTGCATGTCGTGGGTCGTCAGGATGACGGTCACGCCGCGTTCCCGGTTGATCGTCCTGATGAAGTTTCGGACCGCGATTTTGCTCTCGGCGTCGAGGCCGATCGTCGGCTCGTCAAGGAACAGGATCACCGGGTCGTGCAGCAGCGAAGCGGCAATCTCGCATCGCATCCGCTGGCCGAGGCTGAGCTGCCGCACCGGCGTGCGGAGGATGTCGACGAGGTTCAGCATTTCGGTCAGCATGTCGAGATTTTTTCTGTAGATGCCGGGCGGGATGGTATAGATGTCGCGCAGCAGCTCGAACGAGTCGATGACCGGCACATCCCACCAGAGCTGCGACCGCTGGCCGAACACGACGCCGATGTGCCGGACGTAGCGGACGCGGTCTTTCCAGGGCGTGAAGCCCATGATGGAGCAGGTGCCGGCGTCAGGGACGAGCACGCCGCTCATGATCTTGATCGTCGTCGACTTGCCGGCGCCGTTCGGGCCGATGTAGCCGACGATCTCGCCTTCGCGGACAGTGAACGAGATGTCCCGCAGCGCCTCCACGATCGTATGCTCGCGGACGAAGAGCGCCTTGACCGCTTCCGCGAACCCCGCCGATCGCTTCGCCACTTTGAACGATTTGCCGATGCCTGTGAGCGTGATGAGACTCAAGTTTTCACCCCTTTGGATCTGTGTGGTTCCCGAATTGCAGAAAAAAATATATCCAAAGAGGAAAGAAAAGTATAGACTTATAAAAAATGATGAGTTATAATACTATCATAAGGAGCGGAAAACGCGCCCTTACTTTAATACAGTCAAAAACGGAATTCCGGCACAGGTTGTGCCGGATTTTTTGCTGCTGCCGGGGCGCGCGGCGCTTGCCGGCGGGGACGCAGTTGGCAGGCTCCGGTTTGTCAAGTGCAGGGCATTCATCGTGGCAGACGCGCGTCGGCAGCTAAACACGGATGGAGCTGCCTTATGCCCAACGGAACCAGGAGCCGCTATTTTGCCAATATTGCCGCCTGCGGAATTGTTACGGAACTGAGCGCTCTTATTAAGCTTCTGCAGATGGTTTTGGGCCCGTCCGGAACCGAATAAGACTTCTCAGTTCCGTTGCGGCAACGAACATGCGGTTTTCGGGATCCATAACGTCTATGGGTTCCGTTGCCCCGTCCGTCCGCAGTGCCGTCTGTCCGCAGTGCCGCCTGCCGTCAGCGCTCCGTGCCGCCTCCAAGCCTACCCGCAGTCCGCGCCGCCCGCCAATAAAAAATGCCGCGCTCAACGCGGCATCTGTCTCACACGACGCAGATACTCCGTGACATGCTCATCTTCCCTCCGGTTATAGGCGAAGCCGCAGCGCTCCGCCACCGCCGCCGCGGCGGTCCGGAACAGATCCGCCATCTCGAACAGCGCGTTCCAGATCCGGCCGTAATCGCCGTCCGGATACGTGCGCACCAGCTGTTCCCACATGGCGGGCGGAAGATGCCGCTGCAGATACTTGCCTTCCTTGCCCGGGTCCGCCTTGTAATCCGACATCTCCGCGACGTACCACTTCAACATCTGGATCAGCATGGCGCGTACCGGGCCTTCAAGCATCGCCTTCGCGTACGGCAGTTCGCGCCGCCACAGCCCTTTCGCCACATACGTGCTGACCCACCAGAACTCGTTGCAGCAATCCGCGAACTGCACGGACGTCGGCGGCTTCGGCAGATAGCCGCGGACGCCCGGCGGCGGCAGCTCGCCGATCGCGCCGTCCTTGTCGAGCAGCACGACGCTCAGGCTGTCCTCTTCCATCTCGTCGAGCCGGTCAACCGGCCAGAACGTCAGATCGATCCGGTTCCCGTCACGGAACAGCATGAGGAACGCAAATCCCGGCCGATCCGCCTCAGACGGAAACAGCGATGTCTCGTCCGGCGTCTGCATGATGAGCACGTCGCCGAACCTGTCAATCCAGCTCCGGTCGCGCACGAACGGCTCCACTTCGGTGACCGCATAGACGATATCGTAGTCCTGAAAACAATCGCGCGGCGCATCCGGATTCGCCCGGGAACCGTTCAGGATAACCGCCCGCACCCGTTCATCCGCCTTCGCAAACCCGACAATCAGCTCCATCATATCCCGCTCCGACCGCATGCCGTGACCTCCCGACTGTATTAGCGGCTCCCGGTGCCCCGCAAACTTCGCAAAAAACGCCGTCTCCGGTTTCGCCCGCCATTCTTCTATTGTACAATAACGTCAAAAAACGGGGGCGTTCGATTTGAAAATGGCATTCATCCTGTTCGACGGCATGACCTCGCTGGATTGGATCGGCTTCTTCGAGGCGGTCACACGGCTCAGGCTGATGGAAGGCGGCGAAAGTGTGTCCTGGGATTTCTGCGCCATGAGGGAAGAGGTCTCCGACGACCGTGGCATCACGTATCGCGTGAGCAAGGTCCGGCCGAATCTGTCCGGTTACGATCTCGTCTTCGCGCCGGGCGGCATGGCCACAAGAACGCTCCGGCACGACGACGATTTCATCGGGTGGATCCGGACCGCGGAGAAGGCCGGGTGGAAGATTTCCGTCTGCACGGGCGCGCTGCTGCTCGGCGCGGCGGGATTCCTGCAGGGAAAAAGGGCAACGACGAACGCATCCGCCTTCGAATTGCTGGAACCGTACTGCGCGGAAGTCGTGAAGGCGCGGGTGGTCCGGGACGGCCGGGTCGTCACGGGCGGCGGCGTATCCGCGTCCGTCGACCTCGGACTCTACGTTGTGGAACTGCTGAAAGGCGCAGAGGCGGCACGGACGATTCAGCAGCAAATGGAGTATCCCTACTATCTCGGAGCCGACGGTTCCGACATTTACATGGCCGAAGGCTGAAACCGGAGCGAAATACCATCGGCAAAAAATAACTGCGGGAGCCTTACTCCCGCAGCTTCAGTCCGTTTTCGATTTCCTCCACCGGCAGGAACAGCGGCCGTTCCCGTCCGTGCGGCGTGTCGGGATGGTGCGTGCTGATCCACAATTGCCCCTGAAAATCGCGGAACAGGCTTGAATGCCCCGCGTTGCGGTCGAGGAGCAGCCGGTCGTCGTGCGTCCAGGGACCTTCGATTCTGCCGCCGGCGGAACGGGCAATCGCGACCGTATAGCCGCCCAGCCCCGCGTCGCCGTAGTTCGGCACCGAATAGCTCGACCAGAGCAGGATCAGCTCCCCGTTCCGGGCCTTGTACAGAAACGGCGCGTCGGTCAGATATCCCTGCTTCTCGATGCGCGGATCGCCGAACAGCCGGATCCATTTCATCTCCGCCGCGTTCAGGATCTCCACCGGCTCCCCGTACGATGCCTTCAGATCGCGGGTCAGCCGCAGCGCCTTGATCCTGCCTTCGTAAATTTCCGTCCACTCGTGGCAGAACACGATCCAGCGCTGTCCGTCTTCGTCCTCGTAGAACGTGCCGTCCAGACACTCGCAGCCCGGCAGCGTCACCGGGCCGTCGCTGTGCGGCCGGTAGGGCCCCGCCGGATGGTCGGCGACAAGAATGCCCGTCCCGCGGTTTTCGCCGATGCCGCCCTTGAAAGACGCGAACATGAAGAACTTCCCGTCAATCTCGAACACTTCCGGCGCCCAGTAATGCCGGACGCCCCAGAAACCTTTCGGCGGCTGAAACGCGACGTACGGCCCGGTCCAGCTCCGCAGTTCTTCGCTGACGTACACTTCAAAGATCGGATCCTTGTCCCCGCAGCCGTCCGCGAACGTCGTGCCGAACAGGTAGTATTTTCCTTCTGCGGCATGCGGAAACACGAACGGATCGCGCATATGGATGTCGCTCACGTCCACCGTCCGGATCGTTCGAAAACCGGTCTGCATCCGTTTGAGCTCCCCTTTCCCCGTCTGGATTCAACTCATGTCTGCTCCCGCAGGACGCCCGGATGCCACATCGCGTTGATCCGGCGGATTTGCTCCGGATCGCACTTCGGCCTGCGGTCGTAGGTGAGCAGCCCGTTCACTTCCTGCTCCACGTCGGTGAGCTGGGTATAGCAGAATCCGTGAAGGACTTTGGACGCGTAGACCGCCTCCATGATCCGGCGATACTCCCGGACGAACTCCTCCGCGCTGCCCGCGGACGAGTATCCCCATCCCTGCTCATCGGAGACCCGGTAGGCGATGCCGCCGAACTCGGTGAGCAGGATCGGCTCGCCTTCGTGCTCGAACCCGTTCGCGTAGATGGCGCGCCGGCCGGGCTGCGAACGCAGAATCTCTTCCTTCGTCGACAGCGACGCTTTGAAATACTCGTATTTGTCCGGCTCATCCGGCTGGCCGTGGTTGTAATTGTGCACGGCGCAAATGTCGGTCTTCGTCAGCTCCCAGCCGTCGTTGGAGACGACGAGCCGCGTCGGGTCCAGCGAGTGGATCAGGCTGTACAGCGCCAGGCTGTGGTGTTGCTGCTGCCTGCTGCTGCGAATATCCGGCACGCCCCAGCTTTCGTTGAGCGGCACCCACGCCACGATGCACGGATGGTTGAAATCGCGCTCCACGATTTCGATCCACTCCCGCGTCAGACGCGCCGCGGCGTCCGCGGAGAAGGAAGCCGCCGAAGCGCACTCGCCCCACACGAGGAAGCCCAGCCGGTCCGCCCAATAGAGAAAGCGCGGGTCCTCCACCTTCTGGTGCTTGCGGCAGCCGTTGAAGCCCATCGCCTTGGCGAGCTCGATGTCCCGCTTCAGATCGTCGTCGCTCGGCGCGGTGAGCAGGCCGTCCGGCCAATAGCCCTGATCGAGCACGAGCTTCTGATAGTACGGCTTGTTGTTCAGGTACACCATGCCGCGCTCGGTATGGATCTTGCGCATGCCGAAATACGTCTCGACTTCATCGACCGCCCGGCCGTCCTGCCGCAGCGTAAGCTTCACGTCGAACAGGTTCGGATTTTCCGGCGTCCACGTCCAGCCGTCGTGGTGCGCCGCCGTGCGGAAGATGTTCCGGTTCATCAGATGAAACGCGCGCTTCACATACGGCTCGTGGATCACGATCTGATCCGTGACGACCGTCCGGCCTTTGAACAAGATTTCCACGTCCAATGTCATGCCGGCTGCGGCGCGCGTCGTCTCGAACTCGGCGATCACGTCTCCGCGATCGAGATCCGGCTGGAACTTCACCCGCTCGAGCCGCGCGTCGGACACGGCCTCCAGCCACACCGTCTGCCAGATGCCCGTCGTCGGCGTGTACCAGATGGCGTCCGGCTTCTCCAGCCAGAACTGCTTGCCCCGAGGAATCGTCTCATCCGTTGACGGATCTTCCACGCGCACGGCCACCTGCTCCTCATCCCACGTCAGCAAATCCGTAATATCAAAATGAAACGGCGTATGCCCGCCTTCGTGCATTCCGGCATACTGCCCGTTCACATACACCCACGCGCGGTAATCGACGGCGCCGAAATGGAGCAGGACGCGCTTGCCCTTCCAGCCCGGGTCGACCTTGAAATCGCGCTTGTACCACACCCAGTCGTGGAACGAAGGATCATGAATGCCGCTCAGTTTCGACTGGTAGGCGAACGGCACCTCGATGCGGCGGGAAAGCTTGCGGTCCGGGCGGAACCATTTTTCTTTCACCCCGATGTCCGCGTCGTCGAAATCAAACTGCCACGCGCCGTTGAGATTCTGCCACTCCTTCCGGACAAACTGCGGTCTCGGGTATTCGTTGCGGCGTGCCATCATACCACTCCTGATTCCATTTGGTGTCTGTATCTTGCTTCAGTTCTCCCGTACGACGGGTCCCGGCCGCGAAGCCGTGCCCGGCTCCTGCAGATGCACGGTCGGCCAGCCGTCTTCCCAGATGAGCGGATCAATCATCATCGGCCGCCGGGTCGCCCCCGTGAGCAGCGTGGGATCGTCCGCATCGATCGCGTGGTAGACGATCCAGTCGCTTCCCGCGTCGTCGGTGACGACGGCGTTGTGCCCGGGACCGACGAACTGCCTTCCTTCCGGATCCGGAACCGCGTTCGCCGCCAGTATGGTTGTGCCTCCGCCCGTCAGCAAATCCCGGCCGTCCCGGTCCGCGAACGGACCGCGGATCGATTCGGCCCGCCCGATCTTGACGTGATAGGAGCTGAATGCTCCCTCGCAGCAGGAGCCGACGGAGCCGAAGAAAAAGTAATAGCCGCCGCGTTTGACGATATACGGCGCTTCAAACTGGTTGTCCGCAATCTGGAATTTCTCGCCCACGGTCGAAAGGCCGTCCGCGGACAGTTCGATGCCGTAAATGCCGTGGAAACTGCCCCAGATCAGGTACGGCGTCCCGTCGTCATCCCGAAAATAGAAGGGGTCGATCGAATTGGCGACGCCGATCGACTCGCTCGTGAACAGCACCCCGTGGTCGGTGAACGACCCGTCCGGTCTGTCGGCCGTGGCCACGCCGATGCCCGGATTCGGGTCTCCCCAGGTGGAGTACGAGTAGTACAGGTAATATTTACCGGTCTCCTCGTGAAAAGAAATGTCCGGCGCCCACAGCCAGCCTTCGTCCTTCCAATCCGGCTTCACCTCGAACGCGTCCCGCACGAACTCCCATTCGGTCAGGTTGCGCGACCGGATGATCGGCACCAGGTGCGCGGTGCCGTCGTCCCAGGTGTCCTCCGTGCCGTAGGCGTAGAAGTATCCGTCTTCTCCCCGGATGACGGAAGGGTCGGCCAGCACCGGCCGGAACACCGGATTCTGATAGAGCGCCTGCGGGCTCTGCGTCGTCTCCGCCGGCTGCGGCTTCAGCGAGTACCAGACGCCGATCGCGGCGGCAGCGGCCAGCACCGCGCACACGGCGATCCACGGCCATCTTGTTCGCATTGCGATTGCCATCCCGTCCTCCCCCGTCCGTCATTTGATGCCCGAATGAATGATGCCCTTCACGATCGACTTCTGGGCGAGCAGGAAGACGATCAGGATCGGCAGCGTGGCGATCACCGACAGCGCCATCAGCTTGTTCGGGTAGTTCACATAGCTGCCGTGGGTCATGACCGCGATTCCCGCCGTCAGCGTGAGCATGTCTTCGTCCCCGCCGGAAACGTAATACGGCCAGATGTAGTCGTTGAAAATACCCATGAACGTAATGACGGCGAGGGTCCACAGAATCGATTTCGAGGCGGGCAGAAACATCCGGACGAAAATCTGCCATTTGTTCGCCCCGTCCATATACGCCGCTTCCTCGATTTCCGCCGGATACCCGAGGAAGAACTGGTAGAGCAGGAACACCCCGAACACGCCGGCGGTGGCGGGAAGGAAGAACGCGGCGTACGTGCCGATCAGGTGCAAATCCTGGAACAAAATATACTGCGGCACGAACCAGACAATCCCCGGGATCATCATCGTGCTCAGGAACAACGAGATCAGCGCCTTGCGAAACGGCACGTCAAGCCGCGCCAGACCGTACGCCGCCAGCGCGTCGATCGTCAGCACCAGCACGGTTCCGACGGTGGATACGATCAGGGAGTTGATGATCCAGCGGATAATGGGCACGTCCAGATCGCCGCCCCTCAGCGCCTCGATGTAGTTGATCATCGTCGGTTCCTTCGGAATGAAGCTGAGATCGGGCAGGAACGCCTCGATGTCGGTTTTCAGCGAAATGGTAACCATCCAGATCAGCGGCACGATAAACATGACGCCGATCGCCGTCGCCAGCAGGATCAGCAGCGACCCGCGAATCTTCGCGCTCATCGCTCAACCCCTCCTTCCCGACAGGAGACGGTAGATGACCGTCGAGATGACCAGCATGATGAGCCCGAGCAGAATGGCCATCGCGGACGCCGCGCCGCCCTGATGCTGTCCGTATGCCACGGCAAAAATATTCATCAAGAGCACCGTCGTCTCGTAGCCCGGTCCTCCGCGGGTCATCAGGAACGGCTGCGCGAACACGTTGAACGAGGCGATGACGGTCATGATGAGCACCACCGTGCTGATGTTGCGGATCGAAGGGAGCGTGATGTGGATCAGCCGCTGCCAGCCGTTCGCGCCGTCCAGCCTCGCCGCTTCGTACAACTCCTCGGGCACCTCGTTCAGACCGTTGATGAAAATGATCATGTTGAACCCGACCGTCCACCAGATCGTGCAGAAGACGAGCGCAATCCACACCCACGGCGTATCGTTCAGCCAGCCGATGTGCGGACCCGCAAAGCCCAGCCTGTCGAGCAGGATGTTGAGGAACCCCGTGTCCGTATCGAACACCCGCATCCAGATCGTCGCCATGACCGTCGCCGAAATCGCGTACGGCATGAAGAAAATCGTCCGGTAAAGGCCCCGGCCCCGGGTCGAGAGGGCGTTCACGAGCAGCGCGAGCGCCAGCCCGACGATCACGAGGAACGGAACGGAGTAGACCACGAACTTGAACGTTCCGGTCAATCCGCGCACGAACTGGTCGTGATTGTACGTGTCCGGCGTGAAGATGTTCTTGTAGTTTTCCAGGCCGATGAACTCGCGCGAGCCGAGCATGTCGTAATCCTGGAAGCTGAGCACGATGCCCGAAACGAGCGGATACAGCAGAAACACGGCAAAGCAAAGGAAATAGGGGAGGACAAATAAACTGGAGGTCAATTTCGTTTTCCAGCTGCCCCGCATCCGATCCACCACCCCTTGTCAATGACAGGGCGGGTATTGCTACCCGCCCGCTCAAGCGCACGAACGTCCATCATTGTTTTTTGGCTTCTGCCGCCTGAAGCGCTTTCTTCTGCGCTTCGTCAAGCGCCTGCTGCGGTTCCGCCTTGCCCAGCAGCGTCAGGTTGACCTGCGTCCACAGCTCGCCGACAATCGAACCCCAGTCCGGGATCGGCGGCGCGAAATGCACATAGTCGAACTCCTTCGCCACTTCCGTTTGCTGCTGCGTGAGCTGCTGGAATTCGGGGCTTGCGAGCACCTGTTTCGACGCGACGGCCTGGCCGGACTCCGCCCAGTCGAGCGAGTGGCCCGCCACATATTTCAGGAAGTCGCCGATGCCTTCCAGCTTGGCGGCGTCGGTCTGTGCTTTCGGCACGACGAACGTATGGGAACCCCCGAAGACGCCCGGCTGGTCGAAGAACACCGGAACCGGCGCGACACCGTAGTTGATGCCTGCTTTGTCCCATTGGTCCTTCATCCACGGACCGTTGAACTGGATCGCGTTCTTGCCTTGCAGGAACAGCTTCACTTCGCCGTCCTGGGCCACGTTCTCGGGCGAAACTTTGTGTTCGAAAATAAGGCTCTTCAGGAACGCCAGCGCATCCACCGCTTCCGGCGAGTTCAGATTCGGGTTGCCTTCGGCGTCCACCAGATCCGCGCCCTGCTGATAGATGAGCGACGGGAAGATGAACTGCTGCGGCCAAAGCGTCGGCACGGCGTAACCCCATTGCCCTTTCGACGGATCGGTCAGCTTCTTCGCGGCCTCCAGGAATTCTTCCCGGTTGGTCGGCGGATGCTCGATGCCGGCTTCCGCGAACAGATCCTTGTTGTAATACATGATCAGCGGATGGATGTCGAGCGGGATGCCCCACCATTTGCCGTCAATGGTGGCGTAATTGACGGCCGCTTCGACATAGTCTTCCTTCTTGATGCCGGCCTTGGCGGCCAGATCATCCATCGGCTGCAGCAAATCTTTGCCTGCGTAGGTCGGGATGGCGTCCAGGTGCATGATCATGAGGTCCGGCATGTTCTTCTTCGTGCCGAACGCGTTGTCAAGCAGCTTGTAGTAGTCGCCGTTCGGCTGGATCTGGAATTTGACCTGGTAGCTGTCGGACTGCTCGTTGTAAGCGTCCACGATTTTCTTCATGAACGGGCCGTCGGGACCGGAGAACGGCGACCAGAACACCAGCTCCGTCTTGCCCTTGGGAGCGGAAGTGTCGGACGGCTTGGACGAATTCGAAGAGCCCGTCTGGTTATTGTCCTGGGTTTGGGATTGGGAATCAGACTTCCCGGAACCGCAGGCCGTCAGCGCCAGGACAAGACATGCCGCCAGGGCGAAATGCAGCCATTTCAAACGCTTCACGTCGAATCATCCCCCGAGTTTTGGTTTTGTCTGACATAATCCAGTTTCAATCGCAGGTCCGTCTCATAATTGCCGAACTTCCGTCCGAACAGATTCATGCCGCCGTCGTTCACGGCGTCGGGTTTGATCCCGATGCGGACCGTCAGGTAAGGCAGATTATCCAGTTCCAGCTCGTCGATCGTCAGACCGGAAATATGCCTGCCGTCGATGAAGGAGCCTTCGGAATTGACGCGCCACGTTTTCAGAAGTCCGTATTGCGTGTTTTCAACCCCCCACCACTCCGGTGTGAGCAGACCCCTCTCGCCTCCGAAATCGCCGGGACTCGTCCAGGTTCCCACCTCCTTTCCATTGATCCACAGCGTGATATCTGAAGGCCAATCCCTTTTGTGGAGCGGCGCTTCCGAACAGATTTCCATGGACAGTTCCAGATGGCGGGTGACCGCCCCCCGCGGAACCCGGTTCGGGAACCGGTATTCCAGATAGCCGCGGCGGAACCAGATCAATTGCGCCTGAATCCGTTCCGGTTCGAAGAACGCGCGGGGGTCATCCATTTCCCCGATGATGGAATGTTCGCTCAAGATGCCGCATGGGGCGGATACCTGTGAATCGACAAACTGGCCGATCGGAAGCGACACTTCCACGCTCGATTCCGAAGGCTCGGACCTGACGTGCGTAAGGTCGACCACAATCCGGCTGTACACGGCCGAACAGAGCTTCTGCGTGCCGCGGGTGCCGGGCACCATCTCGGTCTGGATCAGCCCGGCTTCCTCCAGCTTCCGGATGTTGATCGCCGCGGTCGAAGCGGGAAGGCCGAACATTTCGGAGATTTCCACGACGTTTCGGGGCTGTCCCAGCAGCGCCTTGAAGATCTCCACGCGCAAGTCGGTTGAAAGCGCCTTCGCGATATGAATGAATTCATCAAGATTTGTTGTCAGAATGCGGTTCAGCTTTTCCTGGCTGGAATCGTCCCGTTCGATTCTCATCGGTTTCCCCTCTTTTCTTCAATTTGCGACAATAAAAATTGTACCATACTCGAAAAGAGGTTGTTTAGAACAAATATTATTGTTTGTAATCGCTTTTAATTATAATTTGGTACAATATTTTTTGCAACATATAATTGATTTGTTCGCAACAAAAGATTTAAAACAATATTTATTGTTGCAAATGAAGATTCTGACAATTCCGTAATTCTGGACTTGAAGACAGGTTGAAAATGCAAAAGAGCTCCCCGTCTGATCCACCCGCGGATCATCGGGAAGCTCTTTTTGCATTGCCGCGCCAGCGAGGCGCCATCAACCCAGGATGCGGCTCAGGAACGCCGCCGTCTCGTCGAACGCGATATCGAGCGCTTCCGTCGTTCCCTTGTACGGGTCGGACGCGCCGAACTGGTGGTCGGCGTCGGGGATGATGACATAGGTCTGATGCGGAGCCGATTCCCGGAGCGCACGGTGCTGCTCCAGCAGCCGCTCGCTGTCCCATCCGCCCTGAACGACCAGCACGGGAATGTCGAGCGCCGCGAACACCCGTCTGACGTCAAACCGTTCGCGGTTGCGGTCGAGATCGTCGACCAACGCCCGCTGCGCCGGCGTCAGCTCCCGCCCGTCTTCCGCCGGAGGGCGGATCGGCGCGCCGCCGCCGTTCCAGACGACGGCTGCCTTTACTTCCGGCCGTTCGCCGGCGAGCAGCAGGCTGCTCGTCCCCGCCCGGTTGTGACCGAGCACGGCCAGCCGCTCCGGGTCCGCTTCCTCCGCCAAAGGCAGCTTGCCACGAGCCGCGGCCTGCACGATCGCATGCCAGTCTTCAAGCTCGCGCGACAGCGTGACCGTCTCCGCCGCCTTCCGCTCGTCGCCCGAAGCGGCCGCGGCGATGCGCGCGAAGTTGAACGTCACCGTGTAATAGCCTTGCCGTGCGAACCGCTCCGCGACATCCGGCCAGAATGCCCAATCCTTGTGCCCGCGGAAGCCGTGGCCGAGGATCAGCACCGGCTTCCGCCCGTCGTACCGGGTCGCCCGCACCTCGCCTTCCAGCACCGTGCCGTCCGTCTGTTCCAGGCGGAACGGTTCGAGCATAACGGCCGTCTGCAGACTCATGGTCCGCTCCCTCCTTTTCAGTGGTACAAGCCGCGGCCGGCATCCCGGCTGCCGAACACGTACTGGCGGATGCGGTCGGACAGACCGCCTTTGCCGAATTTGAGAAACTTGCCTTTATCTGGTTCGGAATGGTCGCTGCATGCCGCCAGGAACAGCAAGATCAATTGCCGCCGCTCTCCGATATCGCGGCAGCCGTGGTCGTACAGCCAGGCGTCGATCGTGTTGTACACGCCGCGGTTGACCCGATAGCGGCTCTTGCAATATTCCGCGAACTTGTAGTCCGGCCAGTGGATGACCTCTCCCACGGTATCAGCCATCGGCAATTCCTCCTTGAAACAGCGCGGAGACTTTCCGCCTGCGGGGGCAGCAGAAAGTCTCCACGGGAATGGTTTATAATTCCTATATGGTTAGTGGGTATAGGCTGATGAGCAACACTTTAACACGGGGGCGGCGGTCTGTCAACCATTGAATCGGGGACATGCTGCGGAGGACGCGGCGCCGTTCCGCCCAACGCCGCCGCGCATGACAAGCCAGGCCGATCACATCGCCTCGTCCGCATGGAGCGGAAGCTGCCAGTCAACCTCCGGCACGCCGTTCTCCCGCAAATACAGGTTCGCGCGCGAGAACGGGCGGCTGCCGAAGAAGCCGCGGTACGCCGACAACGGACTCGGATGGGGCGAGCGGATAAGATGATGGCGCGGATTCGTGATGAGCTGCGCCTTGCTCTGCGCATGGCTGCCCCAGAGCAGGAACACGACCGGCTCCTGTTTCATGTTCAGCGTCTCGATCACGCGGTCCGTGAACGTCTCCCAGCCCATGCCGCGGTGCGAATTCGGCTGGTTGGCGCGCACCGTAAGCACGGTGTTGAGCAGCAGGACGCCCTGCTTCGCCCAGCGGACCAGACAGCCGTGCTGCGGCACCGCGCAGCCGAGATCGTCATGCAGTTCCTTGAGAATGTTCTGCAGCGACGGCGGCTGCGGCACGCCCGGCTTCACCGAGAAACAGAGACCGTGCGCCTGCCCCGGTCCGTGATAGGGGTCCTGCCCGAGAATGACCACCTTCGTGTCGGCGTAAGACGTATAGTGAAGCGCGTTGAAAATATCGTACATATCCGGATAGATGACCCGCGTCCGGTACTCTTCGACAAGAAACTTGCGCAATTGCTGATAGTACGGTTTCGAAAACTCCGCTTCCAGGTAATCGGCCCAATCGTTCCGCAAAATTGCCACGAATTTCTCCTCCCGCTTCCATTATCCGCGCGAAAGGCGGTTTTGTCCACATCACGGCCATCTCCAAATCTTCCAAACGAAACCAAATCTTTATATCCAACGTCTATATATAGAGCCGACTTTTGCCAGCGAAAAAGCGACACACACCGCAGCGTACAACAAAATATTGATCAAAGGGGAGGAGTTTTCCTTGTTTCGCTCAATCCAACATACCACGATCCGGCTGCGCCTGCAGCGCTGGCTGCCGGCCGCGCTCGCCTTGGCCTTGCTGCTGACCGCTTGCAGCTCGGGAGGCCAAAACCGGGAGTCGGACGGCGAACCGACAACGCTCAAAATCATGTACTGGAACGAACAGATATTCTACAACGACTATGGCCTGCTGTTCTATGCGACGCATCCGAATTTCGACATCAAGATTGCCAGCACCAGTTCCATCCAAACCGGAGAAGGCGATTACAATGAAAAATTTGACGAGTTCATCCGGAACGAAAAGCCGGACATTCTGATGCTGACCCTGGATCAATACGAGAAGTTTGCCGCCGACGGCCGGCTTGCCTCGCTCGAATCCTATGTCGCCGATGACAAGTTCGATCTCGAAGGGCTCATCCCGGGCCTGGTCGATCTGATGCGTGAGAAAGGCGGCGGCGAACTGTACGGTCTGACGCCGCAATTTTCCGGCCAGGCCGTTTACTACAACAAAGATTTGTTTGACCGTTACAACATCGAATATCCGACCGACAAGATGAGCTGGGAGGAATTGCTCAATCTGGCCGGGCGGTTTCCGACGGACGGGCAGGACGAGGACAGAATCTACGGCATCGATCTCGGCTATACGGCATCGAATTTGCACCAGTTCGGACAAACGATCGGGTTGACCATGGGGCTCCGCGTGGTGAACTCTGCCGACAAGCGGGTGTCGATCGATTCCGAATCGTGGGTCCGCGCGTACGAGACGGCGCTCAAAGCCTTCCGTTCCGGCACGCTGTACCCGAATGACAATTCGGACTTCAGCGGCGTCATGACTTACGAGGACTATCTGTTCCAGAATCCGTTCATCGCGGGCAAAGTCGCCATGACGATAAACACGACTTATCTGCTGCAGCAGCTCAGGGAAGCCGCGAACGCTTTCCCCGACAAGGCGGTGCAAAATTGGGATCTCGTCACCATACCGGTCGATCCCGCAAATCCCGACTATACGCATGACACTCCGTTCTACAGCATTTTTGCGATCAATGCGGAGTCGGCAAACCGCGACGCGGCCTGGGAATTTATTCGCTACATCCACGGCGACGAATTCGCGCAGGTCAGATCGAAAACATTCGCCGGGCAGCTTCCGGTCCGCACCAAATATATTCAGGACAGTGAAGGCCGGAACATGGCAGCTTTCTACATGTTGAAACCCTCATCATCCAGCCTGTTCGCCGGTATCGAAGATATGCCGCAGGACTTTTCCATGCAATATTACACCATCGGTACGGAAGAGATGCAGGCTGTCATGGATGACCGGAAGTCCGTCGCGGAGGCGCTCGCCAGCATGCAAACCCGGCTGCAGGCGGCGCTGGACGCCTCACTCGCGAATCAGGATAGCGGAGACGCTTCGGCGATTCCGGGCGGGACAGGCGCTTCGACCGGAATTGACGCCGATGAGGCGGCGGCGGATGATGCCGGTGAAGACGCGGTCGAATAGCTCCTCAGGTCTGGGGCGGCATTCCTATGAAACCAGATATAATCAAAACCGTTAATATAGAGTGCCGCCTTCACACACAACAAATCCTCAAGAAAACGACGCAAAAATGGGAGAAGGAGTGGGGAGAAACAAGATGAAGAAGCACACGAACAGATGGCGAATGTCACGCTGGCTGGTGTTGTTGTTGACGTTGGCGTTGCTCCTTGCGGCATGCAGTTCCGGCGCCGGCAACCGTGAGCAAGGCGGCGAGCCGGTAACGCTTAAAGTGTTATATTGGGACGAACAAGCGTTCAACTCCGATTACGGCATGCTGTATTACGCGCTCAACCCGAATGTCGAATTCGAAGTCGTCAGCACGAGCAAACTTCAGGCATCCGAAATCCAGAGCAGCGAAGAGTACGAGAAGAAATTCGAGCAGTTCATCCAGGACGAAAAGCCGGACATTCTGATGCTGAACCAGGATCAATATGAAAAGTTCGCCGCCGACGGACGGCTCGTCTCGCTCGAGTCCTATCTGACGCGGGACAAGCTGGATCTGGAAGGATTCATTCCGGGGCTTGTCGATCTGATGCGGGAAAAGGGCGGCGGCGAACTGTACGGCCTTACACCGCACTTCTACAGCCAGGCGATCTACTACAACAAGGACCTGTTCGACCGGTACAATATCAGCTATCCGACCGACAAGATGAGCTGGGAGGAAGTGCTCAATCTGGCCGGCCGGTTCCCGACGGACGGATCGGACGAAGACCGGATCTACGGCCTCAGTCTCGGCTATTCGACGGAATTGTTCCAGCTTGGACTTGCCATCGGGACGACATCGGGACTGCGTGTGGTGAACCCGGCCGACAAGCGGATTTCGATCGACTCCGAATCCTGGGTCAACGCGTTCGAGACGGCGCTCAGGGCCATCCGGTCCGACACCTTGTACAATAATGAGAATACGAGCTTCAGCGGATCTTACGAGGATTATCTGCTGCAGAATCCGTTCGTCAGCGGCAAAGTCGCCATGGCGATCGACGGCTTGTATCTGATGCAGCGAATCCGTGAAGCCGCGAACATCATCCCGGACAAAATTGTTAAAAATTGGGATCTCGTCACCATTCCGGTCGATCCGGCCAATCCCGATTATACGAACGACTTCTCGTTTTCCAACATCTTCGCAATCCATGCGGAGTCGCCCAATCGCGACGCGGCATGGGAATTTATCCGTTACATCCACAGCGACGATTACGCGCGGGTCAAGTCGAAGGCTTATACCGGCCAGTTACCGGTCCGCACGAAATATATCCAGGATGAGGAGGGCCGGAACATGGCGGCCTTCTACGCGCTGAAACCGTCGAACAACAACCTGTACGCCGGATTTGAAGATCTGCCGCAAGATTTCTTCATGCAATACTACACAATCGGCACGGAAGAAATGAAGGCTGCTGTGGACAACCAGAAAACCGTGGCGGAAGCGCTCGCCAGCATGCAGACCCGGCTGCAGGCGGCGCTGGATGAAGCGATTGCCAACCAGGAAGCGAATGGAGATGCAGGCGGAAACGAAGCCGGCGTTTCGGTCGAATCGGGCATGGTCGTCATGCCGGCCGAATCCGGTGAAGGGGAAGCAGGCGCGGCCGGCGAAGGCTCAGCCGAATAATCCGGCCGAATCAGGCCGCGGAACACAAGGAAGGCAAAGCCTCCGGGCTTTGCCTTCCGCCGCTTCACGCCTGCAAACGATCCGCGTAAACGGCCATCGCGTCGCGCATGAATGCGGCGAGTCCTTCGCCGAATTGATCGATGTTCTTCGTGAACCGTTCATCGTCCACGTACATCTGACCGAGATTTTTGAACGCTTCGGGCGGGTAGCTGCCGAACTTCTGGAGCAGGTTGTACCATTCGCCGATCGCGGCCTGCGCTTCGTCCGAATCGGGAGTCGTGTGCTTGAGGCCGGCAAGCTTCCGGTAGATCGCGCTCATCTCATCCTGCAGCTTGGCGGCTTCCTCCTTCGACAGGCTGCGGAGCGCCGCGTTCGAACGGTCGACCGCCTCGTCTCCCCACCGCTTGCGCGCTTCCTCTTCATACGGGTTCTTGCTGAAGTCGAACCCTTCGAATCGTTCTTTCACCGACATTTCAATTTCCCCTTTCGCGTGTCGTATCGTTTTGTCCAGTACGCTGAGCATGCTGTCCAGTCTTTTTCTCCGCTCCAGCAGCATGTTCCGATGCATTTCCATCGCCGCGAGCCGGTCGAACTTCGGATCCGTGACAATCTCCTTGATCCGCTTCAGCGGAAAACCGAGCTCGCGGAAGAACAGAATCTGTTGGAGCATCTCGAGATTTCGCTCGGAATAGATGCGGTAACCGGCTTCCGTCACCCCGTCGGGCACGAGCAAGCCGATTTCGTCGTAGTGATGGAGCGTGCGCACGCTGATGCCGGCCAGTTCGGCCACTTCTTTCACCCGCATGGAAAGGTCTGACCTCCTTTCGCACCCCAATCTACAGTATCACGTAACGTGAGAGTCAAGCGGCTTTTTGAAAAAATTTTTACCGCACGCCATCTCGCATATCCGGTGAATTGCACGAACCGATTTCGGGAAATTCCGAGTTTCGCAAGAATAGATTGCCCGGATTCGGCAACAATGGTTAACAGATTCGAAGGGAGTGTATGCCAGTGATTTCGGAGAAAACACGCGCAAGATGGACACCGAGCGAAGATGAGACGCTGGTCGGCGTCATTCGTCAGCATGTGGAATCCGGTTCGTCGCTGACGGCGGCGTTTGCCGCGGCTGCGGAACTGCTGCCCGGCCGATCGGCGGCGGCCTGCGGATTCCGCTGGAACACCGAACTCAAAAACCATTACACCCTGCCCGTGCAGCCGCGGCGCGGCCGGCGCCAGAAACGCCAGGAAGCGGCCGGAAATCAGGCGTCCGCCCCGGCGGACAGCGCCGCGCTCACGAAGGGACTGGCGAAGACGCCCCAGCTCCCCGCCGCGCTTTCGCAGCTTTTGGACGCCGTGCCGAAAGTGCAGGTGCTGTTCGCGAATCTGGCCCAGGAACTGACCAGCTATCGCGACCGCGTGAAAGCGGTGGAGAAAGAGAACAAGGCGCTGCGCCAGCGGATCGCCGCGCTCGAAGCGCTCGGCGACGCGGCCGCCCAGGCCGATCTCGAGACGCTCTACCGGCTGCTTCAGCGGGCAAGGCAGATGAACCTGACGACCCATGCCCCGGAAGGCGCCGTCGTCTACGAGCGGCTGGACAGTGAAAGGAATACGAATATCGGCTGAATATCGGTTGATCCGCAAAAAACAAGGAGCAGTATGTCGTCCATACTGCTCCTTGTTTTTGGTATGGGATCAATGCGATAAAGCCAAATCGTAGCGATCCGCGTTCATGATCTTGACCCAGGCGGCGATGAAGTCGCGCACGAATTTCTCCTGATTGTCGTCCTGGGCGTAGACTTCGCAGATGGCGCGCAGCTCGGAGTTGGAGCCGAACAGGAGATCCACCTGCGTCGCGGTGTACAGCACTTCGCCCGTCTTGAGGCTGCGTCCTTCGTACACGCCGTCGCCGGCCGGTTTCCACTGGATGTTCATGTCCAGCAGGTTGACGAAGAAGTCGTTCGTCAGCTGGCCGACGCGGTCCGTGAATACGCCGTGCTTCGTGCCGCCGAAGTTGGTGCCGAGCACGCGCAGACCGCCGATGAGCACCGTCATTTCCGGAGCGGTCAGGCCCAGCAGGTGCGCCTTGTCGATCAGGAGTTCCGCCGGATTCGCCTGAACGCCTTTCTTCACATAGTTGCGGAATCCGTCGGCGAGCGGCTCCAGCACGGCAAAGCTTTCGACATCGGTCTGCTCCTGCGAAGCGTCGCCGCGCCCCGGCGCGAACGGAACGCTGACGTCGAATCCGGCGTCCCGCGCCGCTTTCTCGACCGCCGCGCTGCCGCCGAGCACGATCAGGTCGGCCAGGCTGACCTTCGGTTCCAGCTCTTCCTGGATGGCTTCCAGAATCCGCAGCACTTTCGCAAGCTGTTCAGGCTGATTGACTTCCCAATCCTTCTGCGGCGCCAGACGGATTCTCGCGCCGTTCGCGCCGCCGCGGTAGTCGGTGTGCCGGAACGTGCTGGCCGCCGCCCACGCCGTCGTGACGAGTTCGCTCACCGTCAGGCCGGAGTCCAGAATCCGCTGCTTGATGTCCGCGATCTGTTCCTCCGACAGCGTGTAATCGACCGCAGGCACCGGATCCTGCCAGATGAAGTCTTCCTCCGGCACTTCCGGACCGAGCAGCCGGGTGCGGGGCCCCATGTCGCGGTGCGTGAGCTTGAACCACGCGCGGGCGAACGCCTGGGCGAACTCGTCCGGATTTTCCAGGAAGCGGCGGGAAATTTTTTCGTATTCGGGATCGAACCGGAGCGCCAGGTCCGTGGTCAGCATCATCGGCTTGACGCGGACGGACGAATCTTCCGGGTCCGGCGCCAGATGTTCCGGCTTCGGATCGACGGGCTCCCATTGCCAGGCGCCCGCCGGGCTCTTCGTCAACTGCCATTCATAGCCGAACAAGTTCTGGAAGAAGCCCATGTCCCACTGCGTCGGATTCGTCGTCCACGGTCCTTCGAGACCGCTGGTGATCGTGTCGCGGCCTTTGCCGGAACCGTGCGAGCTGATCCAGCCGAGACCCATGTGCTCGACCGGCGCGGCTTCGGGTTCGGGACCGACCTTCGCGGCGTCGCCCGCTCCGTGCGCTTTGCCGAACGTGTGGCCGCCGGCGATGAGCGCCACGGTCTCCTCGTCGTTCATCCCCATCCGGCTGAACGTCTCGCGGATGTCGCGCGCGGCCGCGAGCGGGTCCGGCTTGCCGTTCGGACCTTCCGGGTTGACGTAGATCAGGCCCATCTGGACGGCCGCCAGCGGATTTTCGAGCTCGCGGTCGCCGGAGTACCGGTTGTCGCCCAGCCACTCTTTCTCGGAACCCCAGTAAATATCTTCTTCCGGATGCCAGACGTCGACGCGTCCGCCGCCGAAACCGATCGTCGGGCCGCCCATCGATTCGATGGCGACGTTCCCGGCGAGGATGAACAGGTCGGCCCAGGAAATCTTGTTGCCGTATTTCTTCTTGATCGGCCACAGGAGCCGGCGGGCTTTGTCAAGATTGGCGTTGTCCGGCCAGCTGTTCAGCGGGGCGAACCGCTGGGTGCCGGTATTTCCGCCGCCGCGGCCGTCGAAAATGCGGTACGTTCCGGCGGAGTGCCAGGCCATGCGGATGATCAGCGGACCGTAATGCCCGTAATCGGCCGGCCACCATTCCTGGCTTTCGGTCATCAATTTGCGCAAGTCCTCTTTCAGCGCGTAGTAGTCCAGCTTGGCAAATTCTTTCGCATAATCGAAATCTTCGCCCATCGGGTTCGATTTCCGGTCATGCTGACGCAGAATGCTCAGGTTGAGCCGGTTGGGCCACCAATGTTTGCTCGTGGTCGCCTCCGACCGGTGGCTCGTGACGCTGCCGTGCGAAAAGGGGCATTTGCCGGTGCTTGCCGTCGTGTCCATTCCGATCACTCCCGTACCGTTAGATTTAAAATTATATAATAATAATTCTAATCTATTTATAAACCGATTCGGGCGTTTTATCAAGCTTTTTCATTTTCCATCTGCGCCGATGCCGGGCTCCGCCGCCGAAGCCGCGGGGAATTCCGCTGCCCGCCGCTGTTGGACGGTGACGGGAATTTGCCCGGTTTGCCGGCCTTGGTCAACTGGTTTGCCGCGCATTGGCTTCCGGTCAGCCGCACGTTGCCGGCCCGGTTTGCTGCGCATTGGTTGAATAAATATTCTTTATGTTGTATATTTATTGAAAAGACTTACTGCGGATCATGCCGCGGGGAGGATCGGGACGTGGAGAAACCTGACATTGTCATTGCAAACCTCGGATATCCGAGAATCGGAGAACGGCTGGAAGGCATCTCGGCGCTGGAAGCGTACCGGGCGGGGAACATCGGCGAACGGGAGCTGGAGGAACGGCTGATGGCGGTCCGGCTCGCCCGCCTGCTGAAACAGCAGGAAGCCGGCGTCGACTGGATTCCGGTCGGCGACTTCGCGCTGTACGATCACGTGCTGGATCACAGCATCGCATTCGGCCTCGTGCCGGAGCGGTTCGCGGAGGCGGCCGCGCGCGGACCGGCGGCGCTCGCCTTCGCCATGGCCGAAGGCGCGCCGGGGGCGGCGGCCTGCCGGACGAAGCCGTGGTACGGCACGCCGTACCAATACATCGTGCCGGAACCGGCGGCGTTCACGGCGCCGCGCCTCGTCCACAATCCGTGGGCCGAGGCGTTCCGCGAGGCGCGCGCGCATCTTCAGGCGCTGCCCGTGCCGGTCATGATCGGCCCCTATACGTTCGCGAAACTGGCGGAAGGGCTCCCGCCGGAAGAGGCGCTCGAACGGATCGCGCCGGTGTACGCGCAGGCGCTGCGCGGACTGCATGAGGCCGGCGCGGCCTGGGTGCAGCTCGAGGAACCGGAGCTCGCCCGGGCCGTGCCGCCGCAGCATTGGCCGCTCATCGAGCGGACCTACCGGGCGCTGCACGACGCGGCGCCGCCGCTCCGCCTGATGCTGCAGCTCACGTTCGGCCTGCCGGACGAATGCGCGCGGCTGCTTGAGCTGCCCGTCTCCGGCATCGGCCTCGACTTCGCGGCGGACGGGGGCCGCGCGCTTGAGGCCGTGGCGAAGCACGGCTTCCCGGCCGCCCGGGTGCTCGGCGTCGGCATCGTCGACGGCCGGAGTGTCTGGCGGTCCGACCTCACGGCGGCATGCGCGTTGCTCGAGAACCTGCGGCGCCTCATCCCGCAGGTTCGGCTGGCGCTGCAGCCGTCCTGCAGCCTGCTGCATGCGCCGGTGTCGCTCGGGCCCGGGACGCCGCCGCGCGGGCTGCCCCGCCACGCGCTGGCGTTCGCCGACGAGAAGCTCGGCGAACTGCGCGTGCTGCGCACCGCGCTCACCGAGGGACGGGATGCCGTCAAGCTCGACCTGACGGACAGCGACGTGCTGCAAGACATGCTCCGCGTCCTGCTGCCCGCGGCCGTGCCGGACGGCGGCGTGCCGGTGGAGCACGCCTGGGTGCAGGCCTGCGGTCCCGCGTGCATCCGGCCCGCCATCAGCGGCAAGCCGGCGGCCTTGGCTGCGGGCCGCAGGCATGCGGCCGCGGGCATGGCGTCGGGCACCGCATAAACGCCGTTTCCGGCATGGCATGCAACAACGGCCGCCCTGTCCGCGCCTTGCGGGCATGGCGGCCGTTATCGTTTGTTCCGCCGATCGGGCCAATACGTCTCGGTCATGTACGGCAATCCCCGGGCATCCGGCCAGACGTACGCCCAGCCCTCCAGCGGCTGTCCGGATGCGTCGCGGACCCAGATCCGCTCGTACTCGTTCGGCGACTCCGGGCCGATGAAGTCTTCCAGCTCATCCAGCGCCGCCAGCGCCTCGGGCCTGACCGTCAGCCACATCCCCCGCACGCGGCCCGCCAACGCGTCTTCACCCCGCACCAACGCGGGCCAGGCGCCGCAATCGACGAGCCTGCCGCGCACCTCGCCCGGCCGCGCATCCAGCACCCAGGGGGCCGCGATGCCGTGGTTGCACTCGCCGGGCAGCAGGGAGCCGTAGACGAACACATGCACGGCGCGGATCATCGTTCGCTGCACGCCTCCTGATCTTGCCGGTGCTCGTGATACCATTTGACGAACGCGTCGGCGGTGACCGGACGGGTATAGTAGAAGCCCTGCGCTTCCTCGCACAATTCCGCGCGCAGGAAGCGAAGCTGCTCCTCGCTCTCCACCCCTTCGGCCGTCACCCGCATGTTCAGGTGGCGGGCCATCGCGGCAATCGTCGACACGATCGCCGCATCGTTCCCGTCGCGATCCAGATCCGCGACGAAGGAACGGTCGATCTTCAGCTTGTCGATCGGATAGCGCTTCAGATAGCTGAGCGAGCTGTAACCGGTTCCGAAATCGTCCAGGCTGATCTGCACCCCGACTTCCTTCAGTTTGCGCAGCGTCTCGTAAGCAAATTCAACATCGGCCGTCATGCTCTCGGTGATCTCCAGGCCGACCCAGCGCGGCTCGAGGCCGGTCTCGTCCAGAATCGCGCGGATGCGGTCGGCAAGATCGTGCTGATGGAACTGGCGCATGGACAGATTGACGGACACGATGAACGGCGGCAGGCCGGCGTCCTGCCACGCCTTGTTCTGGGCGCAGGCCGTGCGGATGACCCATTCGCCGATTTCGTTGATGAGCCCGGTCTCCTCCGCGATCGGAATGAACAGATGGGGCGGAACGACCCCGCGCTCCGGATGCTCCCAGCGAAGGAGCGCCTCGACGCCGGTAACGTTTCCGGAATGCAGGTCGACCAGCGGCTGGTAGACCAGATAGAACTGGTTCTCCTCGAGCGCCCGCCGCATATCGTTCTCCAGCTTGAGCCGTTCACGCGCCTGGTCGCTCATCCGGGGCGTATAGATCCGGTAGGTGTTCCGTTCCGCTTTCGCGCTGTACAGTGCGGCGTCCGCATGCTTGAGCAGCAGCTCCGGCGTATTTCCGAACTCCGGCCCGATCGCAATCCCGATGCTGACCGTGATGTGATATCCGGTGCCGTCGAACGAGAGCGGCGTCTCGAACGCCTTCAGCAGCCGGGCCGCCGCCTTTTCCGCTTCTTCGGCCTTCTCCAGCCCGGGCAGCAGAACCGTAAACTCGTCGCCGCCCATCCGGTAAACATGCGGCAAAGGCGCAACCGTCTGCTTCAGCCGTTCCGCCGCGGCGATGAGCAGCTGATCCCCGCACGAATGGCCGAGCGTGTCGTTGATCGTTTTGAACCGGTCCATGTCCAGCAGCAGGACGGCGAGCCGGGTGCGGGACCGCTCCGCGCGGTTCAGTTCCGCCTCCAGCCGCTCGGTCAGCAGCCGCCGGTTGCCGAGTCCGGTCAGCTCGTCATGGTACGCCAGATACTGGATCTGGGCTTCCGCCCGCTTCTGCTGGCGCATCGGGCCTTCGATCGTCACCAGATAAATCCCCTGCATCAGGAAGAAATAGCCGCCCGCCTTGAATATCTGCGCCAGCAGCATGTCCGCGTCCAGCAGTTCGCCGACGAACAGCACCTGCAGATTGGCGAACCAGAGCAGGCACATCGCCTGCACGATTTTCAGCAGCGCCTGCGGGCGGGCGCTCCGGTTCCGGTACAGAATTATCGCCCCGGCGGCCGCATAGCCGCCCAGGATGATCACGATGGCCGCGACGCGCAGCAGGTCCAGCGCCTGTCCCTTAAGCAGCGCGCCCTCCCGGAGGAACGCGGCCGCCGCCACGATCGCCGCAACGGCGAACCCGCACAGGGGCGACAGCCAGAGCAGCCGCCGCCGTTCGCCGCCGTGCGCCTTCCCGTCCGCCTGGGTGAGCAGGAGGAGCAGGCCGGCCGCGCCGATCACCTGCGCCGCCGCGCCGTAAACCATCGTGAGCGATGTGTCGCCGGCATCGCGGTAGAACGGCTGGCCGAAGAAGGTCAGCGCATGCGCCAGCTCCAGGATGCCGACGACGGTGAACAGGCTGGCCGTATGCAGCCGGATCCGGGTGAGCTGCCGGACGAAAAACGCCCAGCCGAGCAGCACCATTGCAAAACAGAACGCCACGATCGCATAGCCAAGCAATGTCGCGACAAGCAGCAAATCCAGCATTTCCGTCCATCGATGGATGATGTCATGGAACAAACGCATGGCCGCGAACGACATCAACACCAGGCCGATTACCAAAACGGTCTGCTTCTCCGCCTTGTTCACCGACATTGCTCCGACCCCCGTGCCCGTATCGTCTGCATTTCGGACAGATTCGTGTTTTTTCGCAACTTGAGTAACCATTTCCACGCGCAATCTGCAGATTCCTGCCGGAAATGCAAATTTTGCATGTTTTGGAAGCTGTTATTCCGACTTCATCCGACCCGCTCGGCAGTTCTGCTCCTTCAAGGCGCGAACGGGGAAGCGATCCGCCATCCTTCCCGCTCGAGCGCGCGCCTCACCGCGGCCGCGATCTCCGGAGCGCCGGGACTGTCGCCGTGAATGCAGAGGGTGCCGGCGCGGACTTCCGCCGTCCCGCCGTCCGCCGTCCGCACGACGCCGCGGGACGCGATATCGAGCGCCTGCGCCGCCGCCTCTTCCGGCCGCTCCAGCACCGCGCCGGCGGAGCCGCGCGGCAGCAGGCGGCCGTCCGCGCCGTAGCGCCGGTCGGCGAACGCTTCGGCCGCCGTCTTGAGGCCGGCCGCCCGGGCCGCCCGCTCAAGCAGCCCGTCCGGCGGCACGAACAGGCCGATCGCCGGATCGAACCTCCGGACGGCCTGCGCGACGGCTTCGGCCAGCGCTTCCGACCGGTCCGCCATATGGTACAGCGCGCCGTGCAGCTTCACGTGGCGGATGCGGCCGCCCGCGGCCCGCACGAAGGCGTCGAGCGCGCCGAGCTGGTAGAGCAGGTCGTCGGCCGCCTCCTGCGCGGTCAGCGCCAGCGCCCGCCGGCCGAAGCCGGCCCGGTCCGGCAGACCGGGATGGGCGCCGACGGCGACGCCGGCTTCGATGCACCGCTCGACCGTCTCGCGCATCGTGCGCGGGTCGCCGGCGTGAAAACCGCAGGCGATGTTCGCCGACGAGAGGAGCGGAATCAGCTCGCGGTCGCGGCCGATCGCATAGGGGCCGAAGCCTTCGCCGACATCGCCGTTCAGATCGATGGTTCTGGCATTCGACATGGTCAATGATTCGCCTCCCGCATGGTTCAACGATTCGGCCGCCGGCACCGGATGCCGGCGGCGAGCAGGCGCAGCTCCGCCTCCCGCCTGAGCAGCAGGCGATGCGCCTCGTCCACCCCGATCGGGCGGAACCGCACCCGGTCGCCGGGGCGGAGCTGCGCGAGCAGCGGCAGGTCGACGGCCGCCACATGGGCGATGACCGGGTAGCCGCCGGTCGTCTGGCAGTCGGCGCCGAGCACGATCGGCTGCCCGCCGGCCGGCACCTGCACGGTGCCCGGCAGCACGCCGCGCGAGCGCATCTCCGTCCGGACCGCGAGCTCAAGCGGCGGCCCGTTGAGCCGCACACCCATCCGGTCCGAATCGGGAGCCGCCGTGTACGGCTCCCGGAAGAAGCGTTCACGGGCTTCCGCCGTGAACGCTTCCGGGTCGGCGGACGGCACGGCGCGCAGCACGACGCCGTCCGCCGCATCCCGCGCGCTGCCGCCCCCGGCGAAGCCTTCCGGCAGCGCGCACCAGCCGGGCGCAGCCCAGCTGCGCCCGGAGGCGGCGGCTTCCGCCGCCAGCGCCGCTGCCCAGGCGGCCGCCCACGCCGAGGGCGCGCCCGCGGGCAGCGCATCGCCGGCCCGGAGGGGCCGGCCGTCCGCGCCGCCGAAGCCGGCGCGGATGTCGGTGCCGCGCCCGCCGAGCACCGGCGGCACGGCGATGCCGCCGGCGACCGCGACGTACGCGCGGCAGCCCCGTGCGGCGCGGCCGAACCGGATCACCGTCCCGCGCCGCACCCATACCGGGCGCCGGAAGGGGAGCCGGCCGCCGTCCGCGGCCGGCTGCATTTCGGCGCCCGTCACCGCGATGAGCAGATCATCCGCCGCTTCCAGTTCGGCTCCGGCCAGCGTCATCTCCAGCGCGGCGGCTCCCTCGGGATTGCCGACGAGCAGATTCGCCGTCCGGAACGCGGCCTCGTCCATCGCGCCGCCCGCGGTGACGCCGATTGCGCGATACCCGGCTCTTCCGCCGTCCTGCACCGTCGTCAGCAGCCCGGGCGATCGGACGATGAGCCCCATCGGCGTCCCTCCTTCCGGATGCCGCAATCGGTCCCGGTACCGAAACCGAAAGCCTCACCGGCACCGCCCGCTCCCGACCTTCCGGAATGGCCGTCCAAGCCGCGCGCGCCGCCGCCGGGTGCCTTTCCTTCCCCATGAGCGCCTCCGCCGGGCTCCCCTCCCTCTCCGGGCGCGCCGCCGTCCGCAACGGGCACGAACCGGACGATATCGCCGGCGCGAAGCAGGGACGGTTCGGCGGCATGCGGATCGAACAGCTTGAGATCGGTGCGGCCGATGATCTGCCACCCGCCCGGTGAATCGAACGGGTACACCCCGGTCTGCCCGCCCGCGATGCCGACCGACCCGGCCGGAACCCGGCGCCGCGGCACGGCCAGGCGCGGCTGCGCCAGCCGCTCCGGCAGCCCGCTCAAATACGGAAATCCGGGCATGAAGCCGATCATCGCGACCGTATAGCGCGCTGACGCATGCGCCGCGATGAACGCGTCCGGGGCCAGCCCGGACCGCTTCGCGCACGCTGCCAGATCGGGGCCGTCCGCGCCGCCGTAGCGCACCGGGATTTCAACCACGCGCGGCTTCGTCTCCGCATCTGCATCGCCGCTCTCCACAATGCGCCGAAGCACCGATTCCACGTACGGCCATACCGCCGCCTCGCCCGCGGCCGGCGCCGCCTTCGCGGCGGCCGAGGGGTCGTAGACAACCGTCACCGTGTCGTAGGCGGGCACGACGTCGACGACCCACGGCAGCCGCGCCGCCTCGATCCGGGCCGCGCACGCCGCCGGACGGAATTCCGCCTCCGCTTCACTGCCTTCCCACATGGCCACAATCGCCCGGTCGCCCGCGGGCACCCATCGCATCATGCTTGCCTCCCCGCTTTTCTGTCTCGCTCCGTCTTGCCTGTTGCAACATCCACTTTACAGTTTCGGCTATTTTCGCCTTTCTGTCCATACAGGCCTGCGCCGCACCCCTCCGCTGCCGGTCCGCGCACAAAAAAACTACGCCTGACCAATTAACATACAGGGCCGTTGATCTAGCCTCGTACCATTTTGCAGCGTGACATGCATATTGCAGCACCTTCGGTTCGGTTCCGCGTGCCTCTGTAACGTGGTATCCACGTTATGGCAGCTTCTGCTTGGCTTCGCGCACCTCTGTAACGTGGTATCCACGCTACAGACGCTTCTGCTTGGCATCGCGCACCTCTGTAACGTGGTATCCACGCTACAGCCGCTTCTGCTTGGCATCGCGCACCTCTGTAACGTGGTATCCACGTTATGGCAGCTTCTGCTTGGTTCCGCGCACCTCTGTAACGTGGTATCCACACTACAGCCGCTTCTGCTTGGCATCGCGCACCTCTGTAACGTGGTATCCACGCTACAGACGCTTCTGCTTGGCTTCGCGTGCCTCTGTAACGTGGTATCCACGTTATGGCAGCTTCGGCACTGCCTTTGTTTGTTAATTGGTCAGCGGTAGAAAAAAGCCGGCACCACCGCGCGGTTCGCGGCATGCCGGCTTCAACGGGAGCGGCACGCTGCCCCTCCAACGAAACCCTTTCCCGTTATATCGCCATCCATGGCTTCTTTTTGCATCAGGCATTTTCATCCATAAAGCGTCCCCGTTTCGTTCCCCGCCCACGGGCCGCCCTGGCGCTGCAAGCACGGCACCGGCGCTTGACGCGTCCGCTCCGAACGCGCCACGCGCTTTCACGATTGCCCCCTGCACCTTGCGCGCCGGAACCTTGCTTACCCGTTCTCCGCCGGCAGCCCGGCGAAGCGCCGGATGATCTCGACCAGCAGGTCGTTGAGCGGGCGCACCTCGAATTCGCCGACCGCCGCTTCCAGATGGTCGTTGCCGATGCCGCTGTGGTCGGTCAGGAATACGTAAGTGCCGCCGGTCGCAGCCGCCAGAAAACGCATCAGATACTCCGTGTTCACATCGACGCCGCTCGAAGCCACCGGCACGATCCGGATGCCGAGCTCCGCCGCTTCCAGCGTCGCCTCGTGCAGTTCGTCGATGATCTGCGGCTCGTCCCGGGGCGGCGCGTCGCCCACGAGGAACAGCAGGCGCGTCCGCGCCGACCGCCGCCATTCATGCCCGCTGACCGCGTTCGTCAGCGCCTGTTCGACCGCTTCCGGATAGTCGCCGCCGCCTTCGGCCTTCTCTCTCGCAATGCGTCTCACCGCCTCGTCAATGTCGGCCGTGAACGGATATGGCTTGATGACGTAATCGTCATGGCGGTCCCGATAGAAATTGACGCTCACTTCGATATCAAGCTGCCCGGCGCCCTTGCGCGCGCGGTTGATGACATCCTTGAGCTCCTCCCGCAGAAAATCGATCTCGTCCTGCATCGATCCCGTCGTGTCCACGACGAACATGAGATCGACCGCGTTCGACGGTTCGGGCCGCTGTTCGAACGTGACGACGAGCGGCTTGTCGCGCGGGATCGGCACATGGCTGAATATTTTCGATTCGCCGCCCGCGCGCACCTCCACGTCGTAGCCTGGCTGCGCGCGGCTGGGCCTATCCTCGTACCGCCCCTGAGCGCGATCCGTCATCGAAACCTGGTCTTCGTTCACGCCCGGGTAATCCCGCTCGAACATCCGGGCATACGCGTAGGCGTACCCGTCCATGTCCGTCTTCGTCCGCCAGACGAGCCGGCCGTCCGCGTCCTTCACATGGACGTCCGCGTCGGCGATCGGCTGCCCGCCCGCCTCGGCCCGGACGACGAGCCGGTCGAACCGGTAATAATCCCAGTAATATCTGTTGTCCGTGCCTTCGCCGCTCCGGAGCAGATTCAGCCAGTCCTCCCACTGTTCAACGTCGCGCCATTCGCCGGCCGTGAGCTGCCCCGGCGCCGCCTGCGGATTCCCGGCGGTCCGGGATGTCCTTCCCCCCGCCTCGCCTTCCGACGCCCGGTCGGCCGAATCGGCGCGAGGATGACCTCCGGAAGAAGCCGCATCCGACGCCGAGCGAGGTCCGCCTGAAGCGCTTCCATCAGCCGCATTGTTCCTTTCCGAACCCGAGCAACCCGAAAGAATGACGAACAAAAGCAAAACCGCCGCCAGCAGCAATCGGTGCACACCGGCCGTGCAGACCGGGCGCATGCGTCTTTTTCCCGGCATACGCCGACCCCCCATGAAAATTTTTTAACCTCTAGACGCCGCCGGCTGGAAAAAGGTTGCGGTTCTCCAAAAACAAAACAAAGGCGGCTTCGCGGAAAATATCCCGCAAAGCCGCCCGGTTCAGACGCGCTCCAGACAGTATTTCAGCAGTACCGCCATCTCCAGATGCTGCAGCTCCTCCAGCAAGGCGCGGGCGCCGTCGCTGCCCCGTCCCAGAACCTGCGCCTCCACGGCGTCGACGAACAGGAACGGCTCCCACTCGCCCGCAGCCGCCAGCTTGCCGATCAATCGATCGGCTTCCGGCGCGCCGGCGCCCGGCCGGAACGAAGCCAGCAGATCACGGGCCGCGTCATGCAGCCGGCTCATGGCCGGATGGCGGCCGACGCGGCGGAACCAATATTTCGAGTTCCAGTAGTCGCCCTCCATCCGGTGCATGATGCCGTGCCAGTAGCTCCCCGTCGGATTCTCGATTCCCTGGGAGATCGTGTGCGAACGGTCGAGATTGCCGTTCCACAGCAGCAGGCCCGAGACGACCGCCTGCGCGTCCGGGTCATCGCCGGCTTCCGCCTGCAGCTTGCCGATCGCCTCGTCCGCCGTCCGGTCCGCCGGACCTTCGGGCGCAAGCGGCAGCAACGGCCTGCGCGCTTCAAGCTGCCGCATCCATTCTTCCGCCTTCGCTCTCAAGCTCATGCCGATTCCCTCCCCCGATGCCGGATCCAAGTCCGATGCAGCGCCTCAGCTGCGCACCGTCTCCACGGTCATCAGCCGGTCGTAGAAATCGACCGCCTTGTCCTTGTCCGGCGAATTGCGGAGCGCCATCGCCGAACGCGGATGTTCGTCGAGCAGCCCCGTGATCATGTACGGAATGATGTAGCCCCACTCTTCTTTTTCCCGGAGCGGAATCATATGTTTCTCGATCATCTGCAGCACCGGACGCACTTCGTACTTCGGATTTTTCAGCTTCGCGACGAGCAGTTCGGTCGGGCAGTTGCCCGCGGCTCGGCCCATGCCGTACACGGACGCGTCCAACAGCTCCACGCCTTTGCCGGCCGCAAGCAGCGTGTTCGCGAACGCCATCTGCAGGTTGTTGTGCATATGAGCGCCGAGCCGCTTGTTCGGCAAATATTTCTGGAACTGGTCGACCAGGTAATTGACGTCGTCGGGCAGCAGGCTGCCGTACGAATCGACAATGTACACGATGTCGACCGGGCTGTCCGCGATCGCCTTGAACGCTTCGATCAACTGGTTCTCCATGACGTTCGAGAGCGCCATGATGTTCAGCGTCGTCTCGTAGCCCCGCTGGCGGAACAGCTCGACGAGCCGGAGCGCCTTGTCCACATCCTGGATGTAGCAGGCGACGCGGATCAGGTCGAGCAGGCTTTCTTCGCGCGGCAGAATGTCATTCTCGTCCACGCGCCCGACATCGCAGAGCGCGGACAGCTTCGTCTCGCCTTTCTGCGGAATGACTTCGCGCAGGAACTTGTCGTCGAGGAACCGCCACGGCCCCGCCGAATCGGCGCCTTTGAGCAGTTTCGGCGAGTTCTTGTACCCGATCTCCATATAGTCGACGCCGGCTTCGTTCAACCAGCGGTACAGATCTTGCACAAACTCGACGCTGAAATCCCAGTTGTTCACGAGCCCGCCGTCGCGGATCGTGCAGTCGACAATCTTGCAGTGACCGGTGTTGGAAGTCATTGGCTTCTCCAGCTCCTTCGCGTTGCGATCTATAATTCCTCATCATACGAAAAAAATCGCCGCAACGCAAAGCTTTTCTGCAAAATTAAAGCACCGGTCCGCCGCAACGTACGCCTACACCCATACGCCGCCGCCCGACGCGGCCGCCTCGCGCCGGTACGCGTAATTCAGTTCGCACAGCTCCAGAAGCGCGCGTTTCGTGCCGCGCTTCGGCACCGTGATCCGCACGGACGCGCCCTTCATACGCCGAAGCCGCTCCGCCGTCCCGCGAACGTCTCCGATCCGGTTGACGATCAGCTCATCCGGGACAGGCGCCCCCGCACCCGCATAATATTCGACGATTGCGCGATCGTCCGGCATCCCGCCGATGCGCTCCGCCCCCCGATATTCCATCGCCGACAGCATGCCGCGCTTGATCCGGGCGATCAGCATCCCGTCCTCCCCGAGATACAGCACGTCCTGATCATGGCGCGTTTTCAGGTCGACGACCTGCGCGTCCGTCTCGCGTTCCAGCGCGCGGATCAGGCGCAGCAGCTCCGCCGCCCGCTCGAAATCGAGCCGATCCGCGCTCCGCTCCATCTCGGCCCGCAGCAGCCCGGCCAGCCCGCTGCCGTCTCCTGCGAGCAACTCCGCAACATACCGCGCCTGCCCCGCGTACTCCTCCTCCGTCTGCAATCCCGCGCAGACGCCGCCGCAGCGTCCGAGGTGCCAGCGGAAGCAGACCTCATCCGGCATCGGATCGCATGTTCGAAGCCGGAAGCGATCGCTCAAAAATTCGGCGAGCGTCTTCAAACACCATTCGCCGGCGGGACCGAACCGGACGACGGCTCCGTCGTCATCCGGTTCCGGCCGGTCGCCTCTGCGGCTGCGAAAGCAGGCCCGCAGCATCGGATACGGCCCGCTCGTCAGCACCAGTTCGCCGAACCCGCTGTCTTCCCGCTTCAGGGCGCGGTTGACGGGCGGCTGGTGCATTTTGATCAGATGGTTTTCGAGCGTGAGGCTTTCCGTCTCGTTCGTTGCAAGGATGATCTCGATGGCGGCCACGTTTCGGACCAGTTCGCGGAACCGGGGGCTTCTCTGCGGCTGATGGAAATAGGAGCGGAGCCGGCCGCGCAGATTGACGGACTTGCCGATGTAGAGCACGCGCCCGTCTTCGCCGCGCATGATGTAACAGCCCGGCCGCTCCGGATACCTGTGCGGTTGAAATTCGAACGGCATCGCCGGCGCTCCTTCCCATCCACGATACTCCGCATTACGGTGACAACTTCGGCAACCGTTCTCCGCTCGCGTTGACGGCTTATCTCCCGACAGCTACAATCATACCAAAATCAAGCCGGGAAGGATGGTGCCGCATGTCGGAAATCTACGCCATCGAGGTCAAAACGATTGACGGCCGGAACATTGCCATGTCGGAGTACGAAGGACAGGTGCTGCTGATCGTCAACACCGCCACCCGCTGCGGATTCGCGCCGCAGTTCACGGGGCTGGAGGAACTTTATCAGAAGTACAAGGATCAGGGGTTTGCCGTGCTGGGGTTCCCGTGCAACCAATTTGCCGGTCAGGAGCCGGGGGATGACGCCGAGATCGCGTCGGCCTGCTCGCTCAACTTCGGCGTCACGTTCCCGCTGTTCGCCAAAGTCGACGTGAACGGCCCGAACCAGCATCCGCTGTTCCGTCTGCTCAAGCGCCAGAAATCCGGTTTTCTCGGCTCGGAAGCCATCAAGTGGAACTTTACGAAGTTTCTCGTCGACCGCAAGGGCAACGTGGTCAAACGGTACGCGCCGACCGTGGAGCCGCAGAAGATCGAAGCGGATATCCGCAAGCTGATGTGATGGGCCATGCAACGGCTCGCATACGAGACAACGCCCTGGAACGAGATCACCGTCTTTGAGACGGGCGCCTTGTTCGGAAAGACCGGCCGGTTCCGCTGCCTCCGCTTTGCCGATGAAGCGGTGCAGGGAGCGATCGACCTCAGAGATCCCGGCCGGATCGTGCTGGAATATCCCCGGGCGCTCATCCATCTGATGGAGCGGAATGCGCCGGGATTCGAACGGGCGTTCATGATCGGCCACGGCATCGGCACCATTCCGGCCCGATACCCCGGCAACAAGTTCACGATCGCCGAGATCGACGAACGGGTCGTGGCGCTGAGCCGGGAATACTTCGGATACCCGTGGGACAATGTCGTCGTCGGCGACGGACGCGCGGTGCTGGATGCGGAGCCGCCGGCTTCGCTCGATGTCGTCCTGATCGACGCGTTCACGAAGGACGGCACGCCGCGTCATCTGACGACGGCCGAATGTTTCCGCATGGCCGGCCGCAGGCTGCGCGGTCCGGGCCTTGTGCTCCTCAATCTGGCCGGCAGGATGCGCGGCGACCGCCGCATCGCGTCCATCCACGCATCCCTGGCCGAAGCGTTCCGCCACACCGCCGCCTTTTTCCTGCCGGAATCGCCCGGCCGCGCGTACGGCAATGTGCTGCTTGCGGGCAGCAGCCGGCCGATCGCCTTCACCGCCGAAGCGATGGCCGGATTCCGTCCGTTCGCACCGGAACCGGGGTTCGTCCTGCGCGACCGCCCCGATTGAAGCGGCAGCCGGCCGGGCGAAGCCGGCATCACCCGTCCCGGGCGGCAGTTCCGGAATTCAGCGTTCCAGCTTCACGATGAGCACGTTGCTGAGCAGCCGGCCGGGCGTCGTCACATATTTCCCGTTGTAGTACAGACCGCTCGATGCGCCGCCGTCGAGGTTCATCGCCTGCCAGGCGCCTGCCTGGCGCATGATCTCCGCGAGCTGCGGAATCGTCGCCGCCGGGACCGTGACCAGCATCAGCTTGTGGTCGCGGGTAATGCCGAGGGCGCTGCGCGCTCCGCTGCTGGTCAGAATCTTCGGGTCCCGGAAGCGTTCGCCCTCGACGTCCAGATCCACTTTGCCGTCCCGCACAAGCCGCGGTCCCGCCTGGATCGCGCCGTCGATGTTCCCTTCCCGGATAAGCCCGGGCATATCGCCGCCATCCGCCACTTCCGCCAGGTTGTTCTTGTCATAGATGAACGTGGCGCGGACTTCGCCGGTGCCCCGGTTCAGCACTTCGCCGTCGTTCATGATCCATCCGTACGGCATTTTGATGTCCGATTCCGTATAAGCGTCGAAGAACGCGCCGTTGATCGCGACCATCGCGCCGTGACGCTCGGCGATGCTGCTCAGCGCTTCCGTCCGGCCGATCTTGCCGCCGGCCGGCACGACATCGAGCTCGACGCGCGGGTCCATGAGCGAGATGGTGATGATCTGCGCCTTGAACGACTTGCCGCCCACCTGGAACGTACGCGATTCATGGACGATCGGCGATTTGTCCGTCCGGATCGAGCCGAGCGGCACGACCGGAAGCCGGACATCTCCGTCCTGCTGCGCAATGCGCACCGCATTGATCTCCTTCTGCCATTCGACCGACAGCCCCAGGGCGGTGCCGACGAACCGCAGCGGGACGTAAGTTACGCTATCCAGCGCGAACGGCGGCGCGTCAAGCGGCATGGCCTCGCTGCCGATGCCGGCTTCGGACCGGCCGAGATGCAGCACGATCTCCTCGCCTTCCTTGCGGAGGACGATCCGCTCCGCCTCCGGCTGCCAGTCGACCGCCGCTCCGGCGTATTCGCCCATCAGCCGCAGCGGGACGAACGTCCTGCCGGTATCCTCATCCAGATAGGCGAATTGTTTCGGTCCGGCCTGAAGGGCCGTGGCCGACGCGGCGAACATGAGACTTGCTGCGACGATTGCTGCTGCAATTTTGCGACATCCGCTTCTGAGATATTCCAATTTTTTCCCACTCCATGTCATGTGTTGGTGTAGATTGACGGTATATATATCGGAAAATGCTTCCACGAAACTGAGACTTTCTTCCCGTTCGGTCGCCGCTTATGAGGCAAGCCCGCCTTCCGGCCGAGAAAAAAACCGGGCATCCGGCAAATGCCGAATCCCGGGCTGTCCGAAAACTACGCTTCAATCGGTTTGAACGCGATCCAATCCACCTGGATGCCCGCCTTGACCGGTTCGACCCTGAGCTCGTAAAGCCCCGCTTCCAGCCGAACCTTCGCCAGTTTCCGAGCAATCCACTGGCCGTTTGTCCCGTTCGTCTGCACCGTCGCCGTAAGCCGGCCGTTCAGATACACATTGCACGCGCTCTGCGCCGTGAAAAACTCCGGCGACATGACGCCCGCCAGCATCCGGTATTCGCCGGAGCGGGCGAGCGAAAGCCACGCCGGGCCGTCCGCGGGCAGCTTGATCTGATGCTGCCCGTCAGCCGACTGCACCTTATCCGGCGAAGGCGCCTGCGCGGGATCGGCCGGAGAAGCTTCGAACGTCTTCTCGGGCTCCTGCTTGCGCCGGAACACCGGCGCCTGCATCAGGAAGCGGAGGATGTTCAGGGCGCTGCGCTGCAGTTCGCCGCGCGTCAGCTTGCCGGCCGCCAGCGCTTCCATCGTATTGTCGCCCATCGCGTTCGTCTCCGCGCCGTAGTTCGGCACGACCATGTACAGATCGTTCTGCGCGCGCACCATGGCCGCCGTATTCTGCCGGCTGGATTCGCCGCCTTCCACGGGATCGTTCATGCTCGCCCACCAGTCGGTCATGACGATGCCCTCAAATCCCCATTCTCCGCGCAGAATCGTCGTGTTCAGATCGTAGTTCGACGCCGTCCAGACGCCGTTGACCGGATTGTAGGCCGTCATGATCGCGTTCGCGCCGCCCTGCTTCACCGCGATTTCGAAACCGCGCAAATACAGTTCGCGCAGCGCGCGTTCCGAGACGACCGCGTTGACCTTCGTCCGATATTTCTCCTGGTTGTTGCAGGCGAAATGCTTCAGCGTCGCGTTCGAGCCGCCGCGCATGATGCCCCGCACGCAGGCCGCGCCGAACAGGCCCGTCACGAGCGGATCTTCCGAGAAATATTCGAAGTTCCGGCCGTTCAGCGGGTTGCGCCGCAGGTTCATGCCGGGACCGAGCAGCACGTCGATGTCGTTGCTGACCAGTTCCTTGCCTTCGAGCACGTACAGCTCTTCCACCAATTCAACATCCCAGGTGGCCGCCAGCAGCGTGCCGATCGGCACCTGCGTCGCCTGGTGCCCGCTGTCCATGCGGATGCCCGACGGGCCGTCGGCCGTGCAGCCGATCGGAACGCCGAACTTCTGGAACAGCCGGTCGCTCAGGCCGCCGAAGGCGGAAGCCGTGCCCGGCGTAACCAGCGGGTTGATCATGCCTTCGCCGCGGACGAGGACGGCCAGGTCTTCGTCGGTCAGCTGGGCGACGAAGTCTTCCAGGCTCACCTTGCCCGCCTCGACATCCCGCAGCGTATAGCCGCGGTCGCCGGCATACGGAATCGGCTCGGGCAGCCGCTCCCGGATCCGCTCGGCGAGCGAAATGCGGCGCGTCGGCACCTCTTCGTATGCCAGCTCATACGTGCCGTCCGCCTTGCGCGCCCCCGGCTTCATCCGCTTGAACGGTTCGGTCGGCGCCAGCGCTTCCTCGAGCTGTTCCACGACAACGAGCTCGGGCACGGTATAGCCTTCCCCGCCCTCGAAGCGGACGGGGGCCGCGTCCCGGACGCTCGTCCCGGCATGCAGGACGTATGTCCCCGCTTCCAGCACGTAGGCGGACCGGTGCCCCGTCGCGCCGCCGTCGTCGTAGGCGGCCATTCGGCGCACCGGGAACTCGAGCACAAGCCGCTCCGACTCGCCGGGCCCCAGCAGCCGCGTCTTTGCAAACGCTGCCAATTCGCGCGCCGGCCGGCCCAGCTTGCCCTGCGGCGCTTCGTAATAAAGCTGCACGACCTCCCGCCCCGCGTATTCCGTGCCGGTGTTGGTGACGGTGACGCCCAGGGAGATTCTTTTTTCTCCGTCCCGGATGGCCAGTCTCGCCTCTTCGGGCTCGATCCGGAACGTCGTGTAGGAGATGCCGTACCCGAACGGGAACAGCACCTTGTCCGGACAGAATGTCTCGAAATAGCGGTACCCGACGTAGATATCCTCCTGGTAATAATTCCGGAACTCGTCCCCGTAATTGCGCGTCGACGGGTAATCGTCGATCGACCGGGCGATCGTGTCGGTCAGCTTGCCGCTCGGCGTCACATCGCCCGCGAGCACGTCGGCGATCGCGTTGCCGCCTTCCATCCCGCCGTGCCATGCGTAGATGACGCACGGGATCGGATGCTTGAAGCGCCCGCTGTCCAGCCAGCTCATGTCGATGATGTTCGACACGTTGAGCACGACGGCCGTCTGCTCGAAATGCGCCGTCACCCGCTCCAGCATCGCCAGCTCGTCATCGGTCAGCAGCCAGCTTCCCGGTTCGATGACGTTGTCCTTGTCCTCGCCCGCCGTCCGGCCGATGACGACGACCGCCTTGTTCGACACGGCCCGTGCGGACGCCACCAGTTCGTCCGTCAGCGGCATTTCCTTCTGATGCCACGGCTCGGCCGCCCATCCGCCGCCGCCGTTGTCGAACGGGTTCTCCTCGATCCACCGCGCGTAGACGGACGCCAGCTCCTCGTTGACGCGAATCTGCTTCTTGCTCCGGAGGCCGTCCAGCAGATTCGTCGTGTACGGCACATTCACGCTGCCGCCCGATCCGGTGCCGCTGCGGTAATAGTTGATTTGACAGCGCCCGAAGACGGCGACGTTGTCGCCCGGCCGAAGCGGCAGCACCTGTCCGTCGTTCTTCAACAATACTGCGCCTTCCGCCGCGACCTTCCGACAGAATTCGGCGAATCCCGGCAGCGGGATGCCGTATTTTGCTGTGTCCAAAGCCGCCCCTCCCTGAATCATCTGTATCGTTCGGATCAATTATAGCAGATTTTGGAGGCCGTTACGGAAGCGCTGTTTTAGGCTTGAGTATGAAACCATTCATTGAAAATCGCCGCGATCTCCGGGTCTTGTATCCTGTAAGTCCGGGTAGGCGGGGAGACGGTGATCAGGACATCCCCGCTTGATGTGTATTGAATGCGAACCTCTCCACGGGTGTCCAGACGAAACACGATTCCCGATTTGATGACGGCCCTTTGACCATCGGCATCGGCCAGCCATGCGTGTCTTTCGGAAGCCACGTCATTGTACAAGTCGATGATGCGTTCAATCTGATCCTGCTCGAGATCAATCTCCAGAAACCGGATGGTGGAATCTCCGGGTTGCTCGAATCCTGTCTTGCCCGCGCTGATTTTCGCAATGTGCTCGTACTGCAATAACGGCAACTTCTCTGTTTGCGATTCGCTTCCTTTCCCATCAGTGCAGCCGGCAATGGCAATAATGAAGACAACGGTGAACCCAAGTAAAAAAGCTTTTTTCATGTTGGTGATCTCCCCCCTTTGTCATGGTTTGTTCTCCACTTTCCGCAGCGCTTCGTTCACCGCTTGCTGTCCTTGCAACTCCACCTGCTCAAGCGCTTCCTCGATCGTTATCTCCCCGTGGATTGCCTGATCCAGCAACTTCTGCGCGACGTCATGAAACGCGTCTAACACCGTCGCATCCATAAGCAAGTATGGATCCATTGCCGCAGTATTCGCCTCCAGCATATAGAGCGGCGACAAATCGTGCATCGGAACCGGTTGGATCACATTTGTCAATGCCGGCAGTCCTCTATTCGGTTCTGTCTGAGACAGATACCTGTTATTCTCGGCATCGGCCGCGATGAATTTTACCAATTCCCATGCTTCCTCGGGATGGCTCGTCTTCGCTGACACGCCATAGATTTCGTAGATTGAGTATGCGGATGACAGGTCCGGATGATTCCGGCTGACCGGCACGGTTACCATTCCCCAGTCGATGGCGCTTCCGTCCGGGATTCGGGAAAATGGTTCAAAATTGTATGCATTGATAAAAGAACCAACCGTCATCGCAACCTCTCCCCGATAAAAGGGCGGATGGGTAATAACACCCTCTTCATCTTCACCCTTGGTGTAAATCACACCAGAACGAAACGCCTCGACAGCGTCGGACCATATCGTTTTCCAGGCTTCCGTATTCATGGTGATTTGATACGTTTTGGGATTTATGTACGACAGCCCTTCCGTTATCCCGACTTTCAACAGTATATTCAAGGTCACATTTTTGTAGAAATTCATCTGAAAACCGTACAGAGGCTGCCCGGTATCTGTCAAATTCGGGAATCGCCCGGCGAGTTGAAATACTTCGGACCAAGTCATCTGGTTGCGGGGTTCGGGCACGTTATACAACTGGAACAGAGATTTGTTATAGTACAACGCCTCGCTTGAATAGGCCGGAGCCATGCCATAAAGCTTCCCGTCTGGAGAGGCATGTTGCAATAAGTCAAGGACAACGGGAGAATACGCGTCCGGAGGGAAGCCGTCTCTCTTCATGAGAGGCGTTAAATCTTTTAATATTCCTTGTTCAATCCGTTTGCTGTAGAACGGAAGACTGTACATAAAAATGACATCCGTACCCGGATCGATGTCGGTTTGTTTCATCTCGTCTTTCACGACTTGAACGGTGATATGCGGAAATTTGTCTTCAAAGGCATACCCGTATCTTTTGTAGAAGGCCTGCACCGACGGATATTGGATCGTGAGCGTTACCGGTTCCGGCGCGTGTTCAGAGCAACCGGACAAAATCCAAATCAAACCGATGAATACTAAATAAAATGCTTTGGTTCGCATATTGAATAACCTCCGGAGCAGCAAAAGGCGGGGTTTCCCCGCCCTTGCTCTTCAAAAAACACTTACCATGGCCACGAGTATGAATCATATTGTTGGTCGTAACTTCCCCCATTATAATACGTTCTTGATGCAGCGTTAAGCGTATAGCTATTGGTGTCTGCATATACTCCGTCAGCGGTATACCAAGCAGCTTCATATCCTATTATCGTCTGGTGTCACCGCCGGAATATAATTGACCCAGGAGCGCCGAAAAGAAAATGACCCACCCCTGTAGAATATTCTCCCTTTGAAGATACGGCTAATAGCTTCAGAGGGGAGACATATGCTAAGGAGTGGGACT
>Ga0207866_1000679_pt1 | contig 44035 bp, 64 predicted proteins | sample HigsolmetaAR203D_FD_184835 | JGI IMG/M metagenome (GOLD analysis project Ga0207866, IMG submission 184835) | Ionic liquid and high solid enriched microbial communities from the Joint BioEnergy Institute, USA - AR20-3-D (SPAdes) (version 2) ...
TCGACGACGATGGTCGGCACGGTAAGCGGGAATAGCATCCCGTCCTCCGGCTGCGGGTCGCCGGGACGCCACAGCTTGACATCGACCACCAGACCGTTGTCCTGCACTATCTGATCGATCAGTTCGTAGAGCTTGTCCATCCTCCACGTCACCGACACGACAGGTGAAGTGTCCGTGAGGAAGTCAAGCGGGCGTTGCATCACATAGATCGGCGTGCGCAACATTCTCATCACGTCGGTGATGTCGAACTTTCCGTCGGGTCCGACGATATCCCGCATCAAGAACGTGCCGAGCCACGACCGCCAATCAAGGTTCAGCGACGCTAGGTTGTTCACCAAATCCCATATGCCGGACTGCAATCGGAAAGTCTGCGTCGAAATCAGCCACTTGCACACCTGAATCGCGGTGCCGATAGCGTAACCGCGTGGCGGAAACTGAACCTGGATCGGCAGCAGAAAGTTCGGCCACGCAAGGATTTTCATGAGCCATGCGCGGTCGCCCTCAAGTTCCGCCACCACGGTGTCAGGCTCGTTCGGGAACCCGAACCTGTCTTTCGCCACCTTAATCCGACCGGACCACAACAGATTTCCGATTTCAATCGTGATCGGCACAACCTCGTCGTGGCAGCGCAGCGCCCAATCAGCAAGCGGGTCATCGCCTTTGAGTGTCAGCGAGCCTGTCTCGACGAGGAAGCGCGGGAACGCCGCGTTGAGCTGTATGTAGTCGTTCACCTCGCCACGCGGACGGTAGAACTTGTCGTAGATGGTGACGAGAATGTCTGTGGGAGCTGCCATTTCGACAGCAGCCATCATGTCTGCGGCACTCACCGCGACTCGCGCGTCACCCTGAAGCTTTCGCTTCAGTGTTTCGAGGTCTGCTATCTCTACTCTGGCCATGTCCGCAAGGGTGTCAGCGCGGCAACGATTTTCGACTCAGCGGTGCCATTGACAATCTCCACGGCTATCTTCGCCGGTGTGGGCGGCTCGCCAGATGGCTTGGGCGGCACCGGGTTTGTGAACCTGCCCTTGAGCAAGTGGTACATCTCTCCCTGTGGCGGCAGAATGCCGAACAGTGACTCGAACCATTCGAGTAATGGCGGAACATTGTTGTTCGTCGCGAAGCTGATCAGCTTGTCGATGAAATTCTGTACCGCGCTCAGCTCTTGCTCCGGCTGGTCCGGCGACAGGTCGACGACGCCGCGCAGCCGTGGAAGCGTCGTCAACAACGCAATCTGATTCTCTCCCAATGGTCCGAACTCGACGAACTCGCTCGAACCCGGTCCGTTCGCGATGCGAAACGTGCCGGGACCGTACACCAGATAACGCGGGTAGCCTTCGATGTCACCGAAATTCGTCACTGTGACAAAACCCTTTTGGGTGACAGACACGTTGTCACCGGCCTCAAACGCGTCAACCGACGGCGGAATCGCCTGCCCACCAATCAATTCCCGCGTACCGACACGGGCACCGAACCCAACGCCACGATTGCTGGCCCCGATCACCGAGCCGGTGCCCTGCTCGACGTACGAGAGCCGCGTGAACCGGCCACGCTTGACCTCGAACTTTCTTTGGTTAGTTGGTGTTCCGCACACCAGTGTCCAATCCTCCCACCACTGCGGAGGCACCAGCAGCGGCACGCGCTTCATCACAGTCTCCACACCACTGTTGAAGCGCGACAACGTAACCCAATGCCGCTCAATCGTCGCACACACAGCCGTCGGCGCATCGTCGTTGTCGTCCATACGACCCCAGATACGCAGAAATCCGTTGTGCGGGAACGGCCACTCCCAGATGTCGCCGAGATTGATTGTGATTACTTGATTGTCGGTGCCCGTAACACCCGGCGAGCCATCGGTGTTCGTCGCCACGGTCACCGAACCCTGTGTGCCGTCCGGCGTGAGATTCGACCCGTCCGCTGACGTCGAGATGTTCTGGAACGCCAAGTCACCGAGAAACGTTACGCGCCAAGGGCCGCCGTTCGGCCCGGTGACCTCGACATTACCCTCGCCGACGTTCGGTAGATCCTCAATCGCCGCCTGAACATCCTCAGCCGACGCATCGAAATCGATTGGGTCGGTGGTGACGTTGTCAACAGTGAAAGTCCAGGTGCCGCCTTCATATTCACCGTTGAAACCGATCACCTGCACCTCGTTGAGTCCGAGCAGACGATTACGAACCTCGACCTCACCGCTGCCCGGGAAGAACATCGCGCGACCATCCTTCACACCGAATTTCGATGTACCGTCACCGATGTACGTCTGCTTCCACTGCGGACCGAGAGAGTCGAAATCGTCTGCGCGCCTGAAACTGTCGCGCCGGTAGTTGTACGAGAACTTGAACACCGACACCGAATCGGTGCCGCGCCAGAACCCGTCATCGTTGCGCACGGTCCACGTGTACCTCTGCCGCAAACGCCTCGCCTGAGCGCGGAATTCACGCTCCGGCGGCGTCTTCGACAGGCGGACACGCGCAACCCACCTGCCCATATCCGGTGTCACATACACCAATTCGCCGGTCCGCTCCGGCGAGAACGAGTCGCGCCATTCCCGCAGTACCCGCCGAATCGCCGACGCAGCCAACTCCGGCTGAACAGGATTGGGCGGCACGGTGACCTCGACCTGTAAGTCATACTCGGCGGGGTCGTAAACCGTGCGCTGATACGTAACACCGTGCTGCCGTGCGCCTTTGCTGTCGATCAGCCTGAAAGTTGGTGTCAGACCGGCAACCCCGTCCACGAGAGCCACACCCTCTTGCACGCCAAGCTGAGGCTCAAGGCCACCGCTCAGACACCATTGGATCGTCCTATCCGGGCTGACATACAGCACCAGCGGCTCAAGGCGGCTCTTCAGAATCTCTATGCCGCGCCGCGTAACCCGTCCAGGTGGATACGTTTTCACCAGCTCATCCCCGCACCGTGAGCATTAACCTGCCGCTGCACATCGGCGGCTATCTGCTGACCATTGTCCTGACTCGACACGTTCATCTGCCCGATCAACGGCGCATTGCCACGCTCGCCAGAACCGTTGCCATTGTTGACATTTGCGAAGCCCTTTTCAATCGCCTTGGTGATGTCCTGCATCGGCACCTCCTGCTGCCCAGCCGACACAGCCAATTGCGGAGCAGCACCAGCCATAGCACCGGCGATGCGGAACAACCAGTTCTGCGACAAATCGCCAAGCGCAGAACCGTTGGGCAGGAACGTTTCTGTAACCCCCTGCACCCCGATACCGGCGGCCTGACCGGCGAAACCGATTGTGCGATTGATTAATTCCATCAACATTTGCGCACCAGCAGCCGCAGCCTGCCCCGCGATAGCCCCACCCGGTCCGGCGCCAGCGGCAGCCCCGGCAACACCAGCACCAGCACCAGCAGCAGACAGCGCACCACTAGCCATTCCCATCAGCCCGCCACCGAAGCCACCGAAGCCAGAGCCAGCTGGTTGCCAAACGCCTTGACCAGGCGAACGGCCTTGCGGCTGAACAGGAATCGACTCAGAGAACCCAACGCCCGGCAACAGCCCCATAGGACCACCCATGCCGTGCACCGTGCCCTGCGCGATCAGGTCACCGGCGCGCGAGTACAGCGGCGACCATGGTTGTGCCCCAACGGAAGTCAGCGGGCCACCTTTGCTCGTCGCCGGTAACGCCTGCTCAATCGGCAAATGCCGGTACTTCTCAAGTTGATTCAGATACGCATACGTGTTCGCCACAGGATCGTCGCGCCACGACGGATGAATACCGCCTTCCATCGCGAACGCTGGCTTCTGCTGAAACAGCCCGATCACGGTGTGCTCCGGACCCGTACCGCCTTGCGGCCCACCGGAAGCGGACGGGTTGAGGCCGCTTTCGCCCAGCGCATACGCGACTATCGATTGCGCTTCATGATCGCTGTAGCCGCGTGCGCGCGCCATCTGGTAGATCATGGCCGCGACGCTCGCCGGATCGTTCGGGTTGACAGCCGGAAACCCTGCTCCGCCACCGCTAATCTGTCCCAGCGCGCCTCCCAATGACAAACCGCGTCCACCGCTCGGGATCGGCGGGGCAAGCATGCCGATCAGCCCCTTGCCCGGCTCGCTCAGCCCGGCCTGCGCCATACCTATCTGCTTGATCGCCGACAACTGCCCCAGAAGCGGTGCCGCAGCGAGATTTGCGATGAACTTGACAAGGTTCTCAGCAAGACCGGCCAAGCCTTTGGACAACCCGAAATCGGCGTCGAGCACAGCACCTATCTGATCCTCGACGGCGGTAGCTGTGTTGGCAACCTTGTCATTCAGCTTCTTCCATTCACCCTGCTGCGCCTCGGCGAGGTTGCGTAGCGACTCGTCGAGCGCGCGCCGTTTCTGCGCCACATCGTTCTCGGCGGCGAGCAATTCGCGTTGTGTCGCATTGCCTTTGGCGCGAACCTCCAACAGCCGAAGGTTCGCTTCCTCAAGGGCTTCCTTCTTCGACAGAACATCCATCTCCGCGCGCCGAACCTTGTCGGGGTCGACGACGCGAGTACCGCCGGGTCCGAAATCCGTTGAGCCGAAATATGGTTGGACACCACCCGGCATGCCGCTGCCGAACTGCAACGGCCCGTTGATCGCAACATGCACATGGTTGGTGTGGTCGCCAGCGTTGGCGTAGGTCGAGTCCGGCGTCGGCTGCCCACGGTAGACCTGCCTGCCCGAGAAGCGCGGGTCGTGGTAAATCAGTTCTGCCAGTTGAGGTCCGAACTCTGCGCGCAGATACTCGGCGAACGCCAGCATGTTGTCGGTGTTGACGCCGCCACCCGGTGGCGCGAAATCCGCTGCCATGCCGGTCGAATGGAACGAGCCTGTATCTCCCGGGCGCAGACCGGAAGTCATTGTCAGACCGAACTGTTCGGCTATCTGCGCGATACGCAACAGGTCCGGGTGAACCCCTTGCGCGGTTGCCGGAAAATTCATTGCGCCAGAACCGATGTCAATCGGCAGGTCGACCTGCCATTCGTTCGGATCGAAGTACGGTGGCGGCTCGGAGTCGCCACCACGGCCCTTATCCGGCATAGTGAATGGCACGCCGGGTCCGCGACTCGGTTTCGGTCGCTTGAACACATCAGGTGCCTCGCCGACCGGCACCAACGCGCCCCCCTGCGCTTGATCGAAATCGACGTTGATCTTGATGCGACCGTCGGGCAGGCTTTCGACAGCAATCCCCACATCACGCAGTCGGTCAATAACCTCCTGCGAATTGTCATTCAGAACAACCTGTTTCGTCTCGGGGATCAGTTCGATGCTGTCCTTGATCTCGTTGTAGAGCTTGATCCGCTCGGACTGCATCTCGGCGTCGGCGGCAGCTTTATCGGTGGCTTCCGAAATGCTTGCGCTCAACTGCGGCAACGTGTCAAATGCCAAGTCGCTCATGAACGAACTCAAGTCGCCGAACGTCGACGACCATTCCTGATTCCGCTGAATCAGGCCGTCCAATGCCGTATTCGCCTCAGCTGCACCACGTTTCAGCGCCTTCGCCCAGCCGGGAAGCGCGGCGTCGGGAATCTTCGACATCACCGTGTCAACAGCGTTGACAACGGTGTCGACAGCCTTGAGCACATGAGCAACAGCACCGGCGCTGACCGACACAGCCCGCAGCAGCCCCGCCATCCAAGCCGAAATCGATCCTGCCGCAATGACTCCCGCCTGACCGACAGCGCCGAAAAACTCAATCAGTTCAGGCTTGTACTCCTGAATTTTCGTCAGCACACCGTCAAGCGCCTCGACCATCGTGTCGCCGCTGGCGTTGGCGATGCCTTCGATCATGTCGTAGAACTCAAGCTTGATGCCGTCCAGCGTGTTCGACAGGCCCTCAACCACGCCCGGCAGGCCCGCAACCTGCGCTTTCGCCAAATCCGCTGCGTGACCGGTCTTTTCGAACGATTCCATCAGCGCGTCGAACTTCTCGACACCCTCACCCGCTGCGATCATGCCGCCACGAATGCCGCGCGTTCCGAAGATGTCGGCCATAGCACGTTGGAACTCAGCGGGATTCATGCGATCAGCGGCTTCGCCTATCTGCCGCAACAACTCTCGCATACCGACGAAGTTGCCCTCGGCGTCGCGTATCTGAAGCCCCATCTCCTGAATCGCCTCACCGGCAGCCTTTGACGGAGACGCAAGCTGAATCAGCATGGTGTTCAACGCAGAACCCGCTTCAGCGCCCGTCAGGCCAGCGGAGTGGAACGCGCCAAGCGTCGCCAGAACCTCTTCAACGCTCAGCCCGAACCCGTGCGCCGTGGTGGCGACGTTCTTCAACGCGTCGGCGTAGCCAGCCATGTCGCCCGGCGCGCCGGTCACCGTCGCGGCCAGCAAGTCCGCGACGTGCTGCGCTTCGCGCGCGTCTAGCGAAAACGCTTGCAGCACAGACGATTGAATCCGCGCAGCCTCAGCTGCATCCAGCTGCGCCGCTGTCGCCAACTGCATCGAACCACGAGCCGCATCCATGGCGTCTTGCACGCTCATGCCGCCTTTGACCAGCTCAAGCATCGCCGTAGCCGCCGACGCTGCCGTGGTGCCGACAAGGTTGATGTCCGAGCCGAGGTCTTGCGCCAGCTTGCGCATCGCGGCCATCTCCTGCTCGGAAGCCTTTGTCACACCTCGGAATTCGTTGATGGTGCGGGAGAAATCGATCCCGTCGTCAAGGACTGACTTGAAACCCTCGACAACCTTCTTCGCGGCGCGACCGGCGATACCGACAAGCTCATTTCCCAACAGCGCCAACGCAACACCGGCGAGGAACGCTCCACCGCTCGACTTGCCAACAGCCATGAAAGTGCTCACCGGCCCGCTGCGCTGGCTCATGAAACCTTCGGTGAATTGGCTGAACGATGCCGACGCGGACTGCGCAACCTGTTGTCCGAATTGCTGACCGGTACGTGCCGCCTGACTCTGCATACGGCGCGAAAACTCTTGCGCCGCACGCTCACCAGCACCAGCGAATGCGTTCTCGGCCTGCCGGGCGGCTTCCTGCATAGAACCGGCGTCAAGTCGGGTCTTGATGTCGATACCGATAGGCACTAGCCAGTCACCAGCCTTCCAACAGGTTTGCGTATATGCGCGAATGCGCCCAATTCGCCCTCAGATCGATTCTGATGGGCGAATTGGGCGCATCCAGTGTCATCTATGCGGGCTACCTCCTGCGTTCCCGCTCAGCGCGTTTGGCGGCAATATCCATCTCCTGCCGCTCCCACACAATGCTCAACAGGTCGGGAGACCCGCCAGCGGCCTCAAAACGGCGGTACTTCTCTTCACCCCAAATCGCGATGAGCCGCAAAGCATCTCGCGAGTCGGGCAACAGAACGCCGTTGCGCCGCAACGGAAGCAGGAACAAACCGTTCTCGTCCTTGTCGCAATCCTCAAGCGACTTGTCAACAGCGTCGATCCGGCGCTGCACATCAGCCGAATAGAACTGTTTGTAGGTGATTCGGTAAACCTCGTCGCCGACACGGAAGTCGTAATGCGGCTGAAAGCCAAAGGCTTCCGCCAGCTCGTCGACCGCCTCGTCGAGCGTCGGAATACCCCGAATCGATTGACGCACTTCAGGTTTCAGTTCCTGAACCATGCTGACTGTGTTCCTCTCAATCTTCGATGTCCGCCATATCAAGCGGCCTGCCGTACGCTTCCGCCAGCAGCATCGCGCGGGCTTCCTTCATACGCCGTCGCGACTCTTTCTCTTTGCGTTCCCGAAGATCGGCGGAGACAACCGCGCGAAGCCAGGAACGCTCCTGAGTCATAATCAAACCCTCTACGAGAACGAGGAATTCGCGGCTACTGATCCTGCCGGTCAACCAGTCGCCGATACGCACGCCGCAGAAATTCCGAAGATCGAACTCAATCTGCGGCGCATAGTCGAGCCAAATCGCAAATGCCTCAGCGACTTTTGGGGTCGGCGTTCAACCTCGTCGTGAACTGATGCCGCATACGGTTCCAGACAATCTGAATCATCCCCGGCGGGCCACCGGCGTCAATCCAACGCTGATACTTCTCGTCTCCCCACACCGCGCGACCGATGTGCTCGTCGAGGTCGAACAGTTCACCCTTGTAGGTGCGCGGCTCCTTGTATGCGCCAACGATTGTCGTGTAACCGCCTTTGCCGTCGGATATCTGAATTTCCTCGCGGTCACACTCGGCGTACATCTGATAGACCTTGTTCAGCCGTTCACGCGTCTCGGCGTCAAGCAGTTCGCGGTAACGGATTTCGAATATCTCGCCGTTCAATTCGATCTCGTCGCAGATATCGAACCCGAAGTACTCGGCGTTCTGCGCGAGCGCTTCTTCGAGACTGAAGCGTCGCCGCTTATCGCTCATGGTGACTGTGTCCTTTCTCGAAATCGACTGTGTACGACTGTGATTGAGGCCCACCGGGGAGGGCCACAGTCAAACCCTCCCCGGTGGGAGACTTCAACCCGCTACGGGCCAAGGGCGGTAATCTCGTTGGACGGCAACGAAACTGCCGACAGCTGATTCGTACCGGTGGCGACAGCGCGGAACTTGTAATTGTCCCCCGGCGTCAAGTCCTTGACGCTCATCGTCACCGTCGGACCGACGATTGACGGCGTGCCGTCAAGGGACGCCTCCACCCATTCCAGCGGATCGTTCGCCGTGTCCGCCTGCTCAAGCACATAGGTGAACGGATCGTTCTTCCCCACAGCCTCAGCGAACGACACCGTAGCCTTGCCGCCAGCAACAGCGGAAGCTGTTGGCGCAGAACTGAACTTCGGATAACCGCCCAGCGCGCGCCACGCCGAGCCGTCGTAATGTTCCAGCACAGGCTTGTTCACGTACGGGCACGGCAGCACCATAAACGTCATGCGAACGCCGGTGCCTTCCTTACCTTCTCGCGCCCACTTGAACTCGGCGACGTTCGTCTTCGCGGCACGCGGAATGGTCCGCGCGAAGCGATGCTCACCGTCGAAACCGAACAGAATAAACTGCCGCTCAACGATTGTCGCTTCCATAGGCTTTGGAATCGTCAGGTTCGCGGTACCCACGTCGGGCACACTGACGAGCGGGATTTCGTTGACCAGATAGCGCACCAGTGGTGTCATTTCCAGTGCGACAATCTCGAACGTCTCACCCTCGCGAGTGATGTCGACGCGCGCTGGCCGCAGGGACTGCGCCACCGGGACTTCCTCCATATCCATGTTCGGATCGAACGAAATCCCGTCTGCGCCAAGCATACCCACATGGTAGAAACCGAGATTCGGCCCGTCGGCGGTCACCAGCAAGTCTTTGCGGACCTGACCGTCCTTCGCGTAAGGCGTGAAGTACCCGTCATCGCCAAGCCCCGCCGATGGATCGGCGAGATTCGTAGACGACTGAAGATAGTCCCGCACAAACACATCGGTGATGATGCCTTTGCGCACAGCCAAGGGGTTGATACCCGGCTGCAACACTTCGGCATACGATCCACCAGTATCAGGCAGAGCCATATCATGCTCCCTCGTGGTTTATGCCCGCTGTGCGAAACAGCTGGGCGTCCAACAACTTTGACTGTGTGAAACCTGGTGCGCAATCATTACGCAGCTTGATAGCGCCACGAAATGTCGTACTCGGTGACGAACTGTTCCACCGAGCCGTCCTCGCTGTACTGCACCCATTCGGTCGCCGTCTTCGTTTCCACGGTGTCCGGCATAACAACCGTTCCGTCGGGCAACACAACCGATTGCTGCGGCATCAACGGAGGACCGAACGCAAGGACACGCCTATGCACCAGATCAGCTGCATCCCTTGCGTTTTTGACCGCCGACACACCATTGCGGGCTACATCGAACACGTGTACCGCGTACACGCCGCGATAGGTGAGCTTGTCGTCGGACCCACCCGGCATGAGCCGGACCATTGCGTACGGATAGCCAGCGCCGGGAGGCTTGGTCGCACCAGCCTGAACGACTTCACTAATCCACTTAATAAGTGCCCCAACGCCATCCGGCGCCTTCCACGGCAACAGAAGCGGATCACTCATCGTCCATGTACCGCCCCTCACACCCGAACTGATCCGCCACTTTCGCGCGAATCGCCTGCGGATCGGTGTGTTTCGAGCCGTATTCGAGGATATGCGCATGCCTTGCCTTGTTGATCACGCGGCGTACCGGTCTGCGCTTGCTGTCCGTGAACGCTTCCCGCTCGAACGACTTCACATACTCTCTGGTGTCGACCGGCGAGATCGACACCCAGAAGTTCTCGACGTCATCCGCGCGGGAATTCAGTTGTGACTCAATTTCACTGCCGTACTCGCGATAGATGTCGTCAACAGTGAAACCAAGACGGTCCAGCGCGTCGCGCAACGCTGGCTCGTCCTCCCACGACGCCATCAGGACTTCTTCTTATCCTCCGGCGCCGCAGCGGGTTTAGCCACCGGCTGAGGCTGCGGCGCAACTGACTGCACCGGCTCCACGTAGCCACTGCTCACCAGCTGCTGCGCCTCAGCGCTGTTCGGAATATCGATAACCTCACCGACTTTGCGGAAATGCTTGACAGACTTGCCATCTGCGGCAGTCACGACAACCGGAGCGATCACACGGTAACGCATCGTTATTGAATCTCCTTACCAGCTACGCGATTTGCGTTTGCTGCCTCTTACACATGACGGTGACCTTGAATAGCTGACCGGAAGCATCGGTGAACGGTCGCATACCGCCATCCACCTCATAGATGATTCCGTTGTGCTGAATTTGACTGTCCGCCTTGATAGCCAGAATGTCCGGCACAGGCGGGGCTGTCAGTTTCCATGTCTCCGACGCGCGGTCGGTCAACGCCACCTGCTCCTGAGCGTTTAGCGGCCTGAACCGAACGCCCGCAACGGTTTTCCATTCGCTGTAGCCGACCGGCACACCCCAATCGTCTGTTGCGGCGTTCTCGCCGGTCAGCCGGTGCCTAACCTGAATCGAATCGTTGAGCATCAGTGCGGCAACAGAATTCGATACGGCTCCACCAGCCGCTCATTGATGACTCGCTCAGCGAAATCACCAGCACGCGGGTCGAACCATTCACGCTTCACATCGTCAACGTCATAGCGCTTCAAGCCACCGACGCTCACATTGCCCTTGGTCTGCGCAAAGCGATCAACGGCGTCGAGCACGGCAAGCCTGAAATCCGCCGCGTCCTCCTCGTCAAAACCATGAGTCATTTCGACGACGATATTGCTGTAACCCATCGCCCACACGCCACCGCTGCGCTTACGCAACCGTACCGGCGTGCGCTTCCCGGCGTTGTACGCCGAAGCGACCAATCCGCTCACGTCGAGCGAATGCCCGTTTTCCTCAACGGATTTCAACTCGACGAGATACATGGTCGGCAACACGAGAATGCGTGAACCCTCCCCGTCGAAAACCAATGTCTCGTCACGGGGAGGGGTCACGTGCCATTCGCAGTAGTTGCGCACAGCCGCCAACGCGTAATCGAGCAGCCGCTGAGTCTCAGGGTCGTCAGCAGGCAGCCGATTGTTCGTGTAGTCGGCCACGTCCTGCGGGGTTAGTTCAGCCACAGCGGTTTTCGCGCTCCGACTAGGCCCGCTTCACCGGCGACGACGAAGCTCCGTTAGCCACCGCCACAGCCGACAATGTACCGCCGGAGCTAGTGTCTTCAGCGGTCACAACAACGCGCACATAGCGGAAACCGGCTGGGATATAACCGACTTCAGCCACAGCATCGTCGTCGTCGCTTCCGAACTCGGGCAGCTCACCCTGAATTCGGTTCTCCGGCACTTCTTCCCAATCGGTGCCGTTGTCCGATTCCTCAAGCTTCACCGAGTAGGTGCCGTCGGTGATGGTTCCGGTCTGGAACACGAACAGCACCGAATCGCGAAAAGCGTTCTGATTCTTCAGAAGATCAACAGCCGTGCCGTTCACATCGCCGTCGGCGGTAACGTTTGTGATCTTCAGCGCCTCGTAGACGAGAGCGTGAGTGTAGAGGGTATACCTCATTTAACCTTTCACCCCCAATTCACCCCCAACGATTTTCGATGACGAACCGCCGCCACCCTTGTGGTGCAGAGGTTTACGAGGGGCTGACAGAGACCGACGCTCGTCCGGCTCACTCGTCGCCGTCTCCGTCTTCGGCGCAGCCTTCACCGGCTGCGTACGCTGCTGCGCGCGCTCAACGGTGCGCTCAACAGTCTCGAACATCTTTTCCCGACCCTTGACGACCGAATCGTCGTGCTGCACAAGCGTTCCGCGCTTCATCACTGCCGTGGAACCATCAGGCCGGGTATATGCGAATGAACTCTTCGCTCGTAACACAGTCATGTTGTGTGGCAAGCCTTTCCGAGAATAGACAGGGAGGCTGAGGGACCGTTTGCCAATCCCTCAGCCTCCCAAAGGGACTAGGTGACGTTCAGCAGACGGAACGCGTTGGTGTTCACAACGTCCGCGCCAACCCGGTAGTAGGCGTACCAGCCGCGCTGCCCGGTCGGGAACCCGTTCGTGGTGCCGAACAGGTGCGGAATGAACTCGACAGCCATGCCGAGCCGGTCAGTGATCACGTAGTTCTCGAAATCGCCGAACACCAGCACGTAGTTGTCCTGCGACGTGTTGATCACCCCGTCCATGGCCTCAGCCTCAAGTGCGCTGCGGCCCAACAGCATTGCGGGACGATCAGCGGACAGGTCGGTCCACAGTGAGCCGCCGTAGTCCTCGTTGAACTGCCGAATCAGGTTGTAGATCAGGTTGTTCGCGAGCCACGCGGCGTTCGCGCGGTGCCGCGCGGGCAGCGCTCCCTGAATCTTGTACACATCGGCGAGATCAAACGTGTCCGTGGTGTCCGACGGCAGAACCACAGTAGCGCCAGCGGATTTCAGCTTGGTGATCAGGCCGGTCGGCTGACCCGAGCCGGTGCCGTTGATCAGCGCATCGGCCTCAAGGTCCGTCTTGCCACCGGCAAGCAGACGACCGACCTCCTGCGCGACATTCGCCTCATCGGCAAGTGCCTCAATGGAAATCGGCACGAACCCGTCTGCCTTGTAGTTCGGGATCGTCGGCTGACTGAAGGTCGGCGCACCATCGGTGGCCTCGGATTCCTCAGCCGCCCAACGCCACTGGACATGCGACGAGGCAACGCCGTGCCACACATCGCCGGTCGCCACAACCTGCCGCGCAACCTGGCGGATGTCGTTGCGCACACCGCCGGACAGGATGATCAGCGTCGGGTCCAGCTGGAACGGAACGAGATAGCCACCCTTGGCGTCGGTCAGCGTGATCGACCGGAACCGGTCGACCTCAGCCAGCGCACGCTGTTCCTCAACGGTCAGCGTGTTCGCCCGGTTGCACGCCATCTTCGCCCACGCACGCATATAGGCAGGCTTCGAGGTATGCAGGATGAACTGCGCGATCTTCGCGTCGCGAGTGTCGAACTTCTCCAGCATATCCGTTGCGGCAGAACGGATTCGGTCGCTGGCGCCCTGCATCTTCTCAATCGCCGACAGCGCGCGCGAACGCAGCTCCTGCGACACATCGGACGGGTCACGCCCGAAAGTGCGAACCTCACTCAGATCCCACGGATCACGGAATCGGCAGTCCTCCACCGAATCCGGGTGCAGAATCGGGTCACGGTCGTACTCGTCGCTGCGCGAACCCGTTGTGCTGCCAGGAATCAGGCGCAATCCGCGAATCGACTTGTCCACGTTCTCGGCAGCCCGATTGATCCGAGCCAGTTCATGCTTGCGCTCAAGGCGCTTACGGTGCTCGTCGACCTCGTCGAACTCATCGCGAAGTTCGATGAAGTACGCCTCGTCCTCCGGGGTGAGGCGATCAAGTTCGTTGAGCCGCTGCATTTCTGCACGAATCTCATGCAGACGGTTCACGGCCTGCGAATGGGTCAGGGTCGGCCCAGCCGAGCGGCGCTCGTCGTCGTGACCCTGATCGCCGCCGTCATTGACCGGCAGGTCTTCAGGCATCGTTACCTCCGATTGGATTGATGGACATCAACACTTTTCGTGAACGCACCAGTTCGCGAGCAATCGTTGTCTTGGTAATACGTTCACGCGGTTGCGGTTTCGACGGGTGCTTACCGGCTGACAGGGAATCACGCTGGCGCACAGCGCGTTCGCGGTGACCCTGATCAGTGGATCGCGGCGCGTCACTACCTCTCGCTGAGGGCGACGACGGGTGCTCCCCGGCGGTGTCGCGTGAAGCCACTTGCGCGGACTGCTGTTCCGCGCTGGCCTCCGGCACCGTGGCTTGCGGCGCGTCGTCCGACCTCGACTGTGTTTCCCTGGACTTGCCCACAGCAGGCATCGCCCAAAGTTTACGTGCCAACGCAACGCGCGTCTCGGGATCGCGGTCAAGCTCCGCAAGATCGATCACCTGCTTGCCGCGAACACTCACCGACGTCTCGCTGTACGCTGGCCAAACCACCGGCCCCATCTCGGGAACCCGAAGCTCCTGCAACGTCCGAATCGGCAACTCTTCCTCCGGAACATCGCCGCTCCACGTACGTCGCAACTCGCTCAACAACTCGTCCTCGTCGCGAATTACCTTGCCGTCAGCGGTCTCCCACTTCTCACGCACAACCGAAAAGCGGAAACTCATGCCGCGCACAGCTTTAGCGGCGATAGCCTCCCGCAACGGCTCAAAAAACAAGTGCCGGAATATATCAGCGACGATATGCGCACCACCCTCAGGCGCCAGCTCCGGGTCCACTTCCTCGCGCGCGAAACGGAGGTTCGCAATCGGGAACGATCCGATCAGCGGGTGGCGACCGTGGTCGAACTGCACAATTGGCGGATTCTCCCGGAACGACTTCCGCATCGCGCCGGGCGCAATACGTTCACGGAACACGCCTTCCCAGCTGTCGATGACAGTCATGCGATTGAACACAGCGCCGTAGCCGTCGAGGGTCCAGCCGTCGCCTTCGATCTCGCTATCGCCGTTGTCCCGCAACGCAAAAGGCGCCTGTCTGATACCGCTCCCCGCAGGGACCGCGCTGCGACGTTCGATCTCGCTCAACGGACAATCCTCCCATTGGTCGGGGCCAAAGCCCGATTCCGTTGCGGCTCATCATCATCCTGCTTACCCGTGCCCGGCTGCGAACCCGGCTCCATAAGCTGCACACTGGTCAACCCTGTGTGCTCAAGCAGCCGCCAATCCTGTGCCGTAACGGCTTTCACAACGGACTCCGGCGTGTATCCAGCAGTGATCAACTTGTTGATCGTCTCTGCCTCAATCTGCGCGATTTCGGCTGCATCCTTCTCGTCCTCGCGCAGGAACGGCACACCCGTGGCGTCGTACCACAGCCGGTGCATACCGCGCCGACGAGGCTTCGGCATGATCACTTCCAAGCTGCCAGCAGCGTTCTCCCACAACGGATGCATCGTCGCATCGGCGAACTTACGACGAGCCTGCCCGAAGTTCGAGTAGGTGGCGTTCGCCAAACCCTCTGAGAAACCGGCGATTACAGGCGGAACACCAGCCGCTGCGGCGATACGCGTCTCGCCAGCGCCGCGAACCTCCTTGAAGTCCACCTGCCGCAGCGTGGCGCCGACAGGCACAGGGTCCGCGCCGGGCGCCAAATGCAGTGTCTTGTAAGCGTTGTCGACACCTGTGTGGCGTTCTTCCAGGAGCTCCTTGAACGCCTTGATCTTTTCCAGCGTCATTCCCGGCTGGTACTTCACGATCATGTTCGGCGTAGCGCCCTGATCGAAGAACTTTCGTTGATGCCGAGTCATCGCGTGATCGGCCCACACCTCGCGCAAAACCGGTGTAAGCCAAGACATTCCGCGATACGACGCCAGCGGGTCCGGCACCGGCGCGAAATGCGCAACCTCGTCTACGTCGAGGAACACCGGCTCCGACTCACCGCTGTTGACACCACCCTCTTGGTAGATGTAACCGACTCTGCGGTAACCGATTTGGCCGCCACCGACAGCACCGGGACCACCGTACACAGCACGAGGCTCCAACACGATATGCACCCAATCGGGACGCAGCCGCACCAGCTCATCGCCGTTGCGCATGATATACGCGTTACCGGCAAGATCGGCGTCAAGGATCATCGCCACCAGCAAGTCCTGCGTCGTGCCGCCGCTCCAAGGACGTTGCAGCAGACGAAGACTCGGATCGTCGGCCCACAGATCGGATGGCTTGCCGTCAATGATGTTCTGCCACATAAAACGCACCGACGAGAACACCAGCATTCGCACCATCTCGCACGCGAACACCGGCCCGCTTGCCGCGTACGCGTTCGTGGCCAAACCGACGAACGTGGACGAGGGAGGCTCCGTCGTCTCACCGCCAAGCGATTGCTGAACGGCGCCTCCGGTGAACAAATGCCCAAAACCGTTGTAGAAGAACTGGTTATACAGGCTGATGTAGTCATCCACCGACCCGAAATCACGGCTACTCTCGCCGAGCAACCGGCCACGGATACGTTCTAACAGGTTCACAGCCTCAGACCGACCTCAACATCGGACCATTACCGTCGTTGCCTTTTCCCGTGCCGCCCTTGTTTTTTGGGTCGTACAACAGACCCGACACGAGCAGCACCAGGCCCCCACCGACGATCAGACCGGCGGCGACACCGAAGTGCAGAACAACTCCGGTGATAATCGCCGCCAACCCGACTACCGCCAGCAGCCCAGACATGTTGTTGATCACCACTCTCCAATCTTGTTGCGCCACATCACATGTACAAGCCCCACACTTCGCTGTCGTCCGGCGCGTTCGCCAGCGCACGACCCAAAGCCATGATCAGCGCCACAACGCCGTCGATCTTGTCGCCCGCATTCACTTTGTCCGGCTTCACATTCCCCGCCGGGTCCATCTGGACAGCGAAATTGTCGATCATCCAACGCAACACGGGATTGCCGCCGTGCCGGATGATCGGCCTGACCGGGTGCCCATCCTCGTCGAGCTGCGCACCCATTTTCACCAAACGTTGAAAATCCTTGGTAGGCGCAGACATTGACGCATAACCCTGCCGCATCATTACCATCGGTGCGCCATCGTTCACCAAGTCATTCACCAATTCCTGCGCGTGCCAAGGGTCGTACGCAATCTCGGCAACCTCGAACGTCGACAAATCCTCGTCAATCTGCTTCTTGATGAAGCGGTAGTCCGTGACATTGCCCGGCGTCGTGCGCAACCAACCCTGCGGAACCCATTCAGTAGACGCAGCATTCGCGGTCCGGTCGTCGAGGTTCACCAGATTCTCCTCCGGCGTCCAGAACCTCGCCAGCACATCGAACGCGCCGTCATCCATGTCCGGGAACACCCACACCAGAGCCGTCAAGTCACTCGTCGAACCAAGGTCCAGCCCGCCATAACACAACGCTCCCTTGAGCTTTCGAGCGTCGACCATCGCGGCGTTGACATCCCAATCCTCGACATCGATGAACCGGAACTCCTGCTTCGTGCGAATTCCCAAGTGCAGCCGCAGATATCGCGCCAACGCAGCCGGTGACTCCTTCGCCTTCTCGGCCTCGCCGAGCAAGTAACGCTTCGTCGGGCTGATACCGAAGCCAGGATTGGCACTCTTGATCGTCTTGATCGAAAACGGGTCGAAATCAGGCGATTTCGCGTCCGCAGCGAACACAACACCGTAGGTGGTCGGGTCTTTCAGCACACCGCTCGCCAGCTTCTCAATGCGGTCACGCTTCACGTCATACGGCGTATGACGCTTACCGGCGTCCGCCGTCGTGATGTACATGATCAGCGGCTGAGTCCTTGAGCCAGTACCTGTTTCGAGCGCGTCGATCAACGTCATCTCCTTGTGCAGATGAAGTTCGTCGACGATGCCGCAGTGAATATCCGCACCGTGCTGCGCATCTCCCGCATTGGCGACAGGCTGAAAATACGAGCCGCTAGCGGGGTGAAGAATCTTGTACTTGTAGGGCTTCAGGTACGCACGCAGACCAGACTTGAGCACAAGCTGTCGCATCGGCTCGAACACGAACGAAGCCTGATCCTTTGTCGTTGCGGCACTCAGCACTTGGGCACCGTGCTCACCATCGGCGCCAGTCATGTACAGCCCGATACCACCGGCAAGGGTGGTTTTCCCGTTCTTACGTGGCAGGTCCACGTACATCAACGTGATCACGCGAACCCATTCGCCCGTATCCGGCGACTTCGTGATCCAACCCGCCCACGGTGCAATGACATACGCAACCTGCCACGGGTCAGGCTCGAACACGTGACCGGCCATATGACCCTTGGTGTGCCGCAGCTGCCGAAAGCTGTTGATCACCTTGTCAACCCGCTCAGGATCGAACCGATAGCCGCGCGCCGCAGACACTTTCACATAGCCCGGCTCCGGCGTCTTAATCAACGGCGGACAGTCCGGCACCTTGTAGCCGCGCGACTCCATATACCACGCGACCTCCGGACTAATCTTCAACGCGTCGAGATCAGCTTCCGCCCAAGCCTTTTCGATGCTTGTCTGCCCGCTGGCGCGACGACTAGCACTTCGCGTACCTGTGCGCGCACGACTCCGTTGACCCGCCATCACACACCACTGATAGCCAAGCCCCTAGTCGAGCAAGTAGGCGGCGATGCTGTAAGCAATCTCATCCGCATTGTCATGCGTAACCCCGATCTGCACAACGTGCGGAAGAACCTGAGACACAGACACATTCGCGACTTCGCCGACGCCTGGGTACACGGTCAGCACATGCGTGCCGACACTCGCCATCTCAATCGACTCCACCAGATCAAACGTGCTGTCGCTCAACACATCTACGCCAGACAGCTTAACCTTGATCTTCGGCGAACCCTCGTCGTCGACTTCCGACACGTTCACAACAAGCTGAATACCGCTCGCCTTGTAGCCACGAAGCTGCACAGGAGCAGGAGCCTCAGTGCGCACCTCATCCGCCAGAATGATCAGCGAACGAGTCGCAGCCCCAAGATGTTTCACGATCGGTTCCTCAGACACCTTCGAATCCTTCCCTACGAGCCAGCGAACGGGTTGTCGGCGTTCGGCTCACCAGTACCCGTCGACGGTCCAGCCAGTCGCATTTCAGCCGAAGGCGTCAAACCGAATTCGGCGCACAACGCGCGAAACTCCTTAGCCGACTCACGCTCAACCTTCAGCCACGGCGCCTCAACGATACCCTGACTGTTCTTCCCAAGCACACCCTTCTTCTGCCGAACATCAACAGCCTGCCGCCAGACAGCGTATGTCTCGCAAAGCATTTCAAGCGCAGGACCATCGATGTCCTTCAACAGGCCAAGTCTCGGCAGTTCCTCACACACCCGGTCCCACAGCTCAAGCGCAATGGGAGACAAGTGCTTTGGCCGCTTCGGTGGCTTGCGGGTGAACGCTGGCGGCGTCTTGATCTTCCGACCACCGCTATCGCGCCCATTGCCCCTACCTTCGATCAGCTTCAAGTTCGCATGACGAGGCTTCGGTGCTGCCATCAGACTACAAAACCTTCCATTCTCCTTGTGCGCCAGAGCGTTTAGCCCGCTCAGGCGCCCCTGCCTTGTGCCGGAGGCTGATACTCGAACGAACGCACCAGGAGGCGGCGCGACGACATATTCAACTTCCGAAGCCATGGATCAGATGTCGTCGTACGCACAGACCTGGCTTTCGATTTAGTTTCACGCCAACGCGGCGACCTGCTATGCAGCGCTATCATGCCGGGATGAGCAACCACGTTTCTGCACCGGTAACCACGGTCGGCGAGATACTGCCCCAACCAATCAGCAAGGCGCGAAGCGATTCCCAAACCCTGATAGTCAGGCAGCACCACCAACCGATGCAGCATTTTGATGTTGTTCGTACGCGGGTGGCTGAAGTGCCGGTAAGCCACGAAGGCGCACAACTGATCATCTACGGTAGCCACGAAACACTGCGCCGCAGAGACTAGCTCCGAACTCAGATAGTGGTGTCGAGCAAACACTCGCCAAACATCGCGCTTAGCTTTGAAGACCTTGAGGTTGAGGCTGGGTCGGGGTTGAACCGACCTCCACGAAAACTCTTGGGCAGCAACGTCATACACCCAATCAGGTTGCAGCCAATCAACCACGTCATAATGGCAGGTAACCGCCACCAACCGGCGATTCTCGACACCCCGAATCGCCTTCTGCACGCTGTGCGACGCAACCCGCGCCACCTGCCGGTCGACAACGCTCGTGAACTCGTCAATAACCACAAGGTCTTCCGACTCAGCGATAGCGCGCGCCATATCAACGCGGAACTTCTCGCCATTACTCAACGTCGAGTACGGTCGCAGCCACGCCGGAACGGTGCCGAAACCAACGCTTGTCAACAGGTTCGTGATATCGCGAATCGGCATGCCGGTCGGGAACTGATCGATGACCGGCGCATCATCGGACCAATCAAAACGCTCCCGCACCAGATCGCCCCAAATGCGTTTAGCCAGAACGCTTTTCCCACTACCCGACGGCCCGACAATAAGCCCGACGCGCCAATCAGCGTCATCAATCGGCAAGTCATGCCGCCACGACAACGCCAACTTCTCGTCAAGGCTTACATCGAACATGCCCGACACCTGCTGCGCCCTGGCGCTACGCGGCGGATCAACCGTCAAATCAATGTCAACCCTCAACGCCCTAACCCCAGCCTGCCATTGACGTTCTCCCTCAACTGCTCTCAGACACGAAAGCGTCCGTCGTCGTGCTCCAAGTGCTTCCGACGCCAGTCGTCGTCGCGGTACGGCTCCACGATCCGTTCACCGCGATACTCGACATAGGCACCGTACTCGTCAAACCCGTAGGTGCCCGGCGCATCCCACGGCTGCGAACGATCCACGACAAGCTCACCCTCGACCAACTTGGCGAGCGCTGCGGCCTGCCGGATCACATAGTGCCCCGAACTACGCGTAGCGACAGCCTTGAAGGCGAGCCACAGACCGGCGGCGGTGTCCCCGATGTAGAACGGCAACATGCCACGATCACCCCAGGCGCGAGCCTGGGCAATCACATCGAAACTGCGTTCATCGTCGTCGGCCCGCAGCGAAACCCACACCACATCAAGGGCTTCGGCTACCTCGGCCGGGTCGATCCCCCACCGCTGCCACGCGTCGGCCCGATGGTTGTCGATGATGACATCGAACCGGCCCTTCGGAATGTTCACTACCTCTCGGGAGTGGCGCTCCTGCAACACTTTTCCGTATTGCAACCACTTCCATAGCTGCTTGCCGTTATGCAGTCCCAGTACCGGGTCATTCTGCTGGTACCACTTCTCCACGCAGTGGCCCTGCTCAGCGAGCACCATCCCCGCGTACGCCGGTGCCACATACTGCCCAAGCTCCAACACAATCATCGGTACTCAACCCTGCGCTCGACGCGGTTGTCCTTATCGCAGAACACAACCCGCGCACCAGGGAACGCCTCGGCCTGCCGGTACGCGATCACCACACAACGATCACCGACCACACCCAATCGAGCGCCGCCGCCGTTGAGCGTGAACACACCGGGAGTGTCGCCAGGCAGAACGTATGTCGTCCAGCGGCTTCCGTTGTTGAGGTTGACCACATCAACCTGCTCATAGGGCCTGATATCGACCTCGGCCAGCAATTCTGACGCGATGGTGACGCTGCCGACATAATCCACGCTGGCATCGGTCACGTGCAGGTTGTGCAGCTTCGCTGCCACGAACGTTCTCATGAGACTTGCTCTTTCGCTGGCGGCTGATACTCAAATGAGCGCACCACCAGGCGTCGGCTCGACAACGCTTGCCGCTTCAGGCTGCGGCTCTTCGATGTCGTCCGCACAGACTTGCTCCGCGAGTGTGTCTCACGCCAACGGGGCGACCGCGAGTACAGCGCGATCATCGCCGGGTGTGCCACGACATTGCGGTAGCGATAGCCCTGATCAGCTAGCCACTGCCCAAGCCAATCTTCAAGCCGCGACGCGATTCCCAAGCCCTGATAGTCCGGCAGCACGACCAGCCGGTGACCCATCTTGATATTGCGGGTCTTGGCGTGTGGGAAGTGCAGGTAGCTGGTGAAGGCGCACAGTTCGCCGTCTACGCACGCCACGAAACACTTTGCGGACTTCGCGATTTCGGAACTCAGATAGTGGTGTCGCGCAAAAACCTTCCATACAGAGGTCGAAGCCTCGTGGACTGTGAGCCGCATGGCCGGTCGGGGTCGAACCGACCTCCACGAAAACTCAAGCCGCGTAACATCATAGACCCAGTCCGGCTGAAGCCAATCGATTACATCGTAGTGACAGGTGACGGCGACGAACTGCCGGTTGCTGCGCCTGATCATCTTCTGAACACAGTGGGAGGCAACGCGAGCCACCTGCCGGTCGACCACGCTGCTGAACTCGTCCACCACAACCAATGAGCCATCAGACTCGGCAACGGCACGCGCCATATCGGTTCTGAAGCGCTCACCGTTGCTCAAAGTTGAGTAGGGACGCAACCAGGCCGGTACCGTGCCGAACCCGACGCTCGTCAACAGCGCCGTGATGTCCCTGATCGACATATCGCGTGGGAACTGGTCGATGATCGGCTTGTCGGTCCACTCAAAGCCATCGACAACGCGGTCACCCCAAAGTTCGCGAGCCAGAACGGACTTGCCAGCGCCGGAAGCCCCAACCACAAGACCGACCTGCCACGGCCTCTCCTCGATGGGCAGGTTGTGTGACCAGCTGGCCGCAAGCTTGTCGGTCAGAGGTACATCGAACATGCCCGACACCTGCTGCGCCCTGACGCTACGCGGCGGATCAAGCGTCAAATCAATGTCAACCCTCACATCAACGCCCTAACCCGAAACCCTTCTGCATCAAGGCGTTCCAGTAGCAGCGTCTGCTGCGCCTCAGTGTCACACTCAACAACAACCCCGAACACCACCGGCGGCTCTTCGATTGGAGCATCGCCGTCAACAATGCTCCCCGCCAGCAGCTTGTCGAGGTCTTCGTCGGTGTAGCCGGTGCCGGACAGGTCAGGAAGCTCCTGCAACAACTCCGCCAGCACCTCGTCGTCGTACCCACCCAGGTCGGCTGTTCTGTTGTCTGCCAACACAATCCGCTTCGCGGCGTCCTCGTCGACATCGATAACGAAGCACGTCACCCGATGCCACCGCTCATCGTCGGGGTACTTCTGCACAAGCTCACGGAACGCCATCACTGTGTGATTGCCCGCCAGCACCTCGTTCTCGCGCCCGGTGTGAGTCCCCCTGTTCACGACAACGGGCCGATACTGCCCATTTGCCAGCAGGGAACCGACAATCGCATCAACCTTGCCTTTGCGCGGATTACGTTGGTACAGACGCAATTCCGACGGCGCGAACGCCTCAACCGCATATTCGCTCATGGTGACTGTGTTTTCCTTTACTTCCTCTGTGCGCCAACAGTTCTGGCGCGACCTCCTACGAGCCTACCGCCTCTGGGCGGCAACGCTTTCCGCGCACCTCGCTACGCAGCCGCCAAATCCATTGGCGCGCAGCAACGTCCCGACACGTCGAGGCGCACACGGAAAGCGTTGCGCGGCAATGACTCCCGCGCCCACGCTGCTGCCGCTCGCGGAAGTCGTTGCGGCACAACGCAACCCGACCTCGCCCCGGCCGCGGAAGTTGTTGCGGGACAACGACTTTAAGGGGCCTTCCAGAGCTGATCGCGCAAAAACGGAGGCGCGGGGCGGTGTCGCCTCGCCGGGGCCCCGGAGCTGAGCGCGCAAAAACGGAGGCGCGGGGCGGTGTCGCCTCGCCGGGGCCCCGGCGAGGGCCCCCCTCCCCCCTATGTGAGCGCCAAATGCGTTGGGCGGCAACGCTTTTGGTGCACCGGGGCGGGAAATGCGTTGGGCGGCAATGGATTTGGTGGCTGCGTGCGCGCGCTGGTGGGCGGGCGGCGGAGGCTGGGAGCCGCTGCGGTGCAACGGGTTTGGCGTGCGGCGCACGGGCTGGCGCGTTGGGCGTCGGGCAGTGTTGGGCGGGCGCGAGTTTGGCGCGCAGCCCGCGAATCCCGTTGTGCCACAACGCTACTGGCGGCGTGTAGGGCCGCAGAGCGTCGGTCGCGTTGCAGCACAATGCGTTTCGACGCTGCTCGCTGTATCGCGTTGGGCGGCAATGGGATTCGTTTGGCTTGTGGCGCAGTGCAGCGCGTCGATACCCGCCTTCGACCCAATGCCGTGTCATGCGCTGCACTGCGCTGGCCTGCCTGCAGCTACGTGCTGCTGGACTCGAATCGCGTTGGGGCACAGTGCGGTTCGGCTCTACTGTGCTGGAATCCGTTGCGGCTAGCCCATTTTCGATTTTGGCCCCGATGCGGCCCGCGCCCGTGCCCGTGCCCGTGCCGGGTGACCGGGGTGGTGACTGCTGCGCTGTGCCGCAAGGCTTTTGGTTCAGCGTCCCGTTGGTTGGCTTGTGCGCCAATGGGTTTCGCGTTGCGCGCTCTGCGGTGGCAGCCCCGCCGGGCTGTGCGTGTGCTGTCGTGGGTTGCGTTGTGCGCGTTGATGTTCGGCGCGCTCATGTGATGATTCCTCTGGCGCGCTTGATGTCTTCGTTGGTTTTCTGCCTGTGGTGTTCGCGGCACAGGCTTTGGATATTGGTGACGTCATAGCGTCGGTGCGGCGCTTCCGCTATGGGGACAATGTGGTCAACTTCGTCGGCTGGCCGGTTGCATTCGGGCCATTGGCACCACGGGTTGTCGGCGAGCCATAGTTCGCGCATGCGTCGCCATCGGTAGGTTGAGCCGTTGTGGTGACTGCCTGTCCATGCGGGTCGGCACGGGCAGCGGTCGCCGTCGTATGTCTTGCGACAGGTTGGGCAGACACGTGGTGGCCGTTTAGGCATCGTGGTTGCTTCGCTACCTGATGAGCGGGTTGGGCGGCAGCGTTGCGAGATCGACTTGGCCGCTTGGGTTGTGCATGACGGTGAACCCGTACTGTGAGCCGGTATGCCGTTGCACGACAACGTCTTTGCGCGTTTTCGCCAAGTGTTCCATGACTTGGGCCATGTGTTCGATGATACGCGCCACTTCGGCGGTGGACAGTGCCCGAAGCCGTTCTGTCACCGTCTGTTCGGCGATGGTCGGGTTGGTCATGCGCTCGAAGATGGAGCGCCGTGGGTCCGGTGTTGTCATGGCACGTACAGCCTCGGCTCGTCGGGTGGTGTGCAGCTGTCGCACCGTCCTGCTGCGTCGAGCTGGTCGGTGTGTGCGCCGCATGCCCGACAGGTGTCGGACCAGAAGTTCTCCTGTATGTGTGCCCGCATATCGTCGAGTCCTAGCCTGTTGTGCGGGCAGCGTGGATTCAGTTGGGAGACAGTGGATATGAACATGGCCGCGTCGACGGCTGAGACGCCGTCGACTGCTGGCAGGCTGACCAGGTGCTCGCTGGTGCACGCCGTTTTGTTGCAGCGGATCACGTATGTTGTGGGTGCTGCGGTGTCGGCGCCGTCGGGCTGTGTTGGGACGCCGAGCATTCCGTGGTTGTCGAGTAGGTCGACGATTGCTGTTGCGACTTTGCGCCGCAGTGTGCGCACGTGTTCGTTGTCGTACGCGAACGGCAGCATGTTGATGGTGCCGTAATCGGGGTCGGGCAGCGCGATGAGATGTTCGTACAGGAGGTTAATCGCGTTGTCCCGCAGTTGGTTTGGTGACTGTGTTGACATGGGTGCGGGCTGCTTCCCATTCGGTGAGTAGTTGGTTGATGCGCCGGTGTGCGGCGTCGTCGAGTTTACGTGCCTGTTCGGGGCCGAGTCGTGCGCGCCGGAACCGGAGTCGTGTCAGTTCGTTGACGATTCGCACCTGAAGGATTTCGACGTCGGTTGGCGCGTCCATGTTCGTTGAATCGGTGTTGTGGCGGGATGCCTCGCCGTCGAGGCGGTGGGACGGTCGAGGCATCCCGCTTGCGCCCGAGAGTTATGGCGAACAACTTATGGCATAGTGGTGCCGCTGTTGCTCGTTGTGCAAAATACCTCAGCCTGAGACGTTTTGCCACAACGCTGTGTTCAGCTCTCCGGCGTGTCCTCGTCGCAGTACCGGCAAGTCCAGCCGTAGCGCCGGTGGTAGACGAGTGCTTCACCGCACAGTTCGCACGTGTTCGGTTCGTCGTCGTACTGGCTGCTCATGCGTTGGCTGCCTTTCGTTTTCGCCCGCCGAGCGGTCGTCCTCGCCTGCCGGGCTTGGAGCTTTCCTCACGCGCTTTGCGTGCGTCGGCCACACGATATACCGGTTTGTCGTGGGGGCTGGTGCGTGCCACACCGATTCGTCGATTGTCTGGGCGTAGGTAGCCAGCGGGTTTGAGTTTGCCGACTTTTGGGTCGGCCCAGTGGTAGAGGGTCCGCATCGGCACGGGTGTGCCGAGCATGCGTAGTACCCGGTGGATTTCGGGAATGGTGCAGCGATAGCTGTCGGCGCGTGCGAGTAGGTGGTTGATGAGTTGTTCGACGTTGTGTGTGGTTCCGCATGCGGGGCAACGTACTTCGATTGCGCCTCGTCGGGCCATGAGTCGTGTGCCGCAGTCGTGTCGGTGCCCGTTGCAGTCGCCTTTGCATCGGCTGTGGTCGGTGATGATGGTTGGGCAGGGTCCGCAGAACTGGGGCGGTATGGGCCGGTTGATGAGGACGAGTGCTGTGCGTATGTCGTCGCGCAGCGTTGTGAGCAGTTGATGGCTGTCGCGTTGTGCGGCAAGGTGCTTGATGTGTGTCGCCAGGAACAGCGCGTGGACTGTCGGTGTACGCGGTACGCGGGGTCGGGTGGTGATCGCGATACCGTTCGTGGCCGCGATGTTTTCGGCCCAGCCGCGTAGCGTGTCCTCCAGCTTCGCTGCCAGCGCTGACGCTTTCGGGTTCAGTTGCACGCCTTTGGTGTCCGATGGTGTGCGCCGTGCGTTGTCGCCGAGTTTCACGTTGCCGACGGCTGCGTCGTGCAGGTAGTCGACGATGGTGGGTGCGCGAAGCAGGTGTTCGCGTAGTGTGCGCTGGCAGTCTGCGCACAGGTAGGTGGCGCTGTCGGCGTGGCAGTTCTCGCAACGGGTCACAGTGTGGCTCCAAACGCTATGGGTTCGACGCTGAGAAGGTCGTAGAACGACGAAAACGGCCTGCCGCAGTCGAAGCATCGTGGCGGACCCTGTTCGTGCCTCTGCGTGGCAATCAGGGCCACATACGACTCCTGTGCGCGTGCGACTACCGCGTGCAGGCAGGTTTCGCACAACGTGTAGGCACGGTCGCCGTTCGGGTCCAGTTGCGCAAGCGTTGCGCACCTGTCGAGCGCGTGCAGCCGCACAATGTAGCGCGCCGGACGCGTGCAGGGTTTCAGCCCCTCGCACGCGATTTCGATGGCTGAGACAAGTTCGGCAATGGATGTCATTGGTCGGGCAGGACTTTCACGTTGGTGGTGACAAGGATGATCGCTCCGGGCCTCTCGCCCGGCTCGGCGTAGCGTTTGCGGCTGTGGGTTTCGACGACCTGTGAATCGTCGTGCCACACAATGCCGGTCAGCGCGTCCTCAATCGCGCGTACCAGCTTCGACAGGTCCGGGTACTTGGTGTGCGCCGGTGTTGTCCTCTTGGGCAGCGATTTCGGGCGTTCACGGACGAATGTCACGTCGAGCATGACAGCGCCTTCGAACATCGGCAGCGGACCGTGATGTGCTTGCGTCCCATGCGCGCCGCGACAAATCCGCCCGTCGCGGCGCGCAGGCGTCCCATTAATAGCCGCTCCGCTACCGCTCCGCGGGGTAGCGCGAACCGCTTCGCGGTCCGCGCAAGAAGGCGTCCCATGCATACCCATCTCCGAGCTGAATGCCCTTCTACGCCAATGTCCCTGCATTGCGGCTCGGGCACAGTACGCAACCTTGTCGCGCCATTCCTTGAGTCCCTTGGTCTTGTCGTACAGCGAGCCGTAGCGGTTGCGGATGATGTTGCCCTGCTGTACAGGTTGTCCGGCGACGATGAACTCCACTGTCTGATGATGGTTTCCGTCGTCGTCGACCCACACCGAGGCGGGTGCCCAATCCCACGGGACATGTTCGAAACCTCTCATCGTGTTCCCTCTTCTCGTTGAGTCATGCTGTCCCAGCAAACTTTCCGACTGTCGGTCGCTGACTGTGTTCTGGACTGAGTCAAATATTTCACTCTCACGCGCGAAGTGTTTTGAATAATTGGAACAATTGGAACAATTGCAGGTCAGAGGCCATTTCGGTGTGAAACATTTAACGCGTAATGATTCCAAAAGTCCCGAACATTTCTCTCTAAGGGCCTTCGTGACACGATTTGAAACGATTGGCCTTCCAACGGGGTCCGCACACCCTCAGCCGGGGTAGTCTGGCAAACACCACGCTGTCTGGTGCGGCTTGCCCGGCTCCGGCCTGTTGATGATCTTCACCCGCAATCGTTTCCGCGCGCGATGCAATCGGGACTCGCTGATGTCGGCCTGCGCTTTCGCGTCCTGCTTCACTCGCGCGCTCGGCGCTGGCTGCTCAATCTCCAGGTAGCGTCGGAGCCATTCCACATCGGCGTTGCCGGTCACAACGTCCTGATCCTCGCTGTCTCCACCGAGATCGGCGATGGACAGACTTGAGGGACCGATGATTTCGAATCGCGGTAGCTCGGTGAACTGCCCGTCGTCGGTCTGAAGTTCCGTCACCGGCAGGTGGTACGCCAGCCTCAAATCCGTCGGGCCAGCGCTGTTCTTCACCTGCTCCAACACATGAGTGCCGTCACCGACAGGCGCGAAACCGAACACGCAACGCGGCAACTCACCGAACGCGCTCGAACCATTGATCTGATCCATCACATCACGCACCTGCCCTTTACGCAGATGAGTCACCGCCACCACAATCCCGTTGATAGCCTGAGCAATCCGCACATACGGCTGAAGCAACGCGCGAACCTCGTTGTTACGGTTCACATCCGTGCCCTTGTCGATGGTCGCCATCACAGGATCGATGAACAACGCGCGAACATCGTTGTCCAACAACTCATCCGTCAACAACGCCTCGTCCCGGGTGCTCATGAACGATGTCTCGTGATCACCGATCCTCACGGTCGGTGTGAACACGTTCTCCAAATCCGCTCCCGCAGCGATCAATCCGGGCACAACCACCGCATCAAGTTGTTCCTCAGCCATCAACAGCGCAACCCGCATCGGATGACCGAACCACGCGCCGGGCAGTTCACCCTTGGAGATACGAGCCGCGAACCAGCGCACCGCAGTGGATTTCCCGGCAGCCGGTCGCCCGGCGAACATCGTCAAAGCACCGAGCTGTATGCGTCCCTGACCGTCGTACTCCCACACCCACATCGGCACACGCGTGCGCACTTGAGACAACCGGTGAAGTGAGACAACGCGATTGGCCACTTCGTCCGGAGCTTCGCCTCGACGCTTCCCGTGCGATGGGACGCCACCCGCCGATGCGGACTCAGACCCGTTGCGGAAGTTCTGACCGCTATTAGACGCGTGTTCAATAACCCCGATGTGGGACAAATCTCGCGGAAGCTGCTTTCCCGCAACAAGACCCGACTGAATCGTCGCCCGCACACCACGCATACCGCCACCGGCACGGTCACGATGCAGACCGCAATCCACAGCCGCGCGAGTAAGACGCTCAACCACCCGCTGCTCGTCCAGAACACCAGCAGCCACAAGCTGACCCAGATTGAACGCAGCCACATTGAGCCGGGGATTACGCGAACCCTTAGGCGTCGCAGCGACTTCCGAGCATTCATCCTCAAGCGCCGACTCCGCGTAAGCCAATTGCGCGGCGCGCAAATCGGAAACAGCAGCAGCCCTGCGCCTACGCTTCGCCGGAGGCGCCAACGCGGCGCGGCGAGCACGCTCCAACGCCTCAGCCCGCGCAATCTCATCGGTGAAATCCGACATATCAACCAACCACTTCCTTGTCGTGAAAAGCTCGCAGCCCCAACGCCGCAAAGGCGCCCGAACAGACCGTAGACGGACTGAAGCGGCTCACCGGCACAACCACACCAGCAAGCGCGCTTCAGCCCGTCACAGCGGCAACTCGGCGCCTCGATCTCTCACACAGCCGTCGAACCGGTACCCGCGAACCACGGGCAATACGTCACCACAGCAGCAGCCACCACAGACGCCGATTCGTCCACCGACAGATACGGCGCATTCAGATACACCGTCACCCCGACCTCACCGAGAGAACTACCACGAGCCAATTGCAGACAAACCCACTGCGCCACACTGATCGCCGAATCCGCTGAGGTATACGAAATCCCAGCCTCGTTCAGCAGATACAGGTACTGAGCATCCTGCTGCGGCGTACCCTCGGCGGGCGCCGCGAACCACAAACCCAATGCCGTAAACAGCGCCGCCACAATCGTTTTCATCACCAAACCTCCAATCCACTCTGTTGACCACAGATAGGTGTGTTGCGCCACGAATCGGCGCGGTGACGCATCAACTGCTCGGCGGCCGCGTACTCGTCCCGCCACCGGTCCCGGTGGGCGTCGGGCCAGTCGGCGGCTCGCCGGTCAACCTCGGCGGCCAGTTCGCCGAGGGTGCCGTCCCAGCAGCCGATGTTGAGGTGATGGCCGGTGTCAGTGCGGGCCAGTGTGATCCACTGGTTTGCTGATCCGATGGGGCCGATGACCAGAATGTCCTGGGGTGCGCACACCCGCGCGTCACCGAGCACGTACGCGTAGCCGGACACCTGCGCGTCGCCGAACACCCGGGCGTTACCGGACACCCGCGCGTCGCCGAACACGCACGCGTTGTCGGACACCCACGCGTCGCCGAACACCTGTGCGTCGCCGAACACCCACGCGTCGCCGAACACCCGCGCGTCGCCGAACACCCACGCGTCGCCGAACACGCGCGCGTTGCCGGACACCCGGGCGTTACCGGACACCCGGGCGTTACCGGACACCCGGGCGTCGCCGGACACCCGGGCGTCGCCGAACACCCGGGCGTTATCGAACACCCACGCGTCGCCGGACACCCACGCGTTACCGAACACCTGCGCGCGACCGGACACCCGCGCGTCACCGAACACCCGGGCGTCACCGGACACCCACGCGCCGCCGGACACCCACGCGACGCCGGACACCCGGGCGTCGCCGAACACCCGGGCGTCACCGGACACCCGCGCGTTACCGGACACCCACGCGCGGTCGAACACGTTGTCGGTGGACTCCACCCAGCCACCCAAATCCCCGGCCTCCACACCATGCTCCGGCAAATCACGAACCGCGCGAATCCGGTGCAGCACAACCCCATTCGGCGTGGCCATCGTCTCATCAGTCAACTCAAAAAGACTCACCGGTCACCCCCCATCGGACCGATGTACTCAGTCGTATTCGCCATTGCCCTGAACCTCCTTGTCCCTCAAATGGTTCGCCACAGGTGCGCAACAAGTGCGCACCCGGTCACGATGCGATGTCGTCCAGCAGCGCCGTCAACCTGTTCGACAGCGACATCGGACTCAATGAATGCCTGTCCGTTCCGGCCACGAACCCGGCCATGAACGCCGCCACGATCATGTCGCGCAACTCGCTGTCCTTCCGGCAACTACAGGTCAACCGTGAACTCCTTTCCCTCACTTCGCTTTCCGTCACTCGTCGCGGTCCTCTCCGCACGCGGCGCAATACTCGTCCTCGACGAAATTCAGCTCACCGCAGTGCGGGCATTCCCACTCATTGCGCAGCAACATCACCCGTCCTCCTTCCATTGACTCGTATGCGCCTCAACGCATTTCAGCTACGCGTGATCGAACATCGCCACGACAAAGCCAACTGCGCGGTCATGCACCATCCCCGAAATCGAGTGCCGCATCACGTAAGCGGGTTTTTAGTGCGAGGTCGTGGTATGCGGGGTTGATGTCGATGCCGATGTACTTTCGGCCGGTGCGTTGTGCGGCGAGTCCGGTGGTGCCGGAGCCGCTGAACGGGTCGAGGACGGTGCCGCCGGGTTTGCATCCGGCCAGAATGCAGCGCTGCGGCAACTCCGGCGGGAACACCGCGAAATGCGCACCCGGGAACTTCTGCGTCGGGATCGACCACACGTCGCCGGGGTTGCGCCCGTGCTCGTTGTACGTGCCGTCCCAATTGCCCTGACGTGTACCTGTGGCCTGTGAGACGTAGGAATCGTTACCACGTTTGAACAACCCACCCTTTACATTTGGTGGTGCCACAAGCGGCTCGCGGATCGGATCGAGGTCGAACCAGTACCGCCGCGACTTGCTGAACAGAAACACGAACTCATAGCGGCTGCTCAGCCGGTCGGTGACACTTTCGGGCATGGCGTTCGGTTTTTGCCAGATGACCGCGTTACGCAGAATCCAACCGTCATCCTGCAACGCGAACGCCACCCGCCACGGCACACCAACAAGATTCTTCGGAGGGATGTTCTCGGCGAGTAGTGCTTTCTTCATCTTCTGTTGGCGGTCTCTGCGACGGTCTAGCCCCGCATCGGCTTTCCATTTGTCGCCGTTTATGTCGTGGTTTCCGTAGCCAGAACCGGCGTATGAATCGCCGATGTTGAGCCAGAGTGTGCCGTCGTCAGCCAGGACGCGCCGCAGTTCCGCAAACAGTGCGCGCATCCGCTCCACATATTCGGCGGGTGAGTATTCCAGCCCGTACTGGCCTTCGACGCCGTAGTCGCGCAGCCCGAAATACGGCGGGCTGGTGACAATGCAATCCGCTGCACCATCAGGCAACTCGCGCGCGACAGCGAGCGCGTCACCGTGGTACAGCGTCACCTGGTCGTCGGAGTAGTAGACGCTCACGTGTTCTCCTGTCGTATTGCGTAGGGGCATCTTGGTGCGTTCTGTTGCGGAACAGCATGATTCAGCACCGCTTACCGCCGTGCCGGTGCGGACGCGTACCGTTGTAGCGATGCTTTGCCAGGAACGCTTCAGCCAGCGGCACATGAAAGCCCTGACACAGGTCGAACAACCGGATCAACACATCAGCGAATTCGCTTGCCACGCCGACAGGTTTCGCGGTCTCCGGCATGAAACTCGCATCGCCGTCGGCAAGATGCCTGCCGTTCTCGTCGATGAAAGACACGCTGCGCATATCGTCGCCCTCGCGGTACGCCTCAAGCGCCTCGGACAATTCACTATGAATCAGCGCCACAGCCTCGCCGAAGTTCCGCATGCCACGCCCGTCCCACCAGCCCTTGAAACGTGAACGTCGGTAGCACGCGAACTGCATAACAGCCAAACCCAATGCGACAGCGACATATCCGTCGGCGGTCAGGTCGCCGTTGTGCTTGACATACTTCAACAGAGCCTCCCGATTAAGGGCATCGTCATCAGCCATGATCGTTGTATTCCTCTCGCTTGCTTGGTAATTCGGTTCTACTCACTGCTGCTCGCCGTCAGGTCAACCACGCTCGGCTCACCCTGCCCGTCGAAATCCGTCCAGCCGGAACGTTTCAGCCGGATAGCCATAGCCATCGCCTCGTCCCGGCCTTCCCACGCCGGTATGCTCACCTTCTTGCCGTTGCGGCACGCCCGCACGATGTACCGCAGCCGCCGCCGAGTGGGACGCAACGGCGCCTGCTTCGGCTCCGGTGATTTCTGTTGCGCCGCTTTCGATTCCGCGCGCAGCTTCTCGCGCTGCTTCTGCCACTCCGACTTCCGTGGCCTGCCGTTGCGGTACCGGCCTGCCGCTTCGATCTCCTTGGGGCTGCGGCGATTGCGCTGCCGAGTACACGGATCGACGAGGCAATGGTGCGCATTCGTCGTCGGGTCCGTGCAGCCGGAGCACAAGCACGGGCACCGTTTCGGTTTCGTCATCGCCGAATTCCCCTGCCTAGCAATGATTCGAAATCCATTGGCAGCCCTTTCATCCGAGCCAGAACCACAGAACACAGATCAACGCGAGGATTGACGACACGATGATGGCCCCCGTTACGGGCGACATCACACCTCCTTGAAATCCATTGGTACTTCTTCTATTTCGGTGGCTGCAACGCGGTTACCGCTGAATTCGTTTGCCTAGCATGGCGTTCCATTGCGCCTTGACCCAGCTCACGTCACCGGCTGCGGTGTGCCGGTCGAACATTGTCGGGTCGACACCGACGAGCCGCGACAGCCCGTCCGACGTGATCTCCGAGACACTCGCTCTCGTGGCGACATAGCCGAGCGCTACCGCCGTGATATCGATCAGCCGGTAGTGCCATTCGGGTTTGAATCCGTGCCGCAACAGCAGCCGTTCGATCCGCGTCGTGTCGAACGACGGCACGGCGCCGACAATCGTTGCGCCTCTTGTGATTTCGTGAATCAGGTGTGCGGCGACGTACTCGTCGACAGCTTTCGGCTCGGAATACCGTGCGCGGTAGTCGTCCACGAACGGCGACGGCAGACTGTCGAGCCAATCGCCGGGATCGTGTCTGATGAACATGTTCAGCGCCTCGTCCGCGTCAAGCAGCAGGCGACCGGGTTCGACGTTGTTGTACCGCTGCGCCGAGAATTCCCAGATCGGCGAATCCAGCGACAGCCCAAGGGTTTCCGTGTCCAGGAACACGAGGTCCATTGGTGGTCCTCTCACTTCAGTACTGCGGGATCGATGTGATATCGGTGGGTGAACCGTGGATCGAACGGTGATGCGGCAGCATCGCCGAATCGCCAGCGTTCACCGGATTGCCTTGCCTCAATGCGTATTCCGGCGACCTGAGCAACCATGTGCTGACTGTTCGTGCCGATGATGAACAGGTCGTCGGGCCTCGCGCCGGGAATGGCGTGCGGCCATTGACCGGCGATGAGGCTGTGCGTGTTGCCGAAACGCTTGGGCGGCAAACCCATTGCCAGCGACTGCGCCACAGACACAAGCCCTGAGCAGTCGGCTTCGCTGAGATTCGCTGCGCCGTAACGGTAGTGGCCGTTGGCGTCCTGTAGCCGCTGAACAACATGATGCAGCGACGGTCTGGCATCGGCTGGTGGCGTGACGCACGCAAGTACGCCTAGCGCCGCCGTCAAGGCGCAGGCGATCCTCCGGGTCACGGTTTCTCAATGACGCCAGCCTCCGCCTGCTCGAAATATGTTGCGCGGTCCAGCAATTCGCGGATGATGGCGTTATCGTCAGGTTGCCGCCCGATGCCCGCCTCCGACAACAATTGGTCAATCCTCGCAGCGGCGCGCCGCATGAGCCACGAAGTCTTCTGATAGACAGGGTCTTTCGCTGCCGCGTAGCGCGGCGCGCCGGTCCGCACGCGATGCTCGGCGATGACAATCCGCAGTATCGACAGATCGTCGTCGCTGAGGTCTTTTGTCGACAAAACTCTTTCAATCATGCTCGGCTCCCAACCACGGGGCGGTAGATGCCGTCATCAGACCAATTCACCTTGAACACAGCTGGTATCGGATTGGCCACCGCGCGATACTTCCATCCTTCCCTCAACGCGTGTCTCCCAACGACGGATGAATCCGGGGTCGGCGTCCACCCGTTCGGCATTCCCTCGTTGTGCTTTCCCATTCCTGTTCTCTCCCTTCAGTTTCGGGCTTGGTGACACAAGCCATGAGTAGGAGCGTCCACGCCCGCCGAGTAGCGACGGCGGCGCCACGATATATCCGCCACGGCCCCGGTAGTCCACGCCGGGCGCTATCTCAAATTTGCTGGCCCAATTACCTTTCCCTGTGGGCGGCACGATCATGTGCATGCCGCCGTGCGCTGTGACGGCTATGCCATGCACATCGGGAAGATGCAGATGTGTGCGTGTTCTCTCGCTGCATCGGCAGTCAATTCTGTTGCGCGCCAACAGTTCCAGCCACGACATCGTTCCACCTTTGTCCGGGTCGATGTCGATCACGTCGAACGCGACGCCGGTCGCTATGCCGATGTTGTGCTGCGGGTATCGCGACCACCAGCGGTCCACCCGCTCGACGTCGGTCGTGGCGTCGTGAAATCCTCTGCCGCCCTTTGATTTAGGGATGGCGGGCAGTTTCGAGCGTCTGCCGAGCGGGAAGACGGGCCATCCCCACTCCGCGTACAGCATCGCCGCCTTGTGCAGGTTCGGCGCCCGATTCTCCAGCCGCTCAATTTCTTTGGCGGTCAGTTGTTCCGTTCGCCGGTCCTCGGCGAGGACTGCGCTGAGCCACCCGTGTGCGAGTGATTCGAGCTTGGTCGGCTGTGGTTCGCAGCATGGGTGCGTGGTGTCGAACGGGTCGACAACCCGCATGGTCTGCTGGCAGCTCCGGCACGTCGAGTAGACGCGCACCTGTCCGTCGAACAGCAATTGCGTTGATCCTCAATAGAAGGCGTTGTTGTAGATGCCGCTGTAGCGTTCGTGACCGTTGGGCATGTACACGGTCTGCTCGCCGAACTTTCCGTCGTCCGGCTCGTAAATGGTGCAGCCGCAACGGCATTCGTTTTGATGTTCAGAATGTCCGCAGACGCAATTCATTTCGCGGGTCTTGATGTTTGCAGGCCCGAGCCGGGGCCTGGTGCGCAATGGTTGCGCACCAGGCCGGGCGCCGGAATCTGTTGTGTCAGAACGGAGGTTCGTCGTCGTCCTGAGTCGCACCGCCGGAACGGTCGATCTGGACACTGAACCCCTTGACCGTGCCGTTCTGAGTCTTGACCAGCTCCGAAAGGGTGATCTTGATCTTGTCGCCAGCCTTTGGCTCCGCCTTCCGAATCTTCTTCTTCAATTGCACTTGGCCGCAAGACAGTTGGACAATCTCACCAGCGTCGTAGTCGGTGCGGTCGCCCTCCTTGTTGAACGACGCAGCCCGTTCGGTCAGCTCGACCTCAAGGTACGGGCACGGCTGTCCACCGAAATCTGTTGCGCCAGTCGGGTCGTAGTCAACGACAATGCCGGTGACGTGCTGGCCCTCCTTGGTGCCCCAGCCGATGAACTGCCCAGCGGGGACGTCGATTTCCTCCCATGCCATTTTCGTATTTCTCCTATCTGTCGGTGTCTCAGATTTCCTGGCCCGCTGAGACTTTCGGGCTAGGTTGTGGGTGCGAGATCAATGCGCCGGATAGCTGTTGTCGCTAGCCGACTACGACCGCGTCGCGCAGTGCCCGCACAACGGTGACTGGGTACTTCGGTCGCCACACCCTGTTGATGTGGTCGGCCACAGCGGCGGCGGCCTCGAATGTCCTGTAGGCGTAAGGACTTACCCGGTATCCGGACGGTTTGACCAGTCCTCCGTACACGCTGTACCGCAGGGCGGTCTCGGTGTCCCGGTAGTAGTGCAATGCGTATGCCATTCGACTCATTCCTCCTTCCCATCGTCGTCGACGACACGGCAGTTGTGCAGGAACGCTTCAACCCACAGGGAACCGGAATGCTTGTGCCGCTTGAGAATTCGCAGCGCCTCAACGAGGGCCTGCTGTTCGCGGCTGGTGATCTTCGGGAGCATCAAGCCCCCAATAAATGGGCCGACCCGGCGAGGTCCACAACAAGATTGGAGATCACAGTAGCGGTTTCCATCACCGGGTCGGCTCCCGCAGCATACCACGCCGGTCCCATGCTTCCATGGTTGGTGTCCACGGTCCGCTCGCGTCGAGTGGCACAATCTGTCCGTTCTGATTGATCCACCGGCCGTTGGTCCTTGTCGCGGTGGTGCGCCCGCCTCGGACTTGTGTCACGTGTGCGGGAACGTCTTCCAGCAGTGCGTAGCTCGGTTGATCGGTCACGGTGTTCTCCTTGTCATTCGTACGGTGTCGGAGATCAACATCCTCGACGGCGCGACACTGACAGGCATGGCTGCCCGGCGTTCTGGCGCGCCGTAGACGCGCCAGAACGCCAGCCAGCACAGCCAGTGCAGCGACGATCCTCGTCATGTCGGCACACCAGCCTGTTCAAGGGCGAGCAGCCGTTCCACAGCGACAGCGAGCCACCAAGTCATCGTGACGTAGCTCGAATCACTGCATGTGCCAAGCGATTCGAAGATCGCCGCTAGCGCGGTAACCCGAGCGGTCGGCGTCTTCGGGGCACGACCGGCATCGATGTCTGCCTGCAACCGTCGCAACAGTTCATCGAAGCTCGATGTCATGCCGTCGAAGTCGTGAATACATTTCTCACACACGGATTTACTCACCTTCGAGACTGTCGAGGATGGCCGTCAACCCGTCGATAATCTCGCGCAGCTTCGACGCGTTGTTCTTGGCAATCGTCTTGCGCGAGTTCTCGAATCGCGGGTCGACTGCCAGCTCGGCGAGCACGTCGAGCTGTGTTTTCAGTTCGGACACAACGTCTTTCACTTCACCGGTGATGGGACGCCGCTGCACCGTCGGTGGCTCGTCGTCCTCGTCGACTTCCTCGACATCAAGCGGTTCCTCGCCGGATTCCTTGTGCTGCTGAGGCTTCCGCTTTTTGTAAGTCTTGCCGTCGAGTCCGGTGACTTCCTCCGGAGTATCGGCGTCGGCGAGGTCATTGCGCACCGTGCCCTCGCTCACCCCGGTGATCGCGGCGATGGTGCGGTTGCTCATGCCCTTGCCGGACATAAGCTCTGCCAACGCTTTTCGCTCGTCCCGGTCCACCGGCGCAATCTTCACGGCATCCTTGACGTACGCCGTCCACGACTTATAGCCGAGGGCCACATGGATTTGCCCGAGCGCAGCCTGTTCCAGCAGATCGATCAGGTGGTCGAAGCTATTGACAACCTGTTCGCTGGCCTTGCGGATTTGCGCGTCAAGTTCCTTGGCTTTCTCTTCGCTGAACGGCTGGGTGCTATCGATGATTTCGGGTTCGATGTACGGCTCGACCGTCATTGCTGTTTCCTCCAATCTCGTTGTGGATTCGATGGGTGGTGTGGTTCACCGCTCTGTTCGGCGGGGCGGCCTCCTTTCTCGTTGAGCGCCAACGCGTTTTGTCTATACAGTGGCCTTTCCCAGTTCGGTGCGGCGCGCCATGATCGCGCGCTTCACGCTGTCCGTCAGCGCGCCGTCACGTTTCGCCTGCCTCCACAGCTCACGCAGCGCGTCTTCGCTGTTCGCTTGCGCCGCTTGCTCTTCCAGGCTCAGCGGGTCGTCGGCGTCGAGGCTTGGCGGCGCGATGTCGTCGCCGAGAATCAAGCCTTTGGTGTTGCGCCATTCCCACACCTTCACAGCCAATTGGCATGCGTCCCAGCCTTTTCGGATGTCGACCGGCCTGATTTCGCAGCGCCCCTTACCAGCTGGGAGGCTGATGATGTACGCAACGTCGAGGTTGATCGGCGCGGGGTCCGTTGTGCGCCTGTCCTTCCCGATGTCGTACGGCACGCTGTGCGCATACATGGCCAATTGCATTGCGACACTATGCGGATAGCTGATCGGGTTCTCGTTCGGCGATGTCTTTATGTCGAACACATGCAGTTCGCCGTTGAGCCAACCGATGCGGTCCGCCGTGCCTCCGACTCGCCATTCGTCATGTACGCGAAAGCTTTCCACAGCCGCCCATTCGATGTTCTTCGTCGCAGCCTCGTAAGCCCTGAGGTCGGCGGGGTACGGCTCGGGAACGTGCCCAAGCTCCTGCCCGGTGTCCATCCATTCGGTGAGTGTGTGCAGCGCTGTTCCGATGTTCGCTCCCGCACTGGCTCGGGCGTGTTCCTTTGCGGCATCAGCGATTTCCTGCAACCTGTCGCGGTCCGACCCATCGTTGCGGCACGCGGCAGCGGCAAGTACTAGGTCTTCGCGCTGACTCATGCCGTAGGCGACCATTCGTCGATCCCATGCTTTCAGCGCGTACTCGGACTGCAACACGTCAATGAAAGTTGTTGTGCGCTTGTAGTAGATGCATGGGCAGTCGCCCGGCCTGGTTGTGCCTCGTCTGCCCGTGCGGCACGGTCGCTTGCATAGCGGGCATGTCTTGTCACCGGACGGTGTGTAGCCGTCCGGCAGCACTAGCGGGCCATCCCATTGCGGGTGGCGCGGTATGTCGATTCGCTGATATGCCATCATTCTCCCTCGTTGTGTGGTTCACCAACCCCGTTGGCGCATAACGCGATTCACGGCTGTCTCTCCGGTCGGGTCCAGGTAGGAGATGACCGGCGCCAGTTCTGGGTGCGCTGCGGCGAGTCGTCGGCGGTGCGTCTCGTCGGCGAGGAATTCGTGAAATGTTATGCGCGCCTTGCGAAGTGCTTTCTCGAACCGGCGCGCGAGCTTGTTGACCTTCGCGGGGCTGATGTCGATGCCGCTGTCCTCCATCGCTTTTCGGGCAGCGTTGACTATCAGTCGTAGTTGTCGGCCAGTGAGCGCGTTGCGGCGTGTTGTGGAAACACTGGCCCCGGTGTCGGCGGCTGCTGTCATGTGGCAGACCGTTTTTGTACGGGTAGCGGATGTGGTGGCCGGTGTGGCGGCCTAGGCGGCCTGGGTGGGCGACGGTTCAGCGCCGCAGGTTCGAGCACTATGGCTGATAGCGGGCAATTGAAAAGCCTTGCGAGACGGTAGATGAGCATCGGCGTGGCACGTCCGCGCCAGTTGTCGTCGAAGGCTTCGTATATGCGTGATCGGCTAGCGCCGATGCGCGCAGCTAGTTCGCCTCGTGAGTGAATGTCGTGTCGTACCAACAGATTTAGTAGTGATGATGTGTTCCATACCAGCTCGTCAACGTGGTAGTTGTCGTCGTCCGGCAACAGCATGGGTGGGACTGTAGCACGGGTGTCCCGATTTCGGACACAATGTTCGGTCAGCGGATCGCCGCGTCGGGATCGTCGCAGTTCAAAGGGTGTTGCGCTGTCCCGAAAACCGGACTAAACTGCCCGCAACCCGTACGGGAAGACCGGCGGTACATATACATAAATAGGCAGCGAATGCGCCTTTGAGACCACAGGGGTGTAAGGGGATTTAAGTGGCAACGATTGGCGGACACGACAAGCGCGAGCTGGAACTTGCTGTGCGCCAAGAGAAAACGAAACTGATCAAAGAACGCACGGAACTGGTGCGCGAACTGCGCAGAATGCAGACGAGGCTGACGGAGATCGATGAACGTTTGGACCAGCTGAGGCAGGCTGAGATTCTGCTCGAAGAGTGACGCCTTGCGGCACAACATGATTGAGATGCGGTAGACTGAAGGCCGCCCTTGCAACGTCCATTGCTTGGACCCTCCTTGTTGTGGTGGTGGGAGAGGCCCCGGGCCTGGTCATCAAATGCGGTCCCGACCAGCCCGGGGCCTCTCTTTGCGCCCTGATTGCCCCTGTAACGAACGAACACCCCGTCTCGGGTGGTAGACCACTTGAGCGGACCGTTCGTACGTCTACGGGCCATCTAGGCGGCAATACTGGCGTGCTACACATCGAGGCGCCGTCGCACCGCCGACAGTCGTTCGATGATCAGGGCCAGTTCCTCATCAATCGATCTGTCATCGGCGTAGTCCTGCAACCAAGCCCTGAACAACTTCGACAGCGTCGTGCCTTCGCTGCGGGCCTTTGCAGATGCCTTGCGCCACAACGCATCTTCGACACGGACATACCGTTTTGGTGTTTCGGCCATGCGAAATCATCACTCTCCCAACATGTCTCGAACAACAAGCGGGACGCTCAACGTCTCGCCATCGTCGTCGCATCCGCCGGTGACCACCACGGTGCCGCAAAGCACTTCCCTACCCCGCACGAACGGGTTGAACTGCCACCACAGCCCCGTGGCGGCAGCGTTGAACGGCAAACCCTCAAGCCTGCCTTCATCGTTGACGAACAGGGTCACATCGGTATCCGTGCCGTAAACCGTGCCGTAAACCGCTTCGATGTTGCCGCCCACTGCGTGCTGCAACGTTCGCAACGCATGAGCACGATCCACGGTGACCTGACGCCAACTGCCGTCCGGGTCGACGACGATTGCCTCGAACGAGCCTAGACGCATTTCTGTCTCCAATCATGTTGTGTACCAAATGTGAATGGCCTGAGCAGGCCAGGAACCGCAGGTGCGCAACCATGCGCACGCGCGGAACCCTACCGGCTCAGACAGTTCGCAATAGTTCGTCGTCCACATTGAACAGGCCGAGCCGCCCTCGTAGCGGTACCGGATCAATGGGACGCGGCCTGGAAAGTACCCAATGCCAATGCTGGCGCATTGCCCATCTACTGCGAACGCCCTTGCGGCAATCGACAATATCGACGAACCCGATCACCGCGCCGAACACGAGATCGTCGTCGTCAGGCACATCGACGCCGCTATTTTTTATGAACGCCAACGCTTCTCGGTCGAAGCTTTTCCCGGCGTGAATCGCAAGCGGCCCACGGTAGTTGGTGAACCATGTGCGATTCTCAACATCCTTGAGGCCCTGCATGATTGCCCATGCCCAAGGTTGCTTCACCGACAGGCAGACAGCCATCTACTCATCACCGCCCGAAATGGTCGGCGGCGCAACGTGCTCCTTGCTCATCACTGCCTCCAATCTCGTTGTGGTTCAGACTATTCGGGACTGAATAGCCGTGGAAGCCAACGGGTCTAAGCCCGTTGGCAACCATGACGATTCAGGCGGGCCTGTCATCACCACACTGATCGCAATGGACCAGCACCACCGAGCCAGTACTACGAGTCAACGCCCAGCCATCCGGCAGCACGTCGAACATCTCGCAATACAGGCCAGGAACCTGTTGTGGCTCACTGACTTTGCCGCACTCGTCGCACTCAAGCAGTACAGCCATCACTCGCCCTCACAGCCACTCCGGTCGAACCACCCGCCATTGCGTTTCGTTGTCGGACAACCGAATTGGCATAATCAACCCGAGAAAATCATCATCGATCAGAACAGCTAGAGGCTTGTTCTTCCGGTCGTCGTCCTCGTCGAACGAGTACATCGCCATCTGATGTGATCCCCCATTGACTCGCGCGAAGCGCGCCAACAGGTTCGGGTTCAGTCCAACCGATGACCGTTTGACCATCGGCGTGCTGTCGGACGGAATCAGCTGGCGCCACTTGGGAAGTGACTGAGACGGCGTCTTCATCGTGAAATGCTCGCCACTGCTGAACTCGAACGTCACCGTTCCGTCGTAGCACTGCTTGATCGTGACTCTACGGGTCGCTGAATCGCGCTTCGTTGTCTTCGCTGCTTTCACAAGCGTTTTCACGTTCGGCGCTGCGATGTTGAACGTAGCGCCGTCATCGTTGTTCGCTTGCCCTTTGACGCCGTCGAGGTCCAGCTTGGCGACGCCGAGCGTAAACCTGTCTGTAGCAACGCAAATCATGCGATGCGCGTCAAAGTTGAACTGCACCAATGAGATTTCCGGGAACAGTTCATGGTTGTCCTCCATGAACAGCGCCGCATTGCTCAGCACACGGTGCAGCTCGGAAGCGCGGACCCAAGCGACTGTCGTAGCGACCTTCTCGCTCATCTCTATCTCCAATCTTGTTGTGGTTTCGACTGTTCGGGCTGAACAGCCGTGGAAGCCAGCGGACCGCAAATCCGCTGGCAACCATGGCGGTTCAGTCGAATCGACACGAATTCCGGTCTTGAGCGACCGTGGAAGCCAACGGACCGAAATCCGTTGGCAACCATGAGCGCTCAAGCTCAGCGACGACGCACGATTCGCCTGCGGTGCCACCTACAGTGCTGCATCGCGTCGCGCATGGTGGGGAACCAATCGATGCTTTCCCCTGCGCCCACGTCTGTCCGAAGGCGACCCTCAGGGTCGTACACAGCGGACCATTCGCCGCCCTCGAACCCCTCGTAATCACCTTCGGCCCAGACGCTTTTGCTTCGCGGCAGACTGTCGTGCATCACCGCGTACACGCCGTCAAGCGTTGCGTACCAACTTTTTTGGACCTTTGTGAACCTCACAGTTCATCATCCTCCGGCTCTCCGTTGTCAAGCTCCCAGCCAGCCTCGCCAGCCAGTCGCAACGCGACACGGAGCGAACGCCGATAACGCTGCGACGCAACGGTTTTCATGAACCACGGCGCGAAACGATGCAGCTCACCGTAGTGAGCGGTGATGGCCGTCGGCCATGCTTCGACGAGTATGCCGACAATCTCATCGCTAGGCACCACAAGGACATCGCCATCCTTGATGTCCTCGCGAACCTGTGTGTCGTTGTAGCACATCACGGTGTCCGGAAACACGTGAACCCGAACGCCTTGAATCGTGACCGATTCCGGCATGCCCTTGACGACCCACTGGTTCGCCGGTGCCGCAACATCAATCGCCATCTTTGTCTCCAATCTCGTTGTGGTTGTTTTCCGTTTCGGTCTGAGCGACCGTGGAAGCCAACGGATCGAAATCCGTTGGCAACCATGAGCGCTCAGCTCTCGTGAGTGGTAGCCACGGTCACCCCTCCGC
>Ga0207866_1000688_pt1 | contig 43569 bp, 34 predicted proteins | sample HigsolmetaAR203D_FD_184835 | JGI IMG/M metagenome (GOLD analysis project Ga0207866, IMG submission 184835) | Ionic liquid and high solid enriched microbial communities from the Joint BioEnergy Institute, USA - AR20-3-D (SPAdes) (version 2) ...
GAACCCCCCACCCCATCCCGTTTCGACCATGACAGCCGCCCGCCATCGCCTGCGCACTGCGGGCGGCGTCAACGTTGCACCCCCAGGGATGATCGGGAACCTGGCCGGGCACCCGCCGTTGATGGGGGCGCCCGGTGGCGTTGCGATCCCTCCAGGGATGATCGGGAACCCCCGCCGCCACCGGCGCAGCTGCCGGGTCTGCAAGCGTTGCGATCCCTCCAGGGATGATCGGGAACCACCACGCCCGTCTGCTGACCTGAAAGGGGGACCTGCGTTGCGATCCCTCCAGGGATGATCGGGAACCCGGGGGTCGCCGGCGTGCGGGCCCCGGGGCTCTGGTTGCGATCCCTCCAGGGATGATCGGGAACCGGCACGACGAGCACCCCGGTCCCGGTCGCCAGCGCGTTGCGATCCCTCCAGGGATGATCGGGAACCCGGGGGTCGCCGGCGTGCGGGCCCCGGGGCTCTGGTTGCGATCCCTCCAGGGATGATCGGGAACCTGCCGACGAACCGCCCCTATCCGAATCCGAGCCCTGCGTTGCGATCCCTCCAGGGATGATCGGGAACCCGACCAAGCGGGGATTCAACCCGCCGAAGCTGTAGTTGCGATCCCTCCAGGGATGATCGGGAACTGTAGGTGCCGGGAACGCTGTGCAGAGTGCCCTGTTGCGATCCCTCCAGGGATGATCGGGAACGCTCCAGTGGGGAAAAGTCCCGCAGGGTGGCGGTGGTTGCGATCCCTCCAGGGATGATCGGGAACGCGCATACGGGCCAGCTTCCGGATTACCACGTCAGTTGCGATCCCTCCAGGGATGATCGGGAACCCGGCACCGTGGAGGACGACGACACCGTCGTGATTTTGTTGCGATCCCTCCAGGGATGATCGGGAACGACCCAGCATCGACTACGGCGAAATCCGCCGCTTCCTCGCGTTGCGATCCCTCCAGGGATGATCGGGAACTCGACCTCCCCGTAGCGAACTGGTTGATCAACATGTTGCGATCCCTCCAGGGATGATCGGGAACGACCAGTTGCCACCGGTTGCTGAGGCCCGAAGGGAGAGTTGCGATCCCTCCAGGGATGATCGGGAACCGGCGGCTTCGGTGATGAGGGTGAGGTCGGCGGTGTCGTGTTGCGATCCCTCCAGGGATGATCGGGAACGTTCCTGCGCAGGCTCAGCGCCGGCGACGTGCCGGGGTTGCGATCCCTCCAGGGATGATCGGGAACGCTCGCCGGTAGTGGGATCTCATATCAGTGGGCCGCGTTGCGATCCCTCCAGGGATGATCGGGAACACGGGGCGGCCGCGCATCGCGGCGTCGCGGGCGGCCGGTTGCGATCCCTCCAGGGATGATCGGGAACATCTGGTCGGCCGTCCAGCCGCGGGCTAGGGCGTCGGGTTGCGATCCCTCCAGGGATGATCGGGAACGTCTCTCGATGAACCATACCGTCCCGTTCTGGTGCGAGTTGCGATCCCTCCAGGGATGATCGGGAACCTGTTGGGCGAGGCGGACCTCTTGCTCGGCGTCGGGTTGCGATCCCTCCAGGGATGATCGGGAACGCGGCGAGCTGGTCTTCGATCCGGCGCACGCCGCGCTGTTGCGATCCCTCCAGGGATGATCGGGAACGTAGGACCTACACCCAGTGCCGCCAGGAGATCATGTTGCGATCCCTCCAGGGATGATCGGGAACGGTGATCTCGTGCCCGAGGGCGCAGTCGAGATCTCGTTGCGATCCCTCCAGGGATGATCGGGAACCGGGAGTGTGTCGCCGGGTCTCCACTCGCCATCGTGTTGCGATCCCTCCAGGGATGATCGGGAACCGGCCGCCGCGCCCGCGGCTACGCCCTGGCCGACGTGTTGCGATCCCTCCAGGGATGATCGGGAACGTGGCAGATCGGGCAGCCGGGGTCGGTGCAGCTGTTGCGATCCCTCCAGGGATGATCGGGAACAAGAAGATCTGGTCGAAAAGCTCCCAGGCTGAGGTGGAGTTGCGATCCCTCCAGGGATGATCGGGAACCCCAGGGTAAAGTCCCAGGTCAGCCCGCTGTTGATCGGGCGCTTGTACCGTGTTTTTGCAGCGACCCGGCGGTAATGCATGTGTGCAGGTCAGAGCGTTGATCAAAGTACCGGGCTGGTGTTGCCGAGCTCTTGCCCGATCGTCTCGATCTCGAGCTTAGTGGGCGATGGAAAGCGGTAGATGAGGACGCTGTCGTAGCTGCTGTCGATCACCTTCCTGATCGCGACTGTGAAGCTGCGGTACTGGGCGGCGGACAGCTCGCCTTGGAAGACACTGCGCTGCACCCAATGCAGGTATCGGCGGCAGGTCTTGAGGACCTTCGGATTGCGCTCGGCGAGGGTGTCGTACACCACGATCACGAACATAGGTCACCACCAGGGTTTGAAGGGGGTGTACGGCTCACCCTCCAGGCACAGGCGCACGATCTTGAGAGCCTCCAGGTGGATGAGTTCCTCGTAGGAAACCTTGCGGCGAAGCTTGCGGTGGTAGACAGTCGTCGCCAGTTCGGTACGCATCATCTCGGCGACCTTCTTTCGGCCGTCGCGACTCAGTGAGACATAGCCGACGCCGGCTTCGAAGTCGCTCTCCCGCAAGGTCTTCTGCGCGGCCGCTCTGCGCAGCAGCCGTTCGGCGAACAACGGCTTGAACGGCTCGGCCAAGTCGAGGGCGAGGGTGTTGCGACGGCGGTCGGTGTCCGAGTGGAGGAAGCCGAGTGCCGGGTGCAGCGGCGTACAGCGCAACGCCGTCAGGACCCGGGAGTAGGTGATGGAGTTCATGTACGAGACGAAGGCGTTGCCGGCGTTCGTGGGCGGACGGCGGGTGCGACCCTGTAGGCGCAGCCACCGGGGGAGCATAGTGTCCAGTACGGCCCAAGCCGTCCTCCGGAAGTCGCCCTCCGCCCCCATGAGCTGCGCGGACGTCGTGCAGTCCGGAAGCCGGTCGGCGAGCCGCTTCAACGGCTCGTCGAGAAGATCGCTTTCCAGACACCAGCGGATGTTCCCCGCCGTAGCGGCCACGAGGGCGCGTCCGACGGACATCCTCGTCTCCGGGAGATCGGTCAGCCGCACCTGGCTCCGTATCACGTGAGCCGAGGAGTTCTCCTCAGAGGGTGTGATCGCTCCGGCGTAGTTTCCGTAGTGGTCGAGAACGTGGATGATCACGCCCTGCCTGCTCAGCACAGAGATGGCCGACGTGTTGATGTCCACATGGTCGAACGCCACGATGTCGCGGATGTCGGTGATCGGAATGCGGACCCGGGTCCCGTCGGCACGTTCGATACGGATGCTGCCGTCCTCACGTCGTATGCGGCAGGGTTCGGTCAGCCAGTAGGTACGTGAGGAAGCGCTCATCAACCGCCCCAGCAGTAGTCGGTGTACGAACAGCCTCTGCACCTGCGCCGCTCGGGGCGGGGCGGGGCGGTCGGCGACGCGATGACCTCGCGGGCCCGGGACTCCACCCGTTCCGCGAGTGCCTTGGCCGAGGAGTCCCAGGGCACCTCGACCTTCCGCCGGATCAACGGATAGTGGACGACCCCGCCGCGGACGTTCACTCCACGGCGTTCGAGCAACAGGCAGTAGTGGCGTACCTGGGCTTCGTGCTGTTCGGACGGGGCACGCGAGGACTTGGTCTCGTGGACGATCGCCCCCGTGGTCACCCAGTCGATCTTCGCCTCGCCCAGATCGAGGTCACGCCGACGCGTGTAGGTGGTTTCGTCCACCGCCTCGCCGTACTGCACGGATGCACTGCGCTGTTCGGGGCGGTAGCCGCGCATGTACAGCCAGAGCTGGCGAGGGCAGTGCAGCAGGTACTTGATGTGGACGCCGCCGAGTCCGCTGACGTCGTCCTCGTCGATGACACCGTTCAAAAGATCGTATCCGCGGGTGGTGTGACCTTGGTCTCGCCCTTCGCTTGCTTCGCCGGCAGTGACAGTCCCGTTTCGGGCGAGTACGGCATGGCGATCTCGAACAGCCGCAGCCGACGGTTGTAGGTCCCGTAACGCATGGCTGAGCCGTACCGCATGGGAATGAGCAGCCGGTGGGCGAGCAGCGGATCCTCCGCCTCGAGTTCGCGATACCGGTCAAGGTCCTCGTGGTGCAGAACCTCCACGCTGTCCAGCTCCCGGGCCAGCTTGTCGGCGAATTCGGCCCGGTCGTGGAAGGGGGTGGTGAAGGTGAGGAACGCCCGGTCGAACGTGTCCCTGCTCTGCCGAGCCCGGGTCTCCCACTCCCGTCCCCACTCGGTGGCGTATGCGGTCTTCAGCCACGCGTCGATGGTCTGCTCGGAGATGATCGGGCCGGGATGCTCGGTGAGGGCGAGCCGCGCGGCGTCGAGTGCCGCCTGCTCGTACGGCCATGCCTCGACGTCGAGGTGAACACGGAATTCCACCACGCCGTCCGGGTGACGGCCACGCCGGTTGACGCGCCCGGCGCGCTGCGCGATCGCCTCCACCGGTGCCAGCTCGCTCACCCCGCGATCGAAGTCCAGGCAAAGGGAGACCTCGAGGGCCTGGGTGGCGACGACCAGGCCGCCTCGACGCTCTCCCCCGTGTTCGTCCCGCTCCGGGTAGCGCTGCCGTATGCGCTTCTCGATCGCATCCCGATCCTTGTGGCGGAACCGTGAGTGCAGGAGAATCGCGGCATCCTCGTCGCCGGGGTGCGCTTCGAGCGCCGCCGACCGCAGTGCCTGGTACAGCCGCTGTGCGCGCGCAACGGTGTTGGCCACCACGAGCACGCCGTGTCCCTCGGCCAGCCACCTGCGGATGCGGTCCAGACTCGCCGGGCTGTCGATCGCCTCCTCGTCCAGCACCAGGCGATGGCGATCCGGCGCCACCCCCGGAGGTGCGTCGACGATCTCGACCGGCGAAGGGCCGAGGGACTCCCGTACGAGGTCGACCATCGGCCGGGCCAGCGTCGCCGAGAGTACGCAGACGCGGCTGCCGAGCCGGGCCCACAGCCGCATGGCCGCGCAGATCCGCCCGAACACCACCGGGTCGTAGGCGTGTAGCTCGTCCAGCACCATGAGCGCGTTCGCCTGCTCGATGAGCCCGGCGGAATGCGCGGGGCCGGCGAGCGCCGCCCGCAGCAGTTGGTGCGGGGTGGCGACGCGCACGCGCTGGGCGAACAGCCGCATCGCCGCACGCTGGGCCCTCGCCTTGCGCGCGTGCTCCCGACCTGCCGGTCCATCGTCGCCTGTGCACTCGGCGAGAAGGCTCTGCGCGGCGGTGGAGTGCAGGATCGCGATCTCACCGGGTTCGGCCCCAAGGTCCTCGATGAACCGGAGCCGGGCGGCGTCGATCGACGCCCGGTACGGCAACAGCCAGATCAGCCTGGGATGCCCGGGCATGTCGTCGAGCTGTCGAGAGGCCCAGGACAGGCCCGTTTCGGTCTTGCCGCTGCCGGTCGGGGCCCGCACGATCAGATGGCCGATGTGTTCGCTCGCCTTCACCTGGTGGGGATACGGCCGGGCGAGGCTCGTGACGTACCGGTTGGGCAGCGGCATCCGGGTGTGGAGCGGTACATGCGCGGATGCCGACCGGTCGGCCAGGACGACCGCGCCCTGCAGCAGCACGGCCTGCAGTCCCTCCTCCGGCGTGACCTCGCCCGACCATCGGATCCTGACCTGGCCAAAGGCGTCGCGAGCCAGTTCCCACAGCTTGCGGTCGTCCGCCGGCACCTCTACACCCAGCTCCCGTGCGAACCAGGCGAGCGCAGCGGCACGTCGCGAAATGGGGACCTGACGCCCGAATTTCGCCGCCCAGTCCGCATCCGGCGGATACATGCGTGTCAGCCCGTCCTCACCGGTGAGTGCCCGATGGTGGAACACCACACCGGCCGCGATCATCTGTTGATCGCGCTCGGGCAGAGACCGGGTCAGCAGGTGCACGAAGGCCAGGGAGAGCACTTCGTGCCGTTCCCCCCAGAGTTCCCCCCGGGGACGCAGTCGACGTTGGAAGCCCTCGGCCACCTTCCCGGCATCATGCAGTAGGGCCGCCGCTCGTACCCATGCCCAGAAGCCGGGCCACTTGGCCAGCAGACCCGGTGAGCCGATGCGTTCGGCGAGATCGTCGGCCGCTCGCCGTACCTGCAGGCTGTGTTCCGTCAGCGTTTCCGGGCGTCCCAGCGGGGAGTGAGCGGTGGACTTGGCCAGAACCTGCATGAGCTCCGTGGTCTCTTCGTGCAGCGGGTCGATCGCGTGCAGCCACACCGCCTGGTCGCCGTCACGGTAGGCGCCTCGCACCGTCTCCCAACCGCCGGGCTCTGCGCACCACAGATAGTCGCTGTAGGTGGATCGCAACCGGTCCAGGCTGACGTGATCCGCGAGCCGGAGCACGGTCGCGCGCGGAGAGGCGTGTCCGCCGACAGGTGCCAGCGCGTGTCCGACCACGGCCCGCTCGGCGGGGTACAGCGTCACCGAGGAAATGCTCCGGACGTACACCAAATCTTGAGAACGCCCGAGTCGCAGCCCCCAAACCGGACGGCGCAGCGCACGCGCGATCCGTCCACCGTCGGGCTCCGGAATCCACAACGTCACGCGGACCCCGGCGAGGAAGGGACGTTCCCGGAGGGTCATGCCACCCTTGCCCTCGCGTACCCGGCCGCGAACCGCGGGGTTGGAACCGTCGGCCGCGATCGGATGGTAGGTTTCGGCGTCCACCCCGCCGCCGTCGGCACAGGCGGCCATGCCGAAGACGATCGGTTCCGTCGGGTTACCGGTGGCCGCCGCGAACATCCCCCGCACCGTCGACGGCGGAGGTACGGCCAGGCAGCGGCTCACCCCCGGAAACATCGGGTCGCGGAACGAGGCCACCGGCACATACAGCTCTATGCGCACCGCCTCGATCGGAGTGCGCTGCGGCTCCACCGGCATCACCTGACCGAGTCGTCGAACCACGAATCGTGCGCGCCGTCCCGGATCTCCTGGGCGAGGGCGCGCAGCATCGACCGGGGATGGTCGATGACGATCTGCTCGTCGTCGAGAAGGTCCGCGACGTCTGCCTCGAACTGCTTCCGCAGCTGTTCGTGGAATCCGGGCCGCCAGCCGAGCCGCACCGGCGCCTCCCACTCCCCGTGCCAGGCGGCCAGCTCGTCCCGCAGCACCTGAGCCCGCACCTGCAGGCCGTACGGTTCCTCCTCGGCGCCGTCGATGACGAACCCGAGCGGGTTGACCCCGCCGGCCATCGGCACCACGGCGATCAGTGCGGGAACGCGATCCCCATAGTGGAGCGCCTTCTTGGCCCCGCCCGTCAGCTCGGCGAGAGCGTCCAGAAGTACGGCCACGCGCTCCCGCCGCTCTTCCAGCGGTAGGCGCAGCGCCGGTTGTCCCCGGAAGGTGCACATCGTCGCTCCGGCCTGCACCGCGGCGGCCATGCGCAGCGCCTCCTGCTCACTCAGGTAGTTCGCCCGCCCCGATCCGTTCGCGGCGGGCAGCGTAAAGGTGCCCACCCGCGGTACGTCCAGCAGGAACGGCGCGGCCAGATCGGCGGTATAGAACTCGTGCGAGTGCAGCACGGGCTCGTCGACTCCACGGGCCATAACCCCGAAATCAGCCGTCGGTCTGGCCGGCTCCACGGACAGGAGCGTTCCCACCATCAACGGGCTGTCGCGGACGGTCGTACCGCCTTCCTTGTCGCTCTTGCCCTTCGATTTCTCCTTGTCCTTCGGCGAGGTTTTCATATACCCGAACAGGTCGTCATCCACATACCTGATCGGATCGCCCTGCGTGGTCGCCTTCTGCGCCTTACCCTGTGACTTTCCTTCCCGGACCACCGGGGATGGCTCAGGTCCGAGGGCGGCCATGGAGTCACGCCACCAACGGCGGAATGCCTGCGCGGAAATGTAAGGGTAAGTCCGGCCGCGGATATATGACTTCTTGACCGGCGTGTCCGTTCCCTGCTGTCCCTTTCCGTTGTTCGGCGCACCCGCGACCACCGACAGCACGATCTTTCCGGCGAGGTAGGCCATCAGCCGTACTCCTCCTCGTTGTCCCGCTCAGGAGTGAACACGTCGATCTCATCCTCCGGATCGTCCTCACCTTTGCCGACCTCGACCTTGGCTTTGATCAGCTCACTGAGGACGAGGGTGTAAAGCGCGGCACGCCCACGCCAGTCGTGCTTCTCAAACAGCGGAGAGACGAGGTTGACGTCGATGCCGTCGCGCACGCTCGCGGGGAGGCTGCTGTCCAGATAGAGACGGGCCGATGCGTTCACGAACAGCCGATGGAGCTCCCACCCCGAACTAAGCGCCCGCCGAAACTCGTTGAACCGGCCGCGTGTGGCTTCCTGGCTTATCCACCTCACAAAGATATCCGCGACCGGAGCTAAATTAGCGACGTCCATCTCATGCATCACCTTCAGATAAAGCCGCGACAGCGCACACCAGCGGCTTATCGTTCGACGAGAAATGTTCTCCGGTTCGAGCAGTCGAACGTGCAGTTCGCGTAGCAGACGGTCTGCGTTTTCTCCCTCCGTATCGAACAGCAACCGGGCGACCGCGGTTGCACCGTCCACCTTCACCGACCCGGCGGAGTTATGGCGCTCCATCACCCGCTGCAGTCGCGCCCAGCCGGCCCGTGCATCCGGTTCGGCCGCCATGAGACGCAGAAACCGGGCCACCCCGACACGAGTTCCGCTCACCCGCAGCCAAGGTTCTTGATTGTCGTTTTTGAAAACCCACAATGTAGCGGAGATCGCCGCATCGCCGAGTGATTCAGCCGAGTCGCGCCCATACCGCGTATCCGTGTCGGCGTGCTCCTGAAGCGCCGCCACAACGACCGCCTCCGGCCCTGCACCGGCGGGAAGCGATGTGAAACCCGCGTGCTGAATCCTGGCCGCCCGACGGACGTTGAAGCGCACGAACTCCCGTTCTATATCCAGGGAATTACACGTCAATACGGTCGCCGATCCCGTCGTCAGCCAGGCCCCGTACGGTAGCGCCCACATGGCGATGCGGCAGGCACGGCAAACCGGCCACCCCTCAACCCCCGGAGGCAGTGTGTTCACGGCCCGCTGGGTGTCGAACATCGGCAGCAGCGACTTCGCCCAGAGCACCGATGCCGGCACACCGCAGAACACGCACGGCCGTAACTCGCCGTCCGCCCGGTCCGGGCCGAGCAGCTTAACCATCTCCGCTCGTAACGCCTGACGATCGCGCTCGCGCTTGGCATGTGTCGGCGGCGAGTTCGGGTAAAGCGCGAAGAGGATCTTCCACCAGTCGTACTTCGTGTCATCCTGCTGGGCGACGGCGGCTCGTGCGACATCGTCGGCGATCCGCTCACTCACCAGGTTGAGCTGGTCGAGTGTGACCTCAGACGGCATCAGCGTGGCCGTACCACGGTCGGTGGCGGTACCGGCTTCACTCGCGAGAACGCTGACCGCCCATGCCCCACACCGCTGCAACGGATGCCCGGTCAGCGCCAACACGCCGGTCACCGTAACCACCCGAAGCCCTCGACACAGTTGAGACCGATTCCGCTGTCGTAGAAGGCTTGCAACGACTCCGGTGCGGCCTGAATCCGCAGCGTCGCAGTCGCGCCGACGCGAGGTTTTCCCTGGACGTCATGCAGTCGTCGCGGGCCAACGTCCAGAACCTCGACCTTGACATCACTGGATAGTCCGAGAACATCAGCTCGATGCCGGAGGTTGTGTGTTAAGCGCTCCACGTACTCGGGCTCATCCGGCAGGAGATACCGGCCATCCTTTTTGACCAAGATCGGAGAGATGGCCGAAAAGTCGGCAACGCCAGAACCGCAGCTTGAGGGCGGCACCTCAGGCTGCACGCCTCGCACGGTCAACTGCGTGGCTCCCCACCTGATCTCGGTGCAACCGGCCAGCGCAGTCAGCAGGCAAGAGGCAATCCGCGGAACCGGCGACCCCATCCAGATCGATCCCGGTCCTGCTACTCGCAGCCCCTCTTTTCCCCCTTTTCTGCTAGGGAAAACAGGAGGAGAAATTCCCACGGGCCTGATCGGCTGCCCAGCCCACCCTTTGTCATGAAGCTCGGCCGACAGCTCCGGATCTTGACTGCGCAGCAGGGCATAGAGAACCCCCCGCGCCGGCCCATACAGATCGCGCCATGGGATCAATGCATCGTCCACGGATACATGCACCCGAAACCGCACACGCCCCCCCTTAAACGCGACGCGTTCACCATGCGAACACCACGTGATCGTCACTTTACAGCATTCACACCCTCACAGTCTGTGCCGTAATGCGTCAGTAGCAGACGTGTACGCCCGCCTAGTCCAACGACCACTCGGCCACGTCGCCAGCCATCCTTCGTAGCGACGCGTCATCGAACCTGGTGTATCGGCCGCCTAATCCGCTCGTCTAAGTCGGTCATGGTCATTGCGTTGTAGCCCTTGCCGGACGATCGGCGGCCGAACCGCCGTCCTGGACTAACGGCGCAGCAGGGCGTTGAGCTGCTATCCCTCCAGGGATGATCGTCGACAGGAGCACTCGCTGGGCTGGTGGGCGGCGTTCCTGGTGTTGCTATCCCTCCAGAGATGATCGTCGACGCGCCCTAGAGCCGGGGCACAGCGGAGACCACGAGTTGCTATCCCTCTAGGGATGATCGTCGACATCCGCTCCAAGAACGGCAAGCTCCGCGGGGAGCAGTTGCTATCCCTCTAGGGATGATCGTCGACCGGAGCAAGAGCCCTTGTACACGTCGGGTGTGTGGGGTTGCTATCCCTCTAGGGATGATCGTCGACGCAGCAGCAGGCGCCGGCGCTCGCTTTCTGGCTAGTTGCTATCCCTCTAGGGATGATCGTCGACCCAAGAGCTTCCGGTTCGGCCCGGCCATAGCGGAAGAGGGTTGCTATCCCTCTAGGGATGATCGTCGACCCGCGAGGATCGCCGCCCGCTTCTCCTCGCTGATCCTGTTGCTATCCCTCTAGGGATGATCGTCGACGCGCACGCCACCAGCAGCGCCCCCGCCGGCGGGGTGAAGTTGCTATCCCTCTAGGGATGATCGTCGACCGAAGACGAACCCGACGATGAGTACGAACGTCGGGCTGCGTTGCTATCCCTCTAGGGATGATCGTCGACACTCCTCCTCGACCGGCAGGCTGTGCAAACGCTGTTGCTATCCCTCTAGGGATGATCGTCGACGTGAGGACTTCGCCGCGGGGCTGATCGACGCCGTGACCGCGTTGCTATCCCTCTAGGGATGATCGTCGACCAGAATCCCCTCAGAAGAATCTCAGGTTCTCGCCGTAGGGTTGCTATCCCTCTAGGGATGATCGTCGACCCGCCGTCCACAGCCCCAACGAGCGGCGAATCCGGTTGCTATCCCTCTAGGGATGATCGTCGACCCGGTCGGCGCGGCCAGGCCACGCTCCAACAGCGTTGCTATCCCTCTAGGGATGATCGTCGACGAGAGGGCGGCCCTGGCCAGGACGTATGAGGCGAAGCTGTTGCTATCCCTCTAGGGATGATCGTCGACGCGAATTCCGGGCCCGGATGAGCTGACCGAGGAGTTGCTATCCCTCTAGGGATGATCGTCGACGGAGGACACCGGGCTGGTCTTCGACCAGCTCGGGATGTTGCTATCCCTCTAGGGATGATCGTCGACTCGCAAGCTGCCTGGCGTTGGCGAGCGCCGCCTGACCGGGTTGCTATCCCTCTAGGGATGATCGTCGACGTGGATGCCTTCATGGACGTCGCGCGGCGCATCCTGCTGTTGCTATCCCTCTAGGGATGATCGTCGACTGGTGGTACAGCCCGCTCGCATCCAGCCACTCGTGTTGCTATCCCTCTAGGGATGATCGTCGACGCCCTCGGTACGGCCCGGCCGAGCCGTACCCGGCGCGTGTTGCTATCCCTCTAGGGATGATCGTCGACCCTTCCGAAAAGCAAGGGAGGGCAGGGTCTTAAGCGTTGCTATCCCTCTAGGGATGATCGTCGACACGTCACCAATGTGGGGCCGAGCCTGCGCTCGGCCGGGAAGTCACGGGCGAGGGGGAGATGCCGTACCGACGGCCGGTACGGCGGCGCGTGTCGCGGCGTGCTCCGCAATTTCGGCCGGGCCGCGCCACCTCTGGGGCGAGCTTGCCGACGGGAAACACCGCTGTGCCGTACCCGCGACCGGCACTTGCCATCGGCACGGGAGCAACGCGCGGCATCCGCGAGGGTGAGCGGCCGGTTCCGCCGGTGGGCCGGGATCCGCTCCACGGGACGTCCGCGAGCACCGCCCGATCGGAGTGACGCGCGTCGAGGCGACCCGCCGACGAGGCGACCAGACCGGAGAGCGCGGCGCCGTGACCCGCCGAGCCGCGGCGCGCATCGCCGGGCGGGTGCGGACGACGGGCGGCCACCTCCGTGTCCCCGGGGCGATCCACCCCGGCGGCGCGTACCCCCGGGAGCCCGCGCGGCGCCGTGCGGGCCGGAGCCGCGGTCCTCAGCCCTTGCCGTCGGGCGGCCGGACGGTGACCGAGCCGAGCATCACCTTGCAGCGCACCTCGATCATCGGGGTGGTCGACCTCGGCGCGCCCGAGAGCTGGGACGACTTCGCGCCGAGCACCGCGGTTCCGGTGAGCACGACGTTCACCCCGTCGGGGACGTAGATCGTGATGCTGCCCAGGATCGCGGTGGCCTCGATGACGGTCCGCTCGCTCGACAGCAGGGCGTCCTGCAGCTCGAGGTGGCAGTCGCCGAGGACGGCGCTCGCGCGCAGGTGACGCGGCACGACCCACCGGCCCTTGCGCGAATCGTTGCCGAGCACGACCCGCAGATCCGTGGCCGCGGGAATGTCCAGGGCGCGGGCCGGGGCGCCGTCGAGGTCGGCGAGGAGCGCGTCCAGCTCGCCGCGCGTGCGCGCGGAGTAGGCCGCCGCGACGCGTTCCGCGTGCTCCTCCAGGGTGAGCCTGCCGTCCGCCGCCGCCTCGGCCAGGATCGTCAGGGCCTGGTCCCGCTCCAGGTCGGACACCCGCCTGTCGAGGCCCTTGCTCTCATCATGGATATTCATCTTATGAATATAAATCTCGGCGGGCGGGTGGGGCGGCGGTCTCCACCTACCGGAATCAGCTCGGCGGGGTCCAGGTGAGCCGGGCCGTCCTGATGTCGTCGATGAGCGCGCGGAGCCAGGCGAGCTCGGCCTTGCGCATCGCCTGGATGTACTCGATCTCGACCAGGTAGATCCGGGGGACGCCGCCGGGCACGGTGGCGACCTTCGCCACCCTCTCGGCCAGGTCGTCGATCGCCCGCTCGAGGGCGTCGGCCCTGCGCTCCAGCGCGGGCAACGCCGTCTCCGGCGCGAGCGCGCCGAGGAACGCCAGCGCCGCCGGGAACTCCGGGTACTCCTCCCGCACGGAGGAGAGCATGTCGAGCAGCCACTCGCGGGCGACCTCCCGCCCTCTGGGGGTGATCTCGTAGACGGTCCGCTCCGGCCGGTTCGCGGCCCGGACGACCTCCTTCACCGCGATCAGCCCGTCCCGCTCCAGCCGCTCGATCGTCTGGTAGACGACGTTGGGCGGCTCGACGTTCACCACCCGGTCCTTGTCCCACTCCCGGATCCGCCGCCGCAGGCCGTACGGGTGGAGCGGGGTGTCCTGCAGCAGCAGCAGGACGGTGAGGGCGAGCGGTGAGCGGCGAGGCGGCCTCGGCGTCATGGCACCGACTCTATCTGCGCCTTCACGCCGGGCCGGTACGGCGGGGCGCCCGCGTGCCCGTCAGTAGACCTTGGGGTCTCCCCAGATGGCGTGGGTGCTGTCGACGCAGGTGTTGTCCGTGTCGAGGGTGAGGATCACGCGCCTGGCCCCATCGAGGGGGACGTCGATCCGTCCCGGGTTGTTCCGGTCGGCGGTCCGGGTGCCCACCTCCTCGTCGGAGTCGGGCTTGCCATCCTTGTCCCGGTCGACGTAGACGCTGAACTCGAAGACGACGTCGGTGTCCACGCCGACGGTCGCGGAGAACCGCCGGTACGGCTTCGGTAGTTCGAAGAGGGTCGCCCGGGTCGGGTTCCAGCAGCCGCCCGCGGCGTGCGCGAGGCTCTTCGGATACTCCCGGTCTCCGATCTTCCGCGGCCCTTCGATCAGCGGATCACCGGTCGGAGTCAGATCGGCGAGCCAGAGAATGTCGCCGGCCGCGCTCGGCTCCGTCTCCCCCGGCTCGGCGGAGGTGGATTCGGGCGAGGTGGGCCCGGCGGTAACCGGGTGTGAAGTGGGTTCGACCTGCACGGTGGCCGTCGCCGTCACCGTGACGGTGACGGTCGGGGACGAAGCCGAGGGCTTGTCCTCTCGGTTGCTCTCATCGTTTCCGAACAGTATGGGGATGGCAGCGCCGATCAGCGCAGCCAACACGACCGCCGCCGCATTCAGCAACGTCGCTTTGAGACCGGAATCGCCACCACCTGTGTGGGGCGTCGTCTGCATTTACCCGACTCCAGAGGATGTGTCGTGCTGCACGGGATCGAGAGGCGGTGAAAGTAAGTCTAACTTCGTGATCTCACGTCGATAATCGATTACGTCGCGTCCTCGCATCCCCCCTCGAAACACCGGCCGTGCCCAGAGGTGTTTCGGCGCGCGGTCGTCGCCAGTATCGGAATGTCCATAAATCGCCGGAAGCGTTGGGAGAAACCCGGCGACAGCGCCGGGCCGCAGTCCGATACCCCGCCGGCGGCTCACCGTCCGGCCGTCTGATTCCCGCCGCCGGCCGTTTCCCGGGCGGTGCTCTAAACGCTGGGCGTCGGGCCGAACGCCATCGTTCGGCGTTCTGACCGCGACAGGCAAGGGAGGGCGGCTCTCCCCGACGTCGTCGTGGGAGGGGCGGCTAGCCGGGCCGACGCCGTCCCGCCGGAGCCCGGATGCCGCTCATGGCCGGGTTCCCCCGCCCGGTCGCGCTCACGATCACACGTCCGTCGGGTCCGCGGCCCGCGCGCGGGCTCAGCCGACGGTGGCGGGGTAGGTCTTGAGCTCGATGTCGGTGGCGAACCGGTCGGTCAGTTTCATGAGCAGGCCGAACAGGAAGCCGTACCTGAAGGTCCGGTTGCGCATGCGGATCTTGGCGGGGGTGCCGGGGGCGAGGAACGCGCCGGCGTTGCCGTTCTTGGCGATCTTGGCGTAGGGGCGCATCAGGCGCTCGTACTCGGCGAACGCCACCCGGTGGTCGCCGCCCGCGGCCGCCAGCTCGCCGGCGAGCACGTACGCGCCCACCACGGCGAGGCCGGTGCCGAAGCCGCCGAGGGTGTTGCCGTAGGCCGCGTCGCCGAGCAGCACCACCCGGCCCCGGCTGTACCGGTCGATCCTGACCTGGCTGAGCGAGTCGAGGTAGACCTCGCGCGCCTCGCGCACGGCCGCCATGACCTCGGGCACCCGCCAGCCCATCCCGGCGTACGCGCGCTCCAGCAGCCGCTTCTGCCGCTCCACGTCGGAGCGGTCGTACGCCAGCGGCCCGGACGCGAACACGAAGAACGCCGGCGCCTTCGGCCCGCCCACCGTGACCATCCGGCCCGGCTCGTTGTACATCTTCGGCGGGTCCCCGAAGTCGAGCCCGGTCTCCACGAGCGCGTAGTAGTGGCCGAGGAAGCGCACGAACTCCGCCTCCGGCCCGAACGCCAGCCTGCGCACGTTCGAGTGGATGCCGTCCGCCCCGACGACCAGGTCGAAGGTGCGGGGGGCCGAGCGTTCGAAGGTGACGTGCACGCCGTCCCCGGTCTCGGTGAGCGAGGTGATCGAGTCGCCGAAGACGTACTCACAGGTCGGGGCGGTGCGTTCGTACAGCAGGCGGGCCAGGTCGCCGCGGAGGATCTCGATGTCGCCACCGCTGAACTCGTGCGGGATGACCGCGAGGGTACGGCCGTGCGCGTCCACGATGTGGATGTCGTCGCCGCCGGTCTGCAGGCGGCGCACGTCGTCGAGGATGCCCATCCGGCCGAGCACGGTGCGGTGGGTCTCGCCCTTGAAGTCGACGGCCTGGCCGCCGCGGCGCAGGGACGGCGCCCGTTCGACGACGGTGACGGCGAAGCCGTAGCGGATGAGCCAGTGGGCCAGCGCGGGCCCGGCGATGCCCGCGCCGGAGATGAGGACGGTGGTGTTGCGCATGCCGCCAGCGTCGGGAAGCCCGCTGACAGCCGGTTGACGACCGGCTGACGGCCCGCCACCCGCCTGCCGGCCACCACCGGCGGACCGGCCCGATGGTCGGGGTGGATCGGCCGGAGCCCGGACCCGGTACGCCCCCGATGGTCGGCTACCGGCCCACGGCGGCCGCGAGTACGGCCCGGGCGTCGGCCTTGGTCGCCGCGGCGCCTCTGGCGTACGCGGCGGCGAACGCCTCGGGGCCGAGGATCGCCGTGGCCGTCGCCGCGGTGCGGGCCACGTCCCGGTCACCGGCCACCGCCATGCCCCGCAGCGCCACCGCGATCCCCAGCAGGTACGCCGCTCGCTCCGCCGCCTCGCGCGACGGCGGCCCCGCCCGCCCACCGGCCGCCGGGGCGTCCCCCGGGCCGCCGGTCTCCGGCAGGCGGCCCGTGCCGTGCCCCGGGAGGCCGCCCGGGGACGCGCCGCTCTCCCCCGGGCCGCCGCCGGGCGCGCGCCGCGAGGCGGCCGGGGGTTCTCCCCGCCGCACGCCGTGTCCCGGCCCGCCGTCCCGTGGCGGGTCCTCCCCAGGCGAGCCGTTCTCCAGCAGGCCGGCCACCGTCACACCGGCCAGGCCCTCGGCGGCGTCGGCCAGGTCGGCGGCCATCGGGGAGGCCAGGGCGGTGGCCACGGCCTCGGCGTGGCGGGCGGCCGCGCGCTCGGCCTCGCCGCGCGCCTCGGCGAGGCGGCCCAGCGCGGTGAGCACGTGCGCGCGCATGCCCACGGAGGTGAACGCGCCGCTCTCCGCCCCGGTCCGGGCCGCCGACAGCAGCCGTTCCGCCGCGTCGAGGTCGCCCTCCTGCCGGGCGATCTCGCCGAGCTGGAGCCGTACCGCGGCGGTCAGCTCCGGCCTGCCGAGCCGCCGCTCCAGCCCGCTCAACCGCTCGCAGTCGGCGCGGGCCGCGGCGACGTCGCCGGAGCGCCGCAGCGCGGTGGCCCGCCGGTTGAGCACGTCGGCGAGCTCGTCGAGCGCGCCCAGCTCCTCCAGCAGCGCGAGCGCCTCGTGCCACAGCCGCCAGGCCCGCGCCCAGTCGCCGCGCCAGCTCGCGATCACGGCGAGCCAGTCGAGCGCCTGCGCCGTGCCCCACCGCTCGCCGAGCCGGGCGAACTCGGCGTGGACCCGCTCCAGTTCGGGCTCGGCCGCGGCGGGCGCGCCGTCGAGCACATTCAGCAGGGCGAGGCCGAGGTCGCCGAGCGCCCGGCTCCACGGGTCGTGCCGGAACATCTCGCCCCGGTCCGCGGGCTCGGCGGGCGGTCCGGCGATCATGGCCCACAGCGCCGTGCCGAACCGGTACCGCATCGGGCGGCCCAGGGACGCGACGATCTGCCCGGCCCGCCGCCAGTGCGGCGAGCCCGCCTCGGGTACGGCGTGCAGCACGGCCATCACGTACTCCTCGGCCAGCTCGGCCGGCGGCTCCGTGCCGACGCGGTTGAGCAGGCGCGCGGCGTGCGGCGCGGCCCGGCTGCGCCGCCCGGTGAGCCACCAGTACATGGCGAGCGCGGCGGTGAGCCGCAGCCCGGTCGCCGGGTCGTGCTCGGCGCTCCACCGCAGCGCCGCCCACAGGTTGGCGTCGTCGGCCGACAGCCGGGCCAGCCGGTCGAGCTGCCCGGCCCCGTAGAGGTGGTCGTCGGCGCGCCGGGCGAACTCGAGGAACCAGGCCGCGTGCGCCCGCCGTACCCGCTCCTCCTCGCTGCTCTCCGCCAGGCGCTCAAGGCAGAACAGGCGGATGGTGTCGAGCATCCGGTACCGCTCGCCGTCGGTCTCCACCAGCGACTTGTCCACCAGCCCGGCGAGCGCGTCCGCCACCGGCGGCCCGCCGGAGGCGCAGACGTGCTCGACCGCCTCCAGGGTCGCGCCGCCGGTGAAGACGGCGAACCGGCGGGCGAGCGCCTGCTCGGCGGCGTCGAGCAGGCTCCAGCTCCACTCCACGACCGCGCGCAGCGTGCGGTGCCGGGCCGCCGCGGTGCGGTCGCCGCGGGACAGCAGGCTGAACCGGCCGTGCTCGGCGAGCCGGTCGGCGATCTCCGCCACGCCGAACGCGCGCACCTGCGCCGCCGCCAGCTCGATCGCGAGCGGCAGGCCGTCGAGGTCGGCGACGATCCGCGAGACGAGGGCGAGCGTGCCGGGGTCGAGGGAGGCGGGGTCCGGTACGCCGGGGCCGGCGGTCCGGGCTCGCCGGGCGCGGGCGAAGGCCGGCCGTACCGCCGCGGCCCGCTCGACGAACAGCCGGACGGCCGGGTACGCCAGCGGGTCCGGGGGCGGCTCGTCGCCGGGCGGCGGGGCGGGGAGCGGGGCGAGCGGGACGAGCCGCTCGCCGGTGAGGGCGAGGGGTTCCCGGCTGGTGGCGAGGATCCGCAGGCCGGGGCAGGCGGCGAGCAGGTGGCGGGCGAGCGCGGCGGCCTCGGCGACGACGTGTTCGCAGTTGTCGAGGATGAGCAGCAGCTTTTGGTCGGCGAGCGCGGCGGCGAGCCGCCGCACGAGGCCGGGGCCGTCCGCGGCCGGCGGCCGGAGTGCCGGTTCCCGCAGCCCGAGCGCCTGCCACACCACCCGCGCCACCGCCGCGGCCCGGGCCGCGCCCGCCGGGTCCCCGCCGGTCGCCCCGGGCTCGGGCGGGGCGGCGGGGTCGACGAGGGTGAGGTCGGCGAAGGCGACCGGGGTGCCGGCGGGGAGGCGGCGGGCGTGCTCGATGGCGAGGCGGGTCTTGCCGGTGCCGCCGGGGCCGACGATGGTGACCAGGCGGGCGTCGCGGAGGGCCGCGAGGTGGGCCAGCTCGTCCTCGCGGCCGACGAAGCCGGTGAGCTGGGCGGGCGGGCCGGTCAGCGCGGCCTGTTCCCGGCGGCCGCGCAGGATCTCCAGGTGGAGGGCGGCGAGCTCGGGGGACGGGTCGGCGCCCAGCTCGTCGGCGAGCAGGCGGCGGCCCTCCTCGAACACGGCGAGCGCCTCGGCCTGCCGGCCGGCCGCGTGCAGGGCGCGCATGAGGAGGCCGCGGGCGCGCTCGCGCAGGGGGTGGGCGGACAGCAGCTCGCGCAGCCCGGCGACGGGCGGTGCGGCGCCGGGAAGCGCGAGCTCGGCCTCGTACCGGTCCTCGGCCGCGGCGAGCCGCAGCTCGTCGAGCCGGACCGCCTGCGCGGCGGCGAACGGCGCGTCGGCGACGTCGGCGAAGGCGGGGCCGCGCCACAGGCCGAGCGCCTCGCGCAGCGTGCGCGCGGCGGCGGCGTGCCGCCCGGCGGCGAGCAGGGCGCGGCCCTCCCGCGCGAGCCGCTCGAAGCGGTGCAGGTCCACGTCGTCGGGGTCCACGGCGAGGCGATAGCCGTACCCATGGGTCTCGATCAGGCCGCGCGGCAGCCGCCGCCGCAGCCGGGACACCTGGGCCTGTATCGCGTTGGCCGCGCCGGCCGGCGGGCGGTCGCCGTACTGGCCGTCGATGAGGCGGTCGAGGCCGACCACCCGCCCGGCGTCGAGCAGCAGCATCGCGAGCAGCGCGCGCGGCCGCGGGCCGCCGACCGGGATCGGCTCACCGGCGTCGTTCCGTACCTCGAGCGGCCCCAGGACGCGAAACTGCACCCTCCCGATTCTTCACCAGAAACCGTGCGCGCCGGTCAGGAGGCGGCGGCGCGGGGCGCCTTGGTGCCCTCGGGGATGCGGTACGGCGTGCCCGAGCCGGGGCGCACGTCGAAGTCGAAGATCGCGGTCGGGATGTAGATGGTGGCGCACGCGTTCGGGATGTCGACGACGCCGGAGAGGCGGCCCTCGATCGGGGCGGCGCCGAGGAGCAGGTAGGCCTGCTCGGGGCTGTAGCCGAAGGTGGTTAGGTAGTTGATCGCGTGGAGGCAGGCCCGCTGGTAGGAGAGGTACGGGTCGAGGTAGCGCTGCTCGCCGTCGAGGGTGACGGAGACGCCGGAGAAGGCGAGCCACTCGCTGTACTGCGGGGCGGTACGGCCCGGCATGAAGATGGTGTTCTCGCCGACGTGGTACTTCTCCATGCCGCCCTTGATGAGGTCGACGTGGAGGTCGACGAAGCCGCCCATCTCGATGGCGCCGCAGAAGGTGATCTCGCCGTCGCCCTGGGAGAAGTGGAGGTCGCCGAGGGAGAGGTTCGCCCCGGGGACGAAGACCGGGTAGAAGACGCGGGTGCCGATGGTGAGGTTCTTGATGTCCTGGTTGCCGCCGTTCTCGCGGGGCGGCGCGGTGCGGGCGGCCTCGCGGGCGACGCGGTCGAACTCGGACTCGGGGACACCGCCGAGGATGGCGCCGTCCGGCTCGGGCGGGAGGGCGAGCGGGGGCACCCGGTTCGGGTCGGTCTCGATCAGGGCGCGCTCGCGGGCGTTCCACTTGGCGAGCAGCTCGTGGGACGGGGCGGTGCCCATGAGGCCGATGTGCGGGATGCCGACGAACGACACCGCGGGGATGTGCCGCGAGGTGGCCGTCTGGCCGGAGAAGTCCCAGATCGCCTTGTACGCGTCGGGGAACTGGTCGGTGAGGAAGCCGCCGCCGTTCTTCTTGGCGAAGATACCGGTGTAGCCCCAGCCCTGGCCGGCGAGGGGGCCGCTGTCCTCGCCGGGGATCGGGCCCATGTCGAGGATGTCCACGATGAGCAGGTCGCCCGGTTCGGCGCCCTCGACCGCGAACGGGCCGCTGAGCGCGTGCACCCGGGTCAGCGGGGCGTTGAGGATGTCCTCGGCGGAGTCGTCGTTGCGGATCGCGCCGTCGAACCATTCCCGGCAGTGCACCCGGAAGCTGTCGCCCGGCTTGACCGTGGCCACCGGCGGGATCTCGGGATGCCACCGGTTGTGACCGACCTTGGCCTGTTCGGTGAAGCTCTTGGTCGAGTCGAGCGGGAAGATCAGTTCAGGCACGGCTGGCTCCTTTCCAGGCGGGTACGGTCACGGACGCGGCAGACGGCGGACGGCCGGATGGGTGGCGATCCGGGCCGAGGCCCGGCGCGGCGGGAGCGACCTGACGACCTCGGGCTCGTGGGCGCTGCGTTCTGCGCGCTGCATCGCGGCCGACAGGGCGGCGGGCGTACGGTTCAGCATCGGCGGGGTGAACACCCGCGTCGCGGTCGTGCCGCACTCCGGGCACGAGATCGTGGCGGGTGCGGTGCCGATCGGAAAGGCGACCTCGATGTCGGCGCACTGCGCGCAGCGATAGCCGTATATAGCCATGCGAATTCCCTCTCGTTTTCCTTTCGCGCGAAGCCGACGTAAGAGTGCCTCAGCGTACGCCGTTCCTGTCGGCACGACCTGCGACAACTTGCCCACAAGAGGGCACTCAAGCAATTTAACGGGCGATTGATTCGAAATCGACCTCAAATACGCCAAGCTTGCTCGCGGAGTACGGCAGGGCACGGCACGCTGCGACAAAACGTCGACAAGGCGTTTGCCATGAACATGTCGACGGGAATGGCCGGAAAAGGCTCATCCGCTCGATACGCCCCGGGCCACGGCGTTCCTCGCGAAACGGTCCGCCCCGCTCGACTCCGCACCCGGGCCGAGAGGAACGGCTCGGCGGCCGTGGCCGGGACCGCGCGGCGGTGGCCGGGCGGTGCGGCTCCACCAGATCTCCCGGACGGCCGCGGACGTGGGCGGCCCCTACCGCCACGGGCACCGGTCCCGGGGAGGCGGGGTCGTCATCCTGCCCGAGGACCGGGCAGCCCTGCCTGGCCCGGCCACGGGAACACGTCCGGCCATGCGAAAGGGCGTCCTCGCCCCGACGCCCCCGTCTCGATCCTGGTCGTGAGCACCGATAACGCGCCAGGCAGCGGGTCGGGATCGGACAACGGGCCTCCCTTTTCGTCCGTGTTCCACGGCGGCATTCAGGCGCCCGGGGGAACGCGTTCCCTCCGGCACCCGGGGCGTCGTGCCGAGAGAAACGCGACGAGGGACCGGGCGATCACCATCACCGATCCCTCAAAATCGCGACACAGCAGCACAGACGCATAGATATGCGGTCAAATAGGTCGATTGGAACACCTGTCACTCACTATCGAGTGCCCAATCACCCGAGAGAAGAGGGGTGGCCGCATCCGGACACGAAGACACACAGGCGTAACACCTGCAGTCCCATGGGCACCACGCGTACCGGAGATCACAAAAAGGGGCGGCCCGTTTCCGCGATTAACGCATTCTTCGATATGACCGATACCCGGGAACGGGATCAGCCCGGATCACCGGCCTCCATCCGCCGCATCCCGGACCCCGGTCGCGTGGAGATCCTGCGCCCGCCGATCTCAGAGCCGCCGGGTGTGCTCGCGGCATACGACCTGGCGCCGCCCACGTAGACGAAACACGCAACAGCACACACCGTTTCCGGTATACGCAGCGGCCGGACGTGGCCACCGCAGGCCACGCCCGGCCGGTACGGTCGGCCGTTCCGCCCGCCATCCCGCAGGTGACCGAACGCCACCGTCTCGCGGGCGGCCACCACCGTGCGGTCACTTCGCCCGGCCCGGCGCCGTACCGCGTCAACGGTTTCCCGGACACCGGGGAAGGCACGACGGAAACGTCCGGCCGTGCGCGATCACCGGGCTCCCGGCCCCGCTTCGGCTTCCCGGGCGCCAAAAGGCCGACGATCAGTCGCATGGCCTGAGACCGTCACGGTGCCGGCCGTGTGGCGTGATCCGGTGGGCCGGACGGGCGGCGGTCCCGTCGAAGCAGTCGCTGCAGGGCAGGCCAGAGCCCACGCCGGGGTGTCCGGGGATCAGCTTTTGTTGTCCCCTGCCGGCGGTTCCACGTCGGGACCCGCCGACGGGTCGTCCGGCGGCTCGTACGGCGAGCCGGCCGGCGGGCTCTCCTCGGGCGGGGGACCTGCGGGCTCCACGGGGCCGGGAGCGCCGCCGTCGCTCGGCGTTCTCAGGTCGGCGATCTCCGCGCTGACGGTCTTGCCCACGTCCAGGACCGCCTTGTGGACGCCCTCGGTGAGGGTCAAGGACCGCTGGCCGAGATCGACGGATTGCTCGGCGAGGGCCAGCGAACGCTGGCCAAGGGAGACGGAGTCCTCGCTGAGTGCCACGGCCCGCTCGTTGAGGGACACGGACCTGTGCACGTTCTCGTTGAGGGTTGTGAGGACCGCCTTCACCTCGGACAGCAGCCCGGCTATCTGTTGCAGCTGCCATCCGTGCGGGTCCGCGGCCTTGGCCTCGGCCTCCCTGACGCGCTGCTCCTCTTCGCCGATCTCGGCCTCCACACTGGCCAGCAGGTCGTTGCGTTCCGTCTCCACCGCGCTCACGGCCGCGTCGTAGGAGATCAGCCGATTCAGGGTCTCCTCGGCGAGCTCCGGCAGGTCGAGCCGCTCCCGTAACGGGACGCGGCCCTCCCACTCCTTCGGCGCCTCCTCCTCGATCGCGGTCTTGAGCTCGTGCAGCTTTTTCAGTCTCGCATCGAGTTCGGACAACGGACCTCCCCTTTTTCTCCGGTTGCCGACGACATATTCATACGGTCAGGGAAACGTATTCCCTCCGGCACCGATCGAAGCCTTCCCACCGGAGAAAAGGACAAGGGACCGGACGAAAACCATCACCGATCCCTTATATCGAAGCAGGACGACGCGGAGACGCCGAATATATGGTCGGTGGCCCGCTCAAGGAGGCTCACCGTCCACTATCGAGCGGCGACGCATCCAGGAAAAGGGGTATGGCCGCATCCGGACGCGGGATTTCCGTTCCCCAATCACCGGGTCCACACGCAGACCCGGATCATCAGCCGAAACAGAATGGGTCGGAATGTTTGGTGATTAATCACGCGACCGATCACCCCTGCCCACAATACCGAAAATCCCGCCGAATCATGCCAATTCGGCGGGAGCGCCGAGAACACCGCCCGGGGCCGCGACCGCGCCCGGGCGGGTGTGGCGGGCAGCAGCGACATCGGCCCGGGTCTCCCCGCGGCGGCCCGACAGGGGCATGCGGCCGGCCTCGCCCCTGTCGGCGTGATTCGCCTCAGGCGGTGGCCGGGGCGGCGTCGTCGGAGAGGCCCGCGGCCTTGCGCAGGGTCTCGGCGAGGTCGGTGCGCTCCCACGGCAGGTCGATGTCGGTGCGCCCGAAGTGGCCGTAGGCGGCGGTGGGCGAGTAGATCGGCCGGTGCAGGTCGAGGCGGCTGCGGAACGCCGCCGGGCGCAGGTCGAAGTGCTCGGTGACGAGCCGCTCGATGAGCTTGGGGCTCACCCGCTCGGTGCCGAACGTCTCGATCAGCAGCGACACCGGCCGCGCCACGCCGATCGCGTACGCGACCTGCACCTCGCACCGCTTCGCCAGCCCGGCCGCGACCACGTTCTTGGCCACGTGCCGCACCGCGTACGCCGCCGACCGGTCGACCTTGGACGGGTCCTTGCCGGAGAACGCGCCGCCGCCGTGCCGGGCGTACCCGCCGTACGTGTCCACGATGATCTTGCGTCCGGTGAGCCCGGCGTCGCCGAGCGGGCCGCCGACCACGAACCGGCCGGTGGGGTTGACCAGCAGGCTCCCCCGCAGGGCATCCGGGTCGTACAGCCCGGACGGCAGGGTGGGCACGACGACGTGTCGCCACAGGTCCTCGCGGATCTGCTCGTTGGTCACGTCCTCGGAGTGCTGGGCCGAGATGAGCACCCGCTCCACCGCCACCGGCGTGTGGTCGACGTACCGGATCGTCACCTGGGTCTTGCCGTCCGGCCGCAGGTACGGCAGGGTGCCGTCCTTGCGCACCTCGGCGAGCCGCCGGGCCAGCCGGTGCGCGAGCGCGATCGGCATCGGCATGAGCTCGGGCGTCTCGTCGGTGGCGAAGCCGAACATCATGCCCTGGTCGCCCGCGCCCGCCCGGTCGAACTCGTCCTCCGACAGCCGCTCCCGGTACTCCTGGGCCGCGTCCACGCCCTGGGCGATGTCCGGGGACTGCTTGTCGAGCGCGACGAGCACCGCGCAGTGGTTGCCATCGAAGCCGTACCGTCCATCGTCGTAGCCGATCCGGACGATGGTGTCGCGGACGATCTGCGTGTAGTCGAGGTTCACCGGCGTGGTGATCTCGCCGGCGAGCACCACCATGCCCGTGGTGACCAGCGTCTCGCAGGCCACCCGGGACTGCGGGTCGTTGGCGAGCGCGGCGTCGAGCACCGCGTCCGACACCGCGTCGGCCATCTTGTCGGGGTGGCCCTCGGTGACCGACTCCGAGGTGAACAGGTGGTCGCGGGTTTCCGGCAACGACATCGGGAGGCTCCTTGCGGTTCGCTCGTCACTGGCGATTTTTAGCGGAGAGACTAGGGCTCCGCCACGTCATATCACACCATCCCGCCCGGGATTGGCGGAGATTCCCGTCACCGGCGCGGTACGGCCGGGCATTCCCTGGCGACGAACCGGCCCGCCGGGCACCGGCCGGGAACACGGTGACCTGATTCACTTGCTTCCGGTTCGTCTCCCCGCTCGATTCACGACATTTCGGCCGCGCGGAATGATCGACGAGGATCCACCGCGGCCGATTTCCCGGTCGATCTCGCCGTGCCCGCTCCGGGCCACCGTACCCCAGGAGGCCGGACCGGATCAGCCCGCGCCGCCCCGGTCCGCGGCGGTGACCCGGCAGGCGAGGTGGAGGGCGAGCCGGTCGTCGGGGTTGCCGAGGTCGACGGTGAGCAGCTCCTCGACCCGGCGCAGCCGGGCGGCGACCGTGTTGCGGTGCACGCCGAGCACGGCGGCGGCGTCCGCCGTCGAGCAGCCCGCGTCGAGGTAGGCGGCGAGCGTGGCGACCAAATCGCCGGGCTGCGACCGCAGCGGCTCCAGTAGCCGGGCCGCGGCCGGGGCGAAGGTCTCGCTGCTCGCCCACGCGGTGAGGAGCTGGGCGAGGCCGAGCCGGTCGATGTGCACCAGGCGGCCGGTCTGCGGGCGGCCGCGGGCGATCCGGGAGGCGTCCCACGCCTCGGCGAGGCTGCGGGTGAGCCCGGGCGCGTCCGGGTGGGCGCGGCCGACGCCGATCGCGCAGTCGAACCGGCTCGCCAGGCGGCGCCGTACCTTGCGCAGCGCGGCGATGAGGTCGCGCCCGGCGTCCTGGCCGGGCTCGGCGCGCGCGGTCGTCCACCCGGACCAGCCGTCGCCGCGTTCCACCACGGTGGCGTCGACGCGCTCGGCGGCGAGCGCGGCGGCGACCGCGTCGGTGTGCCGCAGCAGGTCCACCTCGCCGAGCGCGGCGATGTGGAAGGCGACGTGCCAGCCGTCGAGCCGCCACCCGATCTCCGAGGCGTCCCGCCGCGCCGGGTGCCCGGGGTCGAGGCGGCCCTCCAGCAGGTCGCCGAAGAGGCTCGCGCGCAGCCGGGCGTCCCGTTCGAGCACCACCCGCCGGGTGGCCTGCCAGCGCTGCAGCGCGAGCGTGCCCGCGCGCAGCACGTCCGCGACCGCCCGCGCCCACGACTCGGGCACCGGGCCGAGGGCGGCGGCGATCCACGCGTCGACGCCCCACCCGGTGGCGGCCGGGACCGGCACCACCACGGTGGTGCCGCCGTGCTCGGTGAGCGTCTGCGTCACCGGCCGGTACGGGTCGAACCCGGGCGGCGGCCCGAACCCGTCGGTGATCGGCGCGCCGTCCGGGCCGAACACCGCCACCGGCCGCTCTAGGATCCGGCCCAGCGCGCGGGCCACCTCCTCCGGGCCGAGCGGCGCGCCGGTGAGCGACCGGTGCGCCCGGTGCAGCAGCTCGGCCGCGGCGACCGCGGGCGCGTACAGGAACGCGGCGGCGTCCCCTGCCCAGCGCAGCGGGTCGTGCCCGACCGCGAGCACCGGCAGCCCCAGGTGCCGGGCGAGGCGGCGGCTGCCGTCGAGCATGGTCTCCTCCCCCGGCCGGGGCGACGGCACGGCGAGCGCGGCCGCGTCCTGGTCGCGCAGCCGCCGGATCGTCGCGTCGAGCCGCCACGAGCTGAGGTACCCGGCCGGTACGGCGGGGCAGAGCGCGATCGTGCCGGGCCGGACCGGCCCGGTGCCGGCCGCGTCCACGAGCACGATCCCGGTGACCGGCCGGTCGAGGCCCTCGTCGCCGGTGAGGCTCACCGCCTCGGCGAGCGGCGGGTAGCCGAGCAGCCGGCGCAGGGTGGGCGCGCGTTCCGCGGTCATGGTCGCTCCGGCGGGTCGGGCGGGTCCGGCGGGCCGAGGCGGATCGGGTCGATGTCGAGCCCGAACGCGCGCGGCCCGACCGCGTGGGTCGCCGACGGGCGCCACCAGAAGGCCGGGCCGGGCAGGTGGAAGGCGACCACGTCGAGGCCGCCGCGCACGGTGTCGCAGGGCACGGGCGTGCCGGTGGCGCGGTCGACCACGCACAGGATGTCCGGGGTGGAGGCGACCGGCCGCCCGTCGACGAGGGCGAGCAGGTACTCGTTCTCCATCTCCAGCCGCAGCAGGCCGCCGCCGCGGTGCACCTTGATGATCACCGAGCCGCGGCCGAAGCCGACCGTGGCGCGGTGCCGTACCACCTCCATGACCCGGCCCGCGCCGAGCAGCCGGCCGCCGAGCGCGGCGACCATCTCGTGCGGGTCGGCGCTGCGGCTCCAGGCGGCGTGCCGGGCGCCGAGGCGCAGCGCGCGGCCGAGGGAGCCGAGGATGGTGAGCCGGTCGAGGTCGGCGACCCGCAGCGGGCGCATCGCGAACGCGGCCCAGCCGCCGAACTCGCTGAGCGCGCCGCGGACCACCCGCTCGGCGGCGGCCGGCGGCATGCCGTCGAGCACGAGCAGCCGCCCGCTCGCGTCGCCGATCGCGAGCGGGGTGATCGGCTCGCCGAGCGCGGCCACCGACATCTGGTCGATCCGGGGCAGCGCCCGGCCCTGCAGGTCGGCGTCGATCACCGGGAGGCCGAGCTCGGCCGCGGCGACGAACACGACGATGCCGTTCACCCCGCCCACCTCGATCGCGATCACCCCGACCGGGGCGACCCGGGTGCGGTCGAGGATCGCGGCGAGCACCGGCGTCCACTCGCCGCCGGACGGCAGCCGCTCGTAGAACACGGAGACCGCGCCGACCAGGCCCACGGGCACCACGTACCCGTCGTCGCCGCCGACGTCGCCGGCGTCGAGCAGGGTGATCGGCCCGGCCGTGGTGAGGGCGTGGCGCAGCACGCGGGCGGCGAGGTCGGTCTGCCCGCCGCCCCCGGAGCCGAGCAGCGCGGTGCCGCGCGCGAGGTCGTCGACCTCGGCGGGCCCGAATCGCATCGCCACGCGACCAGCCTGACACGGATTGCGGTCGGACCGTAACCGGCCTGCCATCCCGGCCCGGAATTTTTCCGGGATGGCAGGCCGGGGCCTCACTCCGGCACCAGCTCCTCGACCGGCCGGAACTCCACGTCGAGGCCGAAGGCGCGGGGCCCGAACACCGCGAGCGCCTCGGGGCTGCGCATCAGGTCCGGGGTGCTGATGCCGACCACCACGGCCCGCTGGCCGTACCGCAGGCCCTCGGTGGTGATCGGCTCGGCGGTGTCGATGTCGAGCACGCAGATCAGGTCGGGCACGACGCAGCGGACCTCGCCGTTCACCCGGGCGACCAGGTGCTCGTTCTGGAAGGTCAGCTCGAGCTTGCCGTCGCCGTCGAACGCCTCGAGCGTGGCGCTGCCCCGGGCGAACCCGGCCTCGGTGCGGCGTTCCACGTCGACGACCTTGCCGCGGAACAGCACCCGCACCTTGTTGTAGAGGGTGTCGGCCATGGTCGCGGCGAGCGCGGCGATCGGGTCGCGGTGCTCGGCGCGGGCCGTGCGCAGCGCCCGGCCGATGCGCAGGCCGAGGGTGAGCGTGTTCGGTACGGCGGTGCGCTTCACGTCGGCCCCGGTCATCGAGTACTCGGCGATGTGCGCCACGCCGCCCATGCGGATGGTGATGCCGCGGGCGAGCCACTCCATGCGCTTGTTGTCGTGCCCGGTGTCGATGATCACCATCTCGTCGTTCTCGCCGCCGATGGCGAGCGGCGAGCCCGGCACGCCGTACACCGAGAACGTCTCCATCTGCAGCTCGGGGAACGCCCGGCCCATGCCGTCCGCGTCCACCACGGGCAGCCCGGTGTGCGCGGCGACGAGCAGCGGAATCATCGAGTTGATGCCGCCGCACTCGATCGGCATGGTGGCGTCCGCGCGCCGGCCGAGGTGCCTCTCGAGAGTGCGCAGCGCGATCACCGCCTCGTCGCCGCGCGGAATCTTCTCCACCATGACCGTGGGCGCGCCCATCTGCGCGGTGGGGATGACGAAGGCGTCGTCGTCGAGCTCGGCCGGGTCGAGCACGGTGATGGTACGGCCGGTCTCCTTCAGGGCCTGGTCGACGAGGAGGCGGCCGATGTACGGGTCGCCGCCCCCGCCGGTGCCGAGCAGCGCGGCGCCGCGGGCCAGGTCGGCGAGGTCGGCGCGGTCGAGGGTGTAGCTCATGCCGCCACCTCCGTGGGGATCCGCACCGGGTCGTGGTCGTAGCCGAAGTACCGGGGGCCGACGAGCTCGACGCCCTCCGGGCTGTGCCAGCGCGGGTCGCACGGTGCGGCGATCACCCGCACCCGCTGGCCGTACCGCAGGGTCTCGGTGGTGATCGCGGTGCCGGTCTCCGCGTCGAGCACGCAGATCAGGTCGGGCACCGAGGCGACCACGGTGCCGTCCCGCACCGCGACCAGGTGCTCGTTCTGGAAGCGGAGGGTGAACTCGACGCCGGTGTCGCCGCCGGTGCCGGTGAGCGTCGCCTCGCCGCGGGCGAACCCGCCCTCGGTACGGCGGGCCACGTCGACGACCTTGCCGGTGAACAGCTCGGCCCCGCCGAGGCGGTCCACCACGGCGGCGACCGGGTCGCGGTGGCCGGCGCGGGCCTCGCGGACGATCCGGCCGAGCTCGGCGCAGAGCGACACGGTGCCGGGCACGAGGGCCTTGCGGGCGGTGGCGCCGTCCATCGGGTAGAGGCTGATCATCGCCGAGCAGCCCATGTCGATGGTGGCCGAGCGGGCGAGCCGTTCCGCCCAGTGGTTGTCGATCGTGTCGAAGATGCCCTGGTTGCCCTTCTCGTCGGCGATCGACATCGGGGTGGCGGTGATGCCGTAGAGGGTGGGGATCACCATCTGCAGCTCGGGGAACGCGCGGCCCATCGCATCCGCGTCGATCACCGGCAGCCCGAGCTGGGCCGCGGCGACCACGGGCACGAGCGCGTTCACCCCGCCCGCCTCGGCGCACACCACGTGGGTGGGCTCCACCCCGAGGTACCGGGCGAGGGCGCGGACCGCGGCCGCGACCTGCTCGATCGAGGGCACCTTCTCCACCATCACGGTGGGCGCGCCCATCATCGCGACCATGAAGGTGGCCGCGTCGTCCGGCACCTGGTCGAGGGGCACGATCTCGGCCGGGCCGTGGGCGCGGACCGCGGCGCCGGCGAGCAGCCGCCCGATGTGCGGGTCGCCGCCCCCGCCGGTGCCGAGGATCGCGGCGCCGACGGCGAGGTCGTCCAGGTCGGCCTCGGTGATGAGTCGCTCAGCCACGGACCGCCTCCACCTGCAGGTCGCCGACGGCCTTGACGCGGATCCGGGTGGCGTTGCCGGGCAGGTAGGCGAGCGGCACCTCGTCCACCTCGACCACCCGCACCGAGCCGGGCTTGGCGCCCGCGGCGATCGCCCGGTCCACCGCCTCCTGCTTGGCGGCGTCGAGTACGGCACGGCGCTGCCCGGGCTCGACCGGGAAGATGCGGTCCACCATGCCGCCGATCTGGGCGATCGCCGCGCCGATCGCGTTCGCCACGGCGAAGTGGTCGGGGCGGTGCACCCGGCCGGAGTCGCCGAAGGAGTCGGGCAGCAGGATCGAGCCGCCGCCGACCGCGACCACCGGCAGCGGGTCCGGGGAGGTGCGCATGCGCTCGATCGCGTCGGCGATGTCCTCGGCGATGCGCTGCAGCGCGGCCTCGGCGAGCGACCGGTCGACGACCCCGCGGACCAGCGACGGGTCGCCGATCTCGGCGCGCCCGGCCGCGACCGCGACGTCGGTCGCGGTGAGCGTGTCGCCGCCGAACACCAGCGCCTTCTCGACGAGCCGGTAGCCGACCGAGTCGGGGCCGACGGTGACCTTGCCGCCGGTCTCCCGCACCCGGCTGCCGCCGCCGATGCCGAGGCTGAGCACGTCCGGCATGCGGAAGTTGGTGCGGATCCCCGCCACGCTCACCTCGGTGGTGGCCTCGCGCGGGAAGCCGTTCTGCAGTACGCCGATGTCGCTCGTGGTGCCGCCGACGTCGACCACGGCGCAGGTGTCCACGCCGGAGAGGAACGCCGCGCCGCGCATCGAGTTCGTCGGGCCGGAGGCGAACGTGGCCACCGGGTAGCGGCGGGCGAAGTCGACGTCCATCAGCGTGCCGTCGTTCTGGCTGAGGTAGAGCGGCGCGCGGATGCCTGCGGCGGCGAGGGTCTCGGCGAGGCCGTCGACGATCCGGTCGGCGAGCTCGCGCAGCGACGCGTTGATGATCGTCGCGTTCTCCCGCTCGAGCAGGCCCATCCGGCCCACCTCGGAGGAGAGCGAGACCGCGATGCCGGGCAGCTGGGCGGCGAGGATCTCCGCGGCGCGCTGCTCGAACTCGGCGTTCACCGGAGAGAAGACGCTGGAGATCGCCACGCTGCGGATGCCGTGCCTGTCGATGTCCTCAGCGACCTTGAGGATCTCGTCCTCGCGCAGCTCGGCGATGTGCCGGCCGTCGAACTCGTGGCCGCCGTGGCACAGGTACGCCCGGCCGCTGATCGCCTTCACCAGCCGCTCCGGCCAGTCGACCATCGGCGGCAGCGAGGCCGTCGACGGCAGGCCGAGCCGTACCGCGGCGGTGGGCGCGAGCCGGTCGGCCTCGACCAGGGCGTTGATGAAGTGCGTCGTGCCGATCATCACGGCGTTCACCGCGGCCGGGTCGAACGCGCGCTGGCGCTTCAGCTCGTCGAGGGCCGTGGTGATGCCGCTGGTCACGTCACGGGTGGTCGCGGTCTTCACCGCGGCGAGGACGGTGGTGCCGTCCATGAGCACGGCGTCGGTGTTGGTTCCGCCGACGTCGATTCCGATCCGCATCGATAAGGGTCCTTCGGTCAGGCGCTGAGGTCAGACGCTGGAGGTGGTGGCCGGGCTGGGCGTGGTGGTCTCCGTGGGGGCCGTGCCGTACCCGCGGACGAGGCCGAGCTTGCCGGCGACGACGTAGAGCACGAAGGCGAGGACGAGCGAGTTGACGCTCGGCAGGCCCCAGGTGACGAAGTGCCCGACCAGGCTGGCGATCAGCCAGATCACGAGGGTGGTCGGCACCCAGCGCGGCGCGGCGGCGGGCATCGCGCCCTCGGCGCGGCTCGCGTCGAGATCGCGGCGCCAGGTCCGCACCACGAAGTACTCGGCGACCATGATGCCCGCGATCGGCGGGAAGGTGACGCCGAGCAGGGAGAGGAAGTCGGTGAACCGCTCGAGGATGCCGGCCGCGGCGAGCACGCTGCCGACGACGCCGAGGATCGCGGTGACGACGGCCCGGTTGACGCGCTTGCCGAACACGGTGCCGATGAAGTTCACCAGGCCGAGGCCGGAGGAGTACAGGTTCCAGTCGTTGATCTTCAGGGTGCCGACGATGATGATCAGCACGCCGATCCAGCCGACGGTCGAGGTGACGATGACGATGATGTTGTCGGACCGGATCGCGTGCGCGAGCAGCACGCCGACCAGGCCGATCACGTACTCGCCGAGCGTGATGCCGACGATGGTCTGCTTCACCACGTCGCCGACCGACCGGTTGAACCGGGTCATGTCCGGCGTGATCACGGCGCCGACGATGAAGCCGCCCGCCACGAGCGTGGTGCCCTGCAGCAGGGTGAGGGACGGCCCGGCCGGGGCGGTGGCGACGAGCTCACCGAGCGAGTGCTTGGCCAGCTCCGACCCCACCGACCAGGCCACCAGCACCACGAACGCGGGCACGGTGAGGTACGCGGTCCACGCCATCGACTTGAAGCCCTTGATCACGATGGCGGTGACGGCGAGGCCGAACAGCAGCGCCCACAGCCACACCGGCATGATCGGCATGAGCTGGTAGAGCCCTTCGGCGGAGACCGCCGACTGGATGCCGAACCAGCCGACCAGGCTGATCCCGATCGCCAGCCCGATCACCGCCGAGCCGGCCTGGCCGAACCCGCACCAGCGGGCGAGCGTGGAGGTGGAGATGCCCTCGCGCATGCCGATCACGCCGAGCATGATCGCCACCACCTCGAGGATGACGGCGCCGAACGTGATCGCCAGGAAGGAGTCCCAGAAGGACATGCCGAAGCCGAGGGTGGCTCCGAGCAGGAACTGGCTGAGCGCGGATATCTGGCCGAACCGCTGGACCGCGACCGAGTACCAGGAGTAGCGGGCGCGGGCCGGCACGCGGGCTGTGGCGAAGTCGTCGGTGCCGAAGGAAGAAGCCATGACGCCTCCGAGGGGGCATTTCGGCCTGGTCATCCCAGGCAAATGTGCTGTCCCCAACGTAGAAACGCAGGTCGGAAGGCGTCACGGTGCGAACCGCCCAGAAGATCGCGGCCGGCTGTGCACGGTGCACAGCGCCGCTGCGGAAGGACCGGCCGCGCCGGCCGTGGATGACCGGGGTTTACGGTACGGCGGCGCGGCCCGGGCGGCGGGTCATCCCGGCTCGCCCTGCTCGATCCACTCGCGGACGATCCGGTCGACCTCCGCGGCCAGCTCCTCCTTGCGGTAGGAGCGGTCCGGCAGCTCGTTGAGCCGCGCCATGGTCTCGGCGGGAATGTTGATGTGCTCGGACGCGCGCGAGTACACGTCGCGGCGGGTCGCCACCTCGCGGTCACGGAACACCTCGTCGATCACCTGTCGCATCTCGTCGAGCACGCTGTGTTCGGCCATCGCCATCCCTCCCTGCGCCCTCCCCTACCCACGGGCGGCGGGAATGTACGGCACGGCCCCGGGGGCCGGGGCCGTGCCGTACGGGTGCGGAGGAGGAAGGACTGGGTCAGCTCTTGCGGGGGACGAGCATGTCGACGACCCGGATGAAGCCGTCCTCGGCGTATCCGAGGCCGACGGCGCGGCCGGCCAGGCCCGCGACGGCGCGTATCACGCCGGCGTCGATGCCGTGCCCCTCGGAGGTCTCGATGACGTGGGACATCGTCGACACGGCCGAGGTGAGCGGGTTGTCCCCACCGGCGAACCGGCCGGTGTCCGCCTCGTCCCCGGTCTCCTCGAAGATCGGCGGCAGGATCTCGGCGATGCCCTTGGCGAACGGGAGAAGCTCCCGGGCGGTGACGCCCTCCGCGCGGGCGAGGGCGAGCGCGTGGGCGTATCCCGCCATCGCGGTCCCGGCGCGGGTGCGGCCGAGGGGCCGGGGTCCGGCTCCCTCGGCCCGCCGCGCCTCCCCCGCCCCGGCCCGCGGGCCGTCAGGCCGCGATGCGCACGCCCTTCATCGGGGTGAAGCCGAAGAGGTTGACGTCCACGGTCGTGACCTCCTCCGGCGGGGCCGTCATCAGCACCCACAGCCGGACACGCCGGCCGGGCCCGAGGCTCTTCAGCGTCGTCACCGAGCAGACGCAGTGGCGGGGAGACCCGGGGTCGTCGCCCGGCGTGGTCAGCGGCAGGTAGCGGGTGCCGTCCGGGCCGGTGAGCGCGACCCAGAAGAACTCGGTGTGGAATCCGGTGATCACGCCGATCTCCTCGGCGTCGCGGTCGATCGCGCCTTCCGCCAGCCGCACCTCGCCGCCGGAGGCGTGGCTGAGGGAGAACGTGGCGATGAGGCTGCGCCGGCTGATCCTGCGCAGCTCGAGCAGCTCGGCGTTGAGCCCGGTGAGCCTGCGCACCCCTCGGGCCGTGGCGAGCGGCGTCGCCGGGGCGGTGGCGGCGGGCTCGGCGGAGGGGGCCGAGGACGGGGTGGGCCGCGGGGAGGGCGCGGGCACCTCGCGTTCGAAGATCACCTCGACCCGGCGGTTGCGCGCCCGGGCCCGCTCGGAGGTGCCCTTGACGGCGGGCTGGGTCTCCCCCTTGCCCTCGGCGGTGAAGGAGACGCCGGGGTTGCGCACCAGCGAGCGGAGCGCCTTCCGCACGGCCTCGGCGCGGCGGACGGACAGCCGGAGGTTGTACGCCTCGGTGCCCACGTCGTCGGTGTGCCCGACGATCTTCACGGTGCCCTTGGCCTCGGTGCCGATGCGGTCCGCGGCGCGCCGGAGCTCCTCCTTGGCCTTGCCGGTGAGCGTGGCCTTGTCGAACTCGAACAGCACGTCGGTGTTGAGGGCGATCTCCACGCGGGTGCCGCTCTCCGCGACGGAGACGGTGGTGCCGCTGATGCGCGTGACCAGCTGGGTCGTGTTCGGGTACGCGGCCTCGATCACGGCGGCGTCCGGCTCGCCGTCCACCTTGGGGCCGGTGCGGGCCGGGCTGATCGGCAGCGGCGGGGTGAGGCCCGCGCCGTGGAAGCCGACCGCCACGGACGTGGTCTCGGGCGGCACGTGGTAGACGGCCCACAGCGTGGCGGACTGCCCGGGTTCGAGGGTGGCGGACACCTCGGAGTAGCTGCACAGGCAGCGGGCGCGGACCTCGACGTCGTCGCGTTTCATCGGGTGGTAGACCGCGAAACGCGCGTCGTCCAGGAGGAAGAAGCCGGAGAACGCCTGGATGTAGTCGTAGGCGTTCTGACCGGCGAGGTCGTAGGAGTGAAACTGCCCCAGCCGCACCGGGCGCCGGTCGGCGGTGACCCGGAAGCGGGCCGTGACGCTCGTCGGCGTGGTGCGCTCCAGGCCGATTACGTCGATGCGCGCATGGCCGATGTTCTCGTCGTGGCCGTCGCCGTAGAGGGTGGCGAGGGCGGGTGCCGCCTCCGGGGCCGGGGAGCCGGTGGCGGCGGGCGAGGACGCGGGCGAGGATACGGGCGCGGATGCGGCCGTGGTCGCGGCCGTCGGGGACGGCTCCGGGTCACCGGCCTGGCCGGGAGAGCACCCGACGAGCCCGAGCGCGAGTCCGCACGCAAGCCACCATCGTGGACGGGCGCACCAGACGACCATAAGTCCCCCCATTTGGCGATCAATGTCCGGTCACGCGATCGCAGACTCTGGCGCGCACCGACTTTAGAGATCACCACACGGAGACGCGATCGGAAACGAAAACAAAAATCCTCGCATTCATCACTACTGCGCATATTCCGCTCCTGGCGGCGCAGGTCCGGATCACGGTGGGCGGGTGACGGCCTCGCGGCCCGCCGCGGCCCGGCCGATCAGCCGACGGGCTCGTCCACACGTACCCGGTCGCTTTCGCCGTCGGAGAGGAACGACGCCAGCGTCCGGCCCTCCTCCGCGAGCGCGTCCCGGTCGGCCGGGGAGAGGCGGCGCAGCGGCGTCACGATCACCGTGCCGGCCTCGACGGTCCAGGTCGCGGCGACCCGGCCGTCGACCAGGGCGAAGCGGGCGCCCTCGACCGACAGGCCACGGTGGGCGTCGTCGATGATCCGGCTGCGGTCGTGGTAGCCGAGGATCGCGTTGTCGAACGCGGGCAGGAACCGCACCGGCGCCGGGGTGTCCGGATCGGGGCGGGGCGCGTCGGGGAGGTCGAGCAGCTCCCGGCCCCGCTCGTCGCGGAAGGCGACGAGTTCGTCCCGTATCGCCGCCACCGCCTCCGGCAGCCCGGCGAGCCCGGACCAGGCGCGCAGATCGGCCGTCGCGGCCGGGCCGTACGCGGCGAGGTAGCGCCGTACCATCGCCTGGCCTGCGCGATCGACGCCGTCCGCGGACGGCGGGTCCACGTCGCGGCCCAGCCGGGTCGAGAGCAGCACGTGGCGCACCCCGGCCTTCGTCCGCCACAGCCCGCGCGGCGGCGCCTGGGCCAGCGGCACCGCGGAGATCAGCAGCTCCATGAGCGCCTGCCGGGACACGGTGGGCCGATGCTCGGCGAGCGCCGCGACGAGCTCGCCCCTCGTGCGGGGCTCCCCGTCGGCGAGGACCGCGCGGGCCTCCGCCGCCAGCTTGTCCAGGTCGACGCCTTCGGCCTCGCGGCGGAAGGCCCCCATGACCCGTTGGCGGAACATGTCGTCGTACCGGGCCCGCCAGGCGAGGGCGTCGTCGGCGGTGACGAGGTGGATGGTGCGCCGCATCAGGTGGGTCCGCACCACCCGCCGCCCGACCAGCAGCTCCGAGAGCGCCGCCGGGTCGAACGCGCGCAGCCGCGACCAGAGCCCGACGAACGGCTCCTGCGGTTCCTGCGCCTGCAGCCCGCACAGGTGCGTGACCGCGTCGAGGACCGGCAGGTCGGCCCGGCCGAGCAGCAACTGCCGGGCAAGCGTCGCGCGGTTGAGCGCCCGGGCGTCCAGCACGGTCATGGGGTCACCCCGGCCCGTCTCCCGCACCGGCACGGCGTCAGGGCACGGTCGGCCGCGCCCGGGACCACACGGTCACCGCGATCGGCTCGTCCAGACGATGTCGGCATGACCTAACGATCGCAGCCATGACCGACGAATCCTGTCCGCCTTCCGCCGCGACCTGCCCGTCTCTCTGCATCGGCCGATCCACCGGATACGGCACCGCCACCTCCCCGGAGAGCGCCGCTATCCGACGGTTCCGGGATCGCCAGAGCACGCCCGATCAGCCTGAATCGGTCGGGTCAGAGCACCCGGCGCACGAGTACGCTGGCGGCATGGAGCGCTGGGGCGATCGGGAGCGCGCCGCGCTCGTCGCGCTGCTTCGCCGTACCTCGACGGAGAAGGGTGAGCGCGCGGTCGTGTGGCGGATCACCGAGGGAGCCTCTGTGGTCGACCTGCTACGCGAACGACTCGATCCCGCAAACCTCTCCTCCGACCCGCTCGAAGAGGCGATCGGCGAGGCACGGCAGGAGATCGAGGGCTGGGAGCGCGAGGGCCTGCGGCTCATAACGCTGGGCGACGAGCACTATCCGCACCGATTGCGGGACGTGTTCGACCGGCCGCCATTGCTATTCGCTCGCGGAACCGTGCCGGCTGATGATCAGGGCGTCGCCGTGGTCGGCTCCCGGCGAGTCTCGCCGACGGGTCGACAGGTCACCGAGGACCTGGCGATTCGGCTCGTGGAACGCGGACTGACGGTCGTGTCCGGTCTGGCTGTCGGTGTCGACACCTGCGCGCACCGGGCCGCGATCCGGGCCGGCGGCCGGACGGTGGCCGTGATCGGCACCGGAATCCGCAGGCATTACCCACCGGAGAACGAAGGACTCCACCAGGCCGTCGCGGAGCACGGGGCGGTCTTCTCCCAGTTCTGGCCCGACCCTGGCCCGGACAAAACGACCTTTCCCGTGAGCAACGGTACGATGTCGGGCTACAGCCTGGCGACGATCATCATTGAGGCGGGGGAACGCAGCGGTACGCGCATTCAGGCGCGTAAGGCGGTGGAGCATGGCCGTCCCGTGATCCTGATGCGCTCCGTGGTCGAGCACACCGAATGGGGCCGGGACACGGCTACGAAACCCGACGTCCATGTCGCGGCGACCGTCGACGAGGCCATGGCCATCGTCGACGACCTGCTGGATCGTCCAAGACAACTTGAAGCTCTGCTCGCCCGGCTCACCTGACCTCGTGGCGAGACCTTGCACGTCGTCCGGGAGATGATCCGCGAGCGGCTCGGCGCGAGCCCCGGGTTCCGCCGCCAGAGCGAGCCATCGGGCGGTGTGATCAGACTCGGGAAGCCGCCGCATCGATGGTGGCGATGAGCTCCTGCAGCGAAAGCGAGCCCGGGGGACGGCGGTCGCGGGCGAACTCGTTGGCGAGGCGGTGGAGGACGTCGTTGGCCGGGGTGGGGACGCCGTGGAGGCGGCCGAGGAGGGAGATCTCGCCGTTGAGGTAGTCGGCCTCGATCGAGCCGCTGCCCCTGGCCAGGCTCTGCCAGGACGAGCTGCGGTTGGCGGCGACTCCGGGGATGTGGGCGACGGTGACCCGGTCGCCGCGCCGGGCGCGCTGCTCGTCCACCGAGGCGTACTCGATGCCGGCGGCGTCGAGCACCGCGGCGCCCTCGGCGCGCACGAGGGCACCGATCTTCTCGGTCCCGGCGGGGTCGCCGCAGACCGCGTCGTAGGCGTTGAGCAGGTTGGTGAGCAGCTTGGCGTACTTCCAGCGCATCACCTTCTCGTCGGGGTACGCGGCGAACGCGTGCCCGGACAGGTCGGCGGCGATACGCCGGGCCGTGTCGTCGAGGCCGTGCGGATAGCGGCCGATGTGGAACATGCCGGAGAGCGGCGTGCCGTACGCGACGACGACGCCGGGCTCCAGGTGGGTGGAGGGCAGCCACACGCACATGCCGTACACGCGGGCGAAGCGGCGCAGGGCGAGGCGCTCGTTCTCCACCGCGTTCTGGGCGCAGACGAGGGGCAGCCGCTCGGCGGCGGTGCCGCCGCCCTCGACGGGCAGGTACGCCCAGGTGTCGAGCGCGGCCTGGGTGTCCTGGGTCTTCACGCAGAGCATGAGCACGTCGTCGGGGGTGAGCCGCAGCTCGCCGGGCTCGCTCACCACCGGGATCCGCAGCGTGTCCGTGCCCTGGGGGGTGACGAGGCGCAGGCCCTCGTCGCGGAGGACGCGGGCGTGCTTTCCCCGAGCGACCAGCACGACGTCGTGGCCGCCCTGGAACAGCCGGCCGCCGATCGTGCCGCCGATGGCCCCCGCGCCGATGATGACGTACCGCATGGTGCGAGCATCCCACGGAGGCCCGTGGCGACTCGTGCCGGTCCGGCGATGTTCGCCGGCTTGGCCCACCGCCTCGACCAGGTGTCCCGCGGCGGTGCCGTACGGCGGTGCCGGCCGTGGGCCGGCAATGGGCGTGGTCACCTGGGTCCGGATTGGGAAAGCCGGTCCGGCGATGTCGCCGGACCGGCTTCAAAGGTGACTGTTTCGCAGGATGACCGTGATGACACGCGGCGCCCGATGCCGGGTTCCGACACCGGCCGCCGCGGCCCTCAGATCACGCGCTTATGGTGACCGCTACCGGTAGGCCCTCAGAAGCCGAAGCCACTGCCGAAGCAGAGGCCGTCGAACCCGAAGAGCCCGAAGCCGTCGAAGCCCCCGAACCCGAAGCCGAAGCCATCGAAGCCGAAGCCATGGCCGAACCCACAGCTCGAGAAGCCACCGGACTGAGCCGTGGCCTGAACGGTCGTGGTCGCCTGGGCCGGAGCCGCGGTACCCATCGTGAGAGCGCCACCGACGAGCGCGGCGGCGACAAGCGCGTTGGCCATTCGCGTGAGTTTCATCCGTCACTCCTTGTGATGGTGGTCGGGGGGCACCGTGGCTGATGTCCGGTTACGTGCCGAAATAACCCGATACATAGAGCTATCTAGCGAATACGTAGCGTCATCAGCAGGTGGCGGCCGCGACCTTAATCGATCTTGGAACTGCCTCTGGCGTACCTAGAGCCTGCTCGCGCCCCGCCGGCACCCGGCCGGGCCGTACGCGGACCCGGCCTCCGCGATCAGACCGGGGCGCGGCGGTACACGCCCATGTGGCCACAATCCTCCGGATTGCGTCAACAAACCGGACTGATCAGGTCAAATGCCATCGACACCGCGCAGACTCGCCGCCCACCCTGGTGGAGACGGCCGTCTGACCCGCGGCCGGTCCCGCACTGGCAGGGGGAGGGCAGACGATGAACGACCGGCGGCGGCTCATGATGCTCGCCCCACCGCTGCTTGCCACGTTCTGGTACGGCTCGCCCGCGTTCGCCGCCACGACACCCGCCGAACCGGACCCCGCGACGGCGACCACCACCGAACCCGCCGCCGACACGGAGACGAACGGCCCCAGCGGCCTGCGGCCCACCGAGCCCGAGGCCGCCCCGATCAGCCAGGAGGCGCTGCGCACCATGGGCCAGGACGAGCGCGACGCCGTCCAGGTCGTCAACCGGTTCTGGGAGCGGAACTGGCCACGCAACTTCCCCGGCGGCTACACGCCCCCGGAGGTACGGGGCCGCTACGACCCGGCCAACCCGCCCATGTGCGGCGACGTACGGCTGGAGCCGGGCAACGCGTACTACTGCCCCTCCGGCGACTACATCACCTGGGACGGCGACTTCGTCAAAGGCGACCCGGACCTCGAGGGCAACACCTTCCCGTACATCGCGATCGCCCACGAATGGGGCCACGCCATCCAGCACCGCACCAACAAACTGGCCGGTCCGACCGCGAAGGTCGAACTCCAAGCCGACTGCCTCGCCGGCGCCACCCTCACCGGCGCCCGCAACGAGGGCTACCTCCAATGGGAGACCCTCGACGAGGAACGCCTCCTCACCGCGATCGCCGGCATCGGCGACGACCTCCCCGAAACCGACCCCGGCCACCACGGCAGCCCCGAAGACCGCATCATCGCCTTCGAAACCGGCGAACAAGGCGTCAAAGCCTGCATGTCCGGCAGGTGACCGGCGGCCATCGGACATCGCACGAGGAAGGCCCGGCATCCCGTGGAACAGGGGTGACACGGGACGCCGGGCCTCGGCGTGGCCGCCGCGGGCTGGATTGACGTGATGGGGAATGCGGACGGCCACGCGCTGGAAGGGCACGGCGGCGCGCGATCATCCTCGGGTCGGCGCGTCTTCCCCCCGGCGTACCGGGGGCACGCGCCGCCGCGCCCGGCCTATGGCCCGCCCTCAGGCGGGAAGTGCACGCGGGCAGTGGCGTGAGCGTGAGCGTTCGGGCGGCGGACGTCGGTCACGCTCGTCCCCCGCTCGTCGCGGCGTCGGTCATCTCCGCGTCCCGCATCGCCTCCCACAGCTCCTCCGGCGTACGCGCGTCGACCACCAACCCCCGCGACACCGGCCAGGCGGCGAACGCGATAAACCGGCGCGACCACGGCCCATACACGATCACCCACCCGGGCTCCTCCGCATCGAGACGCGCCGCCTGCTCCCGCTGCCGCACGTCCCACCGAATCCGCCGCACCGGCGTGTACGGCACGCCACAGCGATGCCGCCCTGCCGTCACCGGCCGCGCACCCCCTGTTCACGGCCGGGGCGACGAGCGTGATCACCTCTCTCCCCGCTTGCCTTGTGGACGGCCGTGAACGTGCCGTTGTCGTGCTCGATGACGTCGAACTCAGGTATGCCTGCGAGAGCCCTGCATGCCGTGTTGTCGGCCATGCACGCAGGGTAACTCAACTTCCCTATACCTCACTACGGTTACCCGCAGGTATCTCTAGATGTCTGCATAGATCTAACGTCGACCGCGTGATCGACTGGCGCCCCAACGCTCCGAAGTGGGAGCAGATAGCCGAGGTGATCCGAGCCAGGATCGCGGACGGGACCTACCCGCCCGATACGGCCGTACCGTCCGAGCACGCCCTCGTACGCGAGTTCGGCGTGGCCAGAGCCACGGCTCGCAAGGTGCTGGTGCGCTTGCGCGAAGCCGGCGTGATCTACACGGTGCGCGGGATGGGATCGTTCGTCACACCGCCGGACAAGGCAACCGACCAGCGCGCCGAGGCCTGAAAGCCCCAGGTTCCAGAGAACCCATGCGATGAACGTGACCGAAGGAACACGCTCATCGCATCACGCGTCGTGAAACCAGCGACTACGGCTGTCGCCCGTCGTGCTGCTCTCGGGCATGCGTCCTGCACCTTCCGGCGGACTCGACGGCCAAGAGGCCATCGCGCACGTCCTGGGTCATGCGGCGCGGGTCGGCCGTACCCGGCATCGCCCTTCGAGCCACGGACGGAGGCGACAAAAATGCGCAAACTGAGCGGCCTCGGCATGTGAAGATCTCCATGGCCAGTTCGGCAACCGGCCACAACCCGGCACTCGCATAGGAAGGGCCCGGCAAGGGGAGAAATCATGGTTCGTCGCTGGAGTCCTGACGGCATACCCGCACCGATCGCGGCGTACAACCACCTGGCGGCCGTGCCAGAGGGTCATGAGCTGGTCGTCTTCGCCGGGCAGGTGGGCACGCTCAGCGACGGCAGCCTCGCCGGTCCCGACGCGGAGGCGCAGGCCAGGCAGGCCCTCGCCAACATCGAGGCGCTGCTCGGCACGCTCGGCGCCACCCCGGCCAACCTGGTCAAGCTCTTCACGCTGGTCGCCGGACGCGAGCACCTGCCCGGCCTGCGCGCCGCACTACGCGACACGCTCGGCAGGTGGTTCCCCGACGGCGACGTACCCCCGAACACGCTCGCCGTGGTCGCCGGGCTCGCGACCCCCGAGATCGTCGTCGAGATCGAGGCCATGGCCGCGGTCCCGCGCCGGCACTCGACGGGCGAGTAGCCGTACGTCCGCTACCGCGCCCGCTTCCGGCCCAGCGAGTGTAAGGACAAGCGGCACGAACTTCCACGCCTGACGGCAAGAGCGGCTCGAGCACGCCCAGTGACGGGCCGTACCGGACGTAGGGCACAGGTCCCACGAGCACGGCCCTGGAGTCCTTGCTCACCGAGGCTCGCGATCCCGACGAGCGGGAGAAGGTGGTCGCCGCCTCCCGGGCGGCCGCTCTGGTGGCCGCTCATGGCCCCGTGCCGAACTCACCGCCCTGTCCTACCGGGTGCGCGAGGTGCCGGGCGACCCGCTTCCCGGCAAACTCGCCGCCTGCGCGTCCAACCGGGAGCGTGCCGCGGTCATCGCCGCCGA
>Ga0207866_1000689_pt1 | contig 43554 bp, 40 predicted proteins | sample HigsolmetaAR203D_FD_184835 | JGI IMG/M metagenome (GOLD analysis project Ga0207866, IMG submission 184835) | Ionic liquid and high solid enriched microbial communities from the Joint BioEnergy Institute, USA - AR20-3-D (SPAdes) (version 2) ...
AGATAGGTTCGAGGTGGAAGCGCAGCAATGCGTGGAGCTGACGAATACTAATCGGTCGAGGGCTTATCCAGGCTTCGAAGCGCATAGCTTGAAGTTTCGCTGCTAGTTTTCAGGGAACAAGCCCTGATTATGAGCTTCAATAAAGATGACCTTATTAAGGAGAGGTACCCAAGAGGCCGAAGGGGGCGCTTTGCTAAAGCGTTAGGGTGTAACAGCCGCGAGGGTTCGAATCCCTCTCTCTCCGTCGAAGACTAGATGAGATGAGAACCCGGGAAGAGGGTTCGTCGGAGCGATAGCGAAGCATCGCAGTCTCGAGCGAAGTGAGAGTATCCCACTTCTCGATTTAAAGATTTTTCTTTCATATTCGTAGTGTCGTGGCGGCGTAGCTCAGCTGGCTAGAGCGTACGGTTCATACCCGTGAGGTCGGGGGTTCGAGCCCCTCCGCCGCTACTATATTCCATTTGGACGCTTAGCTCAGCTGGGAGAGCATCTGCCTTACAAGCAGAGGGTCGGCGGTTCGATCCCGTCAGCGTCCATCTGTAAGGGCGGGAGTTAGCCGCTGTAGCTCAATCGGTAGAGCAACTGACTTGTAATCAGTAGGTTGGGGGTTCAATTCCTCTCGGCGGCATCAACATAAACGACGTGGAGCTGTGGTGTAGAGGCCTAACATGCCTGCCTGTCACGCAGGAGATCGCGGGTTCGAATCCCGTCAGCTCCGCCAGAATTGCGTCCAAGTTGCTGTCGGGAGCGAAAAACCGCAAGGGTTTATTGGAGTAAACTCTTGAAGTTGGAGCAAACTTTAAAAGTGAATCTTCAGTGACAATTCGCAGTCTCGAACAGTTTCTCAATTATATACATAAGGCTCGGTAGCTCAGTTGGTAGAGCAGAGGACTGAAAATCCTCGTGTCAGCGGTTCGATTCCGTTCCGAGCCAATGGCAATATCCGGTGCAACCTTCCGGAATTGTCCAGAGATCGTGGAGGATTAGCGAAGTGGCCAAACGCAGCAGACTGTAAATCTGTTCCCTTACGGGTTCGGTGGTTCGAATCCATCATCCTCCACCATACATATCGTATATCGATATCATAAAAAATATGAGCCATTAGCTCAGCAGGTAGAGCACCTGACTTTTAATCAGGGTGTCGAAGGTTCGAGTCCTTCATGGCTCACATCTCAATTATTTTCATTTTACATAAGTTCCCAGGGTGTCCGATCATTCTCTGAAAGATGATCGGGCATTCTTTTATTGAAATTAAGTATTGGATTTAAGCGCGTCCGCCCGGCGGATTGCCGATTTTTTCTTGAACTGCCTGTAATTTGGATTGCATAGTCGATTCCTTGTCCCGACGGTCGTCAATTTTTATCGAAGTGGAGACCCGCTTCACGCCTGAGGCGAAGGGTACTTCATGCAATTGCCGAATTACGGAAAACAGAACGTCCAGTTCTCCTTCAATAATCGTGCTCATCGGTGTCAATTCATAACGTATTGATGAGGATTGTTGCAAAATCCGGTGAATGTCCGCCACATATTGGCTAAGACTCGTATCGGCTGTTCCGATAGGTATGATTGTAATTTCCGCAATTGCCACGGCCAAATCCCTCCTTTTGGTTTCATTCGTGCCGATCTGTTTCCAGTGAGCCTTACATCTATTTTTATGTATCTTTTATTTTAATTATAATGTTTAATGGAAAAGTTTTGTATACCCAATGCCTGCGTACAGACGTGCGCGTTAAATTTCAAGGCTATTGATTTGCGCATAACCGTTTTTACAAATAACGTTTTAAAAATAACGTTTCTTATGAGACTGTCGATTCACTGTTGATGGTGCAAAAATATACGGCTTTACGTGAAATGTTGCCTTCCTCACCTCAGACATCTTGTTTTCCATTCCTTGATCCAAATAGGGTTAAGAGGTAAGGAATGGAAAGCCAAAACTTGTCGGAAGGCAATCATTTCACGTTGGCAAAACATCCACCGCGTACCGGGTGCCGCCAACCGATATCTCGGGCACAGTTCCAATCCCAAACAGAGAGATTCGTCCGGAACCGTTCCGAAACAAAATAGTTTTGTGATATTGCCGGAATCTGGGACTTATACGGGTATCATGTCCGGGGCAGGATGAAACATAGATTTTTATCGCTGACGAAAAAAAACGCGTTATCGCTGCCGAAATAACGCGCAATTTTACGGGTTTATCCATTTGGTCGCAACATATGTTAGAATAAAAGGTGAACATTCAGGAATAAACATTGGCAAGCGGGAGTCGGAACGGATGGATTGGGACCGAATAAAAAAACAACTGGAATCAGTATTGGGTTCAACTGTGAGGTGGAGCGTTTTTCCGGAAAACGTCTGGAAAGAATATGCGTCCAAACAGTCGGAAACCCCGGAACAATGCAAAAGTATTGCCCATCAATACAAAATCCATTTTATGGCGTGTAAGGAAGATCATCAGGTGCATTGCCTGGCGATCGACGAAGTGATGGTCACGGCTTCCGAACGGAAGTTGATCGAATTAATGCTGGAAGCGCGCAGTCCGTGCGGAAAGAAGCCGACGATGGACGCAAATGCCGAGACCGAAGATGAAAAAAAAGTGATGGCCATTCGCAATTGGTGCCATCACCAATTGGAGTTGGGAAACACGAGCGCGGAAATACCGGACCATCTGGCCCGCCGCTTATCTTTATATTCTGTGAAAGTACCGATTCTGCTCACGGAAGATTATTCGCACAACCGCAAGGTCACCCATCAGGATCTGAAAAAATTGCTCGAGTCGTTTTTTGAAGAAGAGATCATACTCATCCCGCTGATGGAAAAAGAATGGCTGATACTTGGCCCGGAAGGATTGTTGAACGCCAGCAACGGAAGCGGCCAGGACAACGCGGAGGATGAAACGGTGGAAGAAGCATTGGCTTCCATATGTTCCGGACTCCATGAAATGCTTGAAAATGAGTGGGTCGGAGAATGCCATCTGGCTATTCACTATCCGATGACTCCGGTAAAAACTTTACTGCCTGCCATTGTTCAGTTAAGGGAAACCATGCAGCTGGGACGGGCGTTCCATGTGGGCAGCAGTATTCATTTGCCTTGGAAACTGAGGCTGGAAAGGCTGCTTCATGCCGTGCCGGATGCGGAGAAGACGCGGTTTCTTGAAAACGTTCTAAAGAACGTCGAACATTTGCTGGATGTGGAAACGCTTGCCACATTGGAGATGTTCTTTACTTTGGATTGCAATGTCAGCGAGACGGCAAAAAGGCTGTATATACATCGGAACACTTTACTTTACCGGTTGGACCGGTTCAAGCAAGAAACAGGACTGGACGTCAGAAACTTCAACGATGCCATGCTGGTCAAACTCGCTCTGTTGTTGTATAAAGTAACGAAAAAGTAAGTGAAAATTTTGTGAAGATTGTGCATAGTCATAAGAGGAATGGTAGGTTAATATAAATATATAACTGATTTGGAACCCGAATATGATTCTAAGGGGGAATGAAGAGTGGCAGGAGTACGTTTACACCACGTTGTTAAAAAATATCCTGGGAACGATGAACCGACAGTTAAAGATTTCCATTTGGAAATCAAAGATAAGGAGTTTCTCGTTTTGGTCGGCGCATCCGGTTGCGGGAAATCCACAACGCTGCGTATGATCGCCGGCTTGGAAGAAATTACGGAAGGCGAGCTGTATATCGGCGACCGCCTGGTGAACGATGTTGCCCCGAAAGACCGCGACATCGCGATGGTATTCCAATCGTATGCTCTGTATCCGCATATGAATGTATACCAAAATATGGCGTTCGGATTGAAACTGCGCAAATTCAAGAAGGCCGAAATTGACAAGAGAGTGCGTGAAGCGGCCAAAATCCTTGATATCGAACATTTGTTGGACCGCAAGCCGAAAGCGCTGTCGGGCGGTCAGCGCCAACGTGTCGCTTTGGGGCGCGCCATCGTTCGCGAACCGCAAGTATTCTTGATGGACGAACCGCTGTCCAACCTTGACGCGAAACTGCGCGTGCAAATGCGTGCGGAAATCAGCAAGCTTCACAAACGTCTGGAAACGACCATCATTTACGTCACGCACGACCAGACAGAAGCTATGACGATGGGCGACCGTATCGTGGTTATGGATAACGGGGTGATTCAGCAAGCGGCGACACCGGAGGAAATCTACAACAATCCGGTAAACATGTTCGTTGCCGGATTCATTGGCTCCCCGTCCATGAACTTCCTTGAAGGCAGATTTTCCGAGGAAGCGGGCAAACTTTATTTCAAAGCGCAGGGCCTGAACGTTGAAGTACCGGACGGAAAGGCAAAAGCTTTGCGTGATAAAGGATATGCCAACAAAGAAGTGATTATGGGCGTACGTCCTGAAGACATTCATGAAGAACCGATCTTCCTCGAAAGCTCTCCGAACAGTGTGGTGACCGCTCTCGTGGAAGTGGCGGAAAACCTTGGTCACGAAATGTACCTGTATCTCAACGGAGTGGGTCCGGAAACGGTGATTGCCCGTGTAGACGGCCGCGCCGGCTTTAAAGAAGGTACAAATGTCAAACTGGCGTTGGATATGAACAAAGTTCATTTCTTTGATAAAGACACGAGAGAGTCCATTCTGGCTAAAAAATAATTTGAAAGATCCGGCCAAATCCTCTGTCTTTCAGAAATGATTAACTTGAAAAATGATTAACTTGATAAATAATCCGGAAATGATTGATAATAATCCAGAAATGATTCATCTGATAAATAATATGATTTAACAGGTTATGATTCATCAGGTTAAAGATTCCGGATGATTGATTCGGATGAAGATGAAATACCTGATAAAAAATACCGGATAAAAATATCGGTAAAAGATACCGGATCTTGTTTCAAAAAAAGCCGACCTCATGCAGGTTGGCTTTTTTTGTGCACCCGGCATGGTGTCATCTCCAGGGTGAAAGTCCCGGACGGGGCAATATCCTGTGGCTTTTCTGGCAGGAAATCGGATTGTGCGGTTTACGGAGATTTAGATCAAGGTTGATTTCGGGACGTAATTCATTTACGATGAAATTACATAAAAAGAGCATAGTGCCGAAGTGAAATCGCTGTTTCTGCGGAAACAACTGGTTAAGGGGATCGATCATTCATGGGAAAAGCGAGAGTCGCCGATTTGGTGAAAGAGTTTAGGCTGGAGATTGTTTGTGGCGAAGCAGGGCTTAAACGGCCGATTATCGTTGCCGATCTGTACCGGCCCGGGCTGGAAATGGCCGGTTACTTTACCTACCATCCCCGGGAACGGATACAGATATTGGGCAGAACAGAGTTGTCCTTTTTCCAATCTTTGCCGGAACAAGACCGGAAAGAACGGATGGAGAAGCTGTGCAACGAGGAGACGCCGTGCATCATCGTTTCCAGCGGCTTGGATGTCCCGCGCGAACTTCATGAAGCGGCGGAGAGGGCCAATCTGCCTGTATTGCGCAGTCATGTGACCACGACGATTTTGCAGGGCCGGCTAACCAACTTTTTGGAAAGCCTGTTGGCTCCGTCGACAACGATACATGGCGTGTTGGTTGACGTTTACGGAATCGGCATGCTCATTTCCGGCGCCAGCGGAATCGGGAAAAGCGAGACGGCGCTGGAATTAATCAAGAGAGGCCATCGCCTCGTTGCCGATGATGCGGTGGAAATCCGGCAAATGGCAGATCACGTCTTAATCGGAACGGCACCGGAGTTAATCCGGCATCTGCTGGAAATACGCGGTGTCGGCATTATCAACGCGATGACACTATTTGGCGCTGGCGCAATCCGCAGCTGGAAGAAAATTTCCTTGGTCGTCAAACTGGAAACCTGGCAGCAGGACAAGCAGTATGACCGGTTGGGATTGGATGAGGAGAAAACGCGCATCATCGATACCGACTTGCCGCTGGTAACCATTCCGGTGCGGCCAGGGCGTAACTTGGCGGTTATTATTGAAGTTGCCGCGATGAATTACCGTTTGAAAAATATGGGCTACAATGCGGCCTTGCAGTTTACAAACAAATTGACGGAATCGCTCTCGGGAGACATGGAAGATATGTAACCGGAGCGGATTCGAAAGGGGTAATGGTATGGGAGAACCGATACATCCGGTGGCTTTCTCCCTGGGTCCTGTGGAAGTCCGCTGGTACGGCATCATTCTCGGAACCGCGGCGCTGATCGGTTTACTCTTGGCGATCCGGGAAGGAAAGAGATTTCGCATCGCGCCCGATTTTTTCATGGATTTGCTGCTTTTCGGCGTGCCGTCGGCAATCATAGGGGCAAGAATTTATTATGTGGCGTTCAAATGGGAAGATTACCGCGATCATCCGCTGGATATATTTAAAATCTGGGAGGGGGGCATTGCCATTTACGGTGCTCTCATCGGCGCCGTCATTGCCGCCCTGTTTTATGTGCGAAAAAAAGGATATAACTTCTGGAGAATTGCCGATATTTGCGCTCCCAGCCTGATCGCCGGACAAGCGATCGGACGCTGGGGGAACTTCATGAATCAGGAAGCCCATGGAGGTCCGGTAACGGAGGCGTTTTTGCGCGAAACGTTGCGTTTGCCTTCGTTTATCGTCAATCAGATGTGGATTAACGGCCAATTTTATCATCCGACTTTTTTGTATGAATCGATATGGAATGTGGCGGGTTTCTTCGTTTTGTTATGGCTGAGACGGCGCCCGTTTGTGCGTGCCGGTGAATTATTCCTCGGCTACTTTATATGGTATTCCTTCGGCAGGTTTCTTGTGGAAGGATTGCGGACGGACAGCCTCGCGTTTGCCGGTCCGGAATGGCTGGCCGGATTGCTGAACGCCCTTTGGTCTCCGATGACCTGGCTGTTCGAACCGGGAGATCTGCCGGTTGGGGACAATGTGCGGATTTCCCAACTGCTCGCAATTTTGATTATCGTGGCGGCCATATTGCTGATTTGGTACCGCCGCCGTAAAGGGTTTGCGAATGAACGGTATGCCGATCCGATCGTTTCCAAATTTGAAAAGGGGCCAGAACAACATGATTCGAACCGTTTTATTTGATTTGGACGGAACGATACTGGATACAAACGAACTGATTTTGCGTTCGTTCCTTCATGTTTTGCAAGGAAAGACGCCAAAGCCGCTCACCAGGGAAGATATTATACCGCACATGGGCGGCACATTGGCGGAACAGATGCGCTACTTTAGCGGACGGGAGGAAGTCGATGATCTGATTGCCGGGTATCGTGAATACAATTTGGCCAAACACGACGAACTGGTTCGCGAATTTCCCCATGTCACGGAAGTGCTCAGCCAATTAAAGGATCGCGGAATACGGCTTGGGGTCGTCACGAGCAAGCTGCGTTTCACTGCCGATCTGGGCTTGCGCCATTGCAACCTGGATCGTTGGATGGATGTGGTGATTACGGCTGACGATGTGGAGAACCCCAAACCCGCTCCCGATCCGATTTTGCTGGCATTGCGGCGTCTGGGGGAGAAACCGGAGACGGCGATGATGGTTGGCGACAGCCATTTTGATCTTTTAGCCGCGAAACGGGCCGGGGTAGTTTCGGTGGCGGTGGCCTGGTCGTTGAAAGGTACGGATGTTTTGCGGCGTTATGAACCGGATTTCATTATAAACGATATGCGTGAGTTGCTGGATTTGACCGGTCCGTCAAAGCCGAGCGGCGATCCGAAGGAGACCGGTTAAACAACCGGCAATATGCCGATGCATCCGGATTCTTGACGGCATGCCCGAATTTTTGATGAAATCATTGACGGTTCGAATCATCCGTGATACACTTACGACTATACCCTTTACTTTGGTAGTATGGTAGCATGGTAGTATACTAAAGTGACATGGCATCAAGCCTCTGTGATGATGTTGGAAAAGTTGATGACCATTACGATTATTGACATTGGCGACTTGAGGGCGAGTTGTTCCCGGTGCCGACTGTGATCATCGCGACATGAGAAGGATTTCAGCTCGAAGTCCGTCATCCGCATCGATTCAGCCAGTGAGTCAGGAGGGGTAGTTGTGCCGAAGCCAAAAATGTTCGAGAAACCCGCGGGCGTGAAAGATTTGTTGCCGGAGGCTTTGGAGAAGCTCAGATCGATCGAATCCCGCGTATTGGAATGTATGCGCAGATGGGGTTACTCCGAAATCATGACCCCGACGTTGGAATATTACGATACGGTGGGCGCTGTCAGTTCGACTTCCGACCATAAATTGTTCAAGTTGCTTGACCGCAACGGCACGACCCTGGTTATGCGCCCCGATATGACTTCGCCGATCGCCCGGGTCGTTGCTTCGCTGCTCAAAGAGCGGTCGTTTCCGATCCGTTTGTCTTATCATGCCAACGTTTTCCGCGCCATGGAAGAAGAGGCTGGCAGGGAATCGGAGTTTTACCAGGCCGGCGTGGAACTTGTCGGCGACAAGACAGCGGATGCGGATGCCGAAATTGTCGCATTGGCCATTTCGGCGTTGAAGGCCGCAGGGGTCAGGGATTTTAACATTGCGTTAGGGCATGTCGGATTTTTGAACGGGCTGCTTGACGAAAATCTGCCGGATCTTCCGGAAACACAAAGCGTTTTAAAAGAATGTCTGATGATCCGGGACTATGTCGGCTACCGCAATGTGCTGGCGGGTCTGGAATTGGAAGCGGAGGCCCGCCATCGTCTGGAGGGCATTTTGCGGCTGCAAGGCGACGAAGAAGTTTGCCTGCGGGCGCAAACCTTGACGGCGAATGAGCAGGCGTCGGCGGCGATCCGCCACTTGCGGGAAATGCGGGAAATTTTGAGCGCCTACGATGTGGCCGGATATGTATCTTTCGATTTGACGATGATTGGCAATTTTTCCTATTATACGGGAATGATATTTGAAGGTTACGCTGCAGGCCACGGGTTTCCGGTTGCCAGCGGGGGACGCTACGATAATTTGCTCGCGCAGTTTGGCCGTCCTGCCCCCGCTACCGGTTTTGCCCTCAAGACGAACCGGATTCTGGAGATTGCCCAGCCGGAAACCGGAATGGAGCGGCAGCGCACGTTAGTTGTATATGCGGCGCATCGCCGCGCCGAAGCCATACGGTATGCGGCAGAGCTGCGGTCCAGGGAACTGACGGTGGAAACGCGCCGTCTGGAAGCGGTCGCCGGGGGAAATGTGGCGCAGCCGACAGAGGGCGGCGGTTATATTGTGGATGGCGTAAGATATGCCCATGTCGCCGAATTTATATAAAACACCAAACTCCGGCTGTTCTGCAGGCGGGGAGAGCGTTCAGGGGGGAAACGAACATTGCAGGAAATTTTGAAAGTGGCCATGCCCAAAGGCCGAATCTACAAGCAGGCTTCCCGGCTGTTACAAAGGGCAGGTTTGCCGATCCCCGAAGATGTGCATGAGGACACAAGGAAATATATGATCCCCGTACCGGAGGCGGGGATGGAATTTATTATAGCAAAGCCGGTGGATGTCCCGATTTTCGTTGAATACGGGGTTGCCGATATCGGTATCGTCGGGAAAGACGTGCTGATGGAAGAACAGCGCGACGTGTATGAATTGCTGGATTTGGGCATAGCCCGATGCCGCATGTCGATTATCGGATTGCCCGATTGGAAGCCGGTTCTCAACCCCAGGGTGGCGACCAAATACCCGAATGTGGCTTCTCGGTATTTTCGCCAAAAAGGCCAGCAAGTAGAAGTCATCAAGCTGAACGGTTCGATTGAATTGGCGCCGCTGATCGGTTTGTCCGACCGTATTGTCGACATGGTGGAAACAGGGCAAACGATAAAGGAAAACGGGCTGGTCGAGCATGAGGTCATGTATGACATCACCAGCCGTTTGATTGCCAATCGTGTCAGCTACCGTTTGAAACATGAACCGATCCGGCATTTGTGCGATATGCTGCAGCGATCGCTGCATGAAACGGAAGCCCGAAAGTGAGGGCTTCAGATCCAAAAGTGAGGGATGCGGATCGGTGCCGGGTCTTTGTGAAATGTCAACATTCAGGCAGGGAGGGATCGTTCCATGCGCATGATGCCGGCGGATCAGTTTACACTCGCAAGAGAAGTTGAATACGGAACCGCAGAGCAGAATGATACGGTCAAATCGATCGTCGATCAGGTCAGGAAGGAAGGCGACAGAGCGTTAATCCGGCTTTCCGCCGAGTTGGACGGGGCTGATTTGTCCATGCTTGGGTTGCGCGTAAAGGAAGAAGAGATCGAGAGGGCTTACAGCCGGGTGGACGGCCGTTTTCTTGCGGCGATCCGCCAAGCGGCGGACAACATTCGCCGCTTCCACGAGAAGCAGCTTCGCAATTCATGGTTCGATGTGCAGCCGGACGGAAGTTTGCTCGGAATGATGATACGCCCGTTGCAGCGGGTGGGCATGTACGTTCCGGGCGGAAAGGCGGCATATCCGTCATCCTTATTGATGAATGTCATCCCCGCCCAAGTGGCCGGAGTGCCGGAAATCGTCATGGCAACCCCTCCCGCCACGGCCGGCGGAGACGGTATCAATCCCTATGTTCTTGTCACTGCCGCGGAAATTGGCGTGAAAGAAATTTACCGCATAGGCGGGGCGCAGGCTATCGCCGCTTTGGCGTTCGGCACGGAGACCATCCGCCCCGTCGATAAAATAACCGGTCCGGGAAATATTTATGTCGCCCTGGCCAAACGGTATGTATACGGCGTGGTCGACATTGACAGTATCGCCGGACCGAGTGAAATCGCCGTGCTAGCCGATGAATCTGCCGATCCGGCGTATGTTGCCGCCGATTTGTTGTCGCAAGCGGAGCATGATGAAATGGCGTCGGCCATTTTGGTCACGACGTCGGAATCGTTGGGACGCAAGGTGCAACAAGAGCTTCAAAATCAGCTAAAGCTGTTGCCCCGGCAGGCGATCGCCGCAAAATCGATAGAGGAGCGCGGCGCTATTTTACTGGTTGAAAGCATCAAAGAAGGTGTGGAAGTCATCAACCGCCTGGCCCCTGAACATGTGGAGCTGTTGGTGGAAGAACCGCTGGCTTATTTGGGAAGTCTCTGCAATGCCGGAGCGGTCTTTCTCGGGCCGTACAGTTCCGAGCCCGTCGGCGATTATTTCGCCGGCCCCAACCATATATTGCCGACCCTCGGCACGGCACGTTTCTCCTCTCCGCTCAACGTCGACGATTTCTTAAAAAAATCCAGCGTCATCTATTATTCCCGGGAAGCTTTGCTTGCAAACGGACACCATATCGTGACATTGGCGCAAACGGAAGGCCTGGACGGGCATGCCAGGGCCATACAAGTTCGCTTGGAAAGGGAAGGGAGAAGACATGATTAATTTCACGGAAGGACGCTCCTCACAAATCGAACGAAAGACGGGTGAGACAGACATCCGCCTCAAATTTCGCATCGACGGATCGGGACAAACGGAGATTGAAACCGATGTGCCGTTTATGAACCATATGCTGGATTTGTTCGCCAAACATGGCCATTTCGACTTATATGTCGATGCCAAAGGGGATGTTGCCGTCGATGACCACCATACCGTAGAAGACATCGGTATTTGCCTCGGAAGATGTTTTCTGGAGGCATTGGGGGATAAACGGGGCATCAGGCGTTACGCCAATGTCTTTTTGCCGATGGACGAAGCGCTGGCGCAAGTGGCGGTCGACATCAGCAACCGGCCGCATTTGGAGTACCGCGCGTCGTTTCCGTCCGCGCAGGTGGGCAGTTTTCCAACGGAGATGGTGCATGAATTTTTATGGAAATTTGCCCTGGAAGCGCGCATTACCTTGCACGTGATTATGCATTACGGGCAGAATACGCACCATATGATCGAAGCGATTTTCAAAGGGTTGGCCCGGGCGCTGGATGAAGCCACTTCCATCGATCCGCGCGTAAAAGGCGTTCCTTCCACGAAAGGAGTTTTGTAACGGATGATTGCGATCATCGATTATGGCATGGGCAACCTCCACAGCGTAAGCAAGGCCGTAGAGCGACTGGGCTTTACGGCTATTCTCACTTCTGACCATGATCAGATCGTAAACTCCCGGGGGGCTATATTGCCGGGTGTCGGGGCTTTTGGCGACGCCATGAAGAATTTGCGCGCGAACGGGTTAACGGAAACCATTCACGATTATGTTCGTTCCGGCAAACCGCTTCTGGGGATTTGCCTTGGCATGCAACTGTTGTTTTCGGAGAGTGAAGAACACGGGCGGCATGAAGGGCTTCATCTTCTGCCGGGGCGGGTTGTGCGGTTCCGGGGTTCCCTCAAGGTGCCGCACATGGGTTGGAACCGGCTTTCATTTGTGCGGGAGGACCCGCTTTTTCACGGAATCGAAGAAGGGTACGTTTATTTTGTGCATTCCTATCATGCTTTGCCGGAAGAACCGTCCCATTTGCTGGCGACTACCGATTACGGCCATCCGGTTGCGGCGATTGTCGGGCGGGGAAATATTTACGGAATGCAGTTTCACCCGGAAAAAAGCGGTTCTACAGGCATGCGGCTCTTGCAAAATTTTCTCGGGATGTGCAAATAAAGCCGCAGCCTGCCAACAAATCGGATATTTCTCGGAAGGGGAAAAAAGGGATGTCTTTGTCCAAGTTTGTCATTTACCCGGCTATCGATATCCGCGGCGGGAAATGCGTACGTTTAGTCCAGGGGGATTACAACAGGGAAACGGTATATAACGACGATCCGCTCGCAGTGGCGGCGGAGTGGCAACGACAGGGAGCGGAATGGATTCATCTGGTCGATCTGGACGGCGCCAAAGAAGGCCGTCCGGTCAATGACCGGCTTATCGGGGACATTGCCAAAAGCGTGACGATACCGGTCCAGGCGGGGGGCGGACTGCGTACGCAGCGGGATATCGAACATCTGCTCTCCCTTGGCGTATCAAGGGTCATTATCGGGACGGCAGCCATTGAAGACCGCCGGTTTGTGGAAAAAATATTGAAAGAATACGGCGGGAAAATCGCCATCGGCATCGATGCCAGGGACGGATTGGTCGCCACCCGCGGCTGGCTGGAAACCTCCATGGTGAAAGCGGAAGATTTGGCTTGCGAATTGGCGCAGCAAGGCGCGGAGACGTTCATTTTTACGGACATTTCCCGCGACGGAATGATGAGCGGCCCGAATATCGAGTCGATCGTCAGTCTGGCCCGCGTATCCGGACGGACGGTCATCGCTTCCGGCGGTGTCAGCCGTTATGAAGACATAAGGCGGTTGGCGGAATTTGCGCGGGAGGGAGTCGGCGGAGCCGTCGTGGGCAAGGCGCTGTATACCGGAAAGATCCGTCTGGCGGAAGCGCTCGGACAATTGGAAGGTTGACTTGGATCTTTAAGGAACTATATTGCTTTCCGACGAGTTTTGGATTTCCATTCCTAACCTCTAATAAAATTCTAACTTGAATCAAGGAATGGAAAACAAGATGTTTGAGTGAAGGAAGGCAACATTTCACATAAAACCCATCAACAGCGAATTGACAGCCTCTATTTAATGGGACAAAGCGGAGTTTCCGAGGCACGAGATTGGAGGGGAAATGGATGTTGACCAAACGAATTATTCCGTGCCTGGACGTCAAAGATGGCCGCGTCGTCAAGGGCGTAAATTTCGTCAATCTGCGGGATGCCGGCGATCCGGTGGAACTCGCGGCCGTTTACGACAGGGAAGGGGCGGACGAACTGGTTTTTCTGGATATTTCGGCCTCATACGAAGGCAGAGCGACCATGGTCGAAGTGGTGAAGAAAACGGCGGGGGAAATTACGATTCCCTTCACTGTAGGCGGCGGGATTTCCAGTGTCGAGGACATGAAACGGCTGCTTCGGGCCGGCGCGGACAAGATCGGCATCAATACGGCCGCCGTCATCAATCCGTCACTGGTGCGGGATGGGGCCGCCAAGTTCGGATCCCAATGCATTGTGGTGGCGATTGACGCCAAGTATAATGAAAATTGGAACGATTGGGAGGTTTATACGCACGGGGGCCGCCGGGCAACCGGAATCAGGGCGCTGGAATGGGCCGCAAAAGCGGAAGAGTTGGGTGCGGGAGAAATATTGCTGACGAGCATGGATGCCGACGGCACCAAGGACGGTTTCGACTTGCGGTTGACCCGTGCGGTTTCGGAACGGGTCGGTATACCGGTTATTGCGTCCGGCGGCGCCGGTACCGCCAAAGATTTTTACGATGTGTTTACGGAAGGGAAAGCGGATGCCGGATTGGCGGCAACGATTTTCCACTATAAAGAACTGACCATAGCCGATGTGAAGAACGAGCTCAGGAACAGAGGAGTGGAAGTCCGGTGAATGCAGGACGGGACGTTTCAAAGGAACAATTATTGGAGCTCATCCGGTGGGATGAGCGGGGACTTGTGCCCGCCATCATCCAGGATGCGGCAAGCAAAGATGTGTTGATGATGGCTTACATGAACCGGGAATCGCTCAAGTTGACGCTGGAAACGGGGAAAACATGGTTTTGGAGCCGTTCCCGCAAACAATTGTGGAATAAAGGAGCAACGTCGGGAAATACGCAAAAAGTTTGTTCGGTCCGATACGATTGCGATGCCGATACGCTGCTGATTGCGGTCGTGCCGGAAGGTCCCGCCTGTCATACGGGCAGCTATAGCTGTTTTACCGGTCGGGTCGTTGATCCGGACGCCGGAGCCGAATCGCCGGATTGGAATGACCGGGAAGGAAACAGGGAAAGATTCGCGATCCTGTCTTCCCTCGAATCGGTGATTGCCAAACGTGAAGCGGAACGTCCTCAAGGTGCTTATACCACGTATTTGTTCGATAAAGGGATCGACAAAATTTTGAAAAAAGTGGGAGAAGAAACGGCCGAGGTGATCATTGCCGCCAAAAACCGCAATAATGACGAATTGCGTTATGAAACGAGCGACTTGATTTTCCATCTGCTGGTGCTTTTGCGCGAGGCGAAATTGCCTTTGGATGAAATCATGCGCGAATTGCAGAGCCGTTATAAGGCCGATTCGTGAGCGCAGCGGAAAAACCGGGGAAGAAAGCGGCAAACGTTTGGAAAAACAGCATACTTTTGATTATGCACAGAGTCAAGTATAATAGTAGTGTATACGGAGTTAGTCCGGTTAGGAACCTTACAGTACGACGTTGGACCGGTCTAAGTCTATCGGGTAGGACACTTAGGAGGGTAACAATGTACAGCGACACGCTAAAAATTTTCTCGGGGTCTTCCAATCCGGCTTTGGCCGAACGAATTTGCCAGGAGCTTGGACAACCTTTGGGACGGATTAAGCTTTCGCGATTCAAAAGTGGGGAAATTTATTGCTTGTACGAGGAAAGTATCCGAAATTGCGATGTGTTCCTGGTGCAAACCTTTTCGCACCCGGTAAACGAACATTTTGTCGAACTGCTGGTCATGATCGACGCGGCGAAGCGGGCTTCCGCCCGGACGATCAATTTGGTAATGCCGTATTACGGATATTCCCGGCAGGAAAGAAAAGATGCGCCAAGGGAACCGATTTCCGCAAAAATGGTCGCTGACGTTTTGACGACGACCGGGGCCAACCGAGTGATCACAATGGATTTGCATGCCCCTGCGATACAAGGATTTTTCAATATTCCCGTCGATCATTTGACGGCTTTGGATCTTATCAGCGATTATATCAAGCGTAAAAATATTCCCAATCCGGTCGTTGTGTCCCCCGACGTGGGACGGGCAAAAACAGCGGAGCATTTGGCCAACATTCTGGATGCGCCTTTCGCCATCATGATCAAGAAGCGTCCCGCGCATAACGAGGCGACGATTACGCACATTATCGGGGAAGTGGAAGGACAAACGCCGATCATCATCGAAGATTTGATCGATACGGGAACGACGATTGTCAATGTGGTCGAGGGATTGAAAGAACGGGGAGCAAACTCCGCTTACGTTTGCGCGACTCATCCGGTTTTTTCCGGCTCGGCTTTGCAACGGCTGGACCATCCCGACATCAAAGAAGTGATCATTACCGACTCGATCGCGGTTCCGGATAACCGGCCGCCGCGGTTTACCGTATTGTCGGTCGCCCCCTTATTGTCGAATGCCATCCGCATCGTCAAGATGGGCGGTTCCATCAGCTCGCTGTTTAAATACGGCGGTGTCTGATTCTAGGTAATCTCCCTTTTCTGTGGTATACTTTGTTAGAATTGTATTGGGAACGGAGGTGCCTTCAATGGCTAAGAAAAAGCGGGTGTCCGTAACCGCCCAGAACCCGAATGTGATTCCTGTTAGGATGGATGCCGCGTTCTTTTTCGAAAGGGCTGTGCAATCCCTGGACCGTTATCGTTATGATAAGGCATTAAAGTATTTCCGGCGGGCGGCGGAATTCGAACCGGATAACCCCGTCAACCATTGCAATTTGGCAGGTATACTGTCAGAAATGGGCAATTACTCCGAATCGAACGAAATTTTGCTAAAGATATTGACTGACATCGACGAGACGATGACGGAATGCCATTTTTATATGGCCAATAACTTTGCCAATATGGAAGATTACGAATCGGCGGAAAAAGCGCTCGTTCAATATTTGGAGAAGGATCCGCACGGACAATTCCTGGAAGAATCCCAGGAAATGATGGAAATGCTGAGCTATGTGCTTGACCGTCCGATGTCTGTGCCGTATATCCGAAGCAGGGAAATGTTATCGGAGCACGACAAGGCGCGGCTTCTTTTGGAAGAAGGAAAATTTATCGAAGCCATGCGCATTTTGGAACGGCTTGTGCAAAAACATGAACATTTTCTTGCCGCGCGCAACAATCTGGCGTTGGCTTATTATTATTTGGGTTATTTTGAGAAGGCATTGTCCACGATTCACGCAGTGCTTGAGCTGGATCCCGGCAATTTGCACGCTCTTTGCAATCTGGCCGTTTTTTGCCAGCATATGGGAGATACGGAACGTTTGCGGGAATTGACCGCCGTACTGGTCAAAATTTATCCGTTGCACCCGGATTATGTGTTCAAGCTGGCCATGACGCTGGGTGTGATCGGCGAACATGCGGTCAGTTACCGTCTGTTCAGACAACTGGTGCGGTACCATCACGCCGCGGATCCCAGTTTGTATCATTACGCGGCGGCTGCGGCTTGCAATACGGGAAGGTTCGGCGAAGCCGAAAAGTTGTGGCGGACGGCTGAAAAACTGGACCCTTCTTCGGAAATTCCGAAATTTTATTTAAACCAGTTACAGAAAATGAAGGAAGGAGAGTTCCGGACGGCCGTCAGTTATCATTATCACTTGCCGTTCGAGGAACAATTCCGCGCACTGGAGAAATCCGGCGAGGGAATTCCCGACCCGTTCAAGCGCGACCCGCTTATCCGGTCCTCCTTTTTCTGGGCTTTGCGCCATGGCGACACCAGAACGAAACTGCAGGTCATCCAATTGTTCGGCATGATTGCCGATTCCGAAGTCAAAGAAGCGCTGTTGTCTTTCGTCACGGACCCCGATGAAGATGATTATGTAAAGAAAGTGGCCGTTTTTGTGCTGCGCCGCATGGGATTGGCCGGGCCTTTAAAAGTGTGTCTTGGCGGGAAAAACATGGAGCTCAGCGCTTCTCCGTTTTCGCCGAATCTTCCGGTCTGGGAAGAGAAATGGCAGTCCGTCCTGGAGCTTGCGCTGAACAAGATGAGCAACCGGTATGACATGATCCAGCGGCATGATTTGGAAACGTTGTGGGTAGAATATTTAACCAGAGTTTTTCCCGACGTGCCGAAAATTACGAAAATCGAAGGCTGGTCAGCGGCGCTGGAATATTTGACCGCAAAAATGCACCGCCGGTCGATCTCGTACCACGAGGTGGCGGCCCGTTACGGGGTATCCATCGCCACGGTAAGCAAAAACGCACGGCTGATCGACCGGACATGCGGATTAAAGGAAAAAATGGATGCCATTTTCCCGCAGTTCGAACAATTTGACAAATAACCAAACAGCAAAGAAAGGAGAATCCTTTTGATGTATAAAACCATTGTCGTCGGGACGGGGCCGGCCGGTCTGACTGCCGCGATTTATTTGGCCCGAGCGAATTTGCAGCCGCTTGTGATCGAAGGTCCGGAACCCGGAGGACAACTGACCACAACGACCGAAGTGGAAAATTTTCCGGGTTTTCCGGATGGGATTATGGGACCGGAGTTAATGGATCAAATGCGCAAACAGGCGGAACGTTTCGGCGCGCAATTCCAGCGCGGATGGGTGACGAAAGTCAATTTTTCGAAGCGCCCCTTTAAACTGACGGTGGACGGGTTGGGTGAGCTGGAATCGGAAACGGTCATCCTGTCGACCGGCGCTTCGGCCAAACTGCTCGGCATACCGAACGAGAAAGAAAGCATTGGACGCGGAGTCAGCACATGCGCGACCTGCGACGGATTCTTTTTCCGCGGCAAAAAAATTATCGTGGTCGGCGGAGGGGATTCGGCGATGGAGGAGGCCAATTTCCTTACCCGCTTTGCCAGTGAGGTGCGCGTTGTCCACCGCCGCAACGAGCTCCGCGCTTCCAAGATTATGCAGGACCGCGCCCGCGCCAACAAGAAGATCGTCTGGAGCTTAAACCGCACTCCCCTGGAAGTCGTAACGGGCGATAACGGCGGAGTTAAGGGACTCAAGGTGAGAAACAACGAGACGGGTGCGGAAGAAATTCTGGAAACCGACGGTATCTTTGTAGCCATCGGCCATAAACCGAATACGGATTTTCTGGAAGGGCAAGTGGAAACCGACGAGCTGGGTTACATTGTGGTGAAACCCGGAACCTCCATGACGAGCGTCCCCGGCGTATTCGCCTGCGGCGATGTGCAAGACAACAAATATCGCCAGGCGATTACGGCGGCCGGCAGCGGATGTATGGCCGCCCTCGATTGCGAGAAGTTTCTGGAGGGCAATATGGTTCACGATTGGAGTCAGACCCTGAATTCATAATCGGCCGGTACTTTGATAACGTGGGGTTCATGTTCCACGTTTTTTCTTTTCGGCCCCGTTTCGGATGAACCGCGGGCACGCTGTCTTGACCTTCAAGATCGGTTCGCTTATAGTTGGGTAAGGTGAAATTTATTATGTGTCGAGGTGACATGTGCATGTCGGATCGGATTTATGTTGGTGTCGATTTGGGCGGTACCACGATCAAGGTGGGCATATGCGATGAAGAAGGTAACTTGCTGCGCACCTTTGAAGGACCAACGGGTACGGAACATGGAGCCGATTTCGTATTGGACCGGATCGCCGAATATGTGCATACGGTTGTGAAAGAATCGACTTTTGATTGGGATCAGGTAGCCGGCATCGGTGCCGGTATCGCAGGATTTATGGATATTCCCGAAGGGTTCGTCAAACTCTCACCGAATCTCGGCTGGCGCAATGTTGCCGTTAAAAAAATTTTGGAAGCCAAATTAGGGAAACCTGTCAAGATCGATAATGATGCGAACGTGGCGGCTTTGGGCGAAGCATGGAGCGGCGCCGGGAAAGGAATCCCCAACGTTGTATGCTATACCCTCGGCACGGGGGTAGGCGGCGGAATTATCATTAACGGCCGCATTTATCAAGGATACAGCGGAATGGCCGGAGAATTGGGCCACATGGCCGTTGTTTCCGATCTGGAAGCCATCAATTGCGGCTGCGGCAAGAAAGGTTGCCTGGAAACCGTGTCGTCCGCCACGGGAATTACCCGCATGGCGAATGATGCGGTCGAACGCGGCGACCATACCCATCTGGCCTCCCTCGAGAAGATCACGGCCAAGGATGTGTTTGATGCGGCAAAAGCCGGTGACGAAGTTGCGCTGCGGATTATTCAACGCGCCGCCTTCTATTTGGGCAAATCCATGGCTCTTGTAGCAGTCGTTGTGAATCCTCAGCGTTTTATTGTAGGAGGCGGGGTTTCCCGCGCAGGAAACATCTTGTTCGAACCTATCCGGGAAAATTTCCGCAAATTTACGCCGGAAGCGGCTTGTGAGGGGGTCGACATCGTCCCTGCCCAACTGGGCAACGATGCCGGCGTGATTGGCGCGGCCGGATTACATTTGCGGTAAGCCGGGACGTTCTCCTGCGCAAGACATTTCAGGTGAGCTCAGGGAGGAGGTAAGCGGTGATGGAACAAGGCGCTTTCGCAAAGCTGGTTATCATTACAGGCATGTCCGGAGCGGGGAAAACGATCGCCGTTCAAAGCCTGGAAGATCTCGGATTTTTTTGCGTGGATAACTTGCCTCCCATATTGATCCCGAAATTTGCGGAGCTGATCGAGCAATCCAAAGGAAGGATCGGTAAAGTCGCACTGGTGATTGACTTGCGCGGACGCGAATTTTTTACCGCGTTGTCCGAATCGTTAACTTATATTAAAGAACATTATACTTTTACTTACGATATTCTGTTTCTGGACGCGACGGATTCCGTGCTTGTTCAACGGTACAAGGAAAGCCGCCGCCGCCATCCTCTGGCTCCTTACGGGGCGCCGTTGGAAGGGATTCAGCAGGAACGCAAGCTTTTGGAGGAACTGAAAGGAATCGCCACCCAGGTGATCGATACCAGCCAACTGAAACCGGCGCAATTAAAAGAAAAAATTATTTCCCGGTTCACCAATTTCGAGGGAAATAATATATCTATTAATGTAATCTCTTTCGGTTTCAAATACGGGATACCGATCGATGCCGACTTGATTTTTGACGTCAGATTTTTGCCCAACCCTCATTATGTGGAACATTTGCGTCCGCAAACAGGGCAAGATCCGGAAGTTTACGAATACGTCATGAAATGGCCGGAAACCAACGAGTTTCTGGGAAAGCTGCTCGATTTGCTGCAGTTTCTGATTCCGCAGTATAAAAAAGAAGGCAAAAGCCAGGTCGTGATCGGTATCGGATGCACCGGAGGGAAGCATCGCTCCGTTGCGATAGCCGAGTATTTGGGAAAAACGATGGATAACGGGGAAACGGAAATCGTCAGAGTCAGTCACCGGGATGCGGACCGGGACCGGTAATCCGTCCGGGTCCGGGATTTGCCGTCTCGCTAAAAGTGTTGAGAACATGGTAGGGGTGAGGGAATGCCAGGAAGTCGTCAAAGGGATGATGTTCCGCGGGTTGTTGTCATCGGCGGCGGTACGGGATTGTCGGTTATGCTAAGAGGCCTGAAAGAGCAACCGCTTGATCTTACGGCGATCGTAACTGTCGCGGATGATGGGGGGAGTTCGGGCATTCTTCGTTCCGAGTTGGACATTCCGCCTCCCGGGGATATCCGCAATGTGCTGATCGCTCTGGCGGATGTGGAACCGTTGCTTTCACAAATGTTGCAATACCGTTTTACCAACGGCAAGGGATTAGCGGGCCACAGTTTGGGCAACCTAATCTTAGCGGCCATGAAAGACATATCCGGAGATTTTTTGACGGGCATTCGCGAGCTGAGCCGTGTCCTTGCCGTCAGAGGCAGGGTTCTTCCGACTACGGAACAATCGATTGTGCTGAAGGCGGAAATGGAAGACGGAACGATCGTAACGGGGGAATCGAAAATTCCGAAGTACGGCGGGCGCATCAAGAGGGTTTTTATTGAACCGGAGCAGGCGGCGCCGCTTCAGGATGCCATACAGGCCATCCGGGAGGCCGAGGCGATTGTCATCGGTCCGGGTAGTTTGTATACGAGCATCATGCCGAATCTTCTGGTTCCCGGTATCGTTCAGGCGATTCTCGACTCCGATTCCGTCAAGATTTTTGTATGCAATATTATGACCCAGCCGGGGGAAACGGACGATTATACGGTCGGCGACCATCTGAAGGCGATCGAAAATCATGTTCACCACCGTTTGTTTGATTATGTTATTGTTAATAATGGGAACATTCCCCATCGCATTCAGGACCTGTATGCCGGTCAGGGGGCCAAAGCCGTCAGTCCCGACGTGGAGGAAGTAGCCAGATTAGGCTACCGCATCGTTGCCGATGATTTGGCGCAGTTCCACACCTACGTCAGGCACGACTCGCTGAAACTGAGCCGGCACATCGTCGAGTTGGTGAACAGCTGGAAGGGAAAGTCGGGGTGATCTCATTGTCCTTCGCGGCGCAAACAAAAAAAGAGCTTACTTTAATCGAGTCCTCCCCATGTTGCGAAAAAGCGGAACTTTCCGCATTAATCCGCATGAACGGGACGGTTCAGGTGTCCAATCAGCGCATTGTTCTTGACATCTCTACCGAGAACGCCGCTATTGCCAGGCGGATCTACACGTTGCTCAAAAAGCAGTTTCACATTCATACGGAAATTCTTGTCCGCAAAAAAATGAGGCTGAAGAAAAACAACGTGTACATTGTCCGCGTCCCGAGCCAGGTGGAGGAAGTGTTGTCGCAATTGCACATTGTTTCGGAAGGCTTTCAATTCACGCCGGGGATCGACAAGCGGATCGTGAAAAATACCTGTTGTAAGCGGGCTTATTTGCGCGGCGCTTTTTTGGCCGGCGGATCGGTAAACAATCCGGAAGGGCCGTCCTATCATCTGGAAATCGCATCGATGTACGAGGCGCATTGCCAGGCGTTGTGCCAATTGTCCAACCGCTTTCATTTGAACGCCCGTTGCATTGAGCGCAAAAAAGGGTTTATTTTATACATCAAAGAGGGCGAAAAAATTATTGAATTTTTGAATGTGATCGGTGCGCATCAGGCTTTATTGCATTTTGAAGACGTACGGATTATGAAAGATATGCGCAATTCGGTCAACCGCCTGGTCAATTGCGAAACGGCGAATTTAAACAAGACGATTGGCGCCGCTGTGCGGCAGATTGACAATATCCGGTTGTTGGAACGGGTGATCGGTCTGGAAAATTTGCCGGAAAAGTTACGTGAAGTGGCGGAAATCCGGCTGAAGCATCCGGATATGAATTTAAAAGAAGTGGGCGGGCTGTTGAAAGGCCGGGTCAGCAAATCGGGAGTCAACCACAGGTTGAGAAAAATTGACGAAATGGCGGAAAGATTAAGAAATTCTTAAAAAATACGCAATAATTTTCGACACATGCTCATTTCTTCTAGTGTACGCTTATGAAAAATGGTATAATATTTGAAAATAGTTCTGCAAAATAGTTCTGCTGTATGGAGCTGTAAGGATTCCATCCAAAGGACACGGTTCATTCGATTTGCGCATGCTCACCGCATATTATCATATGGGATAATCTTGTATCATTTTTCAATCATATATTTCAATCGAATTCAGATACATTTCGCAATTTTTGTAGGGGGGTAGTGGTTCATGGCGAAACGCCCAGTGGTCGTCAAGTTGAAAACGGGTCTGCATGCGAGACCTGCTGCGTTATTCGTTCAGGAAGCCAATAAATTTTCTTCTGAAATATTTGTGGAGAAAGACGAAAAAAAAGTGAACGCCAAGAGCATCATGGGCATTATGAGCTTGGCGATTAGTACCGGAACGGAAGTTTTCATAAGTGCTGAGGGTTCGGATGCAGAACAGGCTGTAAACGCTTTAGTTTCCTTGGTCAGCAAAGAAGAACTTGAAAATCAGTAATAAAACTCCGTGAATCCGAACTGATCACCATGGCAAGCTTGAATACAGCAGCAGTGAAAACCTTTTGCGTGGCCACGTGTCTTTGAAAAGACACGTCCGCAGGAAGGTTTTTTTGCATTTCCTTTCAGCGAAAAAAGAACCGGGAACGGCACGTTTACATGCCGGTTACCCGGTTCTTTCCAGGGAACTTCAGGCGGTTTCAATCACTTTATCGATGAGTCCGTATTCCAGCGCTTCTTGCGCGCTCATAAAATAATCACGGTCCGTGTCTTTTTCGATCCGGGAAATCGGTTGGCCGGTTCGGACGGACAGAATGTGATTGAGCTTGTCGCGCATTTTCAAAATCCGTCTTGCGCGGATTTCGATGTCGCTGGCCTGGCCTTCCGCGCCTCCCAGAGGTTGATGGATCATAATTTCGCTATTGGGCAAGGCATACCGTTTGCCTTTCGCTCCGGCCGCCAGCAGGAAGGCGCCCATGGAAGCGGCCAAACCGACGCAAATGGTGGAAACATCCGGTTTGATAAACTGCATCGTATCGTAGATGGCCATTCCTGCCGTTATGGACCCTCCCGGGCTGTTAATGTACAGGCTGATGTCTTTATCGGGATCCTGGGCGGTCAAAAACAACATTTGCGCAATGATGGAATTCGCCACCGCATCGTTAACCGGAGTGCCGAGAAAAATAATCCGGTCTTTCAACAGCCGGGAATAAATATCATAAGCACGTTCACCCCGGGAATCTTGTTCGACGACCATCGGTATAAGGTTCATCGCGTCAACCTCCTTTTTTAATAATCATACGGAAAACCGGAATAAAGGTCAAGAAAGGTCAAACAAAAGCTTAAAAAAATTCCAGTTTCGTATACGTTTTGCACGCAAAACGACTGAATTTGGACAGGTCAAATGGGATTATGGCGCGCCCGCGAGGAATCGAACCTCGATCTCAGGCTCCGGAGGCCTGCGTCATATCCATTGGACCACGGGCGCAAACAATGTATTTTCAATCCGGACTGTCGGACAACAAAAGTTATTATATGACAACAAGTTCAAAAAATCAAGGGGGTCTGTTTTTGGCGAAAGTTTGTGTTTGACAGCAAACGGTTATGGCAAGTGATTCTTGTTTCGTTTTTAAATTTGGATGGTATGAAAAGGCGGGTTTCATTTGCAAAAGCGCAACAAATCGAATATAATGTTTACGATTCAAAGTATTTTTTTGCCGTTAGTGGGACATAAAATGATTATGCGGGACGTATTGTGTCCCTTTATCCGAAAGCGCAGGGGGACCGCATGAGGAAATGGATGGAACTTCAGCAGCAGCTTATGCCTGAAGGAATCGACATATTGAAAAAGCGTTACACGATTTTGCGCCGGGTGGCGGCTTCCGGCACTGTGGGACGAAGGACGCTGGCATCCTTGTTGGATATGTCGGAAAGAGTGTTGCGGGCGGAAGCGGATTTTCTCAAAGCCCAAGGGTTACTGACCATCGATGCGGCAGGCATGAAAATCAGCGATTCCGGACGAAAGCTGTTGGAAGATATGGAACCGTTCGTTTCCGATCTGTTCGGTTTGTCCGTGCTGGAAGAGAAATTGCGCCAAACGTTTTCCCTCCGGTCGGTTGTTATCGTTCCGGGCGACTCCGACGTTTCTCCGCTGGTGAAAAAGGAACTGGGACGTGCGGGAGCGACCGCTCTGCGGAAATTTGCCATGAAAGGCGACGTGATCGCGGTCACGGGTGGCTCGACGATGGCCGAGGTGGCCGAGCACCTGACAGCTTCCCCCAACTTCAAGGAATGCCTGTTTGTTCCGGCGCGCGGGGGGCTTGGCGAAAGTATGGAATTGCAAGCGGGGACGATCGCTTCCACCATGGCGAAACAAACCGGTTGCCAGTACCGTTTGCTTCATGTTCCCGACCATTTGAGCGAGGACGCCTACCAGTCGCTCATTCAGGACCCGAACGTCAGGGAAATTGTGGATTTGATCCGCAAGGCGCGAATCGTTGTGCACGCCATAGGCGATGCCATGGAAATGGCCAGGCGGCGGAAATTGGACGAGGAGACAAGAACCCGGTTGCAGAGGAACGGCGCGTTGGCCGAGGCGTTCGGATATTATTTCGACCGTTCGGGAAACGTGGTCCACAAAATGCCTACGGTCGGGTTGCGGATTGAAGAATTGCACCAAATGGATACGGTGATTGCCGTGTCCGGAGGCAGGAGCAAAGGGCAGGCCATCGCTTCGGTGCTCTTGTGCGGGTACGAAGACGTATTGGTCACCGATGAGGCCGCGGCGGAGGAGTTACTACGTTACATCTGAAAAACCGCTATCTTGACAGGTTTTGCCTGTCTTGAAAATACAACTGTTTTCAAGGAGGAGTTTGCTTTATGGTGAAAATTGGTATAAACGGTTTCGGGCGCATTGGCCGCAACGTGTTTCGCGCCTCTCTGAACAATCCGGATGTCGAAGTCGTTGCCGTCAATGACTTGACAGACGTGAAAACGTTGGCGCATCTGTTGAAATATGACACGACGCACGGCAAATTGAATGTGTCCGTGGAAGTTGCGGACGGGGCGCTGATTGTCGGCGGCAAGACGATTCGGGTATTTGCCGAACGCGATCCCGGAAACCTGCCCTGGGCGGAAGTCGGCGCGGAAATCGTCGTTGAATCTACGGGAATATTCACTGCAAAAGAAAAAGCGGAAGCGCATTTCAAAGGCGGCGCGAAAAAGGTCATCATCTCGGCTCCGGCGACAAACGAAGATATCACGATCGTCATGGGAGTCAATGAAGACAAGTACGATCCGGCCAAGCACCATGTCATTTCCAACGCTTCGTGCACGACCAACTGTTTGGCTCCTTTCGCCAAAGTTCTCAACGACAAATTCGGCATCGAAAAGGGAATGATGACGACGGTTCACTCTTACACCAACGATCAGCAAGTGCTGGATTTGCCGCATAAAGACTTGCGCCGTGCCCGCGCCGCAGCGGAAAATATCATTCCGTCCACTACCGGGGCGGCAAAGGCCGTTTCGCTTGTGCTTCCCGAATTGAAAGGCAAGCTGAACGGCATGGCTATGCGGGTGCCGACACCGAACGTTTCGGTTACCGATCTGGTCGTCGAATTGAAAACGAAGGTGACGGTGGAAGAAGTGAACGCCGCGCTGAAAGAAGCGGCGGAAGGTCCGTTGAAAGGTATTCTCGATTATTCCGAAGAGCCGCTCGTATCGAGCGACTACAATGGAAATCCGGCATCGTCCACCATTGATGCGCTGTCCACGATGGTGGTCGGCGACAATTTGGTCAAGGTCGTATCCTGGTACGACAACGAGTGGGGTTATTCCAACCGCGTTGTCGATCTTGCCGCCTATATTGCCAAAAAAGGTCTGTAAGGCCGCTGCACCAACAGACGGGAGGAGAAGCGATTCTCCTCTTTTACGCATAAACCGAAGGGGGAAGCGATGTGAACAAGAAAAGCGTGCGCGATACGGATGTGACCGGAAAAAGAGTATTCGTCCGCGTCGATTTTAATGTGCCGCTGGAAAACGGGCAGATTACGGATGACACACGGATTCGCGAGACGCTGCCTACAATCCGTTATTTGACCGAGCGCGGAGCGAAAGTGATATTGGCCAGTCATTTGGGACGGCCCAAGGGGAAAGTTGTCGAGGAATTGCGGCTCACTCCGGTAGCCCGGCGGCTCTCCGAACTGCTTGGCAAACCGGTAGCCAAAGCGGATGAGGCCATCGGGGACGAGGTGAAGAGGAAAATTTCCGAATTGGCGGATGGGGAAGTGCTGCTCCTGGAAAACGTGCGGTTTTATCCCGGGGAAGAGAAGAATGATCCGGAATTGGCCAAAGCGTTTGCCGAATTGGCGGATTTGTATGTGAACGATGCGTTTGGAGCGGCGCACCGGGCCCACGCCTCGACGGAAGGCATCGCCCATTATTTGCCCGCCGTGTCGGGACTTTTGATGGAAAAGGAATTGAACGTGTTGGGCAAAGCGCTCCATAATCCGGACCGCCCTTTCACGGCGATTATCGGCGGGGCGAAAGTCAAGGACAAGATCGGCGTCATCGAAAATCTGCTGCGCATTGCCGACAATGTGATCATTGGCGGGGGACTCTCTTACACCTTTCTTAAGGCGCAAGGTTACGAAATCGGCAAATCGCTGGTCGACAACGAAAAACTGGATCTGGCGCTGGACTTTTTGCGAAAAGCCAAAGAATACGGAGTCAATTTCATGTTGCCCGTGGATATTATTGTCGCCGATGCGTTCGGACCCGAAGCCAACACGAAGGCGGTTCCGGTCGACGCCATACCGGGAGATTGGGAAGGAGTGGATATCGGTCCGAAGACGCGGGAACTGTACGCTTCCGCTATCGCCGAGTCGAAACTCGTCGTATGGAACGGCCCGATGGGAGTATTCGAAATCGAACCGTTTTCGCACGGAACCAGGGCGGTTGCCGAAGCCTGCGCGAAAACGGACGGATACACGATCATCGGCGGCGGCGATTCCGCCGCGGCGGTGGAAAAGTTCCGCCTTGCCGGCAGCATGGACCATATTTCCACCGGCGGCGGCGCTTCGCTGGAATTTATGGAAGGCAAGGCGCTTCCCGGTGTTGTCGCTTTGAACGACAAATAAAAAACCGTGGGACGGCGAAAGGAGCTGACGATTGGAATGAGAACACCTATTATCGCGGGAAACTGGAAAATGTTCAAGACGGCGAAAGAAGCGGCCGAGTTTGTCCGGGAAGTAAAGGGGAAAGCGGAGATTCCCGGGGTCGAAAGCGTCATTTGCGCGCCGTTTACGGCTTTACCCGCGCTTGCGGAAGCCGTGAAAGGCACTGGCCTGAAGGTGGGCGCGCAAAACATGCACTGGGAAGAAAGCGGCGCTTTCACAGGCGAAATCAGCGGCCCCATGTTAAAAGAGCTGGGAGTCGAGTATGTGATCATCGGCCATTCCGAACGGAGAGCCTATTTTGCGGAAACGGACGAGACCGTGAACAAAAAAGTGCTGGCCGCGTTCAAATACGGTCTTGTGCCGATCATTTGCGTCGGCGAAAAACTCGAGGAGCGGGAAGCGGGCCGCACGAAAGAAGTGTGCAAAACGCAAACCGAAGCCGCTTTGCGGGGACTGACGGCCGAACAGGCACGCCGCGCCGTGATTGCTTATGAGCCCGTCTGGGCCATCGGCACAGGCAAATCTTCTTCCGCGGAGGATGCGAACGAAGTGATCGCGTACATCCGCAAGCTCGTCGGCGCACTTTTCGACGCCGGGACGGCGGAAGCGATCCGCATCCAGTATGGAGGCAGCGTGAAGCCGGGTAATATCCGCGAGTTTATGTCCCGGCCGGATATTGACGGGGCGTTGGTCGGAGGGGCCAGCCTGGACGCGGCTTCGTACATACAACTGGTAGAGGGGGCCAGGTAAATGGCGAGACCCAGACCGGTTGCCCTGATCATTCTGGACGGATTCGCGCTTCGCGAAGAAACGCACGGCAACGCCATCGCCCAGGCGAACAAGCCGAACTTCGACCGCTACTGGTCGACCTATCCGCACACGACGCTGACCGCATTCGGAGAAGCGGTAGGTTTGCCGGAAGGCCAGATGGGGAACTCGGAGGTCGGGCATTTGAATATCGGCGCCGGGCGCATTGTGTATCAGGATTTGACCCGCATCAGCAAGTCGATCCGCGAAGGCGAATTTTTCCAAAACAAGACGCTGCTCGGAGCCGTCAGGCATGTGAAAGAAAAGGGGACCAAGCTTCATTTTTACGGCCTCTTATCCGACGGGGGCGTACACAGCCATATCGACCATTTGTTCGCGCTTTTGGAACTGGCGGCCAAAGAACAATTAAGCGAAGTCTACATTCACGCTTTTTTGGACGGCCGGGATGTCGCGCCGGACAGCGCAATCAAGTATGTCGAGCGTCTTCAGGAAAAAATCAAAGAATACGGCGTCGGAAAAATCGCCACGATCCAAGGCCGCTATTACGCCATGGACCGTGACAAACGATGGGAACGGACCGAGAAATCGTACCGGGCCATGGTGTACGGCGAAGGCCCCAAATATACGGATCCGCTTAAGGCAATCAAAGAATCGTATGAGAAATCGGTATTTGACGAATTTGTCGAACCGACCGTCATCGTCAAAGAGAACGGAGAGCCGGTCGGTCTTGTCGAATCCGGCGATGCGGTTGTGTTTTTCAATTTCCGTCCCGACCGCGCCATTCAACTTTCGCAAGTGTTCACCAACGCCGATTTTCGCGGGTTTGACCGCGGTGACCGGTTCCCGCGCGGCCTGCATTTCGTTTGCCTTACCCTGTTCAGCGAAACCGTAGGCGGATATGTGGCGTACGAACCGAAAAATTTGGACAATACGCTCGGTGAAGTGCTGGTGCAGCATGGGCTGAAACAACTGCGGATCGCGGAGACCGAAAAATATCCGCACGTGACGTTTTTCTTCAGCGGAGGCCGCGATGTGGAACTGCCCGGGGAGACGCGGATATTGATCAATTCCCCGAAAGTGGCCACGTATGACCTGAAACCGGAAATGAGCGCCTATGAGGTGGCGGAAGCGGCCGTCAAGGAGATTGAAGCGGAAAAACACGACGTGATTATTCTGAATTTTGCCAATCCCGACATGGTAGGCCATTCCGGCAAGCTGGAGCCTACGATCCGCGCTGTGGAAGCCACCGACGAATGTCTCGGCAAAGTGGTGGAAGCGGTGCTGGCCAAAGGCGGGGTCGCCGTCATTACGGCCGATCACGGCAATGCCGATATCGTGCTTGACGAAAATAATCGTCCGCATACCGCGCATACAACGAATCCGGTACCTTTTATTGTGACGGATAAACATGTTACACTTAGGGAAGGCGGAATTCTTGCGGATATCGCCCCGACGGTTCTGCAATTGTTACAACTGCCCCAACCGCAAGAAATGACAGGAAAGCCGATCATTATAAAAGAAGGAGTGTAGACAACCATGACGATGATCACTGATGTGTACGCGCGTGAAGTGCTGGATTCCCGGGGGAACCCGACGGTGGAAGTGGAAGTCGTCCTCGAATCGGGCGCCGTCGGCCGGGCCATCGTTCCTTCCGGCGCCTCTACCGGAGCTTATGAGGCGGTGGAATTGCGCGACGGGGATAAAAGCCGTTATCTGGGCAAAGGCGTGCTGAAAGCCGTAGAGAACGTCAATAAGGTGATCGCCCCGCAAATTATCGGACTCGATGCGCTAAATCAGGCGGCCATTGACAACAAGATGATCGAGCTTGACGGGACGCCGAACAAAGGCAAACTGGGGGCCAATGCCATTTTGGCCGTATCCATGGCCGTTGCCCGCGCTGCCGCCGACGCGTTGGGGATCCCGCTTTACAGTTACTTGGGCGGATTTAACGCCAAGACACTCCCCGTGCCGATGATGAATATATTGAACGGCGGAGCGCATGCGGACAACAACGTCGACGTGCAGGAATTCATGGTGCTGCCTGTCGGCGCGTCCAGCTTCAGGGAAGCTTTGCGCATGGGGGCGGAAATTTTCCACAACCTGAAATCTGTACTTAAGGAAAAAGGCCTGAATACCGCTGTCGGCGATGAAGGCGGATTTGCCCCGAATTTGAGTTCCAACGAAGAAGCGATTCGGACGATCATCGCCGCGATCGAGCGTGCCGGTTATCAACCCGGAAAAGATGTATTCCTCGGCATGGACATCGCTTCCACAGAATTTTACAAGGATGGCAAGTACCATCTGGAAGGTGAAGGCAGATCGTTCACCTCGGCGGAATTTGTGGATTTCCTCGCTTCCTTGGTTGACAAATATCCGATTATTACGATTGAGGACGGATGTGCCGAAGACGATTGGGAAGGGTGGAAATTATTGACCGATAAACTGGGCGGCCGCGTCCAGCTGGTCGGGGACGATTTGTTTGTCACCAACACTAAACGGCTGTCCCAGGGCATTGAACGGGGCGTCGGCAACTCCATTCTGATCAAAGTCAACCAGATCGGCACGCTGACCGAAACGTTTGATGCGATCGAAATGGCCAAACGGGCCGGTTATACGGCCGTCGTTTCCCACCGTTCCGGGGAAAGCGAAGACAGCACGATTGCCGATATCGCCGTGGCGACCAATGCGGGCCAGATCAAAACGGGAGCGCCGTCCCGCACCGACCGCGTGGCCAAATACAACCAGTTGCTGCGCATTGAGGACAAGCTGGGAAGTACGGCACAATATGCCGGCCAAAGCGCATTTTACAACTTGAAAAACCTGAAGTAATTCTCGCAAAGCTGGCGGTTGAACGGCTTTTGGGGAGAGAGGTGCATCGATGAGCCGTTGGCTGATAACGATATGTTGGATTTTAGGATCTGCCTTTTTGACTCGTCTGATCCCTTTCTCCTCTTTTTTTCGGAATGTGGACACGATGATTCACGAATTCGGGCACGCAGCCGCGACGCTGCTCTTGTCGGGCCGGGTGCTGAGCATGGAACTGAACCCCGATCACAGCGGAGTGACGTACTCGACGATTACGGCCCCGTGGAATATCGTTCCGATTGCGATGGCCGGTTATGTTTCTTCTTCTCTTTTTTCGCTGTTGATGTTTTATTTGTATTCCAGACGGAATCAGAAGCTGGGATTGCTGTTGATCATGGCCATTGCACTGACAACGCTTTTATTGTTCGTTCATCAAGGTTTCGGCGTCAGATGGCTGACCGGTTTTATTTTGTTGACCGGAGTCATATGCTTTTTAGGTCAGGGTATCCAAACATTTTATTACTTGCTTTTATGTTTCCTCATGTTGGAGGAATCGGTATTGGGCCCGGTCACGATTGTCGCGTATGCTTTTTTGCAACCCGGGGAGGCCGGCGATGCGACCAATCTGGGAAGGTACACGGGAATTCCCGGGCTCGTTTGGGCGTTGTTTTTTGCGGTCTTTGCCCTATGGTGCGCCAAAAAAGCGCTTGGTTTCTTTTTCCGCCGAAGCCGGGCGGGGAGAACCTACGAATACGAATCTTACCAAGGATAATTTGAAACTTACTATGGATAATGTGAAGGAGTGATTGGACAATGTCCAAAATACCGGTGGGTTTGCAATTGTACACGTTGCGCGATCTGATGAAAGACGATTTTACCGGCACGTTGAAGCAAGTGGCCGCCCTTGGTTACCAGTTCGTTGAATTTGCGGGGTACGGAGGGCTGCCTGCCAAAGAACTGAAGAAAACTTTGGATGATCTCGGGTTGCAAGCCGTTTCGAGCCACGTCGGGTTGCCGTTGCTGGAAAATGAACTGGAACAACAGATTGAATACGGTCTGGAAATCGGCCTGAAATATTTGGTATGTCCTTATACGCCTCCCGAAAAGTTGCCTGACGAACCCTTTTTTAACCAGTTAATGGAGAAGTTCAGAAAAATCGGGGAAGCGTGCCGCCAAAACGGTCTGACTTTTGCTTATCATAACCATGCGTTTGAATTTCAAAAATCAGGCGGACAATATTTGCTGGACCGGATTTATGAAAGCGTCGACAGCAGTCTGATGCAGGCGGAGCTGGATCTGTATTGGGTGAAAAAAGGCGGTCTCGACCCCCGCGAATATTTGTTGTCTTACAAAGGGCGTTGCCCGCTGATCCACCTCAAAGATATGGCGGACGATGAAAACGGTTCATTTGCCGAAGTCGGATACGGCGTGATCGATTTTCCTTCCATCTTTGCCGTGTCGGAAGAAGTTGGGGTGCAGTATTATATCGTAGAGCAGGATCAATGCCTGAATCATCCTCCGCTGACGAGCGTGAAGATGAGTATCGATTATTTGAAGTCGATCGGGATTGCGTAATGCCGACATTTTTTTGAAGCGCCGGTTGTTGTGTTGCTTACGGACCGTACGGACGTTATTTGGCGAAAAAACGGAAATTGAAAATTGTTGTAGAGTGAAGGGCTGGGCTCCCAGCCCTTCACTCTACTAGGATTGGATGAGCCGGATGAAATTGGCATGATGAGCAACCGTATGAGTTTTGGCATGATGAGCAACTGTATGAGTATTGGCATGATGCGCAGACGTATGAATGAAAATGTTCGTGGGCAAGTAAACGATGGGAATCTTTGGAAAAAGGCTTCCCATCTTTCGCAGCCGGTACAAGTTGTATTATTGCAACCGGTATGGTAAAATACTGATGCCTATTGCTTAGTGATCGTGGACGTAACAGGAACAGACGCGATTCCTGTTACCATTGTAAACGAAGTGGTATGAAGCAACGCTCTTCTTCCGGAAGGGCTTATAGGAGGTACATCATGGAAGTTTTCTTGAAAATACTGCTGGTTATCAGTTCTCTCGGTTTAATAGCCGTTGTCCTTCTGCAAAAAGGGAAGAGCGCCGGTCTTTCCGGAGCCATCACCGGGGGCGCGGAGCACTTGTTCGGAAAACAAAAAGCGCGCGGTCTGGATTTGCTTTTGCATCGTATGACCATTGGTTTTGCCACCGTATTTTTTGTTTTATCCGTCATCGTGGCTTACTTTGTGCGCTCACTATAAAGGAAGCGGGAACATGCAGCAGGGAACAGGAGACCCTGCTGTTTTTTTTACCGAAAGCATGGGGTGAAACGGGCCGTTCACGGTTATACTGAAAACAGATGGACCGATGGACGCTAAAACTGGACGCCAAAATCCTAAAATCGGCAGAAAAATACGCCCGCCAAGGCAGAAAATAGGTCTCTCTATATGAAATATTGTAACGAAATAATGTAACGGCCCACGATATATCGGAAACCGCTGGACATGTCAAATATATTTGGAAACCCATGGGGTAATATCGTGGAAACGAATGAGAGAGTGAAACCAATGAGATCGCCGAAAACCAATGAGATAGCGGAAACGAATGAGACCGTGGGAGCCAGGATTTTATTGAAAGTTCATAAATTACTGTAACGGCCAATGAAATAAGGTACCAATGGAGACTATCGATTTATGCGCAATATGAGTAGAAAGTGAAATGATTGCCTTCCGGCGAATTTGGATTTCCATTCCTTACCTCTACATTCCTTATTGGTTCAAGGAATGAAAACAAGATGTTTGAGTGCAGGAAGGCAACATTTCAGGTAAAGCCGTATATTTTTTGCACCATCAACAGTGAATCGAAGTCTCCAACAAACTATTGGAGCCCAAAAATGAATATGGAAACGCCAAGGAATGTTTGCAACCCAATGAAATATTGGAATATATCGATACAAGGGGATCGCGATGATAACAGAATTGGAACTTATGGAGTTTATGCAGAGCAAAGCGTACAAACCGATGACTTATCAGGAGCTGGAGCAGCATTTTGCCATTGATAACGCGCAAGATTTTAAACAGCTTTTGAGGATGCTTGCCGAATTGGAACAGGAAGGAAAAATCATCCGGACAAGAAATAACCGTTACGGGGTTCCGGAGCGCATGAATTTGCTGCGCGGTAAGTTACAGGCCAATCCGAAAGGATTCGGATTTTTGCTGCCGGAAGACCGGGAATCGCCCGATGTGTACATACACGCAAACGATATGAACGGGGCCATGAACGGCGATACGGTTTTGGTCAGAGTCACTTCGAAAGGCGCGGCGGGCGGAAGGCAGGAAGGCGAAGTGGTTCGCATTATTGCCCGCGCCGTGACCCAGGTTGTCGGCGTTTTTCAGAATTATGAAAGTTACGGATTCGTCATTCCCGACGATAAGCGTATTTTCCGTGATATTTTTGTGCCTAAAGACAAGTTTATGGGTGCGGTGAACGGGGATAAAGTGGTGGTCAAACTGGTGACGTACCCTGAAGGCCGTGCCGCTGCGGAAGGAGAAGTCATCGAAGTTCTCGGGCATAAGGACGATCCGGGAGTGGATATTATCTCGATCATCCGAAAATATCAACTGCCGGAAGCTTTTCCCGAGGAGGTCATGAAAGAAGCGGAAGCGGTACCCGATACGATCAGCGAGGCTGAACTGGAAGGCCGCAGGGATTTGCGGCATAAGCGGATCGTGACGATTGACGGGGAAGATGCCAAGGATCTGGACGATGCCGTGAACGTCGAATTGCTTCCCAACGGCAATTATTTGCTCGGTGTTCATATAGCGGACGTCGGATATTATGTCCGGGAAAATTCCGCATTGGACCAGGAAGCCTACCGCCGCGGCTGCAGCGTCTACCTGGTGGACCGGGTCATTCCCATGTTGCCGCACCGGTTGTCCAACGGGATATGCAGTTTGAATCCGCGGGTGGACCGTCTGACCCTGACTTGTGAGATGGAATTCGATCCGCATGCCAACGTGGTGCGCTACGACATTTATCCGAGCGTCATCCGGACGGTGGAGCGAATGACCTATATGAATGTGCGGAAAATTTTATTGGATGAAGACGAAGCCGTCACCGAACGTTACCGCGATTTGGTGGATGATTTCCGTTTGATGGAACAGTTGGCGTTGAAACTCCGCAGTAAACGAATGCGCCGGGGCGCGATCGATTTCGATTTTCAGGAATCGAAAATTATCGTCGATGAAAACGGGAGACCTGTCGATATCGTCAAGCGGGAACGGACTATTGCGGAAATGATCATCGAGGAATTTATGCTGGCCGCCAATGAAACGGTCGCCGAACATTTTCATTGGCTGAAGGTGCCTTTTTTGTACCGGGTTCACGAAGATCCGGATCCCGAAAAGCTCATGCACTTTACGGGTTTCGTGACGAATTTCGGTTATGTTGTCAAAGGCCGGGGCAATACCGTTCACCCGCGGGCTCTGCAGACGTTATTGGAAGAAATCAAAGGAACGAGGGAAGAAACAATCATCAGTACAGTGTTGTTGCGTTCCATGAAGCAGGCGCGCTACGATTCGCAAAGTCTCGGACATTTCGGCTTGTCGACGGAATTTTATACCCATTTTACGTCGCCGATCCGCCGGTATCCCGATTTGGTGATCCACCGGATCATCCGGGAAATCCTGACGCAAGGGATGTTTTCGGAGGACAGATTTGAATATTTGGCCAGCCGCATGGACGATATTGCCCGCCAATCTTCGGAAAGGGAACGTATTGCGGTCGATGCGGAACGGGAAACGGATGCGCTGAAAAAAGCGGAGTTTATGCTCGATAAAATCGGGGAGGAATTCGACGGCATCATTAGCAATGTGACCAGCTTCGGCATTTTCGTCGAATTGGAAAATACGGTGGAAGGACTGATCCGTCTCAGCGATCTGACGGACGATTATTATCATTATCACGACATGCAGCATACGTTGATCGGTGAGCGGACGTCCAAAGTGTACCGTGTCGGCGACGAAGTGAGAATCCGGGTCGCCCGTGTCAATATGGATGAACGCACCATTGATTTTGAAATGGTCGATATGAAGCCGCGAACAAATAAAATCAGCTTGATCGACCGTCCCGGCAGCAGGCGTCCTGAGACGGAGCGTCCGGGAAAAGAGAACACGATGAAGCGCAGAAGAACGAAATCGGCCCAGTCATCAATAGGTACAACCCAAAAAAACGGGAATGGCAGGAAACGGAAAACTTCCGGCGGGAAGAGGAGAAAATAGGGATTGACGTTTACCTGTGATTGGCAGAGGTTGCGGCAGATGAAGCAGGATAAAGGAGATATTCCCGTTAATTCGTTAACATAAACTCAGGTTCGTCCTGACCAAAGAAGACGAAAACGCCCGGTGAAGCAACGCCGGGTAAAAATCATTAGTTCAGATAAACCGCGATGAAGCGTGTGCAGCGGCTTGTTCCCGTACGGCCGTAGGAGGATGCAGATAAAATTCATTCTGATGGACCGGATATCCCGCTGACGGGTTGGATTTTCATTGTATTGCACGGTGTATTACCCAGTCAGATCAGTTTCGGGCTTTATTCCTGTATTTGGGTGTCGGGGGCAGCATTCCGGCCATTCGGGCCGCTGTAATTATACGGATTTGGCGCTTGATTTCAGAGAATGAAGTTGATACAATAAGCTCCTGAAGTCCCGAATTGGCGACGGACCGATCAGGTTGGAAAATTTGTTTTACGATTCATGACGTGAAATGTTAACCACATAAAATACTTGCTTGGGTCCGTTTAATCATATGTTGATAATGACACACAAAAAAAGGAGGGGATGTGCATGGCTAAGGGCGGTGAAGGAAAAGTGCTGGTTCAAAACAAGAAGGCGTCTTTCGATTATTTTATTGAAGAGACCTACGAATGCGGAATCGTTTTGACGGGTACGGAAATCAAGTCGTTGCGGATGGGCCGAGCGAATATTTCGGACAGTTTCGCTACCATACGCAACGGGGAAGCTTTCGTTCACAACATGCACATCAGTCCTTTTGAACAAGGCAACCGGTATAATCCCAGCGATCCGACGCGGGCCCGGAAACTGTTGCTGAAAAAAGAGGAGATCGGCAAACTGCTGGGCGCTTCCAAGCAACAAGGTTATTCTTTAATCCCGTTAAAAATTTATATCCGTAACGGTTTTGCCAAATTGTTGCTCGGTCTGGCCAAAGGGAAAAAGAAATATGACAAACGGGAGGCCGAGGCCAGGAGGGACGCTCAACGCGATATCCAACGGGCTCTGCGGGAAAAACAAAAAATTCCCCGGTAACCCAGGCGAATGACAGCAATATTTGCGATGAATACCGTTTGCATCGGATTTTGGCATGTTTTCCATCGATTCATGAGGAATATTAGAAGGGAAATATGTTATAATAAAAATGTAACTCCTCGATTTTTTCGATTCTCTCATAATTTCACTCGGCCCTCGCCTTACTGGTGAGGCCGGGTTGTTTGTCAAGGGGGCGTTTTTGGATTCGACGGGGATAGATCGAGCATGAGCAGCGGGTAGCGGGGTTTGCGGCCGCTTCATCAACGCATAAGCCAAATTTAAACGGCAAACAACAACAACCTTCTCTGGCTCTGGCCGCCTAAAAAACGGCCACCAGGCTTCTACCCTGCATCGCCCATGTGCCGGGATAGGGGCTCAACTTTAGTGGGATACGCCGTATAGTCTCCGCCTGGGGCTGACGGAAGAAGACAATCAGGCTGACCTTTCCGCGAGCCGGTTGCGGGGCGCGCGGCAAGGTGACAACAAAACCGTAACTGCACCCGGAGAAACTCATGTGGCGATATCTTCGGACAGGGGTTCGACTCCCCTCGCCTCCAAGAAAGTACGAAAACATGTTCGTGCTTTGTTGGAGACGTGGGGAAATTGACGGTCTAGACGGCAAGGAAGTCAATAATTTTCCAGCCGTCTTTTTCTTTTTTAATAACGATCTTGCGAAACATCGATTGAATCAGCTGGAGAGCGTAAAAAATTTTGTGTAAATGGTTAAACTTACCAATATAAAGGAGATGACCATTTATGCAAAACCGAAACGCGAAAGATCAACTGATCCAAGTGCTTGCCAAAGAATGCCGTACCGTCGAGGACATCCAGGAGAAATTGAAGGAACTTTTCCGGGACACCATCCAAAATCTCCTGGAAGCGGAAATGGATAATCATTTGGGTTACACCAAGCATAGCCCCGAAGGCGACCATTCCGGAAATAGCCGAAATGGGTACAGTTCCAAGATCCTGAAAACCAAATTTGGACCTACAGAAATCGAGATTCCCCGAGATCGCAACGGTGATTTTGAACCGCACATTGTAAAAAATATGAAAAAACGACGAATGGTATCGAAGATCAAATCATTGCTTTGTATGCCAAAGGGATGTTGACCCGCGATATTGAAGAGCATATGAAAGACCTTTATGGCATTGAAATTTCCCCCCCCTGGTGAGTAAAGTGACCGATAAGGTCATGCCTCTCGTTGCCGAATGGCAGTCCCGACCGCTCGATCGGGTCTATCCGATCGTCTTTCTGGATGCCATCCACTTTAAAGTCCGCCAAGATAACCGGATTATCAATAAGGCGGCCTACAATGTTCTGGGCATTAACCTGGAGGGACAAAAGGACGTCCTTGGCATATGGATTGGCGAGCACGAGAGTGCCAGTTTCTGGCTAGGTGTCTGCAACGATCTCAAAAACCGCGGTGTCGAAGATATTCTCATTGCTTGCAAGGACGGGCTCGCCGGTTTTTCAGAAGCGATCCAGGCCGCTTTTCCCCAAACGCAGATTCAGCTTTGTGTGATTCACCAAATTCGAAGCAATATGAAATATGCTCGTATAAAGAACAAAAGCTCGTGATGGCGGATCTGAAGAAAGTTTATCAAGCTCTCACCTTGGAAGAAGCGGAAGCAGCCTTTGCCGCGTTTAAAGAAAAATGGGGGCAAAAACACCCGATCATCATCCGCTCTTGGGAGAATCATTGGTTAGAGCTGACCGCCTATTTCAACTATCCGCATGCTATACGGAAGCTCATTTACACGACGAATGTGATCGAAGGCTACCACCGACAATTGAGGAACGTCACGAAAACCAAAATGGCGTATCCGACGGACGAAGCATTACGTAAGATTGTCTATTTGGCAACGATGGAAGCATCCAAGAAATGGACTATGCCCTTAAGAGATTGGAAAGAATATATGTCACAGTTGTCCATCTACTTTGGGGACCGAATTCAAGCAGAGCTTCCGGCATAACTTGGGGGCTCTGCCCCCAATCCCCCGGAGTTTATCGCTTTTGTTCTCCTGGGCAAATGAAACATTGGGGGAACGATTCCACGTTCCCCGTGCTTGCCCATGAAGAATCCGACCAACCGCTCGGGTTGCTCTCCAGCATGGCCCTATCCTGTTGATCGGCAAGAGCATTATGAGTATTGACCGTTTTTTGAGCGGCAACCCATTTACACAAAAAAATTTACACTCCCAACCCGGGGTTCGTCCGCGCGCATGGAGCGTCCGGATTTTGCTTCAAATAGGGGCGTCAGCGGACGAGCACGGCATCGAGATCAGCCGAATATCGGCAGTCACGTGGTCCCCAGGCTCCACGCAAACGATATCCCTAGGTACAAGGTCTACCGCAGATCATGATACTTGTTTTTAAAAATTTTGATTTGGCAAAGGATATGATTGTCAATGCATGAACCTGCCTGCGTATGGAAAAATAACACCAGAGAAGTCTTGTTTGCGATTTATTTTTCCCGCTTGGCGATCAAGCATATAAGGAAGGTGAGTTTATGTGGACCCTGCTGCCTTATATGGTTGAGCGGATGGGCATTATGGTGACCATGGCTTGTTTGTTGACTCGATTGAAGCCGTTTCCGCAGGTTGTTCAGCGGGATAAGACGGTGAAGGGCAAATTATGGATCGTCATGATCTTCGGGACTTTCGGGATTGTCGGTACGTATACCGGAATCGAAGTTAGCTCGCGCGGCGTGATAAACCAAGGGTGGGTGACAACCATAGATTCCGGCAGTGCGATTGCCAATACCCGAAACCTGGGTGTTGTTATCGGCGGTTTATTGGGAGGGCCGTTGGCAGGCTTGGGGGTAGGGATGATAGCCGGTTGGCATCGTTATCTGCTGGGGGGATTCACCGATTTGGCTTGTGCCATTTCGACGGTTGCCGGAGGTCTGATTGCGGGATGGGTGCGCAAAATGTATGTGAGAGAAAAGCGGATTTCTCCCGCCATAGCCGCATGTGTAGGGGGAGTCGTAGAAATGTTTCAAATGGGAATTATATTATTGGTGGTAAAACCTTACGATGCGGCATTGGAACTGGTCAAGCTCATCGGCTTGCCGATGGTTGTCGTTAACAGTTTTGACGCCTGGATTTTTATGCAGCTTATTTTGTTTCTTGTTCGCGAGGAGGAACGCACCCGGGCGCTTGAAGCCCAGAAGGCGCTATTCATCGCCGATCGGACCCTTCAGTATTTTCGCCAAGGTTTAAACGTGGATTCCTGTCGGGAAGCGGCGCGAATCATTTTCCGCATGACGGGAGCTGACGCGGTTGCGGTGACGGATCGCCATCGAGTGCTGGCTCACATCGGGGTGGCTTCCGATCATCATCGTCCCGATAATCAGCCTGTGATTACGCGGTTAACCCGGACCGTACTGGAAAAAGGGGAGATCATCACGGCGCAAACACGTGAAGATATCGGATGTTCCTGTCCGGACTGCCCGTTAAGCGCGGCGGTCGTATTGCCTTTAAAACTTGGCAATAATACCGTCGGGACCATCAAGCTTTATTTTACGAATGCCAACCGGTTAAACACAGTCGGCAGAGAGCTTGCGGAAAGGCTGGCCGGGCTGTTTTCAACCCAGCTGGAGCTTGGAGAAGCGGAGCTTCAGAGCAGATTGCTTCGCGATGCGGGAATCAAGGCGCTCCAGGCGCAAATCTATCCGCATTTTTTGTTTAATGCGATTCACACGATTGTGGCCATATGCCGGACGGATGCGGAACGGGCCCGCACGCTGCTGTTGAACCTTGGCGCTTTCCTCCGCAGTAATCTGCAAGGTGCCAGACAGACGTTAGTGCCGTTGGAAAAAGAAATGGAGCATGTGGAGACGTATCTTTCCCTGGAACAGGACCGGTTCCCCGGTAAATACAAGCTGGAAGTGGAGATGGAACCCGGATTGGAAAAGGGATGGATTCCTCCCTTTACCATACAGCCGCTTGTGGAGAATGCGGTACGCCACGGATTTGCCGGCATACGGGAAGGCGGGCTTATCCAGATCGCCGTGTCTTCCGATTCGCATGCCGTTTACATTCGTGTTCGTGATAACGGCGTCGGCATGCCGAAGGAGAAGTCGTCACTGCTCGGCACGAAGGCTGTGCCGTCCGCGGAAGGTACGGGTACAGCATTGCAAAATATCAGGGAGCGCTTAACGAGCATTTACGGAGGGGCGGCACAACTCCGTATTGACAGCAAAGAGAAAGAAGGCACCACCGTTTGTCTGGAAATACCGCTAGTTCGTAAAAGGGAGAACCCTGATGAAATTGAAAGCTTACATCGTTGAAGATGAGCCGTGGGCGCTTGACGAGTTGAAATATTTGCTGATGCGAAGCGGGCAAGTGGAGGTGGTTGGCGAAAGCGGGGATGTGTCGGCAGCGGTAAAAGATATTGGTTTGTACCGCCCCGATGTGCTTTTTCTGGATATTCGCCTGGTTGAAGGCAACGGTCTGCAGATTGTCAGGGAACTTCGGAAGCTTGAGCAAATGCCTGCGATCGTGTTCGCCACCGCGTATGATGAATATGCTTTGGAGGCATTTGATTTGGATGCCGTTGACTACATCCTGAAGCCGTTTGACGAAGGAAGGATCCGGCGCACTCTTGAAAAGATTCAAAAGTGGAAGTCTGCGGAAAGAGTCAAGGCCGAATTCTCCCAGGCAGCTTTAAAACCGGAGCGCAAAGGCAAATTGGCCGTCGCGATCGACGGCCGGATATTGCTCGTGGACATGGAACAAATCATGTACGTAAGCTCTGAAGAAGGGAAAGCCGTCATTTGCACAACGGATGCCAACTATACCTCGAACGAGCCTTTAGTCGAATTGGAACGCAAATTGAGCCCGGGGCCGTTTTTGCGGATACACCGCGCATATATCGTCAATTTGAACTATGTTCGGGAGGTTCAGCCTTGGTTCAACGGGGCCTACAATTTGTATCTGCGGGACGGTTCCAAAGTTCCCGTTAGTCGGACGCATGTCAAAGAACTGCGGCGACTTCTGGGGTTTTAACTCCCCGACTCCTGTACGCGGCTCAACCTTTACCTGATGCGAGTCACGCTCCATTTTCGACCTTCTGTTCTGAAAATAACGCTTGGCGATTTTCATTTTGTAGAATAAAGAAAGCGATTCAATTAATAGACAAGGAGGAATTCGAATGAATGCGGTTACAATTGTCATTGCCGTGGCCTGCATTTTGATGATAGCTTATCGTTTATATGGAACTTTTATTGCCGTCAAAGTTTGCCGTCTGGAAGAAGCCAAACCGACTCCGGCACACGCCCTTCAAGACGGCAAAGACTATGTTCCGACCAACCGTTGGGTGGCTTTCGGGCATCATTTTGCGGCAATTGCGGCGGCAGGGCCTTTGGTCGGACCGGTTCTGGCCGCGCAGTTCGGTTATTTGCCGGGGCTGCTCTGGTTGCTGAGTAAGCGTCAAACCTTTCCCACCTTCAACATCTGGTGACATCTGTGTGAAAATGAAGGCAATCTTTTAAGCAGGAGGTTGCCTCAATGAATCCCAAAGATCAACTCCGTCAACTTTGGGCCGCGCGC
>Ga0207866_1000691_pt1 | contig 43436 bp, 35 predicted proteins | sample HigsolmetaAR203D_FD_184835 | JGI IMG/M metagenome (GOLD analysis project Ga0207866, IMG submission 184835) | Ionic liquid and high solid enriched microbial communities from the Joint BioEnergy Institute, USA - AR20-3-D (SPAdes) (version 2) ...
TCTCTCTTCTTTTCTTTTTTTTTTTCGAGAAAAATATCCTTCGATAAAGAAATTAGAAACAGTTTAATAAAAAAAAGTTTACTACTGGGGCTTGGGGTGAATATATGATGAAAACAAAAACCATGATCGGCAATTTATGGGGTAGGACCAACAGATTCGTCCTGTCTGTCGTAATTGCATCATTGGTTATTGTTACGTACCAAATAGTCGTCTATCTAGCTAATGTAGATCTCAAACAACAGCATGAAAGAGAACTTAATCTTAGAACTGATATACAATGGAATATAATAGAAAGCATCATTAATAATTCTATTGATAAAGCACAATATAATATTAATAACGAGATAATTCCCTCTATTGTGAATGATATTAATAATAAGTATCAATCAAACACATCTAAATTAGAATCTGACCTTGAAAAGCTCCCAGATATTGAATATGAGAATCCAATTGTAAAGATTATAGCTGATAACATTCGTGGTAAGTATTTTAATGATATTAAAACAGACAGTAATGATATGTTTGTATTAATGAGAGATATTGGGGTTATTTCTGACCTATCAATAGCTCCTAGTGCAACTGTTAATAGGACTATTGACTTCGAGATCTCTCAGCATTATAATAAAGAATTGGCACAGGAAGCATATGATGCCATTCTTGGTCAAAATTATCAGAAAAAAATTATTTTCTGGCAGTGGTTTGAGCCTGAACGATCTGATACTAAACAAATAACGGAAATGAAGATCGACAATCTTAAAGAATTATTTAAGGAAACCGGTGGGGATATAGAATCTCTTAAGACATTTGAATTTTTAGTCCCTTCATATATTTTTATGGATAGGGATATTCTTGGTAACCTCCTGGTCGATGATAGGGGGCATAGGCAAAACATTTACCAATTCATAGTGGTACAAGGTTTTAATATAACAGAAATAATTCAATCAGATGAGACCTTGAACAATATTTTCGATGAAATGAAAATGGAAAATGTTGTTAAAAAATACCATACTATCAGTACAGTCTATCAAATAATGATATGCATAGGGCTTATATTCCTTTTATATATAGCGATGAGTACTATAAGAACGAAACACAAATACGATATTTAGGCAAATTATTAATATAATAGATAAAGAGATGTAATATCCGGAGGTGGGGGGATCATACGTTGATGCGAAACGTATCGCTAGACATAGAAAATTTTATCAACAATGACCCCGTTCTCCTTATCATATTCTTCTCTCTGTCATTATTCGCATCAATCATCAAAGTAGTATTCAGCGAGAATGATAGTAATAGGAAGAAGAAGAATAGTGTGGAGCGGACGTTGTTGAAAATGTTTCTAACATCGTTACTATCATCCTTTGTAATTTTCTCGTCACTTGAAGTTATTAGAAAATATATAAAAGGCAATCTGATATACTTAGTCGTTTTCTTTTTTGGATTTATTTGCGATCTAATTATAAAGCAACTTGTTAAATTTAAGAGTCTTAATAGCCTAATAAAATTCATTGACGAACTATACACATTCTTAAAATCGAGAAAAAAATAAAAGCCAAGGGATTATTTTATCCCTTGGCTGTTTTACTTCTTTGGTTTTACCCTACAAATTCAAGCCAGACATAACGGATTTTAACGATATCAACATTTCCAGATTTGCTGTTAGTAAGTTTGATATGAACCACGCCTGAACTCGAAACATCTATGACAATGCCCTCATAATGTTTGCGATGGGTGTTATAGAAAATCTTGATGTTTTAACTTTTTTACCGATTAAATTCTCAAGATCACTCGAATAAATTTCCCTTGACACATTCATCTTCCTTTTTTACCTCCAGATGATGGGGAACCACCCATTGTTGCGTGATCGAAACTGTAATTTCTCATCTAGTAACTTTTAAATATTTAAAACCACGCTGGAGTTTAACCCAAAATCATTAATAATAGATAAAATAACTGTCTTGACTTCAAATAATCTGTGATTTCTGGTTTGATTGATGGATTTTTTATTCATATTTGGCCTCCTTGGTGGCTGGTGTGTCTCATATAAATAATATATAGTTAATAATTTTTATACTTACAGGCAAAAAATAAAGGGAGGGACATTCCTCCCTTTATTTTTTATTTCTCAAAAGGTTAAGCACTCCTATCTGGGAATCCACAATAGTATCTCCATCAACAGGAGTAACCTTTGTATAATTCCCATCCGGTTGCATTATAAACGCATTAACATTATCTTTCTTAACCAATTCAAGATAATCATTAACAGCAACTTTAGTATTTTCACTAATTTCGAACATTAGCTCCAATCTTCTATCCAAATTTCTAGTCATCAAATCGGACGAAGTTATGAAAATTCTACAATCTTCACCACGTCCAAATTTCAAAACTCTACTATGTTCAAGAAATCTTCCCACAATAGAAATAACTCTTATATTTTCAGATTGGAGTTTGATTCCTGCCCTAACGGAACAGGAACTCCTACAACAAATGTCTATTTCAACACCAGCATTTGATGCTTCATATAACTTTCCAGTTAATTCATAATCACTAAGATTATTAACTTTTATCATTATATAACCATCTTTACCTTTTGAAATCTCATTATCAATCATCTCATAGAGAAATTTTCTAGTCATGATCGGAGAAATTTTAATATGGTTCAATTCAATACTGTTAGAAATGAACCCACCAGTTAGCATATTAAAAATCGTACTAACATCTTGACAAATCCTTCTATTAGAAGTGAAATAACTGAAATCTGTATATACTTTAGCATTCTTCTCAGAATAGTTCCCTGTACCAATGTGAACAAATTGTTGAGGTTGTCCATCTTTTATTCTAAAAACATGCATCATCTTTGCATGCGTCTTTATATTTTCATACCCATAAACAACTATAGCACCGGCTTGTTTCAATTTCTCAGCCCATTCAATATTTGTTTCTTCATCAAATCTAGCTTTAATTTCCATTACGACTACAACATTTTTCCCATTTTGAGCCGCATGTAATAAATATTTCAATATTTTCGAGTTATTTCCAGTCCTATACAAAGTTTGTTTAATAGAAACTACATATGGATCTGTACATGCTTCAGCAACGAATCTTAAAACAGTATCATCGAAACTTTCATAAGGATGATGCACCAATATATCTTGTTTGTCAATAGCGTGCATCATAGTTTTCTTATAATCTTTAAATGGTTTAATAGGTTCGAATGGAAGGTATTTCAGCTCCGGATTTTTGCTTTCGGAATATATTTGTATTACATCAGACATCTTCAATCTGGTCATTGAATGGAAAATAAACTTCTTTGAAATATCCAATGAATCTTTAAGCATATTCAGGATCTTCTTTCTAGGATTGCCCCAAATATCAACACGGATTGTTTCATTGAACAAAATTCTGCTTCTTACATTAGATATCATAGATTCTACATAATTGGATTCATGAAATGAAATATCCGTTACGATATTAGAATCCCCGTCCCGAAGAATACGGAATGCGGTGATATCATAATAGTTAATACCAGGATACAACATATTCAAATTGTCAATAATAATATCTTCAATGAAATACCATTCTTTAATAGTTCTTCCATCCTCAAGTTTATGATTGAAACTAACTAATCTATCAAGATGGGGTGGTATTTCAATAAGCCCGATCTTTTCTTTATCATCATGCTCTGTATTCAAAATCAAAGCAATGTATATGGAAAACGGTTTGAGGTGTGGCATTGGTCTTGTAGTATCAATAATTAAAGGTGTAAGTGATGGGAAAATATTTTTAAGGAAATATTTATCATTCTTAGCTTTAGACAATTCATCCAAAGCATTATTTTCTTCATTAAATTCTCCTGTATTAAGATCCATAGCAGGTCCATTAATTGTAATCCCATTTTCTTTAAGTTTTTCTTTCAATTCATTATAAACTTCATCGAAAGCTCTAAGCATTATCTTACCTTGATTAAGTATTTCTCCAATAACTATATCATTATTTTGTGTATTCTCTTCAATAGTAAATTCCGATTCTTTCAATCTGGAAGCCACTCTTATAGTGAAAAACTCATCAAGATTCGAATTTGCAATTGACAGGAACTTGACCCTTTCTAACAAAGGAATTTCGGGATTTTTCGCAAGGGATAAAACTCTTTCATTGAACTTGAGCCATGAAAGCTCTCTATCCATAAAATACATATTTTTAAGATCCTCTTGAATTTGTCTATCAGTATTAGTAACGACACTGGTAGCGGCTGCTTCACGAAATTGATCACGTATGTCTTCCATACTTGACCATACCTGTATTGCCTCTAAATCTTTATTATTAAAACCCAAAGCCGATTCGTTCATATCTAAGCCTCCTGTTGGATTTAACATTTGTGCATCAATATAATAATATATATTTTAGAAATAATTGAGATATTCGGTACAAATCTTTACGGGTTTAGGGTCCCGTCATATATCTTTGTGCAGTTTCAACAATTGAACATGCATCATATAATTTTTTGCTAAATCTTGATTTTCCATTCCTTTTAAATTCATGTAATAAATCATTTATATCATTTTTATGAAGATCAAATATGTTTTCAACAATTTCCTTTATATTATTAATATTTTCGAGTTTTATTATAATTGTGTCTAGTCTTTCTTTAAAAGCTTTCTTCATGTTAATTACTTTTTCTATAATATAAACAGGATCGCTTTTTACAATTTCGTTATATATACCCACAAGTTGTTCGATACTTAACCCTTTCACACATAGACTTTAAAATCTAGAGGGGGTATTTTTCGGTGGTTCCATTGAATATATTAGTAGCTCATTCTTAATAGGATGCATTTCAGGAGTTAAAATTATCGGACTATAATAATTATTATCTACATCAAGATGTATAAATTTATTATTATTTGTAATACCGATATATTTAATTTCCTTTCTATTATCTTTAATATGAAATTGTTTAAATTCAGTTATTCTTTTAGTTATCATGATATCGAGAATAAATGTTTGGTCCATGTGGTTGTTCATTTATCTCATTCTCCTTTTTGTTTTAAATTATAATATAATTTTTCAAATTAACTTTAATCATATTAAATACACATTCAATATCTTATGTAATTCTACCACCCTTATGGAAAAATATATTCTCCTTTCATTTTTCGTTCAATTTAATAATATATATTTACTAAAAAATAAAAAAAAATAAAAGGGAGCAAATGCTCCCTTTTAATCGAACATGTTCGGCCAGTCTTGTCTCATCTTATTAACAATGTAGCAAGCGTTCAGCAAATTATCGCTGAAACGCCCATCCGGTCTCGACTCGTATTCTTCCATAAAGATCTTGAAATCATCTTTAGGAAGGGAAAGGATTCTGGAGACACAATCCCTTACCCCGTCGCCAGTGCAGGAATTGATGAGGGAGTCGAGTTTGGGTACAGTCAGTTCACGTCTCGAGTAATATTTAATGATCTGGAAGCCTGGAACAGTATCCGCGATCTCATTGTAAATATTGACCAACCTCTTGATACCGATATTCTTCATGTATATCTTGAAGTCCAGAGCCTGCGGAGGATTGTAGGCTTTGATCGTAATGCCGTTGTATCCATCCGGATCATATTCCAAGAATACCGGTGAGTAATATTCATCCCTCGTACTGAGATGAATAATTCTATTGTTTCTCGTAACCCCTACAAATTCAATATCTTTGAGTTCGGTATAGCCGGTTTGTTTTTCAAACCGATCATCCCTGTAAACCGTAACTCTTCCGGACTTGATTTCGTCCAAAACGTGGTTAGCTATTTTGGTATCTTGGTTCTCTTGTTCCATTTTGGCACCACCCGTTCATTGAAAAAAGTTATATGACGATAGTCTGTCATATACATTATAATAATATATATTTTTTTGACTGGTAATTTACAGTATTTTACAGATTTATAAATCAAACATTTTAATATAGCATCATTTATTCTATTTTGAAAGGGAGGAAATCACATGTTTGATAACCTGTCTGAATTCTGGATAGCTTTGATTCTGATAGTCGCGGCAGCTGTCGCGGTCGTCAGATGGATCATTTACAAATCTACCGGGAAAGAACTTGCTCCTGGTGACTCCGATATTCTCGGAAATCTTAGGAAGAAAATTGTTAGCGGCATCTCTACAAATATTTATTTGGTTGAACTCGAAAAAACTGATGGTAGAGACGCTGTAAGAAAAGAGATTGAAAATCAAATAAATAAATACATTGAGTCTGCAAATATGTTAACCGATACGGAAAAAGAGTTATTGATTTCATTGGATAAAGCCAAACTTATCAATTATATTGAACGTGAACTTATTAAACTTGGTATCCTGGAAGGTGAATAAAAAAATAAAGGATGGGGAATCGGTTACCCATCCTTTATTTTTAAATAAAATAAAGGATTATATTAAAGAGTATGAAATTAAGTAATGCCCATAATGATATATACACAGCAAAATCTCTTGCTCTAATTCTATTTATAGATTTTTCAATACGCTTAAATTTCTCTAACATAAATAACTTTGATTTATATTTGGCCTCAATTTCAATAGGATTATTTTCATACATATCATCATCAGCATCTGACGTAGACGAATGTTTATCAAATTCAATAACATCTCTATTTTGCTGGTATATATGGAAAACTTCATGGGATAGAGTTTCTAACACTTTTTCCATAAATACATTTAGGTCATATTTGTAAGAATTATAATGGACCTTTAAGAATAAAATTATTCTTCTCTCTATCACTTTAATATCAAGCACTTTTTCCTTTTTTGGAGGAATAATAGAAATTTCTTTTTTATCAAGATTTGCGGTCGATGATGAAATTCCTATATATCCATCATTTGTCGAGTAACAATTCGCTACCGTTTTAACAACTGTATATCTATATACTCCTAAAATTTTTCCACAATCTTCTGTATCAAATTCTATCTTCACATCATCCATTGGGACTCCAAAATGTTTGAATATTTCTTCTTTCATCACATCAACTATTTTCATAGCATAATAATAAAAATCGTCTTCCTTGGGATTTATAAATCTGCCAATGCTACGATATATATCTTTCAAAAAAGTTTTCATAATATCACCTCAAATAAATAATATATATTCATATTTACCAGATTTGACATCGTTCATAATATTATTTTACATCTCATCAACTATATATTGAGCATATCCATTTTCATCCCACGCATGGTGCGTATGCCATTGTCCCATCCTATACTCGGCGTCAATGAGCAGGAATAGCCTCCCTGCGGCTACGTAATGCCGCTTCATACAGGGAAAGGAAAGTCCTGGAGCGGAACCGTTGGGCCGAGATTTCCGTAATGGGTATCGCTCACCGTCGGTCGCGTGCGTCGTGCACACCTCTCGAGAGTTCGGAAGGCTGAAGCGTGGGCAGCCTTCCGGCGTTTTTTTTTTGAAACTTAAACTTTATAATGAATAAACACGTTAATAAATAAAAATTTACTAAGGGTGATGTACATGAGAATACCAAAAATCAATGCCTCATCATATAAATCTAAAAATTTTGAATCTATTACGGAAACTATAGATACTGATCTTCTGGAACCTGTTACTTATGACTATGAAATTGACCCTGAAGATACAAAAGAGTTTCCGAAAATAATAAGAACTATTAAAACTCTTTGTAGAATAAGTTTCGAGTATAAAGTTATGATGAAATTCCTCAAGGAACATAGAGATTTTTATAAAACTGCAATATATAGAGGTATAGTAAGGACTCCTGAAAAGAAATTTTCTGTAGAAGTTCATCATATTCCTTTTACTCTGGAAGATATTGTGGTTACAGTAATTTATAAAAGAATTGCTAATGGGGAATCGTTAAAGATTTTAGATATCTGTGATGAAGTGATGAGAATACATTATGAGGGGATAGTAGGGTTGGTCCCTCTTGATAAAACTACACATGCGTTAATCCATAGTGAAAATGCTCCAGAAGTTTTTTATCCATTACAGTTTATTGATTTTGGTGATTTTCATGAATTTTATAGAAGATACAGAAAATACATTCCCGATAATATAAAATCCGCTTATAGCTATCATCAAGATTTATCAATGAGATTCGAGAAATTGGAAGATGCTATTCCTGATTATATGAGACCGAAACAATTATACTGGAAAGGTTTCGTCTCTATTGAGAAATTTGAGGAGTTATTAGATACCCTTAAAAAATAATTTTAGGTAACATAAAATTGGGTATGATTGCCGTGGACACATCCTTTCTTTTTCTGTCCCTCCTTCTATTTTGCAGATAGGTGAACCAAACACCTATCTGCGCTTTTTTTGTTTAATTATAGAAATATATATTATTAATAAGTAAGTATTGAAAGGATGGTGTATGAATATTAAAAAATATCGAACTAACAGTAAATCGGACAGGTGATAGGGGACGCCCGAAAGCAGTCTCTTAGAGTAGATAATTAAACTAAGAACACCAAGCATAACCCGGTAGGGTAAACTAAGCATAGTGGGAAAATAGTAAAAGGTAATATAGAAGAATAAAGTAATAATAAATAAGCAAGACCATCAGATACTACCACTGTAAAAATTTCAGTATGTAAAACACTCAAGGAAAATTCCTTGAGTGTTTTTTTTATTTTAACAAAAGAAAGGAGAAATATCAATGTTTACAATTTTCAAAAAAAGGTACAAAAATAAACTTATTAAATCTTTATCAGACCTTCCATATTTTTCTGAAGAATATGAAAAAGTGTTAAGAAAAATTCAAAAGATGGAAAGAAATATGTATGGAAATCAACATATTCTTTGTATAGATATCGATTTGTTAAATAATTTTAATCATCAAACCATTACAGATTTATTTGGAGATAAATATGATAAACTTTGTGAAAATCTTCTAATAAATAATTTTGATTATTCCAATCATGACACTATATATGCTCCAAGATACAAAGTAGAATACGATTTCAGATATAAACAAGTATTAACTTTTGGTTATATAACTTCTAAAACTAAAGATCTATATGTTTTCCTTGAAAAAACCAAAAGCAAAAACCTTGGGTTAGTTGGGGGACATACTGATTTTCATTTTACTGCATATGGGAAAAAACCTGGGGAATATTTAATAGATAATCTTATTAAAGAGATTCTTGAAGAAATAAAAATATACGATAAACGAAATTCTACTTATATTACAACTAAAGAAGATTTACTTAATAAAATAAAAATATATCCAAAAGCATTTGTTGATGATAACAGCACTGAATACACATTAAGAAATGTAGCTTTTATATATAAAATTGAAATCCAAGAAGATGAACTTTTTGAAAACTATGAATTTTATTCAAATGAACTTGATGAACATTCTACTTGTTTTATTACTTTTGATCAACTTAAAAATAATATTGAATATTATGAAAAATATAAACGTGGATGTAATGACATAATGAGATTTCTTCCTGAGATTATTTCTAGATTCGACGTTTAAAGAGAGTGGGTTAACACACTCTCTTTTATTTTTTCAATATATTAAGATAAATAAGACCTATAATATATACAAAAAGAAAGGATGTATTATACAATGAATTACAAATGTGAATATATATGGAATGTAAGTTTAGATAAATTTAACTTTTTGGATAAAAATGATTTAGTTAAAATTTTTAAAGACCTTGGAACCGAAATTGATTATTATAGAAATATAGCTATTATTAAAGTAATAATCCTTACCAATAACCATCCTGTATCTCTTATATTACCGGATGTATTAAAATATGTGATACTAAGTGAATTCGATTCTATAATTTCAATTCATTTAAACAAATCAAACCATACAAAAGTTTTGAATATTATTAAAGGCCATATAACCAATAATGATCCTGACGATTTGAAGGTCAGTAATTGTTTCCCGAATATACCTTTAAATAATCAAGAAAGCAAACTAAACTTAGATGACGCTAAAATAAATTTTAAAAATTCAAATTCTATTGAGGCTGACAATATAAGACAGGTGCAAAAGGTTGTTACTTACAATTCCACAGAATGGATTGTAACTTATACTCTTATTACTCTTCCCGATAATGAATATATACACAAAATAAAAGTCGCAGATTACCATGATCATAATAACGCTGTTTATGCTAATATTCGATCGGACTCACGTTATTTAAAGAGAATGGATATAATGATAAAAGACCTCATAGAAGACTTGGAAAAAGATTTATGGACAATAGAAAAATTTGAAGATTGGGACGGAGATTTGGATATGATGATTGAAGAAGTTGAAGGAGATGATGAAGATGAATGAATTTGATAAATTGGTCAGTTTATTTAAGAAGAATAAATTTGGGTTTATTGCTGCCCCTTATTTATCAATACTTCTTATTGTTTATTCAACATTCTTAATGTATATGGTATATTGAAATCAAGAAAGGAACAGAAAATAGTCGATAAAGAATAAAAATAAATAACGGAAGGTGGAATATTCCACCTTCCGTTATTTTAATCGTCATATTCACCGGTCAGAATAGCTGCAGCAAGAAGTAACATGAATTTTACCTTCTTGGACATGTTTACCCATCCTTTCTTTTTTTTTCTTATTTTATAAGTTGGTTTCATTTTTAAAATAAATAAATTTATTAATTAAATAAAAAAAGTAACAGGTCAAGTTAACTGACCTGTTACTTTATCTGAACTATTCTTCAAGAATGGTAAAAATGATGGTATAAATGTTAGTAGTTATACCGTCCTGTGCTGTTACGGTAATCTCAATAACATTTTCTTGCTCATCATTGATATTAATAGTTGCATTATCATCTTCAGCAGTTGCTGTTACTTCAGGAAGCTCTGTAGTTCCTTGTGGAAGTTCTATATTATATTCGAAGACCTCTTTATCGAAATTATCAATAGGTGTACCATCAAGGCTTATAGAACTAAGATATGCATTAGTGCTAGGAGCTTCTACACTGAATTGGATTGTATACGTCTTAGTAGTTTCACCATCTTGGGAAGTAACAACTATCGTTGCTTGAGCATCAGGATCTTCAGCTTGAGTTATATCAACAGTAACACTCTCATCTTCAGCGATAGCAGTTACCTCAGGTGCTTCTGTAGTACCATAAGGAAGAACTACGTTATAGTTAAGAATATTTTTATTAAATCCTTCTAATGGTTCACCATTTATATTAATAGATTGAAGGTTTACATTCGCTGCTTGTACACTGAAGTTGATATGATAAACTTTCTTTGTTTCACCGTCTTTGGCAGTAACTATAATTTTAGCATTACCATTGGGAGATATAGCCTGGGTAATATCAAATGTAGCTTCAGGATCTTCAGTAGTTACAGTAACAACAGGAGCCTGAGTAGTTCCATTCGGAAGTTCAACGTTATAGCTATAAGTATTTTTATTAAAACCGCTTACAGGGATTCCATTGACTGAAATGGATGAGAGATATGCAATGTTACTAGGAGCGACTTTGAATTTGATAGAATAAACATTTTCAGTAGTTTCATCTTCAGCTGTTACTTTAATTTCAGCTGTTCCGGTAACAGATTGTGCTTGGGTTATTTCGACAGTAGCATTTGAATCATCAGCAGTTGCTGTAACTACAGGAACTTCACTTGTCCCATAAGGGAGTACTACTTCATAAGTTAATATACTCTTAGTAAATCCTATTACATATTGATTATTCACTTTTAACGTTTTAAGATATGCGTTCTTGCTAGGGACTTTAAAAGCCCAGTTTGGTGGGTTCGGGGCTTTAAATGAAATACGGTCAATCATCTCTATATCAATAAACGTTATAACTTTAGTACCGTTTTCTTCTAAGCTACTTTCAGCAGAATGAGCTATTGGCCCATATAATTCAACACCAGTGCGATATTCCCCATCACCAAGATCTTTATCTACCCACTGAACTCCGCTACCTTCTACTTTATACCAATCCATTCTTATAACATCAGAATTTGTTGTAACAATCATGTCTATATTGTCGTAATTTCCACCACCATATGTGTCAACAAGATCCTGTAACGCTTTTCTTGTTATGGGCATTTTTATACTCCTCTCACTTAAAGTTATTAATTCAATGTTCAAAACACTCTTATAAGAGGTTATAATTTACCTTTGGGCGGTGAAAATAATGTCCGATGATAAAAATTATGAAGTATACAACGACGGTAATGTAGGAGTTAATTATCCAAAAGAGGAAATAAAACAGACTGCTATATTGTATAAATTAACTACTTCTTTTTCTCATTTGCTTGGTAATATAACTGCAATTATTGAACAATACTTGGAAGACATGATGCCTGAAAATTATTTTAAACAGAAACGTGTAACTACCGAGGTTGCATTTAAAGATTTAAAAGATTTTAAAAAGAATTTGATTTCTGCTGAAAAACCATATCTTATAATAGATCCTAAAATAGTAATGGACCAAGAAACTGAATCCCTCCCGTGGAGGCACTGGGATAAATTTATTCCTCATGATCATACTACAAATCCGATGCTTTATTTGATGAATCATGAGTTCTTTTACAAAGATGAAGATCATGGATTTTTATTAGGCTATACAATTTCCAGATATAAATTCCAATTTAATGTAACTATAGTAGTAGATACGCAAATGCAAAGATTGAATCTCGAAAACTATTTGAAATCTAATATAAGATTTACTCATTTATATACGATAGATAGATATACTGAAACTATGATACCGAGATCATACATCGATTATATTGCAGAAAAATATGAAATGGATATAAACTCTAAGGAATTTTTAGAGGAACTTAATAAACGTTCCCCCTATACTATTCTTCATCTCCATAGACCAGCAACCAATTTAATGGAGTTCTTTATTTTACAAATGAATACTATTCAAATTAAATTTCCTGAATATCCTCAAGGTGAAAGAATTATGCAAAATCGTGTGGAAATGAGATCAAGTGTAACTTTCCCAATAGAGGTGGAAACCAATTTAATGAATAACTTCCTTCTCCTTACTGAGGATAGAATTGAGACAGAAGAACTTATGTCTGATTATATGACAAGGATAAATATAAGTTCTAAAGCTCCTGTTGTGGATAATTTCTTAGACAAGAAAACTCTCTATCATAAAATAACTGTCCAGTTTGATCATAATGAAGAAAAAGTTAATCTTCTACAATTCTTAAGCAATGATACATTACCTTTGATTAATTATATTAATGAAAAAGAAATTGATGAGGACTATGTTTCAATAGTAGTATATAGATGGACAGAGAAACTTAATGATGTAGAACCGAGTTCTATAGAGTTTAATAAAGGGAATTTTGAATTAACTATTAAGAATATAGATATAGACGCTGTTTATAATATAGCAATTTATTTTGATATGAACTTCCTAGCTACAATAAAGACATATGTGAATCCTGTGAACACTACTGGGAAAGATTACGAAAAATAATTTAAACGCACAAGGGACTACCTTGTGCGTTTTATTTTTGATTAATAAATACTAACAATTAAACAATATAAAAACTCTTGGTATATTTTTCCATAATAGGAGGAGTGTAAAATGAGATTAACAGCAAGTCAAAAAAGAGAATTGATTTTAAGCATTGCTACGTATATTGTTTCTTATAAGTGTACTGTGAGACAAGCTGCTAAAAAATATAATCTTAGTAAAACGACGATTCATAAATATATGACTAAAGAACTTCCTAAGATTAGTAATGAATTGCACGAATATGTGAAACAAGTTTTCGATCTGAATAAAGAAGAACGCCACATTCGTGGTGGACAAGCTACTAAATTGAAATTTTTATCAATTTAAACGGATGGTGAAAAACCATCCGTTTATTTTTTTATTGTATTTTTTTATATCACTCAAAATCTCGTAAAATACGCTAAAAATAACTTTATTTTTTAAACAGTGCGATAAAAGCACTACGTTTTTAAGAAAGGAGAATGTATTTATGTTAAGTGTGACCGAAAAACTTAGACTTTTAACTGAAGGTTATAGCATAGAAGAAATTAATAGAGACATGCAAAAATTTAAAGATATATTATCGGAATCTTCATTTTTTAATGATGAATTATCCATGTTTTTGGAGAGTGTCAATGCTGATTTGGAATTTATTTATGAAACCCATTCTATTTACATTCAGGAGAGTGTGCTAGATACTTTCGCAGAGAAAATAAAAAAATTAATATCTTGGATTATTGAAAAAATAGTAAATATTATAAATTGGATAAAGAGTAAATTCTCTAAAAAGACTTATAATGTAACTAAAATAGCAGATGAAGTTGAAATGAAAATAAAATCTGGAGAACTTTCGGATGTGATAGATGCATTAAAAAATGACGATAAAGAAGGATATTTTAATGCAAAATCTAAACACAGATCAAAATTATCTGATGGAAAAATTCATATAGATATAAATAAATTCAAAGGATCGGTTGCCGATCCTGGTAGATTTGATAGATTTGTGAATAATAATATACCTAAAAATGTTATTAGAGAAAATTTATTCCCAGGAAAAAATATTCTTAAAGTAAATATAAGTGAAAATATTATTAATTCAAATATTCCGGATATGGGTTCTATGGCTGAAAATATTATATACAACGTAAATATGGCTATAAGAAATGTAGAGAGTTTTAGACTTCCCCTTATTAAAGGCAAGTCTAATTCAATTTTAAATACTGATGAATCTATACTGGATTTTTTATCCAGATCGATTACTTCAAATAAAGTTAGCCATTTTAAAGATATGAAGGAATATATATTGGGACAATCTAAAGAGATTGAGCTTTCTGTTGAAATTGTCTCTAAGATCAAGGAATTTATACAAAAAACAGAGGAATATGGAGACATTTTATTTAAATCGTATAATGAGATGAATGGTCTTCTCGTTAAATGGAAAGAAGAGTCCGTAAATATAATTAATAAGTATAAAGATAGTAAAGAAATAAAACCGGAAACTCTTACAAGACGTATAGACCAAGTAATGAGATTGATTACAGGATCTATTAATTTATTAAATACGCTACTTTCCATAAACTCAGAAGCAATTAATGAATGCGAAACAATATTAAATAGACTTAAAAATCTGTAATAGGGGCTTCTGGACGTAGAATTTATAAACATAAAGTAAAGCTAATTCATTATAACTGACCGGAGGAATCAAAATGAATGTTTCTGAGAAATTAAAGCTTATAAAAGAAGGTTATTCTTTGGATGATATACACTCGGGATCAATAAATACCGAACCAATTTTTATTTTTGAGTCTGATAGTGACATATTTTTTGAATCTATAAATAGTGATATAAAATTTATTACCGAAGCTTCGGTAAACTATATTTATGAATCATCTCTGGATTCAATGAAAGAAAGAATTTCGAAGTTTATACAATGGATTGTCAATAAAATAACTGTTCTTACAACCTGGATAAAAAATAAAGTTCAAGAACAGTTTAGGAAGAATGACTTAAAAGTTATTCAAGAATTTAAAAAGAAATTGAATAGCGGAGCAGTTGAAAAATATATCAAAGATCATTCTGAGACTGAGATTCAGTTATATAAAAACGTTGTTTATAATCCCACCCCTCCCAATCTCTATAAGCAAGCAGAGAAACTTGTAGAGATAGTTGAAAAAGCTCTGAATAATTTCAGAGGTTCTGAAAATAAGTTGAAAATAGATTCTAAATCCAGTGAATTTGCTAAAAATGTTTCAGAAAAAGATAATATGCTCCAAGGTATAACAAATAAAGATTTGAACAGTCAAGAAGAAATTTATAAGGAAATTATGAGGATAATAACCAATCAAGGTATTGATAGTAAAGAAGATATTTATTCAACCATATTTGGGGGATTGATTAAGTTTAAATTAAAAAATTTGAATGCTCATGTAATTAGTAATACTCTGAAAGTTGTCGAGGAAAATGATTCATATGAAATCCTTAGTGTTTGTGAATATTATATAAAGGGTGTACAAAAATGGAAAGATGTTGCAAATTCTATCTTATCTGATACACAAACATTAAAAGAGTATGATTCCAAAGTCGTGACAAAAATTCAGAGAAATGTGGGTCAATTTATGAATATATTATCAGCAATAGGAGAAGTTTTATCTGATTTGGCGATAGCACAAGAACGTTTATCCAGGAACTGTATGCAATTGATAAGAGAACTGAATAAAGCGTAAATTTAATAATAAATTTTCAGGTTTGAAATAAAAACTCCCGTATGCGGTTTGATTTCCGCATACGGGAGTTATTTTTATCTGTATCCTAAACTTAAATCGAAAGCAATTCCTGAGAATAAAGCGTTGGAAATTGATGACGATTCTATATATTCAATATTTTTGTATCCATATTTATTAAATATGGATTTCAAATTTGATTCAAATAGGAATATATCTTTTAGTGAAGTAGGATATAATGTATCATCGTTATCTATGATATAACTGGTTAATTCAGAAAAGAATTTTGAATTATAATTCATATTATCATTATAGATTACATATTGATCATCTTCCTCATCAGAACCATCGATGCTCATTATATTTGATTTAAAAAGTTTTAAAGAACTAAAAATATATTCTATTACGTTTTCATGATATTCAGTATTTATATTTTTAAGACCCAATCTTGTTTTTGAATCAAAAAAGTCCTCTCCTACTTCTTCATTTAGAATTTTTTCTTTTAATTCATCATCAGATTCGTCAATATTCTTACCTATAATACGACCTCTTAAAATATTTTTTCCTTGTAGAAGCAATATACATACGTCTTCAATCCTCTCATCATCGGAAGAAGGATCAGAAAAATTAACAAAAACTGATAATTTGAGAGTATTACTTTCAATCATATTGAAATCCCTCCTTGAATGCGAATTCCATATGTGTATTTCTAAATAATAGAGAATCCCTTAAAAGGCGGATAATATTATTTTTCTCGCTATACTTTGATACATCTTCCAGACTTATTGAGATAAATACATCAGCTAGTGTGCTGATCGGAAGTATATTGATTATATCAGGATAGGTATTCATATAGGTTTTTATCAATTTTGATGAAGAATTGTTCAACGTTTTGACAGATGTTGAAAATGTTACTTTTATTCCATGCTCAGTGTATTTATCCCCATCAGATATATTATCTAAATAATGTATTATGGTTTTTGATTCATTTTCATTAGGAGATATTGATGAAGTTTCATTTAATATAGTTTTTTCATAATAATTGAATAAATTATTGAATACTATAATATTATCCAAAGATTTTAAATATAATAAACTATTTAAACTAATTAAAAATCTTGCAGTTATTCTAAATAATTTATTTAAACTTTCCCTATCCAAATCATTATTATTCATTAATATATCTATATACGACTTACTTGATATATAAATATCATCAAGTATATCCATGAAACGATGTGTATATTCTATATTAATAGTAGATAATTTTACTTTATTTTTAAAATATTTAATTAATAATTCTATATTAAATATATTAGGTATTACATCTTTTATTGCATCATACAATCTTTCAGAAAATTCACTTTTGATTTTTGATTCATAAGCGATTTTACATGCTGTATAAATTCCTATACTCATGTAGTAATTATCCTGGGTTTCAACTATATTAAACTTTGATAAATTGTAATTAAATAAAGAACTAAGTAAAACGGGGTCTTTTTCAAATTTTATTATTATATTTACAAGATCAAAATACTCAGGAATATCCAATTTTACAATTTCTCCATCATAAATTCGGGATAATGTTTTTGTGGCGTTGTTTATTATAAGATGAAAATCTCTAGGTACGTATATCAGTTTCATATATTTCCCCCGTTAATATTATTTAATTCCACGTTGAATATCCTTTTATAAAAAATATAAAATTAGAATTATTAAATATAATAACGAAATATATATTATTTATGTAGAAGAGAAGACACCAAAATCGAATGAAAGGGTGATAAAAAAATGTTTGAAGATCGCGTTCGTATCAAATATAACACCGGAAAGAAAGTGAAGATCGACGAAAATATGCGGAAGAATACTCTTTCCATTATCGAAAGAATTAAAGATTCTATCAGACAATCTTGGAAGGAAAATTTGGAATTTGATGAGGCTGCTGACCGGGTTGCCGATATTCTGGTGAGCTATTCGAAGAAGGAAGGTAAAGAGGCGATTGAAATCATCCTTGATGATGATTTGGACATCTTCAAGGATGAGAAGAAGTCGTTCAGGGTATATGCTTACGGGGTTCTCAAAGGCGGCAAAAAGAAGGCCAAGAAACGTATCAAAAAGAGCAGGGAACATGCTCAGATGGTCTTCGAAAGTGCCATGAAATTCGAAGCAGATATCAAAGAACCTCCTAAACCGCATCCGTTTGGAACCGGACTGAACCGGCTGAAAAACGAACTCCGCCATCGCCCTCGATTCTTGAAAGATGAGCTTATGTTCAAGATGAAGAAGGCAATGGGGATCTATTAAAATGAAAAGGAGGAGCTAAACGCTCCTCCTATTTTTTTTTTCAAATTTTTTCTCCATAAATTTCTTCATACATCTTTCTTACATTCTTTTTCATGCCTATCAAAATTGAATTTATAAGACCCGTTTTGATGGCACTGAATGTCATACGAGCACCTAGTGTTATCACACCAAGATATGCGTCAATTTTATCATCAGGATCTGATAACAAGTAGGGTTCTTCACCCTCTTCCCAAGTATCACAAGCAATAGCTTTACATGCTATAAAGGCAGCAAGTTTGTCACCAATGGAGAATGTATCTCTATATTTTATATAAATCTCTATCAATAAACCATCTTTTGGAACTTTATTGCCTTTAACTTTACCACTAACACCAGGATCTACATAATATACTTCGTTTAACGGGATGTCAACATCGTTAGGGTTTACATATTCTGAAATTTGCTTTAATCTATTTTTATTCTCTTTTTCGTAATGATTTATAATATCTTGAATAGATTTATTATACCTTTCTTTTGGAGCTGTATAGTAAATCTTAATATCTTCTATCTCACCATTATACTTAGAAGAAATGATATTTCTGGAGGCCTCATCGACATCATAGTTTACGTCCTCATCCTCTGCAAGATTCAAGAATTTATTGACAAGGTCATCCTCATGTGAAATATCGAATATGATTAAAGGATCGTTAACTTCAACTTTATCATACTTTTTAACCATTTTTGAGATATTAGCATTAGGTCCAAGAACTATATCTTTCTTTATAACTATATGGGAACTTAATTTATCTGAAAGTCTCTTGGATATTTTAGTAGAATCTTCGAATGTCTTTGAGGAATATACAAGAGCTATTCTTGCAAGGGGCCCATGCATGAATACTGAATCCCCAGTTCTCTTATCAAGAGTAAAGAATTCAGGATTATGAGCTATAAGCTTTCCGGCTTTGAACGATTCACCTTCTTTAACAAGAGGTTCGAGTTTGTTAGATACAAAGAATCCAGATCCAGAGTTTTTACCAATCTCAGGTTCGAGATTTATAACATCTTTAGTCCCATCATCATATCCTAAAACCATCAATCTACTCTTAGTATCAATTTTCAATACTTTACCATCTTTTTTAGCTTTAAATACAAACGTATCTCCGATCAGATGCGGTAATGCTTTCTCAAAACCGCTATAGACAAGATTTCTATCAGAACCAACACATGCAAGTGTATGTCTTGATTGAGCAGATGACATCGCAACTCGTTCCGGTTCATCTGATGTGATTGAAAATGGAAGGGCTGCTTCTGCACCACTCGCAAAATTAGTTGTACTTAATTTATTAAGATCTTCAGGTTTTTCCACCACATCAATATATCCTCTTGTAGATGTAATTCTAGCATCAACAGTAAGGGTTCTTGCAATACCAATTGACCCCGAAATAGGAGAAGCTTGTGATAATACACCTGCCATTGATGGGTGGAACGAACGCTTTGAAAGATTGTAGGACCTATCTTGGTTCATACCAGCAGGTCCCTTAAACGTGGTACTTCTCATCAAATCGATTGTATATAAGGGATTCAAGTCACTATAATCTTTAGTAACTTGATTCGTTAATATTTTAATAAGAACCGCATCTTTTTTAACAGTGAATTTCTTTGAAAGAGCTTTGTCCGCATTAAGTCTGTAATCTTCATAAGCTTTTGCTATTGTCTCATATAAAAATGCTGTTACCATTTCATTAGAACGAACTCTATGCATTCTCATATCACCTTCATCAGTATATGAATTATCTTCAAGAAGAGCATTTGCATATAAGAATACATCTATGAAATTGGTAGGAAGGTTGAAGTCTCTTAAAATTTCTTCAGTAATAGGGTCGATAAATAATTGCTGGAAGTTTTCAAATGCATAACCAATATTACTTCTGCCAAAGAGAGTATCAAAGATTTCGTGATAAACATCCTTAGTTAAGAATTGTTTAATTTCGTACATTTTGGTAGGAACTTCTACAAATCCATTCATGAGTAAACTATTCCTTAGCGGATATACATCATAAATAAGCCAAGCATCTGCGAATTCAATTACCTCTTCATAGCCTTTCTTGTATTTAGGAACATTGAAAGATTCTTCTTTTGAAATAATTCTGTAATTAATATTGGCTCTTTTCATCAGATTTAACAATCCTTCAAGATATGCGAGAAGTAATACTATTGGAACTCTCTTTTCCATTATAAGAGCCCTCGAATACATATATTTTCTTTCTCTAGGAATTGATTTATAAATCTGACTGAATGATTCATCATGTTTCGACATTTCTTTTATTAAGAAATCTATAAAATCAAGATTCTCATATCCTGAATTTTGTTTTCTATTTCCTTTACTATCAAGTACAAATACTGTATTATTCACACTATCGAGATAAATAACCTCTTTGTTATTCCTTATAGCTACAGGTATACTATCAGAATTATTTTCAGGAATTTTGATTCCTAATTTTTTCATTTCTTGTCTTATTTCATTCTGTGATAAATAAATCATAATATCAGGTAAAATAATTTTTCTATATTTAGATGCAAGCTCATCATACTCAATAGTAGTCATATATCCTCTATTACCTTTAGCAGAACCTAATTCAAATTTAATCTTACTATTGGAAAGTGATGAAAATTTCTTATACAGCTCAACTACTTTTGGGGATATATTCTGACCAAATCTTGTAATAAATGTTCTCTTATAGTTGGTAGAAATTTTAACTGTATCAGGTGCTGTTTTAATAATAGGAAGCGGAATAATTTGATTTGACATAATCTTTTTATTTCCGCCAATTTTCATAAATCTACCATTAATAAATTTAGGAAGAAGTACAGTAAGATTATGTCGTTTACCTTTTTCGTCTTCGAACACGAATGAGAACTCTTCAACTTTATTAAGAGGATCGCTTGCGTCTTTAACTTTAGCATCAATAAGATATAAAGGTTTATCCTTGTACTGGAAGCTTGTCATTATGGATACAATATCTCTGCGGTAGTTATTTTTCAAATATGCTTCATCAAAATTCGGGAAGGTCATTTTTCTGAGAGAAGGATTAATAGTATCAATAGGCAACTCAATTGGATCAATTTTATTTGTCGAAGCTCTTGATTGAATTTCTTCAATAGTCATATTATCCAGTTTAATATTTTTCATATTCTTTACTAATTGAATCTCCCTTGCAAGTCTAGGTTTTGATTTAGGAAGAGTTTGACTAAGTTCAGAATTCACTTTTTCGAGTTCAAGTTCAAGAGGAGTCATAATTGCATCAGGAACTTCTTCAATATCTTTGGATCTAATTGCGATATCTAACTTATCAGCAGATTTATTAATTAATTCATCCATAATCTCATCATCAATTTCATCTTGCTTAATTAAATCATCAATCTTTTCTTTTATCTTTGTACGATTCCTAGCCTCAATGATTTCTTCCATCTCATCTTCTGTGGCAAATGATTCAATATCCTCATTTTTCTTAACAGGACGAAGTTTGAGCCACAATTTTCTAAATTCTTTATGGGTATCTTCGTTAAACGTTTCAGGAAGCATAAAGAATAATTGATTTCTATATGTGAAGAAGAACTTCCAACCACTGAAATTCTTTGCGAAATACGAAGGCTCTTCCTTGAGTTTATGGAAGAATAAAGAAATGAAGTTCCCTGTTTGCCTAAGATTAAAAATTGTCATATCCTTTACATCGCTCACCCAATAATTAATAGGAATGAACATACATTTATTATTATAGAGAGTATGATCTATTTTCTTTGGTATGAATTCTTTAAACAATCTGAAATATTCATTAACTCTCATCATTCCTATACGGGAGTCTTGTAAATTAAAGAATTCATTGGTGAAGAAACTCATATCATGAATATAGTTACGTCCTTTTAAGATCCCGTAGTTTAAAGCGAGATTCAAATCAGGAATTATGGGTCTTAGGCGAGATTCAAATAGTTCTTTTAATTCAGTATCTTGAATCCTATATCTTATAACTTTATTGTAGATTTTATAATTGAAAAGTTTCTCATGATAATAAAACCTTATTAATCTCATATCCCACATTTCATCTTTAAAGAATTTTAATGTATCCTCTTCGGTTTTTACGATAGGTACGTAAACAGTACCTTTTTCTTTTCCTTTTGTATTCAAGGGAAGTCTGAATTTTGAGTTGTTTCTATAAAGTATATTTGGCTTCAAAAATCTGATATCTATCAAAAATATCAGCCCCTTCATATGATTGTAACATTATCTTGGTGTTTTCATTATTCAATTTAGCTGAGATTTAATTATAAATAGCTAAAAATGTATTCAAAATATATATTATTATATTGGCACGGAAACTTCATATTAATAAAAACAAGAAAGAAGGTCGAAGTATGTCCGTGGCTGTTACAGATGTGAATAAAAGCGTAATAATGAAAATGCTACAAACTGATGTGTTTGGATTTTCTGCTGAAGATATTGAGCAAAAAGCTAAAGAAATTCACAATATCGTAGTAAATGGAGATGAAAAGACTTCTTCCTTGAAAATGGTTGGAGGATATGGAAGGACTGAATCTGGAAATATCGCAATTTTCTATAATGGTTTCTTTAATAATAAAGATTCTGGAAAACCATCTAAAGGAAAGAAAAAATAACAATCCTAGTATATAATTAAAAATCACATTTGTAACTATGAATTAAATTATCAAAAATCACCAGTAAGGAGCGATTAAAACATGAAGGCAAAAATCGTGTCTGTTCAAGACGCCATTCAACGTCTGAAGGAGAAGAATCCTTCTCCGCGCAAAGTCTACAACAAGTCAGAACTGACGCTGCTGGTCGAGGCCGTTCTGAGCGACAAACAATACGTTGCTCAGAACATCAAGGTCAAGAAGGGAGAATTCATCACGGAAGACCGGCGGCTCGGCGAGGAGTTCAAGGAGGCCATTGCTGAGATCCTGAAGCAAGTCGGCCTGAACAGCAACGAAGCTCTCGCCGCGCTCGAAAATTACAAAGTACCGAAGAAGCTGGCTTCAGTTGTCATCGATGCCGTGCATCATGCCGATCATCTGTACATGGACAAGATCGGCAAAGGTGTCAAGTTCTACGGCGTCGGCGACGTCGATCAAACGTTCTTCATGCGCGACTTCGAAGAGCGCACTCGGCGCAGCCATGTACCGAACCAAAAGGGCAAAGACGGCGCTCCGGTTATCAAGAACATCAAGTTCAAGGAACACCGGAAGATTTCCGTCAAGTCCCGCTACAATCCGAAGATCAAGGATCTGCTGAAGTAATTTGCTGGCGAACCGCAGAAGGAGAAATCCTTCTGCGGTTTATTTTTTTTTCTTTCATACACAATTTATAATGAAAACACTTTAATAACTATAAGGAGGTGCAACGGGATTGGCACTCTCGAAGTCATATTTAGCCAATTTGGGCAAATCGTTATATTACTCTGCTAAAACTGCTGTTAAACAAGAAATGCCTATTCTTGCGGGCACGTATGAGAAAAATAAAGAAATATATTCTTCCGGTGTTCAATATGTAAAGAATTTTACCGCCACTAAAGGTGCAACAAGCAGTGGCGGTGTCAATACTATGGTATCTCAATTCTTAAAAGATCTTGATGAAATGAAAAGAAATGCTTTTGAAGATTTAAGATCCGGTAAATTAAATAATTTTGATAGAGAATATGAAAAACTTGAAAGAAAGTTCTCCGATTTCGGAGGAGGAGAAGGCGGAGATTTTAATTTAAATTTTGACGACTCAGATGCTGAATTTTCTTTTGTAGAAGATGAAAGGTCTATAAGTATTCGACAAACAAAAATCTCAGAAGCTGGTTCTAATATGAGAACCAAAGCTCTGATTGATACTATGATTGATAGTTCTGAACGTTCTGCGAATTATATTGTGAGCAATAATAGAAAACTTAGTTCGATGTTTATGACGATGTCTGCTCAGATGCATACTGAGATGATAAAGACTGTCACTGATACAAATAATCTTTTAACTTCTATTGTTGAGTTCCATAATAATCAACTCCTTGATCACATGAATAAAACTCTTACTTTCTATGATAATGTATTACAAGAATTACGTGAGATCAAAGAAGGTTTAATTCCCAAAAAAGAAGAACCTTCTTCTAAGCCTCTTGGATTTGAAGATGTGATAGGTAGTAGCGGAATTGATTTGAAAGCATATGGTCAGATCATAAAGAGAAATTTTTCAACGTGGTTTGGTGGAACCTCGTTAGGTATGGCAATGTCTATGACAAAAATGGTTAGTAATTTAGGAGGAGGCGGAGGAAGCCCTCTCTCTGCTCTCAAGAATAATCCGTTAGGATTTATTACTGATTTAATGGTATCAGGACTGATGCCTAAATCATTGAAGTTTGCTATGCAAAATTTGGATAAATCAATTGTTGGATTATTCTCATCCATGATACTCGGTCTCAATAAATTAAAAGGAGATTTTAGCAGTCCATTAAATCAATTTATTGGATCTATTTTTGGTATAGACGTATCTGGAAGGAAAACTGTTGATCCTAGTAAATTCCATAAAGGTGTAGTACAGTATAATGGAAAAGCCGATAAAGCTATAACTGAAGTGATTCCTACTTTATTATCGCACATTTTATCGGCAGTTAAAGGGGATAATAAGGTTTTATTGTATAATTATAATACTGGACGATTTATGCAAGCTGGTAGTTTAATTAAAGAAAATGAATCAAGAATACGCAGATCTGGCGTAATGGAAATGTATGATATTAGAGATAATATGAAAAATAGACTTGCCCAAGTAAAAGGTGGTACTTCTGAATTTATGATTGAAGAACTTGATACCTTCTTGGATTATCTTATAACTTCGGGATCGAATTATAATCCTTATAAAGCTAAGACTGCAAAAGATCTTAGTGGGCTGAAATTAAATGATGAACGTTCGTATACTCTTTTAAGGGCTGCATTTATGAGTATGCCTAAATCACTCCAAAATAGAATTGCTCATGGAATTGTAAAAGGTCGTATGGGTGCTTCTAGAACTACTGAACTTATTGAAAAAGAACTTCAAGAATCTGGTTTAGGCATAGCTTATGCTGGTTTAGAGCCTCCTTCTGTAAAATCAAAAGGATATAGTATTACTAATAGCTTATTAAGGGATATTAAAAATATTTTAATTGAAGGTATTAGAGTTGTACAAATCGGAGCAGTTCCTGCTAAACCGGCTCTTATAACTAAAATTATGGGGAGAAAAATTGATGCGTCGAAAGTTACTGATTCATCCTCTATTTCAGGACATCCTAACATATCTTCAGCTTCAAATCTTCAAGGCAAAAAGGATCTTGAAGATTCTTATAATCAAAGTGAAGAACAGTTGCTTAAGAAAATGGCAGTTGCTGAAAATATGGGGAGCAGAGACTCTTCATTTAGAAAATTTGTTGAGGGTGTAACTAGTCAGTCATCAGTTAGAGATAAATTCAGGGTTATTAGACAAAGTTTATCACCTATGAATATTTTGTCTAAAGGTGTAAATAAAATTGATGAGTTTATACACACTCTCATTTTCGGGTCCCGAGGAAAAGAGCCCTCGGACAGTGGTGATGACGACGGGGATGGCGGTCCCAGTAGCAAAGGGTTCTTCTCAAGAATGACTCAAAGAATATCGCTTGCTATAGATAAATCGATAAAATGGGTTGATAAACATATTTTAACCCCGTTGCATGAAAAATTCTTTGGAGAAAATGGTATATTTACCAAATTCCAAGAAAAAATAACACCTTTTCTTGATAAATTTAAGGAATTTGCTAAATCCAGATTTGAAAAAATGAAAGAGTTTTTCTTGGGATCTGTTAATAAAGAAGGATTTTATACCGGTGGCATTTTCGCCGATATTGGTAACTCATTTAAAGATTATTCTAACCAATTGAGACATTTCTTTACTGGTGCAGGATATACGAAATCCAACGGTGAAGTAGTTGCCGAAAATAAAGAGACTTCTGTGTTTGCATATGTTAAGAAATATTCTAGAAATATAATGGAAGGTATTAAGACTGGATTATTTGGTACAAAATACGAGACCGACGAAGTAGATCCTGAGACTGGAGAAGTTAAAAAGGTTACTAAGAGAAATAAAGATGGTTTACTTTCTGGAATCATGGATCAACTTAAGAAGGCTTATAAGGTATTTGATGGACTATTTAAATCTAAAAAGGGCGAATCTGATGAAGACGTAGAAAATAGTATTAATCAATGGAAAAGAGAACTTAAAGGATTTTTACCTAAAGGATTAGCTGGCGGTCTTCTTGGGATGCTTTCAAGTGCAGTATTACCTGGAGGACCTCTGTTATGGGGATTTATGGGATCAACTATTGCATTCGCAAGTCATTCTAAGAAATTTAGAGAATTTTTATTTGGTAATGATCAAGAAGGAAGACCTGGAATAATTCCTCCTCACTACAAAAAGATTTTAGGTGAAGTTAAAAGAACTTTACCATCTATACTTGGTGGCGGGGCTGTTGGTTTAGGTGCAAGCCTTCTGTTACCTGGTGGTCCTGTCCTTGGAATAACATTAGGTTCTGCTCTAGGGTTTGCGGCCAAATCCAAAACTATGCAAGAATGGCTTTTTGGTAAAACTGATGAAAAGGGTAATGTAATTACTAAAGGCGTACTTGGACCTGAATTTAAAGAGAAGATGGAAGAATATCTCCCCAGTATTGGCGCTGGTGGAGTTCTTGGTATGGGTGCAAGTTTATTCCTTCCCGGCGGAGCACTCCTCGGATTGACATTAGGTTCTGCTATAGGATTTGCATCTAAGTCCAAGAAGGTTCAAGAAATGTTGTTTGGTAAAACTGATGAGAAGGGTAATATAATAACTAAAGGTTTAATTTCTCCATCCATGCGTAAGAAAATTCAAGAAAATTTACCTAAGGGTATTGCTGGGGCAATATTTGGTTCACTTTCTGGATTAGTGACCGGAGGGATTCTCCCTGGTGGTCCTCTTGTAGGTGCGATGGTTGGTGCATCTATGTCAATTCTTAGCTCTTCTGACAAGTTTAAAGAATTTATGTTTGGCAAAGTTGATCCTGAATCAGGAAAACGTGTTGGTGGGCTGTTGGGAAGTGTAAGGGATTTCGTTAGGGACGAATTTTTAATCCCGTTCAAAGGATGGGTTAAAAGTAAAGGTAAAGTTATCGGAGAATGGTTTGATAAGGCCATTAAAGAACCTCTCTTTAATGCAATGCAACCCCTTAAAGCGGCATTTGGTATTCTTGGGAAAAATATTAAAAATGCTTGGGATGATTTGAAGAATGCGTTTGTAAAGACCTTCCACGAAGTATTTACTAAAAACGTAGGCATACCTCTGAAAAATTTCATTAAAGAAAATATAACCGACCCATTAAAGAATATGCTTAATAAATTCTTTAACTTCTTAGGCAAGGGTTTATCAATGATTATTACAGCACCTATTAAGGGATTAACCTTATTTGCTAATTCAATCGTGGATTCTGAAGCAAAAGCTACTGGGATGAGTAGAGAAGAAGTTATAGAGAAATATGGTGGCAAAGAAGATGATCACCCTGTTAAACCAGAGACTGGTAGTAAAATTATTGAGCAAACTAAAGAAACTTTAGCTAAGGCAAATATAGCAGGATTACTTCCTGCAGCTACTGGGCCCGCAGGTCTTTTACCTGAACCTCAAAAGAAAGAAACTTTTGTAGATAGATTGAATAAAGATATTCAGAGTGGTAAGTATGGAAAAGATGTTCAACAGCACGGTTTCCTTCAACTTTTTGGAGACGCTTCTGCTCCTTCTAACAAAGGCAGGTTGAAACTCAATCTGGGTAATGTTGGGGGAGAAGATTCATTATTGCATAGAATATTTGGAGTATTAGTATCATTTGGCAAAAAGATTAAAAATATCGATGAATCTACTCAAGGTATGAATGCTCAATTAAAAGAAGGAATAATCGTAAAAGAACGTCATCATGGGGATGGTAGGCCCCTTAATATTATGGGCGATTTTGATTTTGATAGATTTACTGCTCATAATACAACGATGCTTCAATACGTAAGGGATATAAGAAATGAAGTTACTGGCCAACTTGATGGTGTTGGTTACAATATCGAAACAATCAAAAATATTCTTGTAGATTCTCTTGGGGAACCTTCTGTTGAAGCAACTGGAATGAAAACTACCAGAGGTAATCGTAAACGCAGAGGGCTTCTTGGGAGATTAATGGATATTATTAAGAGTCCATTTACATTTATGAAAAATATGATTAAAACTATAGTTCTTAAACCTATAAGACGCTTATGGAGTTTTACATGGAATCTTATTGGGAAAATTCCTAATGTTCTTAAAAATGTGGTCGTTGGAGCAGGGAAAACTATTGGGAAAATAGTAAGGATTCCATTTAGAATACTTACCTCAACTATTAGCGGAATTGGGAAATTTTTGAGATCAGATTTTGTTAAGAGTTTAGGAAAATTTGCTTCAACTGTTATAAACAGTGTCCTTATAAAGCCTTTAAAGGGTATAACAAGGGTAGTCAGTGATATGGCTAAAGGAACATGGGAAATTCTTAAAGGCTTTGGTGGACTTGTTAAAGATTCGGTTGTAGGATTATTTAATCTTTCTAGAAAAGTTATTCCGGCTCTTACTAAAGGAATGATAAATCTTACAACTACAGTCGGCAAAGCTGTTATTGGTATGGCAAAGTTTGTTGGTGGACTTATTGGTAAAGGATTTAGAGCTGTTGGGCGCATGTTTGGTATTGGAAAAATGAGACGTATCCAAGGGGATCTCACTGGACTTTCAGGGAATCCGGTTTACGTTGTAGGCGGTACTTTAGATAGAGTGGAAAAAATTGATAAAGTTGATATCCTTACTAAGATTGAAGAATGTGTGAAGATGACTTCCTGTTCTGGTGATGATAATACTAATCCTATGAAAGCTAGAAGAAAATTAAGATTGAACCTGCAGAATTTCGCATCAGATTCTACGGAAGATTCTGGTTCGGAACATTCTTCTAAAACTGCTGGCAAGAAAACGTTTAAACGCCCATCAATGTTTTCCAAAATTGGTTCCTTTATATCTAAAATGGGTAAGGGTAAATGGAATAGTGCTATTCCTCGTATAATGGCTATTGAGAATTTAACTAAGAATGTTAGATCTGAACAGGAATATCATAACGCAACTCTCGGTCTTCTTAATGAACTAGTAGTTTCAAATATACAAATATTAGAGGCTACAAATAATAATACTGAAAAGAGTAAGAGCCTTTTTGATTGGCTTAAAGATGCTTTAAATTTCGTACTACCTGGCCTCTCTAGTTTACTAAATGATTTATTTAATGGGGGTTTAATAGGAAGACTCCTTGGTAGACCTTTTGTCGGCGGACCAGGTGGGGGAAGTACTGGTGGAGGCAGACCGCCTGTTGGTGGAGGTGGCGGAGGATCTATTTTCACCGGAGGCGGTGGCGGAGGTTCTATTTTTACTAGTGGTGGAGGTGGTAGACCTCCTATTCTCATACCTCCTAGCGGAGGAGGTACTCCTACGATTTTCCTACCACCAAGAGGAGGATTTAAGGGGTCCGGTGGTGGAGGTCCTGTGGCATTACCCCCTATGGGAGGAACAGGACCTTCTAGAACTCTTGCATTGCCGGGGTCTGTACAATCTCCACATCAAGATCCTTATATAGATATGACTAAAGGAAAAGATGGTAAATATTATTATTCAGGATCTAATAACACCTCTGCTTATAAAGGATTTGCTTCGGAAGATTTTGGTCCTTATCAAAAAGTGCCTAAGTCGGCTCAGTATGATGTAGAACTTGGAAAAGATGGGGTCTATCGTGTTAAGCCTACGGGGGCTGGAAAATTTAAAAATTTACTAAAGGGCACAAAGAAAATCCCCTATATTGGAACTATAGCAGGTCTTGGATTAATAGGTTATGATGCATATAATATGTATGCAGCTGAAAGTCAATATGATAAAGAACAGGCCAGGGGTAATCTGTTTGGAACTCTTGGCGGTATTGCAGGAGGGGCCGCCGCCGGTGCAGCTCTTGGGGCTGTAGGTGGTTCAGTTGTTCCTGGTATTGGTAATATTGTTGGTGGTGTTATTGGAGGTATAGGTGGTGCCATAATTGGCGAAGCCGGTGTTAAAAGAATTTATGAAAAGAGAAAAGATATTAGTGAATGGGCTAAAAATAGTTATAATAAAGTAAAGAATTTCACTACTGATTCGATTTCGGCTTTCTGGAATAGCGCCCCTGTTGAAACGGTTAGAAATCTTACCTCAGGGTTTATTACCATGATTAGTGAAATTGGAACCGGTGTCTTAGATGCAGGTGGACAAATTCTTGGATCTGTTGGAAGATTGTTTGGCAGAATGTGGGATAGTTTTAAAGAAACTGTGCAAGAAAAATGGAATAAACACGTTGTCGAACCTTTTAAATCACATATGGAGCAAATAAAAGAGAATTGGAATAAATTTAAAGATTGGACTAGAGAAAACTGGAATAAATACGCTGTTGAACCTTTTAAATCTTCTATGGAATGGATAAAAGAATCGTGGGGTAAAGTTAAAGACTGGGCTGGTGAAAACTGGAATAATTGGGTTATCGATCCTCTCAATACGTTTGGTAATATTATAAAGGATAAATGGACTGAGGCCAAAGACTGGCTTTCAGAAAAATGGGATACTTATGTACCTGAGCCAGTGAAAATTTTCTTTAATAATATTAAAGATAGATTTGATGAAGCTAAAAAATGGGTTAGTGATAAATGGGAAAGCTTAGTTACAAATCCTTTGAAAAATTTAGGTTCGTCAATTAAAAATTTTCTGGATAAAGCTTCTGACTGGGCTGGTGATTTAATAGATTCGGTATTTAAAGATAGAGGTAAAAAGGCCAAGGAAGCAATGATCGAAGCCGGTAAAAATATTGGTGAAAAAGCTCGCTCCGTTGGCTCCGATATTTCTGGATGGATTGATTCATTGTGGCAAAAAGGTGGCGGAGATCCATCCTATGATGATTTAACTTATGCTATTACTGGTTCTATACCAGGAACAGATGCAACTGCGTCTGACCTGAGAATGATTAAAAACATTGCTGATAAATTTGGTATTAACCCACATCTGTGGCTTGCATTGGCTGAGACTGAGAGTAACTTATATTCTAAAGCATCAAATCCAAGTTCAAGTGCAAGAGGTTGGGGTCAACTTGTTGAAGGGACTGCGAGAGGAATATATGAAAATACTTTAAAACTTGGAAAATATAATCATGATTTGGCATTTGATAAGAATTTAAATGCTACAATGTCAATGGCTTATTTGCGGCAGATGTTTGATACTTTTGACGGAGATGCTACTAAAGCTATTATTGCATATAATGTGGGTCCTGGTAATGTTAAGAAAGGTATCGGATTAACGGATACCGGTGGATATGGCCCTGGTCATGGAATTGAATATTTGCAGAAAGTTGTTAAAAACCTTAAAGAAAATACTGGCTTAGATATTAAAGATGTCGTAGACCCTTCGAAAATGACTCCTGTTGATTTTACAGCTATTGGTGCCAGCCTTGGCGGATATAATGCAGGAATGTCTGGAAGTATGAAAGAATATACATTGGCTTCAACTCTTGGCTCTCTCGGTGCTTATCTATCTGGAGAGAAAATGAAAGAGCTTTATGGATTTGATCCTTCTGAATTAATGATGAATTTGGATTCAGAACTGCTTAAGCAAACTGACCCGTTCTACGCCGCATTTGCTGATAGTTCAGGTTCCACTTATAATGCTGCTAATAAAGTATATTCTAATGCTGATATTGAGACGATTAAATCAAGAAATGCCTCCCTCTATCCATTGGTTAGTGGGGATAATGACATTCATGAATTCTTCGCAGAAAGATTGAATAATATAGCTAGAGCTTATGGAAAACCTTTGTCCATTAACTCAGGTTATAGAACAGATGCAGAACAAATGCAATTAATTAATGAGTGGAAAGCTAAAAACCCTGGCAAATCTGAAGCTGAGCGTAGAAAATGGGTTGCTGATCCTGGTAGAAGTAACCATGCCGTAGGCATTGCTGCTGATATTAGTGGCTGGATTCAAGATCTCTCTGAGGAGGAACTTGCAAAATTCGGGCTTTATCGTCCGATGAGTTGGGAACCTTGGCACTTTGAACCAATTGAGACTAAGATTTATGGTAGGACTAGAGATGAATTGATGCCGCTGTTCGGCACTCCTATTGAACCTAATCCTAATCTTGCTAGTTATATCTCTTCTGAGTTCAAAGGTTCTACAAGTACTATGATGACTCCATCTTATGGCTCAATCATTGCTGGTCAGATAGGCGGCGGCGACCCCCTCTATGATACTAATAGAATTGGACCTCCGGATATTTCTCAATACACCCAAAGAGTTGGTGAGGCCGTTTCTATTAATAGAAGTAGTGCTAATGATGGCTTTGATAAAATGATTGAACTTCTCGGTTTAATTGTAACATCTCTTGATAAACTTGTGGATATTTCAGATGAATCCAAGGGCATATTAAAAAATTACTTCCAAAATGTTGGTAAAAGCTCCAGTACCAAAACTAGCAACAAACCTATAGTTTCTAGCACTAATGAGACCCCTATTAATCCTTTAAGTAACAATACATCGTTTAATAGAAAACGTAATGATAAAAGCTCTATTATAGTACAGATTGCTAAAGGGACTACTTTATAATGAAAAAAGAGGATGAGTTAATTCTCATCCTCTTTTTATTTTTCAAAACCTTTAATTAATATAATATTGTGAATAAAGAGGTGTTAATGGTGGCGGATTATAAAGTGACAGTCGATGCTTTAAATATACGTTCAGGACCAAGTTTAAGTGCTAGTAAAACCGGTAAGGTACTTACAAAAAATCAGATAGTATCTGTAACAAATGTACAGAAAGATTCTGATGGACGTTCTTGGGGTCAACACAGTCAAGGATGGTCCACAATACAATCGGCATCTAATACTTATATGCAAAAGGTATCCAGTGATACACCTCCAAACAATCCAGCACCTGCTCCGACTAAAGCAGATACAGCTGCTCAGCCTAAAACCCAATCATCAGATTATACAATAGAGCTGGATCAAATAAAAAATCTATATGAGAATTATTCAGAGCTCTCTGAGTTCAAATTAGTCTCGTTAAGATCTATATATGGTTTACCTAGTCAATTTATACAGACTGCCGATATGAGACCTACTGGCTCTCATTTCGGAAGAATGTTTACCGAAAACGTTTTGATGGATATGCCTGTATGTTATATTATTCCCGGCGGTCCGAGATTTTTAACTGGTAAGGGCGTCAATAAAGAAACTAAAGATAGTTTAATTAATTTGATTCAGTCTTCTATAAACGAATCTGCTGAGGCAATAGGTGATACTCTTGAAAAAATTTTGGATGGCAAAATCGCAAGATATTATTCTTTCCAAACCCAATATAGTGAATGGATTAAAATAGTAAATGCGTTAAACCGTACATCAGCTATATATCTTGGTATAAAAGATAGACAACTACGACCAGGTTCTTCGAAATATCAATTTTTTAACTGGACCACAGAACGTGTTGAATCCGATAAAGCTAAAAGTGTATTAAGTTTTGCTAGAGATACAGGTGTCTTAACTCTTTACTACAATAAACAATCATCCGGGATGTCAGAATCCGGTTCCAACTCAACCACTAAATCTATGCTTGATGGCATTCTCAATAAAGCATCTGCCCAAGCAAGAGAAGTGTCATTTATCATGGGTGTTGGTGCGGGAAGACAGTTGGAATCTATGAATCCTGAAAATTATGAGACTAGAATAATAAATAGCACCGAGTCAATGGTTGAAAACTTTAGAGATGGGGATAATCCTAATATAAGCATGTTTAAAGGGATCATGAATAACCTTGCTTCAGGATTTAGGACTGTTGTAACTGGTGCCAACCTCCTCCTGCCTGAAATTTGGTCTGACTCTGCTTTCAATAGAACATTTACTATTGATATACACTTACACAGTCCATATGGAGATCCGGAAGCAGTCTATCTGAACATTATAGTCCCACTTAACATGATACTGGCACTTGCTTTTCCTAGACAGTTGGGCCCAAATGGCTATTATTCACCATTCCTAATTCAAGCAAATGCTAAAGGTGTATTTAACTGTGACTTAGGCATTGTAGATTATATTTCTATATCCAGGTTCGGATCTGGTGATTCGATGTCAAGAGATGGACTCCCTCTTGAAATCCAAGTATCATTGACCCTGAGAAGTTTGTATAACTCGCTTACCGTAGGAAATATGGACCATTACGGAACATTTGTTAATAATATTGGGCTTCTTGATTTTCTTGCAAATATGGCAGCTGTAAACCTCAATGAACCTGACATATCCCGTAAATTGAATTTATTCTTGGCTAGTAAACTTAATAGAGTTTTTGATATCAAACAGAGGATTACTGGCGGTCCTATGGACAGATTAACTCAAGCAGTTCGCAATGCGTTTAAATATTAATTTTATAATAAACACACCCATATACAGCGTAATAGCTGTATATGGGATTAATTTACTTTTCTTATAAAAATATATATTATTAAACTGACATGAAGAAAGAGAGGAATGATATGATTGATATTGGAATTATTCACTGATGGTTCCTCTATTCTTAATAATAAATATAAAGCAAGCGCATCAGCATTTGCTATTTACTTACAAGATATAATGATAAAAGATGGAACTGAATTTTACAATAATGGGACTAATAACTTAGCGGAATCATCTGCAATATTAATTGGTTTGAATAAAATAAATAAAATGGTTAAAAAAGTGGATAAAAAATACTTTAATTTTCCCATAAAAATTCATGTATATTCAGATTCTTTGATAACAGTTGAATCCTGTAGGGATTGGATCTATAAATGGATAAAGAGATCAAAGAACGGAATTTTAAAAAATTCAAATGGTGAAGAAGTAGCTAATCAAGATATTTTCAAAGAAATTTATAAAAGATATCTTATCAATGATATTTATAATATAAAGTTTTATCATGTAAACTCCCATAAGATTGATCATCATTTATATTCTTCTTATATAGAAGATATTGTTTATTACTTTGAAAATAGACATAAGAAGAAAAAATTGAAATTGGATGTACCGAAAGAATTATTTAGCAATCATAAATTTAGGAATGCTAGAGAAAAATTTATCAAAGTTAATAAAATGGATATAACTAATGAAGAATTATTGCGTCTTCTTGTATATAATAAGTATGTGGACAAACTTGCCAATAAATGTTTAAGTCAGGGTCTTTCAAAATTAGCCATTTAGGAGGACCTCATGGGGAAAAAGAAAAAGAAGTTTAAAAAATCGTTTAAGAAGAATATTAGGAAACTGGAAAAAGAGCTTTATGAAAATAATAAATATGTATCAAGAGAAGAATTTATAATATCAAAGTTTTCAAAACGGATTAGAAAATATTATGAAACATTATCTGAGGATAGAAAGAAATCTTTTTTGAAGTATATAATGAATCAAGAAGACTATGAAAGAAAAAATTCTCTTGAAAAATATGCTGAAGTTAAAGATAATAATGAGGATCAATATGAAATGAAAGTTTGTAGAACCCTTGCTGAGGTTATAAAAGAATTAAAGAAGAAAAAGAAATTTGAGAAGAAACGAAAGAAAAAAATAAAGCATGTTCTTAAAGGGAGTAAAGGTGTATTATACTTATTAAATCCCGAAGCTTATGACCAAATTGGATTATCTAAAAAGGAATATAGAAAGATATTGAAGAGACTTGCAAAGAATGATAACGAAAATACTTCTGTAGAACTCGATTGTACATTGAAAGATTTTTATGATAAATTAATGAAGAATGAAAGTGTTAATGAGGAAGTTATGAATGCATTTTGGGGAAAAGACGGATTTGTGAATCTTCATGGATATTAAGAAAGCATTCAATTTTTGATCAATTATATATTATTATAGTGAACATCCAGCTTTAATTTCATAGAGAGAAAGGATGAAATAAATGGGAAATATTCTCGACAAAATTTTTGACGACGAAGCATTTGAGAAAATCCTTAAATGGGCCGATTCTTCAATGAATTATCCGGAAAAGGCCGACAAAATTGAAAAACTCATGAAGAGATACGGCCTTAAACCCCTTGATTCCGGAACAAACAGAATTTGTTATACTCATAAGGATTATCCTAAGGTCGTTTTCAAAGTAGGATTCGACCCTCAAGGTATCCTGGATAATCTGAATGAGTTTCATAAATCCAGCCTTAGTGAGCTTTTTGCAACCTCCTACGAACTTGATGAAGAAGGTTTAATTCTGGTTCAAGAAAAATGTCCGACTATTGATTTTAATCTCTTCCAAAAGAAAGAGATTAAGAAGAAAATCCGTAAAATGCTTGAAAAGCTCGATGAAGAAGGGTTTATCCTCATTGACCTTGGGCTCGACAAGCATAAAAATTATGGAGTTGATAGGAAGGGAAATATCCGAATCATTGATTTTGGTTATGTAGAACTGAAATCTCTCGGGAATTTCTCTTGTCCACATATTAGATATATGCATAATAATGAGAAAAAATATTGTAAAGGTGTATTGGAATATAATAAAGATTTTACTATGCTTGAATGTGATAGATGTGGAAATGTGTTTAGAGTTGATGTAGTCCTCGAAGGATATACTCATACTAAATATAAATATGATAAGAACAAGATTCCCAAATATAAACCATCCAAAGAATTGGATGAGTTTTACAGAAATTTCAACAAACATCGGGATAGGGACACGCTGAAACAATTCGTGTCTTTGTCTAATAAAATTAATATGAAGGGAGAAGGCTACTTGACAAGCAGCAACGATTTTCTGGAAAAGCTGAAACGGCTTTCCGGGAGCCGTGGAGTATCGTCTGATCAGGGAGTTCCTGTGGAACAGCCCCAGGCAGCTCAAGCTCCTGTGACGGAAGAAACTCCGCAGCAAACAACACGACGCCCCCTGAGAGCTTATCATTCTACATCAAGAGGAATTGATGTCCTCAAGACGAATGATCAGTATGAAAGGGAGACCAAACTTGCTTCCGTCGAAGAATTTTTGAAAACCGACAAATCTGAGGAAGTTACTAAACTTATTCTTGATATTTTCACTGAAAAAGTTAAATCCAACACTTCAGAAGAATTTGATACTCTCATCCGAGACCTCTTCTTTGAGAGGTTCCCTCATATCTCGGATGCACTGAAAAATATTAAGGAACAAGTTGATGAAAGCTCCGAATACAATGAAGTTATTGAACTTTGCAAGGAAAATAATATCCAGATTTTTAGATCTGGTATTAATAATAATGAATTGCATATAGCAATGCAGGTTGAAGATTTGAAACATGAGCCCTGGATTGTAATGTCACATGGTGAAACCATTGTCCACATCAATCTGGAAGCTCATATGAAGAATATCTCTCAAGTTGATCACGATGAGGAAACCGATCTCATCGTAACTTCGATGAATACGGTTCCTCTGAAAGAATTTGACGGGAACTATGAGAATGCATATTTTGGTAATGATGAAGAGTATGATGACGAAGACTGATCTCGATTACAACATCCACGGCTGATCCCGATATATTTAAATAATATGTCGGAAACATATCAGTAATTCAATCAAATTAACCAAAGGAGAGTGCACAAATGCTGTTTCTCAGCCAATCCCAATTCGAAAAACTCATTGAAAAGGGCGGTAAGAAGGCCCTTGCAAATGCCTACGTCATCGTTCTTTCCCATGAAAAGATCACAATTGATGACGAGGAACTCGGCGGCAACGAATTCGTGACGCTGGTTCCGGCGAAGGAGTCCATCGAAGCTGTCGTGAACGGCGACCTGGACAAGAAGGAGTTCCTCAAGGAATACAAGAAATCTTTGAGGACCTATCAGAACAGGTTCCTGGCCTACACGATCGCTCGGTCCTTCAACGAATCCAAGTATCTGCCGATCTTCGTCTGCTCGGATTCCGAGTTCGAACTCGGGTATATTAAGGTGCTGAAGAAGTACCTCGAGAAGTCGTTCGGCATGAAGTCCATCAAGCTCAAGCAGTACCTGAAGGCGGTCAAGACCGTATCCAAGGAAGTCAAAGGACTCAAGAAGTCCAAGCGAAACAAGGCCTTCATCAAAGGCATGCGGAACTTCGTCAAGGATACGTGCCAGATCAGCTTGGAGGGTCTGGAGAAGCTGGAGAAGGAAGATCGAAAGTTTGCGATCGACCGGATTGTGTTGCTGATCAACCAATCGGAAGATCCGATGGAGACCGTTTCCAAGAAAGCGGTTATCCAATCGATTTCCGCATTCGCCGAAACCAAGAAGGGCAAGAAGCTGGTTAAGCGCAACATCAAACTTCTCGACATGTCCAAAAAGTCGGACCGCTGGAGCAAGTCCGAAGCTTTCCGGCTTGCACAAGCCATCTACAACGAGCTCCACGGAATCGACGATCAATCCGGAGACGAAGACTGATGCTCTGCGGCTAGAGAGAAGGGGAAACCCCTTCTCTCTTTTTATTTTTTATAAAAAATGGGGGCAAATCGTTATGAAATTAATATTCTTAGACATAAATGGAGTATTAAACACTGATTTTTACCTAAAGGAATCTGATAGACATGTAGGGCCGGAATTTTACCCCGGTGCTATAAAGTTGCTTGAAGAAGTTATTGTTGAAACTGGTGCAAAAGTTGTAATATCGTCTACATGGAGACATGGGGCGTCAAAAAAAGAATTGGTAGATTTATTTAGAAATTACAGTGATATTATTGCTAATGCAATCATAGGAAAAACCGGTTATTATCCATCAATTTCTAGGGATAGATGGGTTGAAATACTATTCTATATAGCATATCTTTTGAAAAAAGGGAAAAATGTTACCAATATAGTTATATTGGATGACGACTATTTTGATTTGGAACCATTATCTGAATATCTGGTATTATGTAGAAAAAATAATATGAGGGGTTTAAGATATCATATGAAACACGAGGTTATGAAAAAACTAAAATCTAGATTCTTCATAGAGTTTAGGGGCTATGAGAATAAGAATAGTTAGAAATGACGATGAAATAGATAATATCCTTTATAAAAGGGATCTTTGGACTCGGGATATTGATTATATAATAAGCGCTAATATTTACGAGTACGATATAAAAAGTGCCAATTTAAATTTAGCGATATATTACGATTTATTGGATAAAGAAACTACTAAATATTTAGAGACTCTTCCAAAGAATGTTAGAAATATTGAAGTCGGAAATTTAATGAGAGACGACAAATTTTTAAATAAAGAACTCTCTAAATCGTTTGCTAGAATGAGGAAAGAATTTTTTAAAGCTAATGATATAAAGGAGCATCAGGTTCTTTCAATAAAGAAGGATGCTGTATTTTTAGTAAATAAACCATGTGAAAATACAAAATTTAGAAATGTGGAATTTGTTTTAGCTAATAAATATACATCTTTTCATAAGATTAATGGTATTGAATTTTATTATAGGAATAAAGGAAAGGTATTGGATATTAAAGGTATAAAAGACGAGGTACTTCCTCTGCATAAGGATTATATGTGTAAGTTTCTAATAGACATATTTAATTTACTGGAAACTTCATCTAACGAGAGAATAGTGTCAAAACTTAAAACTTTTATTAAGTTATATAAATCTAAGAAGTTGGAATACGGTTATTACAGGGAATTTAATCCTGATTCATACTTTTCACTAATAATGGATGAAGGTAATGTATTTAAATCCGAAAATTATTTAACAGGATTTGATATTGACATATCTTATAACTATATCTGGTTTATACTTCCATTAGTACAGAGGTTTTTTACATTAAAAGTATAATATTTTTGATAAATGTCGTCGTAAGTAAATCGAAATTAAATTATATATTATTTTACTGAGCACGAACAATATATTGGCGTTTGTGCTTTACTAAAAACATTTTCTAAAGGAGAGGATTTACATGAAGAAAATTACGCGTGAACAAGCAAGAGCGAAGAAGCCGGTGGCGATGTCCATCAAGACCTCCGGCGGCGAACGGCGGAAATTCGAGAAGCCGTCGTTCAAGGATCAACTGCGGCAGGTGAAGAAGAAACTGCAAAGACCGGAAGCGACGACGACCAAGGTCGACATCGTCGCCAACGGCTTCGAGTATACGAAGACCAACCCGCTGAAGGTCGAAGGCTGGTTGATTTGGCGCGGCATCAATGACAACCTCGTCGTCATGCCGGAGAATCGGCGCCAGAACGAACGGTACTACAACTTCAAGTTCGAGGACGGCTACTTGTTCCTGGTGAACAAGCCGAACAACCGCTATGCGTATTTCCATACGCTGCAGTTCCATCAGTTCCTCGAAAAATACGGTATCCACAAGGTCTTGCACAAGGAGCCGAACGGCGAATACCAAGGCCGGAACGACGTCGCGGAGAATGGCACGGTGTCGGTATTCAGCTTCGTCACCGACGGCGATTGGGAGGAGTTCGATTCCTCGCAACTGCGCATGGACGAGCAGCCGATCAATAACATCAAGATGCCGACGACGTTTATCAAGGTTCAGAACGCTACGTTCGTGCTGTTCGAACAAGTCGCCTACAAGAAGGACAACGCGAACGTGGAACCGTTCATCATGCGACAGCTTGTCACCGATTACGACATCTACTCGATCGAGCCGGAAATCGCAGAAGCGTGCCGCTACCTGGATCAGCAGCTCGAAGCTACGAGCGGCGAACAATACGTCCACGAAAGCGCCGGCGACGAAGCCGCAGCTGCTGTTGCGGAGTAAATTGGAAAAAAGTGGTGAAGGGCGGAATTTTCTATGTTCCGCCCTTCCTGCTTTTTCCAATTAAAAAATACTTTCTATTAACTATTAATTACATATATTAGGAGGTTGGCATGTCCAAACTTTCATTTGTTGAAGGTAATAATGATATTGCATTAAGTCTCAAAGATAAACAAGAAGCTTTGCTGATTGAACTGTATGAAACCGCCCTTGGAGATAATTCTCTTGCAGGTTTCATCGCTTCGTGTACCGGAAAAGCAAAGAATTCTTGGAATAGATAAAATTTATATTGGGGCCCGTAGCTCAGTCGGTCAGAGCGACCGTCTCATAAACGGTTGGTCGTGGGTTCAAGTCCCACCGGGCCCACCATTAAAATGCAGGGATGTAGCGCAGCTTGGTTAGCGCACCTGCCTTGGGAGCAGGGGGTCGCAGGTTCAAATCCTGTCATCCCTACCATTTCATTTAAAACTAGTAATTCTTTATAACTCCCAGTAGCTCAGTTTGGATAGAGCAACGGCCTTCTAAGCCGTGTGTCGTGGGTTCGAGTCCCTCCTGGGAGGCCATGTTAACACATGGGTCGGTTCAAGGGTAGCAACCTTGCCGCCCCACCCTTTCGGCGCGGGGCGATGGGTTCATCTCATCGCCCTAAAAATCAATATGCTTTCAATATGGACGGATACCGAAGTGGTCATAACGGCGCGGTCTTGAAAACCGATGTGGCGAAAGCCTCGGGGGTTCGAATCCCTCTCCGTCCGCCATTTTAACATGGGTTGGCTCAGGGGCAATGACCTTGTCAACCCGCGCGACGTTCTGGCGGCGTGCTGCGCCGCTCGCAATCATGAAAGACCCTAAGTATGGGTCGGAAAGGAATGGTGAAGTGAAATGAAGCGACGATGGGTACAACTCGGTACGATTTTTATGAATTAAGCCTGTACCGGCGGCCAGCGACTTAAAACGTCGCTGCTGGGCGTGGGTCGGAGACGGGGTTCGCAAGACCGGTTAGCGGACCTCACCCACGCCCTAAATCTCCCGACCGGTGAGATGGGCGCGCTCACATCTACACGGCTATGAGGAGATGCTCTGCAGATAATGGTGGGGCGCTGAAACCGGGGCGGGAAAAAACTGCGCGTGAGTCTAAGCGAGGGGATCATCCTACCATATAGTGATCCTCTCCCACGCGCAATCCTGAAAATCCGCGACTGATGGGTTCGACGCATGTTTTCTATGACATGTGTATGTCGGATGTGCCGACGATGCCTTATCTACCATCGGTCCGGAACTAATGATTTGCCGGGGCGGTTACGACAACCGTTGCGGCGCGCGGGGATGAATAGGGGAGGCGGGTTAATGGCGGATATGACGAAGTCGCCGGCCTTACCGCGCCTCCCCTCCCCGTGTTACATATAAGATATTATTATGCCGGGGTGGCGGAATTGGCAGACGCACGGGACTTAAAATCCCGCGACTTCGGGTCGTACGGGTTCGATCCCCGTCCTCGGCACCAAAAATCAAACTTGGGAGAAGACATTTAAGTCTTCTCCCTTATTTTTTTTTTAGGAGGTAATAATAATGTATCTAGATTACTTGGTCGGCGATCATGATGCTGCACTTGATGTTGCTAAAAAGAATCCTGAATATGCTTTTGTAGAATTATATGATTCTCGCATAGGAGATAACACTATTTTTGGTGTCACATTCAAAAAGAATAGAGAAGAGCCTGTTGGTGTGATAATCTCATTTGATTGCTGGCAATGTTCCAACGAATCTTTTAACATGGAATGTCTATATAAAGGTATTGCAGATTACATGGAAAGAAATAAAGATGTATACAAAGGAATAATTCTCATAGGACCGGACGAGAATGAAGTTAAACAAGCTGTTTCGAAAATTAACAACATGTTGGAAAAGATGGGTTAATAGATTAGAATTTTTTGAATTCGATGGAGTATTTGGTCCATACAAAAGAAAAGACGGAAAATGTATGTTGTTGAACGTTACAGAAATAAACGCGGAAAAACTATAAAAATCTCTGTTCCTTACTATGAATGGTTGATCGATCAAAAATCAAAGAAGGAGACGGAATAGATCCGTCTCCTTTAT